>Ga0049083_10000898_pt1 | contig 11062 bp, 6 predicted proteins | sample GreLakmeMI27MSRF_FD_66719 | JGI IMG/M metagenome (GOLD analysis project Ga0049083, IMG submission 66719) | Freshwater lentic microbial communities from great Laurentian Lakes, MI, USA - Great Lakes metaG MI27MSRF | ecosystem: Environmental > Aquatic > Freshwater > Lake | place: Great Lakes...
TCGCATGTGCGTCCCCGGGCCTCACTGTTTGCCCAAACCACGCCTAAACGACGCACTCCTACCCACAGCTTTGCGCCTGCAAAGGTTTACCTGTACGGCTGTTATGACAGCACCTGGCAGGGCGGAGACTGCATCAGGCGCGCGCCGAAACGTCGCGTCTTTGGCCGCACCGTCGGCGGCCAATGCATCCAAAGGCGCGTTCCCCGGTTGGTCTGTGGATCTGTCAAGAAGTTGTTACGCACTTCTTGACGGCATCGGCGGCATCGCCAACTGCCGCTGAACGGGGCATCGTGAAAAATGTATTGAAGCAAGTGCATAACTTTGAGGAGGCATAGCAGGCGGCGCCAGGGCTTCGCGCCGCCCGCTGAGCGGCGCCACGCGCGCTCTGCCCCACTGCGGGCTGCGACTAGCCTGCTCAGCTCGCTCGGCGAACGCGCGCGGCGAGCACGCCCCGCAACGCGGCTCCGGCGCCTCCGCCCCGCGCGCGAGCCAGCGCCAGCAGATCGGAGCGCGCGGCCATCACGTGCGGCGGCGGCGGCGCCTCTGGCATCGCAGGCGCGGCGCGCTCAGCCGGCGACTCTGGCGCCTGCGGCGGCACCGCCGCCTTCTCCGCCGCTTCGCCTTGCAGCAGCTGCAGCGCGCCAGCCTGCCGCAGCGCGCTGCGCAGGTAGTCCCACATGAGCTCTCTGGCGCCGCTGCGTCCGTCCCAGTCAAAGTAGGGCACGCTGACCACGGTCCAGCCAGCGTCGGCAAGCAGCGTGCGCTTCACGCGAGTGGCGCCCTCGAACCGCCGCGTGTTGCCCATGAAGTGCGCGGGGCCGTCCACCTCGATGGCCAGGCGCAGGGTGGGCCACGCCAGGTCCAGGGTGTACAGGTCCAGAGCCACGTGCTCCCCCCGCGGCGCCGGCGCGGCGGGCCACTCTCGCGCGCGCAGCTCCTGCGCGGCGCGCCACACGGACGCCTGCAGCGCGGACGGGGCGGCCTGGCCCTCCTGGCCGCGCAGCGTGAGCGCCCAGGCGACGCGGGCGGCTGCGCGAGCCGAGCCGTGCGCGTGCAGCCGCCCCAGCAGCGCGTGCGCGCGCTCGTGCGCGCCCTCGCGCGCAGCCTGCCCGTCCGCATGGCGCCACGGCGCGCCGCCGCCACGCCTGCGTGCCTGCAGGTCCGCCAGCTGCTCAACCTGGTACAGCTGCGCCAGGGCCACCCTCTCCAGGTCGCCCCTCTCGCAGCGCTGGGCCAGCTCGGAGCGCAGGCGACGAAACGCGCCGCACTGCGTGTCCGCGCCAGCCACAGCCAGGCCCCAGGCTGCGCTGCACAGGTCCTTGCCGTCAACCTCCGGCGGCTCGCCCAGCCGCTCCGCAAGCTCACGCAGCAGCGCCGCCGCAAGCCCGGGCGCAGCCACGTCAGCGGCGCCCAGGGCGTATGCCAGCGTGGCGAGCGCGTGGGACGTGAAGGAGGAGATGCGGGGCACGGAGACGCGCTCCAGCGCGGCAAACAACCCTGGCGCGTCGTAGCGCGCGACTGCAAAGGCCCAGGCGACGTTGGAGACGCCCTGGGGTGTGAGCCCGGCGGCGCAGGCTGTGAGGGCGGAGGCGAGTGCGCCCCAGAGTTGAACGTCGCACTCGAAGCTGTCCCCGGCGGGTCGAAGCGTGGCCAGGCTCCACGCCACGCCGGCCAGCTCGCGGGCGCCCATGGAGGGCGCATGGTCGCCGGATGGACCTCGTTGGAGCACGATGGCACGCACGCGCTTCAGGAGAGGCTCGTGACGCACGCCAGCCGTGGCGAGCGCATACGCCAGGCTGCTGGCGTCTAGCGCCGACGTGCGCGGATGTGCTGCGTATGCGTCGCCGATGGCGAGCATGAGGTGCTGCGGCGCGTGATTGAGGCGGGCAAAGCCCCAGGCGAGGTTGCTGAGGCCCTGGGGCGTGAAGGCGTTGAGCTGCGGCTCTGCGCAGCTCTGCAGCGCCGTCAGCATGTCCTCGTCCGCAACGCCCAGCGTGGCGTAGGACCACAGCAGCATGCTGAGCTGCTGAGGCAGCTGCAGCTGCTGCGAGCGCACAGCCGCGCGCACATGCGGCGCCAGCCCGCGCACCAGCGGCGCCGCATAGCGCTCAATCGCCGGGTCGTCCCTCCCGCACAGCGTGGCGTAGGACCAGGCCACCGTGGACAGGTCTTGCGGAGCCAGGCGGCCCGCCTGGGCCAGGATGGTGGGTGCGCAGAGCTCCAGCAGGCCCTCGGGGCCGTGGCCGAGCTTGGCGTGCGCCCACACCAGCGCGCTCAGGGAGCGCGGGGACAGTCGGAGGAGGCGGGGGGGCAGCGCTTGTGCGAGGGCAGCGAGGCGGGGGTCCGCGAGGAGGCGAGAGCGAGCGCTCTCCGATAGCACCAGGCCCAGCTTGCTGAGCCTGTGGAAGGCGGTGCAGGCGTTCACGTCGCTCAGAGAAGCGCCCTGCTGGGCCACGGTGAGCAGCAAAGTGTCGCAGGTGAGTGCGCTGCAGAGGGCGCCTGGCAAGAGAAGGGGGACACGGATGTTTGCCTGTCAGCGTCCACGCGTCGCACGAGCCAGCGACGCCCCACGCACGGTTCACGTGGTAGTCGTGACCGACCCCTTGCGTCTCCTTCTCAGCCCTGGGCGCCGCCTGGGGAGCCCGAGAGGACGCCACATCGTCACCTCGCGGCAGACCCAGCCGCGCAGCTCTAGACGTGCGCGACACGCGCACGGGCCGCTTCTCCGCCTCGCCACCGCCGACGCAACGAGGCGCTGCGCGGCAGAGAGAAACAGCGGCGCAGCGCGTGGGCGTGCGCGAGAGCGAGGACATGTATCGCTGTATCCTCGGCAAAAACCGACAGCCTAGCAGCGCCGCAGCAGCCGCCGTGCACGTTGCTGACACGAGACGCACGCAGGTCGCGCAGACGCTTGAAACAAGGCCGCCCAGGGCGCTAGAAATGGCCCAGTTGCTCGCTAAAAAAGCTCGCACGCTTGCTGCCAAAAAACGCCCCCGGAAAAACGCACGACGATGAGCGCTGATGCCTGGCATTCATCGGGTCATTCGTCCTTGCCGGGATCGTCCTTGCACAGGATGAAGGTGGTACCCTGCACGCAGCGTGAGCGAGCATAGTGCTGGAGAGCCGAACTCCAGAGGCGTTGCTCCGTACCTTGTTGCCGCGGCTGATGCGCACACGAGCGCTGAGATATGTGGTATCCAGCCACCCTTTGGCCTCGTCGCCGAGGAGCTTGAAGGGCACCGGGTACGGGATGCGAACGCGGCCAACCACAGGCAGGTCCGCAGTCTCGAAGTACCCGCCGTCAAAGCGGAAGTCGATGCGCCGCCGGTCCGCACTCTCCGACACGCACGCCGCGGCTCTGAGCAGCAGCTTACCGGACGCGCCAAAGCACACCGTGTTGTCAACCATTGGCTCTGCTGCTCGCAGCGCCACCGTCTGAGTGACGGTGAAGGCGTCGTTGCCGGTGATGCTGCGCTGGATGGGCGAGCTGGAGGCTGCAGCTGCGGAAGCGTCTGCGCTCCCACCGAACAGGCGAAACACAGCTTCCAGTCCCGGCGCGCTGCCGTCCACTCGCGCGCCCAGCGGGTTACGCACGTCGAAGCGGCTCTTGCTGGTGTAGAGCAGCGTCCAGTCGCCCTCCACCAGAGGACTTTCTGCGGGCGCAGACACCCCTCCGTCGTTCTCAAGGAAGGCCACGCAAGCGGCCACCTCAGCCTCCTGCTCCGCCGACGCGCCTGCGCCGCGGCCGCGCAACCGCATCGACAGCAGCGCCTGCTCTGCGGAAGCAGCGTCTGCGAAGACTGCCGCCGCACAGCAACGGCCGGCCGCCACAACAGGGCACGGCGCAGCACCACGCTGTCCACGGGCGCAGGGACTCCGGCGACCGCCAACTGCCGCGGGCAGGCGAACCAGCTGCATGGCGAAACGTTGGCGGGAGTCGGAACCCGCGGGGGGCTCAAGTGATGGGCACAACTCCCGCTCTCCCGGACTCTGACTACTATTAGACAATGACATCCGTGCGACCGTGCCCCGGCCGTAGCGTGCGGCGTTCTACGTTACAGTGCCTCATCTCTCACCTGTCCGCGTTCGCTCCATCATCCGGTTCTTCATCCTCCCCCTCCTCCAGCGCTGCGGCGATGATTGGCGCCAGCGTCGCCGCGTCCGGCAGGTCGGTGAGACAGACACGCATGCCGTCAAAGGCGATGCTGGTAGACCCCGAAAATGCCTCATCGATCAGCACAGCCTTTGGATAGCGCTGGCTGAAGTGCGTGAGCACCGTGTGTCGCGGCTGCATGCGCTGGGCGACGCTGAGCGCTTCTGCGGTGGTGCAGTGACGCTTAGCGAGCGCGTGTGACTGCAGCCCGTCCTCAAAAGTCGCCTCGTGAATCAGCAGCGTGCATCCGCGCCCCGCCACTGCAAACGCGTCGCTGGGACGACAGTCGCCGCTGTAGGCGACACTCCATCCGGAACAGTGCGCCAAGACGAACGCAAACGCCTCCTTGCAATGACTCACCGCCACTGCTGTGACGCGTGCCAGACCCAGCGCACAGAACGCCGCGGCTGCCGCCGCAGGGAGCAGCGGCGGCGCGCCCGGCCGCGCCTGCAACGCCGCGGTAGGCAGGAAGGAAAAGGCTGGACGCTCGGACCCAGCCGGCATGCCTGCCAACCAGCTTGCCGCCGTCGAGGGGCCGATCACCAGCACGGGCGGCCCCGCCACGGGGCTGCATGCGCCACTGGGCGCGGCACAGCGTGCCAGCATGCCCGGCAGGCCCAACATGTGGTCTGCGTGTTGGTGGCTTAGAACAACCACCCGCATCGCTGCGAACACGGCTGATGCGGCAGCGCTGCCCAGCGCGCGCGTGATGGCGCCGGAGCAGCCCTCGCCGGCGTCGAGGAGGAGGCAGCCGTGCGAGGGGATGCGCAACAGGATGGCGGCTGCGCCCCGGTGTTTGGACGGCTCGGCGCAGCCGGTGCCCAGGAAGAGCACATCGGGGGCTGGGATCGGGGCCGGGGGTGGGATGGGGATGAGGGGAATGACGGAGGGGCGCAGGCGCGCGCGCAGGGCTGCGGCGGCTGCGGCGTTGCCCCCAGAAGGAGCTGCTCCCCGCGCAGGCGCAGCCGCTTGAGCTGCCGCAGCCTTGGCGAGGAGGGCGCGTAGGGTGGGCCGCCGTAGCAACAGGTCTGCGCGCAGGACGCGCGCGTCTGGGCGCAGGGGCGGGCATCCGCTGCGGTCGAGCAGGGGGGGCCGGCCGCCCCCCTGGAACAGCGCCCGCAGCAGCAGCACGCCTCGGGGCGTCACATCCCCTCCCGCAGCCGCCTCCTCCTCCTCTGCCGCCGGCGGAAGGGTGGCGTCTGAGCCGTGCGGCAGCGGAAAGAGCCCCGGCGCAGCCGCGTGCAGCCTGACGCTCGTCTTGAAGGACGCCAGGTAGCACAGCGCCCCCTCCTCCCCGCGACACTGCAGCTGCGCCGCCGCGGACTGGGCCGCAGCGTGCGCCCGGCCCGACCCCGCCGCCGCACCGCCGAACCAGCACGACAGCGACACCGGCGGGTGGCTTTTCGCGCGGCTGCAGCACCTGGATGCACCGCAGAGGCGCTGCCCTTTGGGCCACGTTGCCACGTCATCGGGTTCGTCCAAGACCAGCAGCGTCTCGTCCAGGGCTCGCAGCAGGAGCGCGTACCCCACCAGTCGCCGCGACGACGGAGCGACGCCATTCGATGCGCTCACGCCGGCGGCGCTGGAGTGGCTGGGAGGGCGCAAGTACAGCGGGTTTGGGCCGGGCGCGCGCACGGGCTGCTCAGCGCAGCCGCAGCCGGGTACGCAGCGCCGCCCGTCGCCGCCGTGCGTTGGCGCCAACGGACGGCCCAGCGTGCGCGGCAGCGGCGGCGGCGCGGGCGGCGGCGCGCAGGGCTGCTCTGCGCCAGAGTCAGAGTCAGAGTCAGAGGAGGACGAGGCGAACGAGGCGGAGTCTCTGCGTGGAGCACCGAACCGCCGCTTCCGTGCCGCCGCCTGCTGCGGCTCTGCGCCCCCGGCGGGGCGACGCGGCTGCCGCTGCGGAAAGGCGGTCCGCAGCGCGCAGAGGGCGCAGAAGGCGGCGCGCTGCGCCCGCGCCCGCGCCTGCGCCTGCGCCTGCGCCTCCGCCTCCACCTCTTCGCCGCCGTCGCCCACCTCCTCGCTCCACAGCGGGCACGCCGCCGCGCCTGCGTCCTCGTAGCACACGCCGGCGTGGCCCGGGGCCAGCTCCGTGACGGTGACCCTCGGGTGCACCCACTTGACGAAGCCGTGAGCCGCCGCCAGGTAGTCTCCAACCCCGGGCGGGCCCACCACCTCCACGTCGCCGTGTCCGTCCGCCGCCAGCCGCAGCAGCAGCGCAGGCAGGCCCGCCTGCGCGGGCGCGTGAGCAGCGGCGTCTGGGCGACAAAGCGAAAAACGGTGCAAACAGCGCAGAGGCCGTACCGCAGCGTCGGGCCGCAGGTGGGTGAGCAACACGGCGCGCAACCGGCCCGTGGGCCGCACTCTGTGCTCGAGTGCCAGACGGGCGCAGCCTTCGGGTGCGTTCACAAGCAGCTGCGCGCCGCCGGGCAGGCTCAGCAGCCCCGCGGGACCTACGCCGTCGCCCTGAGCGCACAGCACCAGCAGCGAGGAAGAGTCGCGGGGAGGCTCAGAGCGCGACGGCACAGCAGCGGTCATGCGCCACTGGAGGCACGAGAGGTGGCAGGTGCCTCACAAGAACCTGGCAGAACGGTTGCGTTTTTGGTATGTCGTACGATGCCAGTTGGCGACGCCTCTGGGGCTCGTGCCGTGTGTTCGTGTCGTGCGCGGAGCGAGCTTCGTCGTTGCTTTGCTACTGTCATCGTGGACGTCTATCTCCCCCGGTGCGTCTGCTCTCTCGCGCGTGCCCGTTGAGCCGCCGGGACGACGAAGGAGATGATGGCAAAGTAAAAGGGCTGAGGCGATGCTCTGGTTTCCTGGCGCGCGTCTATGCTGGAGGCGCTTCGGCGCAGCCGCGTTGGGCACGCGTGTGGTTGCACTCTCGCCAACTCTGGCTCGCTCACGCGCCGTCGCCGTGCACGCTCGCCACCTCGGAAGGCTCTCCAAGGCTTGAAAGCTTCTCCTCGCAAGTGAGCGCACAGCCTTGAGAGCACTCGTGGCGGTGTGCTTTCCTTCTGGGCGAGGCTTCCTTCCACGCCTCGCCCACACACGCACGCGCCAGCCAGTGCGCCACGGCGGCAGCGCACCGCAGCGTCTGCCAGAGCGTTGATGACTCCTACGAACTGATCCTTCTTTCCGTTCTCTCGGCTCTGCTCGCTGTTGTGCGCTTGGGCGCTGTCTGACCCGCCCCGCAGGCCGCGCGCCCGCGCATGGCGTCCTCCGGCGCGCCCCTGAGTCCGCAGCTGAGCAGCTTGGCCGCGCTGCTGTCGTTGGAGCGAAGCGTGTGCGAGGTTGGAGTGTCGTTGAGGGAAGGGTTGGAGGAGGTGGGCAGCGAGTTCTGCCACGCGCGCACGCGCGGCCTGCTGAGCCTGTGCTCCGCCGTGAGCCGCGCTGCGGAGGGGGAGCAGGGCAGCGCAGCGCTGCGAGCGCTGCTGGGCGGGCGACTGGAGGTTGACGTCCTCTCGCTGCTGCTGGGGGGCTCCCTGGCACCGCCACACGCTGCTCAAGCGGTGCCCTCCGCCGCTGCGCCGCTGGCGCCCTTCGTGGCCTCCAGCTCGCCTTGGGGGGGCCCGCCGCAGCAGCCGGCGGGCGGCTCCTTGGCCGCGCCCCCCACGCACGACGCCCTCCGCGCCCCGGACGAGCAGGAGGCCCTCGCCGCGGCGCTGCTCCTGCGCGGCGTCTGCCTGCTGGACCCAGCCACCCGGGAGGCGGCGGGCAGCCTGGGCGCTGTGGAGACGCTCCTACAGAGAGCACACGCGGCGCAGCCTGGCAGCCAGCTGCGCGCAGCCACGCTGGACGCGCTGGCGGCGCTGCTGGCCGACTCGAACGCTAACCAGGCGGAATTCACGGGCATCAGAGGTGCGCAGCCCCCCCCCCCTCCACCATCTCTCTCTCTGCTTCACCGCAGTTGCACCCTCCTCACGGCTGGCGCGTCAACTCTGCGCAGGTGCCTCTCTGGCGGCTGCCATGTTGCGGGCACCCGGCGCCACGTCGGATGACCCGGTTGCCTCGGCCTTTCTGGTGGCGCTACTGTGTCAGGGGGTGCTGGACGAAGGTGCTGCTCGCGCGGCGGAGGCGGCCATGGGCGTGGAGCTGGCGGCGCGCATCATCAGGGGAAGCACAGAGCAGCGGGGATAGCATCCGTGCAGTGAGCACCGGAAGGAAGGGGTAGCTATACCAGTCGGCCGCTCAGAGACGCTCAGACGCTCACACGCAGTGGCTATTTCTCGAAAAACTGCAAACCGTTAAGTCGAGATGTCGATAGTTTGAAGGATAGAGGTGACGGAAGAGGCGGTGCGACACGCTGATGAGTCGTCGTTGTTGCTGCCTGACCCGCTGACCGCCCAACTGTGAGGTCAAATCCGACATCCTCGCCTCGCGTATGGAGCCTATTGCGCGTCGGCGCAATGCGGCGCACTGCAGCAAGAACATCACGCTTGAGGAGCTGCAGAGCCGCTTCCACTAGTGCGTCTCTCGCACAACAACCGACGTGCACGCTGACGCCTCGCTGCTCCCTCCCGAACGCAACGAAACCAGTCCGATCACCGACGCGGCGAAGGAGGTGCGACTGGCAAGGTTTTTACGGACAGCCGTGCGCGTTGGGGCGCCTGGCTTTGCGGCCACCAGGCAAATGACCGTGCTGCAGCGCCTCTACACTTTTCTCTGAGACGCTTCAACCACACATCAGTTGGGCATTTGCGTGACCGTGTTGAAGCAGCGTTGTAGAGAGCTTGGGATTGGACGCTGGCCCTTCCGGAAGGTGCGGCGAGCAAGTGTGGGGCCCGCCTCTGTGTCGCGTCCTCGCACCTCCTATCACCCCTCTCCTCAAGGCGCTCACGCAACCCACCTGCAGGTCCGCAAACTCAACCAGCTGATCTCCCAACGAGTCAATCAAGCCAGCGGGAGTGGAGTGGTGGGGGCAGGCGAGAACAGAGATGCCAACGCGTCTTGTCTTGCCTCGACTGCCGTGCCTGCAGCGGTGGACGAGGTGCGCGCACGCGCACGTGACTCGTGACTCAAGGTGTGAATTCTGCGGCACTGACGTTGCGGGCAACTGTCTGTTAGGAGTTGGCGTCACTACGTGAGTGCCAGGCTGAGCTGCTTCAAGACCCTAACTCCTTGGCGCACCTCAACCTGACCCTGGGAAAGCCATGCCGCAAGGCCAGGGCCCGTCGCCGGGATGCGGCGAAGGCAGAGGAGGTGGCCTGTGCACCCCCCTCCTCCTCTCTGGACCCCGCCACCCTGGCAATGCACCTGCCTCCGATGTTCGCATATGGAGCTTATCACTCGTACAACAACGCGATGCTGCTGGCCAATAGCGCAGCTCTGGCTCGCCTTCCAGGCGGCGACGGACGTCCCATCCGTCCGCTGGCTCGCAAGTCGCCTGCTGCCGCTGAGCCTGAACATGTTGCTACGGTGTCACATCCGCCGCCGCTCGCTGATGCGACGGTGCTGCACGGCATGCCGTACCCGGTGCTCAACTATGCAGGAGGTGCGGTGTATCCGTCGCCGCTGCTGTTTCACCCTGCTGCGATGGGCTTGCTGTCTGCGCACACCCGATGAGATAAGCGCCACGCGTGGTATTCCATGGTGTGAGTCTCTTTGGTCGCTTTTTTGGACGCTCTAGAGCTCAACTCACTCGTCAAAAAGCTGCGACGCATCCTCGTGTCGTGCCGGCAGCAGCCCGCCCGCGCTGGTGCGTGTGAAGGCGCCTCCAAGGTTCACCATCACGCCCAGCAAAAGTCCCGCTTTCAAGCACAGCGGCGACTCCGGCATGGCCATCACGCAAGCGAGGCCAAGAAAGCCGAGCAACAAGCCCACGCTAAAGCCTAACCAGAAGTCGCCCGCGTCGCCAAGCGACGCCGGCGTGAGGCCGCCGCCTTCCCGAGGAGCGCGCACTATTCGCAGTCGCGGAGGAGCCGAGGCTCTATGTGCTATAAGTCGCAGCTCTGCTTCCAACAGCGCCAGGTCCTGCTCGCTGATCAGCAGCGGCGGCGACGACTCAGTGTCGGGCGTCTCCTGCGAACGGTCTGGCAGGCTCTCTGGGCGTACGGCGACGTGCAGACAGCAACCGTCCACGCAGCCCAGCTCCTGAAGGCGTTCGCTGTCCTCCAGCACGCGGCCACTCCAGATGAGGCGTAGCCGCTGCTTCGCCGCGCCACTGGCAGCCTCCAGCGCCGCTTTTGCGTCGCCCGCGCTGGCGCTCGTGGGCAGCTGTACCTCCGTACAGTGCTCGCAGCCGTGCACAGTGAGCCTCATCACCTGTGAAGCAGCCGCGGCAAGAGGCAGCGGCTCCGCTGCTGCGGCAGACGGCTCGTCCGCCATCTTGCAGCTTCCACCAGCCTCTGTGCCCTCACGCACAAGCTGTAGCAGCACGCGCTCACGCGCTCAGTGTCAAATATGGTCCAGTCTAACACGCGCTCAGCGGAGGCTCGAGTTTCTGGTTTCTGCCGCACCCGCACGACGAGCGCAGCACGTGCGTGCGAATGCAGTTTTGTTCGAAGCATCGAAAGAAGAACGCCTCCGGTGGCTCCATCCCGGCGGTGCACGTGGAGACAAGCGCGAGAAGGAGCGGCTCCTGGCGTGAGCGGTGAGGAGCAGCGAGAGAGGCTCAGCCGTTTCCTCGCTTCTGCAGGTCCCAAAGCGCACACGCCACAGCTCCCGGCCTGCACTTTCCGGGGGCGCCCGGCATGGGCTCGCTGCTGGCGTCCGTCTGGCTGCTGGCGCTTGGTGTCGTGGCTTTGGGAGTGCAGACGCCCCTGCCCTTGGCAACACCCGTGCGCGGCTTCCAGCTCTCTCTGGCTGGAGGCAGCCCGACCGGGTTCACGCAGTTCAACCTGAGCGCGGGCGCGTGCGCCAACCAGTGCGTGCCCCTTTGGCGCGCCGCCCAGGGTGCCCACTGAGGCCCGGCCT
>Ga0049083_10000899_pt1 | contig 11049 bp, 6 predicted proteins | sample GreLakmeMI27MSRF_FD_66719 | JGI IMG/M metagenome (GOLD analysis project Ga0049083, IMG submission 66719) | Freshwater lentic microbial communities from great Laurentian Lakes, MI, USA - Great Lakes metaG MI27MSRF | ecosystem: Environmental > Aquatic > Freshwater > Lake | place: Great Lakes...
CTGGTCGATCGCCTTCAGTGTCGTATGTCTTGGTCTTGCGCTGCTCCGCCAACACCAGACCGTGGTCCGGGCGCTCCAGCGCGCTCGGAGACTCGAGCAGTCCGTCGGTGGTGCCGTTGAGTGCACATGCAAATTTATTTACTGATGCACTAGTCAACGAACAGGCTGGTTTTATCACATTTGCAAATATGCACGGGCTGTCAGAAATCGGGGCGAGGAGAACAAGGAGATTCGGTGATCCTTCGTTGCTTCGTACACGCCACGTCATCGCCGCTTCTCCTACAATGCACACAACTGCTCCCCTGCTGGCTGGTTGTGAGCAGCGTGGAGGTTGCTGACTCGAGACTGGTGCATGCTGTCTCTACGCGCCCTGATGACGCGCGTTGCAGCCGCTGTCGCCCGCCCCGAAGTGCTGGACCGCTGCGGCGTGAGCGCCCGGCTGCGCGTGCGTGTGCGCGCCGCAGCGCCGGCGCTGCGTCGCTGCGCTCGGCCGCAGTGCGCGTCGGCTGGCTCTGGAACGGAGGCTGCGCCTGGCGGCCAGGAGGCACCCCGCAAGGGCCCCACTCCCAAGGGCACCAAGCCCGGCAAGGCTGCCCGCGTGCAAGCTGCAGAGGCGACCAGCTCGGCGGAGGACATCCGGGCGCTACGCCTGGCCAAGGTGGCCGAGCTGCGCAGCGCCGGCCAGGAGCCGTACGCCTACCGCTTCGACCGCACTCACACCGCCGCGGAGCTGCAGGCCGCGCACGTTGGGCTGGGCGCGGGCGAGGAGGTTGCGGGCGAGGAGCGGGTGTGCGGGCGGGTGATGGCCCGCCGCGTGTTTGGCAAGCTCGCCTTCCTGTCCCTGACTGACGAGAGCGGCAGCATCCAGCTCTACTGCGACCTGGCGCGCATGGGCGAGGCCGGCTTCGAGGCACTGAAGGGCAGCCTGGACGTGGGCGACGTGGTTGGAGCAGTGGGGCCCATTCGGCGCACAGAGAAAGGCGAGCTGTCGCTGGCGGTGGGCAGCTTGCAGCTGCTCACCAAGGCACTGCTACCGCTGCCGGACAAGTGGCACGGGCTGGTGGACGTTGAGAAGCGGTACCGGCAGCGGTATCTGGACATGCTGACACGCCCCGAAGTGCGCACCACCTTCCGTCAGCGCTCCCTCATCGTCTCCTCCTTGCGCCGCTCGCTGGAGGCGCGCGGCTTCCTGGAGGTGGAGACGCCGGTGCTGCAGGCTGAGGCTGGCGGCGCGGAGGCTCGCCCGTTCAGCACTTTCCACAACAGCCTGTCCCGCCCCCTCACGCTGCGCATCGCCACGGAGCTGCACCTGAAGCGCATGGTGGTGGGCGGCTTCGAGCGGGTCTTTGAGCTGGGCCGCGTGTTCCGCAACGAGGGCGTCAGCACCCGCCACAACCCCGAATTCACCAGCGTGGAGGTGTACCAGGCGTACGCGGACCGGGGAGACATGCTGGAGCTGACGGAGGCGCTGGTGTGCGAGGCGGCCACCGCGGCCGGGGTGGGGCCGCAGCTCAGCTACCAGGGCACCGCGCTGTCGCTGGCGCGGCCCTGGCGGCGCGCCAGCATGAACGACCTGGTCAGGGAGGTGCTGGGCGGCTTCGATACGCTGCGGCTGCGGGGCGGCAGCCTGGAGGAGGCGCGCGCAGCCTGCGAGGCTGCGCTGCGTGGCTGCGCGCTGCCCGGCGCGGCGGAGGCGCTGCCCCGGGTCAGGGCCGCGCCCAGCGTGGGCCACCTGCTCAACTGCCTGTTCGAGGCGCTGTGCGAGGCGCAGCTGGTGCAGCCCACCTTTGTGTTGGACCACCCGGTGGAGGTCTCCCCCCTGGCCAAGCCCCACCGAACGCAGCCCGGCCTCACCGAGCGCTTCGAGCTCTTCGTCTACGGGCGAGAGCTGGCCAACGCGTTCAGCGAGCTCACGGACGCGGTGGAGCAGCGCGAGCGCTTCCAGGGACAGCTGCTCGCGCACGCGGCGGCGCGCGCGGCGGCGGCGCAGCGGCTCGAGTCGCAGGACAGCGAGGCTGCGCGCGAGGCTGCGGAGGAGGTTGCCTACGACATTCGCGTTGACGAGGACTTCCTCCAGGCCCTGGAGTACGGCATGCCACCCACAGCCGGCCTGGGCATCGGCGTGGACCGCCTCGTCATGCTCCTCACCGACTCGCCCTCCATTCGGGATGTCATCCCCTTCCCGCTGCTCAGGGAGGCGAAAGACTCCTGAACCGGTCTCTGGACTGGACTTCCAGCTGACGCGCGTGCGGTGCATGCAACAGCGCCCGCTCTGATGTGTTAGCACTATGAATCGTTAACGCACTGGTCCCGCGCCCTCAGTTCACTGCGTCCACCACCAGCTTGCGGCTCTTGATGGGCGCCCACTTGAGCCTCTTCTGATAGGCCGCCTGGAAGAGCACCAGCGATAGCACGAAGATAAACTTGGCGCCCATGAGCTTGCGCTCGTCGTGCTCCGGCTCCGCCGCCCAGGAGAGGAAGGTGCTCACGTCCTTGGCCATCTGCGACTCGGTGGCTGGCGTGCCGTCCTCGTACTCCACGCCCCCGTCCACCAGCATCTTGGGCATCGCAATGGCGCCGCCGGGGAAGTATGGGTTGTAGTGCAGGCCCTCGCGCACGCTCACGCCGCTGGGCGGCTCGCGGTAGCCCAGCAACAGGCTGAACACGTAGTTGGTGCCGTCGTGCCGCGCCTTCGTGATCAGACTGAGGTCGGGAGGGTACGCGCCGCCGTTGGAGTAGCGCGCAGCCTACTCGGGAGCGGTGTGAGAAGGGGTGACGAGGAGTGCACGTGGCGGAGCCCGACGCACCGCCTCGTTTGCGTACGGCGCGGGCAGCTTGTCGGACAGCTTGCCCGGCCGCGTGAACATCTCGCCCTGGTCGTTCGGACCGTCCGTCACCTGCGCGGGGCTGTGAGCCGCGCTGCGCGCCGAAAGATGTGCCGCGACGAACCTCCTGCTCCTCCGCCAGCGCCTTCATCTCCGCCTCGCTGTATGCCACGCCCACCAGGTTGCGGAAGGAGAGCTGGTTCATGGAGTGGCAGGCGGCACAGACCTGCTGGTAGACCTGGGGGCGACGGTCCGTTCCAGTTAGGGTTGGCGCGAGCGGTGGACCACCGCACGCGCCTGGTGGCCGCGCCGAATGGAGGCGTGGTCGTAGCTGGAGAAGCCGCCATCGTGGGGCCAGGGGTACTGGCCCGCGTGCATGCCGTGCTCAGCCTCGTCGGCCGCAGCGACCGTGGCCAGGCCCGCAGAGGCGCTGCCGAACAACAACGCCCCGGGCACAGCGGCGCGCGCCAAGCCGCGCGCCTTCAGCGCAGCTGCAGCCGCGCGCCACATGCTGGTGGCACAGAGCGCCGGCACACGCACAGGGCACACAGAGTGGCGCCATAGAAGAACCTGGCTGTAGTCGGACTGTTCGCTTCTTGCTGTTCGCTAGTTCGCTTGCTGTTCGGGAGTTTGAGAATGCACCAGTGCCGTCCCATACCATGTCTGCGCCGTATGCTCGCTCGCTGCAGCGTGTCGTGGAGCTACTACGCTTAAGTCCTCTCTTGGCGCGGGAGAGGGGGACGTGGGACGCGGCTGCGCAGGGCGGGCGGGCTCTGGCGCGACGACGAGCGCATGCGCTGGGCGAGACTGCGGCGGAGAGGGTCCACATCAGCGACGCGTGCGCAAAGGTGCGAGGCAGCGCCACCTTGGACTTTGCGGCGTTCCGCCAGCGCGCTGACGCTGGTGCCCACGCGCGGCGTGCCTCTCAGCGGCTTTGCGAGCTGATGCAGGAGGAAGAGTCTGCTGCGGCGGGCGGCACGGTGCTGCGCGTCGCAGTGGAGGGCGGAGGCTGCTCAGGCTTCCAGTACCGCTTCGTGCTGGGCAGCCCCGCCGCGGATGACAGGCGCGTGCGCGTTGCGTGCACTCCTGCGCTGGCAGCAGCCGTCTGAGACGCGCGCGCAGAGTGTTTGAGCACGGCGGGGCGCGTGTGGCGGTGGACCCCGTCTCCTTTGCCTTCCTCAAGGGCGCCACGGTGCACTACTCGGAGGAGCTGATACGCGCAGCCTTCCTGGTCAAGGACAACCCAAACTCAGAGGCTGCGTGCGGCTGTGGCAGTAGCTTCGCCGCAAAGGCGTGAGTGCAGACACGGCAATGCCCACAGCCTCCTTTGAGTTCGAGTTCTGTGAAGACCGCGTGCTCTTTGCAGGAGCCCACCCGGGGAGCTGCAAGTTGCTGGTGAACTCCTAGCCCTGCAGGGGTGACTCAAGCCGTTGCTGCTACGCTGAGCAGACATAGGCCAGACGCACTGGCGATTGGTCAATCTAGCGGCGGCAACGACGTGACGAGTAAAGTGTGTCGGTGCAGTAAAACGTAAAACCGTGTGTTCGAACAGCCGTCAGAGGAGGAAGGAGCGTAGGGGCTCCATCGCATCGTCCGCGTCTACGAGCGCCTGAGCGCCCAGGTACACGCGCCCGTAGCATGCGGCCACGTAGGGCGCCGCCACGCGCGCCAGGCTGGCGGCCAGCGGCGCGCACAGCGGCGTCTGCCCCTCCGCGGCCGGCCGCGCTGCGTGGAGCCTGGCCAGCGCCCCGGCCGCGCCCCGCAGCGTGTCGTGCACCGCGCCGGCCAGCGGCAGCCGCAGCGCGGGCAGCGCCACGTGGCGCAGCTCGTTGAGCGACGCCAGCACGCCGTTGACCAGCACAGCAACGGGCGGCTGCTCCATCAGGGCCGCCGGAGGGGCCGCGTCGTCTGCGGGCGGCGGCGGGGGCGCCGCGGTAGTGCCGGCTTGTGCCGGCTGCAGCTTGTGCAGCGCCAGGGCGCGCTCAAACGCGTCCAGCGCCTCTGCCAGTCCGCGCCGCACCAGCTGCTCGGCGGCGGCTGTGAACATGGGCGGCAGCAGCCCCCGGAAGTCCAGCCCCACGCGCCCCAGCGACGCGCCGCAGTAGGCTGCGTGCTCCAGCACCCCCGCCAGTGCGGCGCCCTCGGTGAGTCGCGGCAGGCACGCAGCCAGCGCGTCCAGGTACGCCTTCACGCGGTAGGTGGCCCAGGCGTGCACCAGCCCGCCGCTGCTGCTGGCCGCGTCTGCGGCGCTGCTGTCGTCCGCGAAGACGGCCCGGTACTGCATGACGCTGTCAAACAGGTGCACCCTGTGCGTGTCCGTGAGCCGCTTGGCCAGCTCGTAGGGCGCCTGCATTGCGTCCAGCTCCGCCAGGCAGGCCTGCAGCCATGCGTCGCGGCAGCGCAAGAAGGCTGTGCGAAGCTGGGGCTCCGTGAATGCGCCCAGGCGGCGCAGGTAGCCCACCACGCGCAGGCACTCGGGCAGCTGCACGGCGCCGCGCAGGCGCAGCAGCAGCTGGGCGAGCAGCAGGCGCACGCCGGCGCGCGCCTCCTCCGCCAGCGCGGCTGCGGCTGGGGCGCCAGCTGCGCTCACAGCCAGCTTGCTGCAGAACGCCTCCAGCTCCAGCGCCTCGTCGTACGAACCGTTGCGCACGCACGTGTCCAGCAGCGCGCCAACCTCCAGCAGGTCCAGCAGCGCGCTGACAGGACGCCGCGAAGGACGCCTAGCGTCAGACACCCCTCCACGCACGCCACGCACGCGGCGTTCACACGCGCACGCACCCGTGCTGCTGCAGTAGCTGCCTGTTCTGCGCGCGGGAGGCTGCGATGCGCTCTGCAGCCTCCGAAAAGCTGGAGCAACCGCTCGCAAGGGCTGGCAAACCCTGCTCGCGGAGAGTGGCACGAGGCGCTCAGCCACGGCGTGCGTGCAGCAAAGAAAGGCACGCGCGGGAAGGGGGACGCGCCTGCAGCAGCGCGTCCAAATGCTCCCGGATGCCAGCCACCTCCGAGTGAACAGCCGCGGTGCACTCCGCGGCGCTGATGAACGCGCCGTACTGCTGCACGGCCAGCTCCTGCATCTGACGCCGCACGCGGTCGCCGTCCGCGCGTAGCAGCTCTGGCTCCTGAACAGCGCACGCGTGAGAAGTTGCGGAGCGCACGCTCGCGCCTGCGCGCCTTGTTCAACCGCTCCAGCGAGTAGCTCAGCAGCTCCGTGGTGAACGCATCGTCAGCCTCGCGGCTCTGCGCATCAGAGCTGGTGCTCGCGCGGTTCGCCATTCGCGGTGGACGGGAAGCGCGTGATGGTCGCAGACGGGCGGCAGGCGAGACGTTTCTGAAACCCGCTGCAGCGCTACTGCTTATACGCTCGTAGAGGAAGCGCGAGCGCAAGTCGAGAGTGTTCGAGAGTAGCGAGCGTTCGATCTACTGTTCGCGCCACGTCAGCAGGGCCCTTTCAGCCTCCCTCCGCAACTCGTGTCGCCACGATGCAGACGTCCCGGTATGCGCAGCGCTGCGTGGTGCCGCCAGTCGTGCTGAGTCCGCCTCGCTTGCAGGCTGGCGCTGGCGCCCTCGGCGCTGCCTGCTCGCCGCAACAGCTTCCTGGGCACGCCAGGTGCGCTATCCCGCCACACAGGCCGAGTGGGCCACGCCGCGTGGGCGCTAGGCGCCAGAGGGGCGTCGGCGGACGGCACATCGGTGTCGGAAAGACTCTCCTGGAAGAGTGTGGCGCCGAGCGAGCCCGCGACGCAGCCGCTGGCTGCGACCACCCGGCTGCGGTGCCGTGGTGTCGCACGCCGCCGCGGCGTGTGCCCTGCCGCGTTCTGGGCTGCGTGGCGCGAGGATGCACGAAGCTGGTCTGGTACCTGACGGCTACTCGCATCCCTGTCAGAGCTCGGCGCCGTCGCCTCTCGCCAGGCGGCCACTCGCCGGTGCGTGTCTGCGGCGCGTGTGCTGCCGATCGCCAGCTCACGCCCGGCCCGCGCCTGCACGCAGCGGCGTGCGCTCCGCCCGCGTCGCCGCCCGCGCTGCCAAGGAGCTCTTCTTCAACAACCAGGATGGCCTGTGCGTGCCCTTTACCTGCCAGCGTGCGCGCCACGCTGACGCGCGTGACTATGGCAGCGCGCTGAAGAAGATGCAGGCGGGAGTGGACAAGCTCGCCACGGTAGTGGGCGTGACGCTGGGTCCCAAGGGCCGCAACGTGGTGCTCGAGTCCAAGTTCGGCGTGCCCAAGATTGTGAACGACGGCGTCACCGTGGCCAAGGAGGTTGAGCTGGAGGACCCGGTTGAGAACTGCGGCGCCAAGTTGGTGCGCCAGGCGGCCAGCAAGACCAACGACCAGGCCGGCGACGGCACCACCACCGCCACCGTGCTCTCCGCGGCCATGATCGCGGAGGGAGTGAAGATTGTCATGGCGGGCACCAACCCTGTGCAGGTGACGCGCGGCATGGAGAAGACCACCGCCGAGCTGGTCAAGGTGCTCAAGGGCATCTCCCGCCAGGTGCAGGACAGCGAGCTGGCCAACGTGGCCACCGTGTCTGCGGGCGGCAACGAGGAGGTTGGGGCTATGATCAGCGCAGCTATGGCCAAGGTTGGCCGCACCGGCGTCATCACGCTCGAGGAGGCGAAGAGCGTCGAGTCCAACCTGATCGTTGTTGAGGGCATGCAGTTTGATCGTGGCTACATCAGCCCCTACTTCGTCACCGACCCCGAGCGCATGGTGGTGGAGTACGACAACTGCCGCCTGCTGCTGGTGGACAAGAAGATCAGCACCGCGCGCGACATTGTGGGCATCCTGGAGGAGGCTATCCGCGGCGGCTTCCCGCTCATGATCATGGCGGAGGACATTGAGCAGGAGGCGCTGGCTACGCTGGTGGTCAACAAGCTGCGCGGCACGCTCAAGGTGTGCGCGCTCAAGGCGCCTGGCTTCGGCGAGCGCCGCAGCAGCTACCTGGAGGACATAGCCATCCTGACGGGCGCCACCGTGGTCAAGGACGAGCTTGGCATCTCGCTGGACAAGGCGAGCGGCGACATCCTTGGCTTGGCGGCCAAGATCACGCTGGGCAAGGAGTCGTGCACCATCGTGGGCGACGGCAGCACTCAGGGGGAGGTTGCGGCGCGCGTGAAGCAGATCAAGCGCCTGCTGGAGGAGACGGACGCCGAGTACGAGAAGGAGAAGCTGCTGGAGCGCGTGGCGCGCCTCTCCGGCGGCGTGGCCATCATCCAGGTTGGGGCGCAGACAGAGACGGAGCTCAAGGAGAAGAAGTACCGGGTGGAGGACGCGCTCAACGCAACCAAGGCGGCCGTGGAGGAGGGCATCGTCATCGGCGGTGGCTCCACGCTGCTCAAGCTGGCGGCGGCGGTGGACGGCATCAAGGCCACCCTGGAGAATGACGAGCAGAAGATTGGTGCCGACATCATCAAGCGCGCCCTTTTCTACCCGCTGCGCCTCATCGCCAAGAACTCCGGCGAGAACGGCTCGGTGGTTGTGCAGACGGTGCTGGCCAGCGCGGACGTCAACTATGGCTTTAACGCGGCAACGGGAGTCTTCGAGGACCTCATGGCCGCGGGCATCATCGACCCGGCCAAGGTGATCCGCTGCGCGCTGGAGAACGCCACCAGCGTGGCCAAGACCTTCCTCACCTCCGACGTGGTGGTGGTTGACATCCCGGAGGCAGATACGGGCGTGACCGGCGGCGCAGGGCCCATGGACAACAGCGGCTACGGCATGTAGGCGCCGGCAGGGCACACAAAACAACAAAGCTTAATAACGTGCAACGAGGCTAAGGCGAGTCGCAGACGAGGCGTGGCTTGCACGCAGTGTGCGATGAGCAGTTCTGTTCAGTGCTCTGGCAGCGCGCTGCCGCGCTCAAGGTTGCCCTTGATCTCGGCCGTGTACTGCCCGTAGTGACGCTCCAGCTTGCGCGTGAAGTGCTCGTTGCGCTCATTGATGCCCTCCCCGCCGTCGTACACCTTGCGTCGTCGGCTGTAGTTGGCGCGTGCCGTCTCCCGCTCCTTCAGCTCCGCCACCATGCGGTCCACCGCCTCCGGCGCCACATCGGGCGTGGTGCCGGTCGCGAGCGAGTCGCCGTCGCGGTAAAAGTGGGGGTCCAGCGCCTGGGCCTGCGCGTAACGCTGCGCGTCCACGGGCAGCGCCTGCGCGCGCTTGTCGTAGCTGCGGAACATGGCCTCCTGGTTGAAGCTGTCCCAGCCGAAGCTCTGGGGCTTGGCCTGCTGGCGCTGGTAGCGGCCCTCAGCCTCCTCCAGGCTCTGCAGCAGGTACGCCTTGCTCGGGTCCGCGATGCCGTGCGCGCGCAGGGCATCCGCGCTGGCCGCGGCGCTGCCCTCGGCGGCGCGCTTGCGGCTCACAGCCTTCTGCTCGTCGGGTGCGTCACGGCGGCGCTTCTCGGCAACCACGGCGCTCTGGTTCGCCTTGCGGCTCTCGTTGAGCTTGAGGCGCAGCTCGAAGAGCTTGCGCTGCCGGGCGTCCATGTGCTGCAGCGCGTCGCCCTGCGCCAGCGCGGTGCAGGAGGGCACACCACCCTCCCCGCCCTCGCTGCGCCGCGGCGGCGCGCTCGCCTCCGCCTCCGCCTCCGCCTCCGCATCCGCGGCGACTGCGGGCGTGCGGGCAGGGGGCGCCGCAGCAGCAGCCGGGTGCAGCAGCTGCTTGAGGCGCCGCGCGGAAGCGGCGTCTGCGTCCTCCACCCACGGCAGCCGCGTCTCGCGCGCAGCCTGAGCCTCTGCCTCCGCGCGGGCCTTGGCGGCGCCCTTCTCGTCGACGGAAGCGAGCTCCGCGGCGCGCTGCACCTCGTCGTCCAGCGCGCCGCTCGACACAACCTCCACGCGCTTGCTAACCCGCCCAGACTTGCTGCCCACGCCCTCGATGCGCTTCACTACGTCCATGCCAGACACCACGCTGCCGAACGCCACGTGCTTGCCGTCCAGCCAGGGTGTGGGTACCAGCGTGATATAGAACTGAGAGCCGTTGGTGCCCGGACCCGCGTTGGCCATGCTCAGAGTGCCAGCCTCGCGGTGCTTCAGCGCGAAGCTCTCGTCAGCGAAAGTGGGCCCGTAGATGCTCTCGCCCCCTGTGCCGTTGAAGTGCTGGAAGTCGCCAGCCTGCGCCATGAACCCAGGAATCACGCGGTGGAAGGTGGAGCCCTTGTAGTGCAGCGGGCGACCACAGGCGCCCATGCCCTGGGCGAGGAGAGAGCGGCTCAGTAGGGTTGTGACGGCAGAAGGCGTATGCCCGCTGCAGAGCGCAACGAAGAGTGTGCCAGGCGCAGGCGGACTGCGGGCAGCGCACCTTCTCGCCGGTGCAGAGGGCGCGGAAGTTGGCGCAGGTCTTGGGCACCAAGTCGCTGCGCAGCTCGATGACGATGCGCCCAGCTGGCGTGCCGCCAATGCTGACGTCCAGGTACACCTTGGGGAGACCCATCGCAGCTGCCGCGTGCGCGGGAGGCGCAGACGCTACTTGCTGCGCCTGCTTGGCAACTTTCGCCGAGGTAGGCGCTTCACTCAGCTTCTCTGGAACGGCTATGCGTCAGGCGGAGACGAAGGACGTCGCTCAACGAGCAGTTGAAGTCAACAGAGCATGCGGAGGAGCGTGGTGTGAACTTCTTCGACGCGCGGACGCGGCGGGACGCGCTAAAAGTATGGGGCGGAGACCGGACGCGGACGTCAAAAGCATCAATCCGCCTTGCGAGTTGCATCGTCCTCTGCCTTAGGGCCCCTTGTAAAGAGCGAGTCCTCTTCAGCTGTCATCTGGTTGAAGAAGTTGTTGAGAGGTCTCGCGCTCGCCATGGCCGCCTGCGCCATCGCAAACGCCGCGAGCAAAAAGCCCGTGAGCAGCAGCGCGTACAGCCCTGCGACCTCATCCGTGGTCACGAGCTCCGTCCAGCTATAGCGCACCAGCACGTGCTTTGGCCACCGCTCTGGGTCGGTCCACTCCTGGATGAGCTCTGCGTGCTGCGCCGTGAAGGACTGGGGCACCAGCTGCGTGGAGGCGTGCACGGCTGTGATGAGGCCACCCGTGTGCGAAAACTGGACGTGTACCAGCGGCACTAGGGGCACCTGCTTGCCCAGCAGCGTCAGCCACCCGCTCTTTTGTCGGTCCCCGTCAAACGACAGCGCCAGCTTGTACTCGTCGCCGGCCAGGAAGCCCGTGGGGCGAGGCAGCGGCAGCGCAACCTGCGGGCGCGGTAAGTGGAGCGCCCTGCAGACGCAAGCCGTC
>Ga0049083_10000903_pt1 | contig 11020 bp, 9 predicted proteins | sample GreLakmeMI27MSRF_FD_66719 | JGI IMG/M metagenome (GOLD analysis project Ga0049083, IMG submission 66719) | Freshwater lentic microbial communities from great Laurentian Lakes, MI, USA - Great Lakes metaG MI27MSRF | ecosystem: Environmental > Aquatic > Freshwater > Lake | place: Great Lakes...
TCTAAAAAATCCGCATACCGGGCTAAATCCCTGCGATAAGCCGACATCGAATTCTTGGCTAAACCGCGCTCAATCAACAAGTGATCCAAATAGCCAGAAATGTGCCGGCGAATTTGGCTGACTGCAGGCTGCGAGTTGGTCACACTTAGAACTTACCTGACATAACTAAATAAGCAGCGACTGGAACACGCAAAAAACTTCAATAGTAACTAAATTTTTGCGAACTCGTTACGTCGCGCAATCATTACTTCACGTCTTGCAACTTCTTGGCTTACACCCAAAAGCAATGTTGAAAGTGGCGTATCAAGAGCGCTGCATACTGCTGCAAGCAATTCAGATGATGCTTCCTTTTGTCCGCGCTCAAGCTCGGAAAGGTAGCCAAGTGATACCTGGGCATCTCGAGAAACATCGCGCAATGTGCGGGATTGTTCAGTGCGGCGGCGGCGCAATTCTTCGCCAATTACTTGGCGCATTAAAATCATCTTCTTGCCAGAATTTGCAGACTGTGCAGCTGGATCAGAGATTTTGAATGTGTGTGTCAGCGTTGGGGCAGGTCCAGTTTGCGGCGTTAAGTTTTGCGATACAAGTTTTTGGTTCATTGTGCTTTCCATACCTTTGATTTTATCATCAATCCACTGTTTGTGACTTCTGGGCGATTATGCCCGCCACTTGACCCGTTAAACCTATTACTTAAAGGAATGTCAGTAAAAGCTCTAGCGCTGCTGCCACAGTTTCTTCGCGAATTTGAGCTCGCGCCGCTCGTGGATCCGTTAATTCAGGAAATAGGTGCAACTGCTCAACCACGGAATCAATAACACTGCCCTGCTCGTCACGCTGAATACACGCAACAAATACCGTGCCCGGTAGGTGTCCGTCCTGTGAGTCGGGACCAGCAACGCCTGTAACAGCCAAGCCAAATTCAGCGTCCAAACGTTGCGCAACTCCAGTTGCCATGTCCAAGGCAACTTGAGCTTGAACTGCGCCACCTTCGGAGAGCAGCGCCCCGGAAACTCCCAGCAAATCAGTTTTTAGATCTGAGGCATAAGCAATTACGCCACCGCGATAAATTTTTGAGGCACCAGGAATAGCGGTAATCGTTGAACCAAGTTGCCCACCAGTTAGAGATTCAGCTGTTGCTACCGAGCGTCCCTGCATGGCAAAGATAACGGTTACTGCGAGCGAATCAACATCAGTTGCCATGAACCTTCACACATTCGTATTAGATGAACTTACCTTGACTTATTATCTCAAGCATTCGCAACTGTTGGTTAGCTGGCGCTGCCAGCTGAAAAATTTGCTTTGAGTGCGTAATCTATCCCAGTAACAACAGTCAGGGCGAGTGCTACCCCAAGTGACATTTGGGCCACTACATCTACCCAGCCTGAAACCGGAATCAAGAATGCAACTATGGCGACAATCTGGCTGACTGTTTTAACTTTCCCGCCTCGGCTGGCTGGAATTACGCCGTGATTGATAACCCAAAAACGCATGATCGTAATTGCCACTTCACGAAAGAGAATCACGCCCGTTACCCACCAAGCTATTTCACCCGTGATTGACAGTGCGATCAGCGCAGTACCAATCAATGCTTTGTCAGCTATCGGGTCGGCAATTTTTCCAAAGTTCGTAACTAAGCCATATTTTCTTGCCCAAACACCATCAACTAAATCTGTGATGGCTGCCACCAAAAATAGCGCGGCGCCCGCCCACTGCGCACTCTGGGTTTGCTCCACACCAAGCACTAAATATCCAAAAATTGGAACTAGTAGCAATCTGGCTACCGTAAGTGCATTTGGAACATTTAGTACTGGTACGTCATTGTTGGTATCACCCATGTGATCTGGAATTGGTGATTGCGTCACGAGCTGACTTCTTCCGCGATCAAGTCCACTCCGTCACAATCCACAACTATCGCCTGAACAAATTGTCCAACTTGAATTTCGCTGGCAGAAATAACAGTTGTACTGCCATCTACTTCAGGACCTTGGTGCGCACTTCGCCCGACATTGCCTGGTTCCTCAATCAAAACTTCAACAGCCTGACCGATACGGCTTCGTGCGACATCTTCACTTACTCGCAAAGCGACTTTGATTACCGCTTCTCGTCGAGCTGCAACCTCATGATCGGGTAAATGGTCGTCAAGCTTTACGGCTGCCGTTCCTTCTTCATCCGAATAAGCAAATACGCCAACTGCGTCCAGACGTGCGCCTTCAATAAACGCAATTAGTTCAGCGAGATCCTCTTCAGTCTCGCCTGGGAAACCTACAATCACATTTGTTCTTGCGCCAGCAAGTGGATTGTGCAGTCGGATAGCGCTTAATAAGTCTAGGAAACTATCGGTTCCACCAAATCTCTTCATCCGACGCAGAACTGAGTTACTTGCGTGTTGAAATGACAAATCAAAATAAGGGACTATGCCAGGTGTATTTGCAATAACTGAAATCAAATCTGGTCGCATCTCAGCTGGTTGTAGGTATGAAACCCTGACCCACTCAATTCCATCAGGTTGAGTTAGCAGCGGTAACAATTTTTCAAGCAGTCTCAAGTCGCCTAAATCTTTGCCATAGGAAGTTGAGTTTTCACTTACCAGCAATAACTCGCGAACTCCATTTTCACCAAGCCAGGCTGCTTCTTCAAATATCTCTCCTGGGTCCCGGGAAACAAAGGAACCACGAAACGCTGGAATCGCACAGAATGTGCACTTACGATCACAGCCGGAAGCAATTTTGAGTGGTGCCCAAGGCGTTGCCTCCAGGCGCTGGCGATAAATGTGTGGACCCATTCCAGGTGTGCCAACGCTCTGCGCAACTTCCGGACGGGCAATCGGAGAAATTGGAAGTAACTTACGCCGATCACCTGGGGTGTGGGCTGCAATAGTTTCGCCCGCTAAAACTCTGCGAAGCGTTGATCCGATCTCTACGTAATCATCAAAGCTCAAAATTGCATCAGCCTCTGGCAACTCAGCAGCCAAATCTTTTCCATACCGCTGCGCTAAACAACCGACTGCTACTACTTTCCCGCTGCCAGCGAGTAATTCGCTAGCTTGCAAAATAGTGTCGATCGAGTCCTTCTTAGCTTGCTCAATAAACCCACAGGTATTAACAAGCACTACATCTGTTTGCTCGCCGTCAGAAACTAAATTCCAGCCATCAGCAGTTAGTCGGCCAGCAAGTTCTTCGGAGTCCACATCGTTTCGTGAGCACCCGAGTGAAACTATCGATACTCGGGGATTTTGGGTCACAACGTGAAGTCTACTCGCCGCGAATCATGGCTATTGTCCCTGGCAAATCTTCGGCAGTGACCAAAACTTCCCGAGCTTTTGAACCCTCGGAAGGTCCAACTATGTTGCGTGATTCCATCAAATCCATTAACCGTCCAGCTTTAGCAAAACCGATTCGTAATTTCCGTTGCAGCATTGATGTTGAACCAAACTGTGTGGACACAACTAACTCAACGGCTGCTAACAAATCATCTAAGTCATTTCCGATGTCACCATCAACCTCGCGCAAAACTGTAACTGGCGCAGTAACGTCTTCGCGATATTGTGGCACCATTTGAGTTTTGGCGTGCGCTACAACTGCGCGAATTTCCGCCTCTGTAACCCAGGAACATTGAATCCGAATTGGCTTAGAAGTTCCCATTGGCAGAAATAGCCCATCGCCTTGACCAACAAGCTTTTCGGCGCCCGGCTGATCAAGAATGACTCGACTATCAGCCAAACTCGAAGTTGAAAATGCTAGTCGGCTTGGCACGTTGGCCTTAATCAAACCTGTTACTACATCCACCGATGGACGCTGGGTTGCTAGTACTAAATGGATTCCAGCAGCGCGAGCCAGTTGGGTAATGCGAACTATGGAATCTTCGACATCGCGCGGGGCAACCATCATTAAGTCAGCGAGTTCATCAACAACTACAAGTAAGTAAGGATACGGGCGCAATGTTCGTTGCGAGCCAACCGGTGGCGTAACAACTCCTGCCTTAACTGCACGATTGAAGTCATCAACATGTCGAAAGCCATAGGCAGATAAATCGTCGTAACGCGCTTCCATCTCTTTAACAACCCAAGCAAGTGCGTCAGCAGCTTTCTTTGGATTGGTGATAATCGGGGTAATCAAATGCGGAATGCCTTCATAGGCGGTTAACTCAACACGCTTTGGGTCGATCAAAACCATTCGCACTTCATCCGGAGTAGAGCGCATCAAAATTGAAGTGATGAGCGCGTTCATGCAACCAGATTTACCAGCACCCGTTGCCCCAGCCACTAAAAGGTGTGGCATCTTTGACAAGTTAGCGACGGTAAACCCGCCTTCAACATCTTTACCCAGTCCAACTAACATCGGATGCTCATCGCCTGCTGCTTCAGCGCTACGCATTACATCACCAAGTGAAACAATTTCGCGATCGGAATTCGGGATTTCAATTCCAATTGCGCTCTTACCTGGAATCGGCGAAAGAATGCGAACATCCGCGCTAGCAACTGCATAAGCGATGTTTTTGCTAAGCGCAGTTACACGCTCAACTTTGACTGCTGGTCCAAGTTCGACTTCATAACGAGTCACAGTCGGTCCACGCTGAAAACCAGTAACTTTAGCATCAATCTCAAATTGCTCAAGCACCTGAGTCAGCGCCTCAATTACTGCATCGTTTGCTGCAGTTCGCGCTTTTGGCGTTGCCCCTGGCTTTAACAATGACTCGCTGGGAAGTGTGTAATTCAATGCCGATGCAAGCGGCAGTTGAACTGGCTTAGAAATTGGTTCAAGCATCGAAGCTGGCTGCGATGGAACCGACATTTTTTCTACAGGTGCCGATTCAGGCACTCGGACTGCTTCGCTCGTCCAGGTATCACCAAGAGACATCACGTCAACGGCGATCGTGTCCAGGCTGGTGACATCTTGGATTTCGGAGATCGCCTCGATTTGCGGCTCAATAACTATGGCACTGACAACTGGAGTTACAAATGGCATATCTCCGACTAATTCACCAATGGCCAAAGCTGGATCAAGAATAACTTCTGGCTTATTCCTTCTAAGGACGCGGCTAAGCAAAGTGCGTGAAGGTTTAACCGAAACATCGAGTGCCAACTGTGCTTGCGCACTTGAAATAGCATCGAGATTAGGGTGGGAGGCCAATGTTTCCGTCTCAACTTTAGCCCGCGTGAATTTGGTCTGAAGTGCCTTGAATTTTGCTGGAATTGAATTTACTGGCGTAGCCGTAATGATCAAGAGCGCAAAAAATAACACGACAAGGAGAAGCAGTACGGTAACGATACTTCCAACAGCGCTTACTAGCGGCGCGGTAATAGCCCAACCAACCCAACCTGCTGCGCCTCGCATAGCTTGTGCGCCCTGGGATGGCTGCGGATTGCCAACATAAATTTGGGTAATTCCCATGACGCTAAGTGACAGCAGTGTCCAGCCAATAGTTAATCGGCCCTTCTTTTGCGAAGGCGCATCTGGGTGGCGCAAAGTTTGGATTGCAACACCTAAAAGTGCAAGCGGAGCAACTGCATCAAAAATACCTACGGCGCCAGTCACCACGCTGGTGATAACTCCAGAAACGAATCCGGCAACATCAAACCAAACGACCGAGGCAACGATTATTGCAACGCAAAGATAAAGCAGACCAAGTCCGTCCCTGCGATGAGCTGGGTCTAAATCGCGAGCACTTCGCCCAAGGCCGCGAGCGATCGCGCCAACTACGTGAGCAATTCCAAGCCAAATCGCGCAACTAAAAGTTCGCAGGCCATTCATTGTTGTAGTTAGTACTGGAGGCGCTGATCGTCTTGGTGATTTGCCACGTTTGACTGGGGCCCGGCCCTTGGCAGAGTTGCGCCCTTGTGGTCTTGCTGCTGGGCGCGGTCGAGTCTTTGCCGTTGACGGGGAAGCCATATAACAAATATATCTGAATCACACGGGTAACTCTGGCACCAAGCGTGTCGGCGTGTCGCTCAGAAATGGCATATATCTCAATCGAATTACCGAAAATTAGTTGATTGGATTTTCCGCGCTACTGGCGGTGACGCTACCTATTCGGAGATGATTAGCGGCACGATCATGGGTCTGCGACGATGCTTCTCGCCTACCCACTTACCGGTAACTCGGCGAACCATCTGCCCGAGTTGGTGAGTATCAGTAACGCCTTCATTGAGCGCAGTTTCTAGCGTCTTGCGGATGGCAGGAAGAATCTCGGCGAACACACTTTCTTCCTTACTAAAGCCACGCGCGTGAATTTGCGGTCCTGCAATAACTTTACGCTCGGCAAAATTAACAGCTGCGACGATGGAAAGGAATCCATCCTCGCCAAGAACTCTTCGATCTTTGAGTAAAGACTCGGAAACCTCGCCCACGGTGGAACCCTCAACGTAAACATAACCACATGAGATAGCGCCGACTATCGAAGCTCTACCTGCAACTAAATCCACAACTATGCCATCACCAGCAAGTATCACGCGAGCCTCTGGTATTCCAGTCTTGATTGCAAGATCGGCATTTGCTCGCAGGTGACGCCATTCTCCATGAATTGGCATCACATTCTTTGGCTTCACAATGTTGTAGCAGTACAACAACTCTCCTGCAGCTGCGTGACCAGAAACATGCACCAGAGCATTGCCTTTGTGAACAACATGGGCGCCAAGACGAGTCAAGTCATTGATGATTCGATAAACAGCGTTTTCATTTCCGGGAATCAAAGATGATGCCAGAATCACAGTGTCGCCAGGTCCTACGGAAATTGCATGATCTTGATTCGCAATTCTGGCTAAGGCTGCCATGGGTTCACCTTGTGAGCCAGTGCAAATTAAAACCGCTTGATTATCTGGCAAGTCTGCAATTTCATCACTTGAAATTAGTGTCCCAGCTGGAATGGTTAAGTAATCAAGGTCACTAGCTAACGCCATATTGCGAACCATCGATCGACCCACGAATGCGACTTTGCGATTGTTGCGGGTAGCTACGTCAATAATTTGTTGAACTCGGTGAACATGTGAGGCAAAAGATGCCACAATTACTCGTCCAGTAGCCCCGCCAATGACCTGTTGGAGCGTGGGAATGATGTCTTTTTCACTCGTAACAAAACCTGGAACTTCGGCATTAGTTGAATCAACTAAAAATAGATCTACGCCAGCATCTCCAAGTCGACCAAAAGCATTTAAGTCTGTTACACGTCCATCAAGTGGCAGTTGATCCATCTTGAAATCACCAGTAATCAAAATAGTTCCTGCTGGTGTCGTCACTGCAACTGCTAGAGCGTCTGGGATCGAGTGATTTACTGCAATGAACTCAACTGAAAAATCGCCATACTTTTGCGTCATACCTTCTTTGACTATCAAAGTTTGAGCGGAAATGCGATGCTCTTTAAGTTTGCTTTCTACGAAAGCTAAAGTAAGTTTCGAACCAACAATTGGGATGTCCACTCGCCCGCGCAGTAGATATGGCACAGCGCCAATATGGTCTTCGTGGCCATGAGTCAACAAGACTGCTTCCACATCGCCTAATCGATCTTGGATATGCGCGAAATCTGGCAAAATCAAATCCACACCAGGTTGGGTCTCTTCCGGAAACAAAACACCGCAATCGACTATGAGTAACTTGCCACGGTATTCCAGGACCGTCATATTCCGGCCAATGTCTCCCAGGCCGCCGAGGGCGACTACGCGAAAGGCATTATCAGCAAGTGCAGGTGGTTCTGGAAGCTCTAGTTGTGAAACACTCACAGACTGAAACCACCCTTGATTAAATCTGCCTTCAAAACTTTTCGTTGTTCAGGTGTTGCAGGCACCAAAGGTAAGCGAAGTGATCCGCCACCAACGCGACCTAGTAGATCTAAGGAAGCCTTGACCATGATCGCACCGCCTGCGCGAGTCATAATTCCTTCCGTGATTGGAACTAGTGATTCATTGATCTTGCGCGCAGTTTGAACGTCATTATTCTGGATCGCTTCAACCATCTGCTTATGACGGTCAGCAACTACATGTCCCGTGACACTTACTACTCCAATTGCGCCAACTGCAAGGAGCGCTAAATTCAATGGGTCATCGCCTGAATAATATGCCAGATCGGATTGCGCCATAATTTGTGATGCTGCCCAAATGTCACCTTTTGCATCCTTGTTAGCAAGAATTTTTGGATGCTCACTGAGTTGCAACATTGTGTCATTACTAATTGCCACGCCAGAACGTCCTGGAATGTCATAAACCATGACTGGGAGATCTGTTGAATCTGCGACAGCGATCATGTGCGCGAAAATTCCAGCCTGCGGTGGCTTGTTGTAATAAGGAGTAACTACCAGCAAGCCGTGAGCGCCCGCTTGCGCCGCATCTTTTGCCAGCAATATTGAGTGGGCCGTGTCATTAGAGCCAGCGCCAGCAATTACCCGCGCACGGCTGCCAACTGCATCGAGAACGACTTTAAGTAACTCAAGTTTTTCATGTTCATCGGTTGTTGGTGATTCACCTGTCGTGCCATTTACAACTAGACCATTGTTTCCAAGGTCAACTAAGTCATTAGCTAACTGTGCTGCGGCGGCAAAATCAATCTTGGTGCCATCAGCACTAAACGGGGTAACCATGGCAGTTAATACGGTGCCAAATGCCTCAACAGCTTTCACGACAGCAACGCTACCATTAGGGCGCCACTCGCCCATTGGCCACAAAAGATGCGTGGGTTAATGGCATTAGTCGCTTGAATTCTTCTTCATACTTTTCAGCAACCATTTCGATTTCGCGCTGTGGGAATGACGGGAAATGAGAGCCCTCTGCTTTACGGCGCAAACTAATGAAATTCATCATCGCCCGCGCATTCATCGTCACATATGCTGACGAGTAAATAGTTACTGGCAAAACGATCCGGGCTACTTCCCGAGCAACCCCAGCTTCTAGCATCGCTTCATACGATTCATAAGCAACTGCGCAGGCTTTCTTAGTTTCATTTGTTACTAAGTCAAATTGTTCTGGCGTGCCATCAACAAATTCGTACGCACCAGGTTTACCAACTTGAATGAGTTTGCGTTCTGGACCTGGCACATAAAACTCGGGTTCAAGTACTTTGTATCGACCGGATTCTTCGTTATAGCTAGCCATGCGATGACGAAAATGTTCCCGCCACATAAAAATTGGCGCTTTCACAAAGAACGTAAAGACCGAATGTTCGAATGGACTGCCGTGGCGATCGCGCATCAAATAATTTATTAGCCCCGCGGAGGCAGCCGAGTCTGCGTCAATATCGACCGCAGACTGATCACCCTTTGTGGACACCCGAGCGGCCCATAAAACATCAGCATCCCCAGCTGAATGCTTAACCAACTCTACGACTACATCGCTACGAAATTTGACCTCTTGGCTCACCAGTAAAGACTATCGGCGAGTTATTTGGGCGTCAGAGAAGGTTCGCTTATTTTGTCCCGTTTAAATGGTCGAGCGTCTACTGGTCGTAAGAAAAAGAAAAGTACGGTCGTAACGAATCCCAGATAAACAACAGCCTGCAAGAGCGTCGTCTTTGCGCTGATGTTGAAAATGCCAGCCAATAACGTCGTAATCAGTGAATTCTCGGGAAGTAAGGTACTGAGGTTCAAAATCACATTGCCATCGCCTGGCAGTAACGCTACCTCTTGAAATTCATGAATTCCGTATGACAAAACACCGGCTGCCACGAAAATTAAGAGGATTCCAGTTGTTCGAAAGAACTTTGGCAAATTGATGCTTGCTGAGGATCTATAAATTCCCCAACCCAAAAGAACTGCGGTAGCTAGACCTAAAGTTAGACCAAATAATGATGTTGCCGCGCTTCCGGAAGCCTGCGATGCTGCCCAGTAAAAAATAGCGGTTTCCACGCCTTCGCGAAGTACAGCTACGAAGGCCATAACTGCGACGGCGAATTCCCCACCTGAAACTTGCGCGGCATCAAGTTTTCCTTTTAGATCACTCGACATTGTTCGGGCGGCGCTCTTCATCCAGAAGATCATCCAAGTTACAAAGATCACCGCGACAAAGGAAACTATGCCAGCGAAGATTGGTTCAATACTTTCGGCCAGCTCACTTGATATTGACTCCAGAGCTATCGCTACTGCAATGCTCATCGCAACCGCAAGAAGGACACCGTTTCTTACGTAGCGGATTAGATTATTTCGGTTTGTGCGCTGCAAATAGACGACAAGAATGCTTACAACGAGAGCTGCTTCGAGCCCTTCACGTAAGCCAATCAGGTAGTTTCCCAGCATCTCAAACCTCTCTATTTATGCAACCATATTGTTGCATAAATAGAAGAATAGCCAATTTAGATTAAATGCGCAATTTGGGGGCTGCGCTCGTTATTTTCCAGAAATCCTTTGTGAGATTCGCGCTTTCTGGGTCACTGCAATACAAATCACCACAACACTTGCCGCCAGTAACGTCGTTTTAGTTACATACTCATTTAGCAACCAAGCAGACCAAAGTAAGGTCAAGAGTGACTGAATTAGCTGTACTTGTGAGCCCTTTGCCACACCCAATTCGGCGAGCCCCCGGTACCAGGCAAAGAAACCAAAATACATGGACCCAAAAGCAGTAAACAAAAAAGCTAATAGCGCCACGGGAGTCACAGTGTGGCTATCGCTGCCTAACCAAAGTGAGATTGCAAAATATGGAAGTGAAATTGGCAGAGTTAGCACTACGCACCAAGAAACTACATGCCAACCAGGCATGACTTTACTTAGCGCTGCTCCTTCAACATAACCAATTGCTGCCGCAACGACTGCGCCGAGCAGATAAAGATCAGCTTTTAGGGACGCGCCCTCCTGGCCGCCGTGAATCCAGGCATAAACAACCAAAGTTAAAGTACCTACCAGAGCAGCAAACCAAAAAGCCTTAGGTACTCGCTCATGTAATCGGGTAACTGCAAGTATCGCTGTCATAAGTGGCAGTCCGGCAGTGATAACAGCAGCATGTGCACTTGTTGTCTCTTGCAGCGCAAGTGTTGTCAATATGGGCCAGCCGACAACAATTCCACTGGCAGTTACAAGCAAGGGACGCAATAATTTTCGTTCTGGA
>Ga0049083_10000904_pt1 | contig 11016 bp, 7 predicted proteins | sample GreLakmeMI27MSRF_FD_66719 | JGI IMG/M metagenome (GOLD analysis project Ga0049083, IMG submission 66719) | Freshwater lentic microbial communities from great Laurentian Lakes, MI, USA - Great Lakes metaG MI27MSRF | ecosystem: Environmental > Aquatic > Freshwater > Lake | place: Great Lakes...
GAAGAACTCGCAACGCCTATGCCTACCGAACCTGTGACGAGTAGCACAGCCTGTGATGTGTGGACGCCTCACACGCCGCTCGGAGACGCACCCAGACCGCCAGCCGCCACATCAAAGCGTGCATCCGTGGCGTGCAGTCGAAGACGCACTCTCTCTGTCACCCTCGCCTCCTCGCTTCTTTCTCACGCACAGGCTGTCGAGGTGAACAGCAGTGCCCGGTGTTTGCCTGGCCTGCTTCCCGCCATGGTGCTCCACAGTGGTGCCGAAGTGCTTCACGTCGCTCTGTGGCTGTGCGGTTCCTTCTTGTTCCTGGTTTGCTTTGCGTACTTGGTTCGAGCGTTTGAGAGCGCGGTGGAACCAAAGCCAAGGCCTGCAGATGTGGCGCAGGGGCGGGGCAGGGCGCGCACAGATGGCGCGTTGAGACGCCGAGGAGCAGCCGCGCAGGCGTGACCTGTTTGGCTTGGTGCACAGAGGACAACGTACCGACTCCTTCTTCACGGTTCCGCTTCTCCCCACTCTTGCGCGTAGGCTTCAGCGCGCTCGGTGGCACTGTCCCACTCGTCCCAGGGCGGCGTGAGCGCGTTCTGTATCTCCACCGGCAGCGCGTCGTAGTCCTGGTATTGCTCCACTCGGAGCAGAAAGATCTCCGGGCTCTCCAGCACCAACGCCATCGCCGCCTGGTACCCAACTCTTCCGCCAGCCACGGCCGCCAGGTGCCGCGCCGCCCCGTCCGCCAGCTCAGGCAGCGCCGCTGGGGAGGTGAGCAGTGCCGGGTGACACTCCAGGACGCGCGTGACGTCACAGCGAGGGCACAGCGCTCGCAGCTCGAGCACACGCCTGCTGGCTTCTCTTGGCTGGAAGGACAGCAGCAGCTGCGGCGCGCGGAGGACCATGGCCGCTGGACAGGCGTCCGGCAGGAGCGCTTGGAGCAGGAGCACGGTGGTGGAGAGGGACTGGACGTCACGGAGGTGAGGCTGCGACTCCGCTGCAGCCACCAGCGCGGCCGCGTCTCGCTCCGAAAAGGGGCGCCAAAAGGCGCCCACAGCGCGCCGCCAGTCGGCCTCGCAGCTTGAGGCGGAGGCTGTGGAGGACAAGGCACACCTCGCGTGGACCTGACTGGACGTGCGGCGTGCCACAGGCGGCGTCGTTCCCGGCGCGCGCAGACACCGCATGCGGCTGCTATGAACACAGCGCGCGAAAATCAAAGAATGCCAGAAAAAGAAGAAGGAAGAAGTGCATGCGTGGATCAAAGAAAGAAGCACTAGCGCTAGCACTAGCGCTATAGCTGCGTCTATCTGGGCGTTTGTGTTATAGTAGCCCACGTCCGACAAAAAAAATCAAAGAAAGAAGCACCCGATCATCGAGCCACAGCCGCGGTAGCCGGCGGCGCGTCCGTTCGGGCCAGCAGCGCTTGCAGCGTGCGCGCAAGCGCCCTCTGCGCGACTCTTTGCGCCACGGCATTGGCAAACGCCACAACCCTAGGTTGGCGTAGAACCGCCACACCCCCCGCCCAATCAACCGCTCCCCCAGTTCCGTCATCCAACAATGCCGCGATGCGCAGCACGGTTGATCGAAGGGATGCCAGGTCTCTCGCCTCCGCATTGCTCACCAGCGACGAAGGGAGAGGAGGGAGGGTTCGTAAGCTCTGAGGAAGCGAGTCGACCAACGCGGCCAATTGAGGTGGCATGTCCCCTTGTGCCCATCCGCCAAGCAGGAGAGCTTCCACCACGCGCGCAGCTTCGCCCTCGGCCAGGAGAGCCAGGTTGGCGGGCTGTGAGCTGGCGGAGAGGGGGGTGATTTTTTCCCCCCTTTTGGGAGTCCCTTCCGCGCCCAGGACCAGGTCAATCAGCGTGGGCAGCGCCTCCTGGGACACCCGGAAGCCCTGCGATTTGCGGGACTCCTGCAGGAGTCCCTCCAGCCGCGCCCAGCGCACGCGCCCAGAGTCAAACACCATCTCGCCCAGCGCCTCACGTAGTGCATCCGCGTCGTCAATCAGCAGCCGCGCGGCAAAGAAGGGGTACGCGGCTGCGAGGACTTTGAAGGATGGGTCAGAGGAGAGTGCCAGCCCCTCCAGCACGGTGAGCGAGCGCAGGATCAAAGCGTAGTATCCGGGCACGTTGAACGGGTACGCATACAGGATTCCGCCCAGCCCGTCCGTGATGGTCTTGAAGTTCAGATCTGACACTGATGCGGAGAGGACGTCGTCGAAAAAGTTTGCCAAAGCTGGCACGATTGGCGCCACGTCCACTGAGCGGTCCAGAAAGCCCAAACGGTAATAATCCTGACTCATGGCGGTGTAATCTCGGTTCACCAGGTGCACCACGTGCGCGATGATTGCGTGCCGGGCAGTGAGCGGCGTCTCAGACATGATCCCAAAGTCAATGAAGGCCAGCTGACCGTCGGCGGTGCCCAGCAGGTTGCCAGGATGAGGATCCGCGTGGAAATAGCCGTGCTCCAGTAACTGGCGCAGGGAACATTGGATTCCGGTGTTGACCAGAGAAATGACGTCTAATCCGGCAGATTGCAACGCGGCGGTATCTGAGAGCTTGATGCCCTCCACCCAGGAGAGCGTGAGCACCCGTGCGGAGGTGTGACTCCAAAAGATTGTGGGCACCAGCACGTTGGGCGTGCTGCCGTAGAGTGCCTGGAAGCGCTCGCAGTTGCGCCCTTCCGCCACGTAGTCCAGCTCAGAGTACACTTTGCCCACGAAGTCGTCCACCGCGCCGGTCACGGAGGTATACAGGGAGCTCACGTTTGCGTCTACCAACTGTGCCAACGCTCTGACGACGTAGAAATCAAGCTTCAAATCTGACGAGGTGCCAGGACGTTGGACCTTCACCGCAACTGCAGTGCCGTCCATCAGCTCCGCACGATACACTTGGCCCAGAGAAGCCGCCGCCACCGGCACCGGCGTGATCCGTCTGAAGAGCGAAGACAGCGGCGCGCCTAGCTCAGCCTCCATCAGATCGAAGGCCCGCGCGTCCGCAAAGCTGGGGAGCGCGTCCTGGAGCTCCTGGAGCTCGTGCAGGAAGGCACGAGGAAGCAGGTCTGGGCGAGTAGACAACGCCTGGCCCAGCTTGACGAAGGTCGGGCCCAGGCTGGTCAGCGCGCGACGGAGCTGCACCGCGCGGCGAGGCAGCGTGCGAGGCAGCGCGCCGGTGGCGTAGTCCAGCGCCAGCGAGAGGCCCACCCCACCAAGCGTGGCGCTGATGGTGGCCACGCGGGCGGCGACTCGCAGCGGCTGGGAAGCACACTCGGAGGCTAGAGACTCGGGCGAGTAGGTGCCCAGAGGCGGGCCCAGACCGCGCTGTGCCGCCTGGAGTTGAGCGGGTGTCCAGGGTGCCAGACCGGGCGCAAGCCCAGGTGGGCCCTCCACGACTGCCTCGGCGCACACCTCCACACCGCGCCGGACCGACCGTCTGAGCGCGCGGGAGGCGCACGCGCAGCGGCGGAGCGGCGGGGCGGGGAGTTGGAGCTGCGCGTGGGTGGCGCGCGAGAGCGCCATCACACCCCTTCTGAGAAAGCCAAACGCGCGGCGAGGCTCACGAAGGCCGAGAAACGGGTGCGTGGAGCGGGTGGAGGATACGAGGCGTGCGGGGGCGGGAGAGGTGGGCACGTGGTCATCACTCATCATTCAGCACGTATGCGTAGGCCCGCCGACGCAAGAACACGCACAAAAGTAGAACAAGCCGCCAGCGGCACTGGCCATCCGCGTACGGTATTGCATTGGGGCACTCATTCCGACTCACTCCGACAAGCCAACGACTCTGACGCTGCTCCCAATGCACACCGTGTCCCCTCTCCCTTGCCCTCCCCCCCGTTTCACTGACCCCGCTCCTCAGTTACCCACGCCACGGCGCGCGCCGCGGCCTTTGTGACGATTGTGGTGATGCGCTCGCAAGCAGCCTCCACAGCCGCCCGGGTGCCGCTCACTTTGAGGTGCCCTGTTTCCGGCACCTTGTCCACGCGTGCGCCAGTGTCCATCTGAATGGCGTGCACTGTGCGGCCTTTGGTGCCGATGACGGCGCCCAAGCACCCTTGTGCATCCACCATGCGCGAGAAGGAGGGCTCCTCGGTGGCCGGAAGCGACGGCATGCGGGCATCGTAATGTGCGGCGGCCGGATGGGACCCCGGATGTGGCGCCGCATGTGGCGCCGTGTTCGACTCGACTCGGGCGTGGTGGTCCAGCACGCGCGCGCACGAGCGCGTGCAGTCCGCGATGGCCGCCTCAACAGCCTCTGGCGCGCCGGTGATTGCCAGCTGCGACCGCGGGTTGTCCACCACCGCACGCACGCCGTGCGTCTCCTGCAAACGAAGCAGAGAGGCGTGTTGTTTGCCCACCAGGACGCCCATGCATCCCTGAGGCACGCTGAACACGCGGGTATCAACCTGTGGGTAGGGATGGAACGTGACGTGAGCACGGAAAGCGGGGGAATATTCTCGAGAAGCGCTTGACGAAGGGGGGCGCGCACCGAAGGGCCTCCGAAACGCTCTGAGCGTCGCCGAGCGCGGTCTGCGTCCGCATCGCCCGCCGCATGCGGCGCGTCGCGCCCGCCCATGCCTCTCTGGGCGCGCCCGCCCAACGCAGAGCGCAGGTCACCCGCCGGTGCAGCCGCAGCCGCAGCCGCAGCCTTGTACGACCCGCTGCCGTACGACTGCGGCGCAGGCGGGACCACCCTGGGTGCCGCCTGCGGCGCCGCAACCTCCTCTGCCGCCGAAGGCGGCGGCGGGCGGCCCAGGTTGTGGCACACGGCGAGCGCGTGGCGCAGCGTGATGGCGCGCCCTTCACCAGCAAGCTCCTCCTGGAAGCTGCGCCACTCCTGTAGCGTGGGAGGCGCGTTGCTGACCTGGTCTCCGGCGAAAACGCGGTCCGGAGCGGACATGAGGAGCTGAAGCTCAGGGTCTCCCCGAGACGTGACCCGCGCACGATACACCTCCCGGATGCAGTACAGACCGCCCCCGTCGCGCACGCGCACCAGCGCGCCGCGCGTGAAGCTGTGGATGTCCTCGTCAGCGCGCGCAGCAGCTTGCTCCAGCTCAGCGCGGCGAAGGAAGATGTAGGAGGCGTCCGTGAGGGTGATGGGACGCACAGCGGGATCCGCCAGGGCGATGGGACTGATGGGGCTGCCGGCGTGCCAGCTGGCAGGCGGGGCGGCCTCGTAGGAGCGGTGGCGGGGGGGAGATCGAGATCGCGCCGCGCGGGCGGCGGGCGCGTGTGGAGGGCTGCGCGCGCGGGGCGCAGCCGCTGGCGCATAGCCGGCGCCGGTGGGGCGAGCGGCGGTGCCGTTGTGGCCGCTGTCGGGGCGGCGAGAGGGCCCGCCAGCAGCGACGCGCTCGGGCACGCGCTCAGCGCCGCGCTCCCACCGCCCCGCCGCCCCCACCGCCACAGGCTGGCCCGCCGGCGCGCGGGCGCGGGGGGGCGCCGGGTGTGCAGGCGGCGCGGAGGTGTCCTCGTCCAGGCGGCGAGGCGAGCGTGAGCGTGAGCGCGACCGCGACCGCGACCGTGAGCCCCGCCCGCCGCCGCCGCCGCCGCCGCCCCGCTCTCGCGGAGTCACGTCGGAGCGTGCGCGGCCGCGGGAGGAGTCGCTGCGGCGGTCAGGGGAGGACAGGCGGTACGCGTCGTCGTCGCCGTCGTCGTCTCGCAGCGCCTGAGCCAGCACGTCTTCGTGTCGCACGGCGGAAGGCCACACCTCTCCGGGCTCACCCTCACCCTCCCCTCCGCCACCGCCAGCGCCGGGCGAGCGAACAGCGCCTCGCACGGGAGAAACCTCTGCGCTCGGTCGACGCTCTACCACAGACACCTCACCTTCCATGCCACCCATGCCCGCCTCGCACGCCAGAACGGCCGCAGCCTGAAGAGAGCAAACGCGTGCGTGAGCACAGGGACTCTGAGAACGCAGCAGGGAGAGGGAGGATGCAGGGATGCCCTAGAGAGGGAGGGCTCCAATGCGGGGCTCCCGGACGGCGGCGCACACGCTACCAGAGAGGCGACACGCGGGCGCCAAGCACGCGCCTGAGGCGTGTGGGCCTGTTGACCCGCTGTCGGCTCCATCGCAAAGCGGGTGGGAGAGGGAAGGAAGCAGACAACCAGCTGAAACGCCCCGAAGCGACGGGGCGCAAAGAAGGGTCGTGTGACCCGCACGTGAGAGGCGGAGGCGCTGAAAGTGGAGGCGGAACCCGGCAACCCGCACTAACGCCCGGATGATCGATGGCACCCGATCTGACCGATGGTCGTTGTGACGTGGCAGTGCTTAATTTCTCTTTTCTCGCGCGCCCGGCTGCTCTGTTCACGCGGTCGCGTGTCGCTGAGCTGCCGTGCTGGGCGCGTGTGCTGCTTCGAGGTGCGTGTTGTGCGCGTTTGCTCCGGGCACGCAGGCCCCGACGCCTCGTCTTTGCTACAAGCCTCGCTCCGCCCTCCCGCCAGCCTTCGCCACTCGGCGATCTCGCTGCGCCATTCAACCGCCGCTCTAAGTCGCTCTGACAGCTCTCCTTGCCACAGAGTACCCCAGCCGCCGTTGTCAACCCTTCCCCGCTCCTGCCCCCGCTCTCCCCTCCCCCGCGCCCTTCGAGGTGCGAGCCCCCGGCCCTCTGCTCTGCGCCGCGCAGCGCCGCGCGCGTTGTTCGCACGCACGCCTTTGCAATAGCCCTCGCGAGGGCTCTCTCTAGCCGCGTGGGGTTTTCCAGGCGTGCAACAGCAGTCCACGAGGCCCGGGGCGCAACGTAATCAAAGCCCCGGTCACCTCCCCTGCCTCCAGCTACGGACGCTTCTTCTTACGGAGGCGAATGTTGACAAGGCGGGGAACAGACAAACATAACATTGCTCTGAGCTGACGCTTCTTCTTACGGAGGCGAATGTTGACAAGGCGGGGAACAGACAAACATAACATTGCTCTGAGCTGTGTTGTGCCTCTGGAGCTGCTCACGCACAGCTTTGCGCAGGGCCTACCAGGCGTGAATGCCTCACACACCGCCGGAAAAAGACACGCCTAGGTCGAAGCATGCAATCTTGCTTGCCGGCGTGCGCGCGCTGTATGCCCTCTTCACGGGACGCGCTGTGCCCGTGCGCGAGGCTGCGCCGGGGCGGCCTTCGGGCGCGCCAAAGCCGCTTCCGATCGAGCTGGTGCACGTGATCTTGCGTTTGCTGCCGCTGGAACAACGCCTGCGCGCGCGCGAGGTGTGTCACGACTGGCGGCTCTTCCTGGAGGACGGCAGCTTCTGGACGCACGTTCATCTGGGTGTCGGCTGCGGCGTCACCCCTCGCTTGCTCAACCCTCGCTTCCTCTCCGACCAGCACCGCTCCGAGGCGCTGCTTCGCGCAGCCTGCGTGCGCGCCAAGGGCGGCCTGCAGTCGGTGGACCTTTCGGGCGTGGATGTCAAATGTCGGGCAGGGCCGTTTGTGCCGCAGTGGGCGCAAGCTTTGTCTGCGGCTAACAAGGCGAACCTGCGCGACCTGGTGGCTCCGCACATGCTCGCCCGCCTCGCTCACATGACTTTGTTGTGTCGCGCGCTGCCGCTGTGCCGAGTGCGCGGCAGTGTGGAGTGCAATGTTGTGGAGTCGCTGCCAGTTCTGCGCCGCGAGCCCCCCTTTACTCTGCTCACTCTTGACAAGCTTATTGTCTTCGGAGGCGACGGGGAGGGTGAACTGTCAGTACTACTACTGGCATCCGCCATATCTGTGTATAAAGGGATGGAGAAGCTGCACATCTACGATGTGCGGCTCACAGTAGGCTTTATTGTGGATGCTGTGGTGGACGCTGCAATCGCTGCCGGTATCAGGGAGATTTTTTTTTTAGGTTGCTGCCTCAATCCGCCAGCGCTTCCTGCGCTCACGCGGCTGCTCCAGTCACCCGGCTTTGAGCGTCTGAAAATTTCCAACAACGGTTGGACCATTTTCGAAGGCCTTGCTCTGCCCGCATTCTGTGAAACACTGCGCAACAGCAAAAGCCTGACGGCGCTGGAGCTGGACGGTGTGAACCTCTGGGATGATCTGGAAGTTTTGAGTGATCTCTTCGCTGCGCTGGAGGGACTCCCAACTCTTCAGAAGCTGAAACTGCGGCGAAACCGCACAGATGAGGCGCCACGCATTGCTGCATCGCTGTGGGCTGTCGACGAGCGCCTCGACGAGTTGCAGCGAGCAGTGGGCAAGTACCTGGCGCGTCTCATTGTGCGAAGCAACAGCCTGCGGTCCCTGAAGTTGAAGGACAACCTGTTGGGCGAGGCGGGCATGACGCCCATCTTCCAGGCCTTGAACGGCAGCAGGACCCTGTCGGAGCTCAGTTTGCACGAGGGGATCAGCGCCGACTTTACGCGCATTGTCGTGCTGCCTGCTGTGCGCGCAAACACCAGCCTGCGGACGCTCAGTGGTCTGCAATGGGTTGAGGCGTCGGCACCGGAGACGAACGCGGATGAGGAGGATCAAGACTGGTTGCTGCCTGAGCTGTATGAGGTGGAGGACATCCTGCAGGCTCGCAGACTGGCTGACGAGGAAGCCGCCTGAAGAACGCTCAACGCCTACGCCTGCCGCACTTGTGGCGAGTAGCACAGCGAGTGATGCCTTTCACGCCGCTCGGGACGCTCATACGCAAGGTCAAAGCATGCAATCGAAGACGTGCACTTTCTGTCGCCCTCGCCTCCTCTCTGCCTCACGCTCTCGTGTTTCCATGCTTACCCGCCGCGTCAACCGCCTGCGCGGCCTGCGCGAGGCGTGCGAGGCTGCTCTCTCTCTGCCTTTGCTGGGCCCGCTGCCGGGCGACCTAGTCAAGCTCATCCTGCGCCTGCTGCCGCTGGACACCCGCCTGCGCGCGCGCGAGGTGCGCCGCGGCTGGTGTGCGCTGCTGGATGACGCCAGCTTCTGGACGCGCGTTGACCTCAGCAAGAGCTGCGGCGTCAACCCTCGCTTCCTCGACTCTTGGCGCCGTGGTCTGGCGCTGCTTCGCGCAGCCTGCGCGCGTACCAAGGGCGGTCTGCTGTCTGTTGACCTCTCGGGCGTGTTTGTTGGGTGGCAGGGCGTGCCGTTTGTGCTGCAGTGGGCGGCAGCCTTGTCTGCAGCTGACAAGGCGAGCCTGCGCGACCTGGTGGCTCCAACCTCTCGTAGTCTCAACGCTGGGCAAGTGACTGCACTGTGCCTCGCGCTGCCGCTGTGCCGTTTGCGCTGCGACGTTATATGCAGCACTGTGGTGGCGCTGCCTCTGCTGCGCCGCGAGCCCCCTTTCGCTCTGCTCACCCTTGGCCAGCTGTTTGTGCCTCATAACGAGGCCGGTGAGCAAGCTATTCTGGACATAGCATCCGCTCTGACGGGGTACAAGGGGATGGAAAAGCTCCACGCCCGTAATTTTCCGCTGGCCACACGTGCTGTTGTGGATGCTCTGGTGGACGCTGCAATCTCTGCCGGTATCAAAGACGTGCAGTTCATCGGTTGTGGGCTCTCTCCGACCGCGCTGCCTGCGTTGACGCGGCTGCTCCAGTCACCCGGCTTTGTATGTCTGCACGTCTGGAACCTCGGTCTTGCTCTATTCGAGGGCCCTGCGCTGCCCGCATTCTGCGAGGCGCTTCGCAACTGCACGAGCCTGAAGGCGCTGAAGCTGGTGATGGTCAACCTTTGGGATGACATGGCAGTTGCGACCCAGCTCATCGCTGCGCTGGAGGTCCATCCATCTCTGCAGAAGCTCTCAATGGAAAGAAGCCGCACGGATGGCACGCCTGTCATGCAGCAAGCAGCCGGCGGGTGCCTGGCGCGTCTCATCGCGCGCAGCACCTGCCTGCGGCTCCTTAGCTTGGAGGACAACCGGTTTGGTGAGGCTGGCATGACGCCCATCTTCCAGGCGCTGCGCAACAACAGCAGCCTGGAGAAGCTTGCATTTAGGGTGCTCATCGGCGGGGAGCTGATCAGCCCCGAGTTTGCGCGCGACGTGGTGCTGCCTGCAGTGCGCGCAAACACTGGCTTGCGCACACTGGAAGGCTTGCGCTTGGCACTCCCAGAGGTTCATGCGGGTGAGTACGGTCATTTCGAGGTGGAAGAGGAGGAGGCGGAGCCGGACCCTTCGCTGCTGGAGGTTGAGGACATCTTGGAGGCACGCAGGCTGGCGGATGAGGAAGCCGCCTGAAGCACTCCCATCGCCAGCCTCGCCCGCACATTTCGCATAGGCTGTGATGCATGGATGCCTCACACGCCACTGGGAGACGCCCAGACGCCAGATCATAGCGTGCAATCGAAGACGCGCTGACGCGCACTGCCGCACTCTGTGTCGCCCTCGCCTTCTCTCTGCCTTACGCTCGAGTGTAGCCATGCTCACTCGCCGCGCAACCCGCGCGCGCGACCTGCGCGAGGCTGCCCTCTCTCTTCCTTTGCTGGGCCCGCTGTTGGGCGACCTCGTCAAGCTCATCCTGCGCCTGCTGCCCCTGGACGAACGCCTGCGCGCGCGAGAGTTGAGCCGCGGCTGGCGGTTCTTCCTGGAGGACGCCAGCTTCTGGACGCACGTCGACCTGAGCAAGAGCTGCGGCGTCAACCCTCGCTTCCTCTCCGACTCGCGCCTCGCCCTGGCGCTGCTTCGTGCAGCCTGCGTGCGCGCTAAGGGCGGTCTGCAGTCGTTGGACAACTCGGGCGTGGCTGTTGCGTGGCCTGTTGCGAGGCAGGAAGTGCCGTCTGTGCTGCAGTGGGCGGAAGCCTTGTCTGTGGCTGACAAGGCGAACCTGCGCGACCTGGTGGCTCCGACCTCTCGTAGTCTATACGCTGGGCAAGTGACTGCACTGTGCCGCGCGCTGCCGCTGTGCCGCGTGCGTTGCGGCGTTCGTTGCGATGCTGTGGAGGCGCTGCCTCTGCTGCGCCGCGAGCCCCCACACGCTCTGTTGACCATTGGCGGGCTTAGGGTCAGCAACAACGAGGACGGTGATCAGGCGTTTCTGGACCTTGCCTCCGCTCTGTCCGTGTGCATGGGGATGGAGAAGCTCCACTTTTTCGACGTGCCTCTGACAACACGCGCTGTTCTGGATGCTCTAGTAGACGCTGCAATCTCTGCC
>Ga0049083_10000910_pt1 | contig 10985 bp, 8 predicted proteins | sample GreLakmeMI27MSRF_FD_66719 | JGI IMG/M metagenome (GOLD analysis project Ga0049083, IMG submission 66719) | Freshwater lentic microbial communities from great Laurentian Lakes, MI, USA - Great Lakes metaG MI27MSRF | ecosystem: Environmental > Aquatic > Freshwater > Lake | place: Great Lakes...
CTTCACTGCCCCTTGACGGCCGTAACTTGACGACAGCCAAGCGGTCAAGTTCACCAGTCAATCTTTGCAGTCGACTTCACTAGCGTCGGCTTCACTGAGCGCGCAGTGAACTTCACTGTTTCTTATTTGCTGACGGACCTCTTCATCTCCATCTCGCTCCGTCCCCAACGAGGCAGCGACGCAACGTGCTCAACTCCAGCATCTCTTCCAGCACGTCCTCACTGTGCGCCTTCGCCGAGTGGTGCATGCCGGTTTCTGCTGTTGGTCCCATGTGTCCTTTGCGTGCCGCCAGCATCATCACAAGTAAAGTTGCCCCCTCGCCTCACGCGTATCGCGCTCTCCCGGCTGCCACAGCAGCAATGCTGCGTGTGCTCGTGCGCTCGCGTTGCGCTAAGCTAGTGCTAAGCGCGCAGCTCTCGGGAGCGAGCGCTTGCAGGCACCGCTGTGCGACGCCGCACCTGCCGGGCACAACGCCTGCGAGGCGCGCTCTGCTCAACAAGGATGGCGACCCTGGTACGCAGACGCCGCAGGGCACCCGCTGGCGGGGCGCGGCAGCGGTCACGGCGGTGGCTGGCGTGACAGTGGCTGCGTCTGCTGTGGTTGCGGCGGAGGCCGTCACGCCAGCGCCTTCTGTGCGCTCGGTGTACCCCGAGTTGGAGCCGTACGAGCAGGGGACGCTGCGCGTGTCCCCATTTCATGTCCTGCACTATGAGCTCTGCGGGAACCCGAGCGGTAAACCCGTTGTCTTCCTCCATGGCGGCCCCGGCGGCGGCTGCACGCCCGCTCACCGCCGGCTGTTCGACCCAGCTGTGTACAAGATCATCCTGTTCGACCAGCGCGGCGCGGGAAGGTCCACGCCGCACGCCTGCCTGGAGGAGAACACCACCTGGCACCTGGTGGACGACATCGAGGTGCTGCGCAGGCACCTGGGCGTGGACAGGTGGCAGGTGTTTGGCGGCTCGTGGGGAAGCACGTTGGCGTTGGCGTACGCTGAGGCCCACCCGGCGCGCGTCTCGGAGCTGGTTCTGCGAGGCATCTTCCTGCTGCGTCAACAGGAGATTGACTGGTACTACGAAAACAAAGGCGGTGGCGCCAGTTTTCTCTTCCCGGATGAGTTTGAGCGTTACATGGCCCCCGTCCCACCGGCGGAGCGTGCAGGATCGCTGGTCGCTGCATACCGCCGCCTGCTCACCGGCGCCGATGTGAAAGCGCAGCGAAGCGCCGCCGCCGCATGGACGCGCTGGGAGATGGCCACCAGCAGCCTTCGTGTGAAGGCTGAGGATGTAGAGCGAGCGGGCGATGACGCGTTTGCACTCGCTTTTGCACGCATCGAGAACCACTTCTTCACACACCGCGGCTGGTTCGCGTGCGAGACGCAGCTGCTTGACAACATCGACAAGATCCGACACATCCCGACGGTCATCGTACAGGGGCGCTACGACGTTGTCTGTCCGATGCGATCAGCGTGGGACCTCCACAAGGCGTGGCCGGAGGCGAAGCTGCGGGTGATTGCGGACGCGGGGCACAGCGCGGGCGAGCCGGGCATTGCGGCGGCACTGTGCGACGCCACTGACGAGTTCAGAGGCGCCTGAGGTACGCAGAGACATCCGATCAGAGGGCATCATTAACTGCGCTAGGTAGCCCCTCCCGTTCCAAAAGTTCCTCGCCTCGCCTCGCCCGTCTTCCCTCGCCCGTCTCCCTGGACGCCAGGAGCGATGACGAGCGCGTGACATGGGTGCACACGCCTTCCGCCTTCTCCTCGCTTCCTGCGCGCTGCTCTGCGCCGCGCTGCCGCTGAGCCAACCCGTGGTGCAGGAGGCTGCTGGGTCTGGCAACAAGTTTACCAGCCGGCAGGCGACTCGGGACGGCTCTGCGCCCGGCAGGTGAGCGCTCCCTCGTTTTCCTCCCCTCCTCACGCGCCGCTGCTCACACGCGCCCGCCACACAGCGTGCGTGACGACGAGGAGCCTGCGTCTTCGCTGCCACGCTCAGCCTGCCCCTCCGGCGCGTCGCTGCGGTGGACGCAAGAGGTGGCCGCATCTGTCTACGCCACCCCTCTCATAGCCGACCTCCACTCCGACGGCACGAAGCAACTGGTTGTGCCAACCTTTGTGCACTACCTGGAGGCGCTGGAGGCGCGCAGTGTGCGCTGACGGGCTCGGTTTTGCGTGCGCTCACATTTTGCTCACGCAGGGCATCGGCGGGGACAAGGCGCCCGGCTTTCCATCCTCCCACGCCAGCCTGGCGCACACCAGCCCCTTCCTGGTGGACCTTGGTGGCGAAGGAGTGCTCGGTTTGGCGCTCTACGACGGCGAGATCGTATTCACGTCGCAAGCCGGCGCCCTCCTGCCGCTGAAGATCACCGTGCCGCCGCTCTCGGTGCAGAAGGACTGGCACAGCGGACTGGCTGCGGATGCGCTGGACCATAGCCAAGCTGACCTGAAGGATGGCGCCCGGCGGCGTCGCCTGCTGCAGACGGCCGGGGATGAGGGGAGCGGCGCTGCCGCTTTTGAGGCATTCCAGTCCAACGCGGAGAGCTGGGGATCTGAAGGGTCACCTTCCGGTGACGCTTCGGATCCTGAGGTGGACTCGGACGCAGCCCTGGACCCGTTCCGCGCATCGGATGCGTTTCGGGAGCACAGCGACGCCTACGACGGGTTGGACTACAGCGGCGGCTTGGACAGCGAGTTCGGCTGGGGCGGCGCTGACCCGAGCGCACCGCCTGCAAGGATGCCGGGCGAGGAGGACGCGGGCGAGGGCACGCTGCGCGTGGATGCGCACATCCTGTGCACGCCCACCGTGGCTGACCTGGACGGGGATGGCACTCCAGAGCTGCTGGTGGCCGTCTCTTACTTCTTCGACAAGGACCGCTACGCGGACCCTGCGCAGCGCGCCGCCCTGCCGCCCAACATCACGCTGTCCAACTACCTGGCCACCGGCCTGGTGGTGTACGACATGCAGACGCTGCGCGTCAGATGGAAGCGACATCTGGACCTGAGCACCGACGGGGCGCTGTTCAAGGCGTTCGCCTACTCCTCCCCGTCCGCGGCGGACGTGGACATGGACGGCCGGCTGGAGATCTTCGTGGGCACCAGCGTCGGCTTCCTCTACTCTTTCAGCGCCGATGGCACGCTGCGCAGCAGCTTCCCTTTGCAGCTGGGCGACGTGCAAGCCTCTCCGGGCCTCGCAGACGTTGACGGCGACGGTGAGCTGGAGCTCATCGCGCTGGACACCCGCGGCAACGTGGGCTGCTTCAGCGCCCTCACAGCCGCCGAAAAGTGGGAGCGCCACCTGGCGTCGATGGCGGCCCAAGCACCCATCTTTGCGGACGTCAACGGCGACGGTGTGCTGGATGTGGTGCTGGGCACCGCAGATGGGCGCGTGCATGCGCTGCACGGCACCACCGGCGCTGACGTGGCCCATTTCCCGTTCCGTACTGGGGCGCGCGTCATGGCGCCCGTCATGCCACTGCCCGCAGCCTCTGGCGCGATGACGCTGGTGGTCGCCTCATTCGACGGCCTGGTGTACTTCATCGATGGCAAGAGCGGATGCGCGGATACCTTCGACGTGGGTGAGATGGTCTACGGGTCGCCCCTTGCGGACGACATGGACGGCGATGGGCGCACAGAGGTTGTGCTGGCCACCATGAACGGCAACGTGCTGTGTTTATCCACAGCCAGGCCGCACCTCTCGCTGGCTGCGTGGCCGGCGCAGGCGCCCGGCGGCCACTCTGCGGCTCGGCTAGGTTGGTACGGCGTGCGAGTCAGCGCCGCCACCCGCGCCGGCGCAGAGGTGAGCGGGCACACGTTCAGCGCGGCGTTCACGGTTGAAGACGTGCGCCCTGGGGGCGCCAAGGCGGCTGCGCAGTTTGCCAGGCGGCGCGCGCAGCTTGCCGAGGCGGCGCTGGCGGCGGCCGGCGACGGCGGCGCGGCCAAGGCTGCGCCGGGCGCCTATCGGGTGGTGGCCACCCTTCGCGTGGAGGGGCGCACGGTAAGCGTCACCGCCGGCAGCTACCGCGCCCCGGGCACGTACGCGCTGCAGCTGCCGGTGCCCGCGCACCGCGGCCACGGCGTGGTCACCGTGGTGGTGACGGACCCGCACGGCCTCACAGCTGCGGATTCGTACGGCGTTGCCTTTCACACACGCTACCAAAGGCTCCTCAAGTGGCTCCTCGTCGCGCCGTTCACGGCCATGGCGCTGGCGCTGGCGTGGACGGCCGAGGGCGGGCACCGAGGAGGCCTGCTTGGCGCAGTGCAGCGGGTGGCGCAGGACTGAGGCCGTGGTCGTCGTCAAGCAAGTCCAGCCAGCAAGATCACGCCGCGCCTGCACGGCGCTGAGCGTGTGGACGAGACCGCCTCCCGATGTCTGCCTCTCGCCCGCGCTCTGTGCGCCTGCCGCAGCCGCCCCGTGCCGCCCTCTACCGCGGCTCGCGACCTGCACGCCGCCGCCCACGGCGCAGTCGACGAGGCGTGGGCGGCGGAGGCTGCCGCTTCCGATGCCGCCACCTTCGCGCAATATACTGTCCAGACACTCAATTTGGACTCAACAAATAAAGCCTCTCGAAGAGTTAGTGAGTTAGCAGTGCGCACGCCTCCGGTTACGCTATACAGCTATAGCACAGGTTGCGTCTCGCATGGCGCCCTGTATGGCGCTGCAAAGCTGCACCGCACGGTTGCAGTGCGTGCGTGCACCCGCCCGCAGGCGTTCTGCGTCCACGCCGCGCTGCTCCGCGTCCACAGCCGCTGACTGCGCCTCGCTGAAGCTGCGTCTGCTGCGCGTTGCGGCCTGCAGCGACCGCGGCCAGCTGCACAACAACTTCGTGTGGGGTGCCAACGCGTACGTGGCCGAGCGCGCGGAGGCAGCTTCACTGGTTGACGCGCTTGAGGCAGCCTTCGTGGGGCCGTGCACGCCGACGCAGCTTGACGGCGACTGGGAGCTGACATACGCCTCCGGGCAACTGTTCCGCAGCTCGCCATTCTTTCTGGCAGTGTCCGAAGCCTTCAACGACACCAAGAAGAGCGAGCTCTTCTTCAGACTGCACGAGCTGCAAGTGGCCAGCTTCGGCATCAGCCGCTACGGGCGCGTGGAGCAGAGCATCGATACCGCGTCAGGCACGCTCACTTCAGCTTTCACGACGCTTCTGTTCGGCCTCACCGTGGTGCCACTGATCGGCTGGGGTAAACTGCTGCCCACGTTTGGCGGGCGCGTGCTGAGCTATGCGCGCGACGTGCGGCTGGAGGATAACGGTCGTTCGCTTTCCCTGGAGCTGGACCGCACGCGCGTAGAACAGGCGCCGGGGGTTGCGCTCATGCCGCTCGTTGGGCGGTTTCTGATTGGCCGTGACGCGCCTGTGGGCGCAGTCTGGAGGCTCCTGCCTTGGAACCAGGGGCGAGCGCCCACGTGCAGGTTGGAGTGCACCTATGTAGACGGCGACACGCGCGTCATGCGCGACAGAGATGGCGCTTTCTTCGTTTACATGCGCTGCTGAGGCCGCACGTGGTGGTCGTGCGTACGTTTCAGTTCCACGTCATTCTTGCCTCGCTCCTAGGCTCCTTCCGCAAACTTGTCGTTGCCATCTTAGCAATCCTTCGCCATGCGCCCGCGTCCGACAGCAGGTGTGTGACAAGGTGTCAGACACACCACTGGCGCACCACGGGGGCTGCCTGGCGCGCGCCAGGCGCCTCGTATGGCTCCTGTGGCCTGCTCGCACGGCGCTGGCCTGCGGGCTGGCCTCGCTGCCGCACCTGTTCTTCGAGGACAAGCGGCTCTTCTCTCTGCTCGGCACCGGAATGCTCTTCGCCGCAATCTGCAGCACCTTCGTGTCTCAGGCGACGCTGGGCGCGACGCTGCGAGTGGCGTTCTTGTGCGCACGGGCCTGCTCGGGCGGAGGCCTGCTCGCAGCTGCCGTGGTGGCTGCGGTGGGCACAAGCGACGCAGCCATCTACGTGTCCCTGGTCCTGGGCTCCCTCCTCATAGTGCTCCCAACCGTCTCACCGGTGACGACGCGGATGGCGTGGGCCACCTACGTGGCGTGCCTCGCCTCGGCGCTGGAGCTGCGTGGTGACTTCTCAAGACTCTTCCCTCTGAAGCTCGCCTTTGCGTCGCTGGTGGGCACGGCGGCTGCGGTGCTGCTGGTGCTGCCGCGCTGGCCGGGCTCGCGCGCACTGGCGCTGTCGACGTCGGCACTCGCCTCGTGCGGCCGCGACGCCGCAGCAGCCGCGCTCTCGCTGTCCTCGGTGCTCTCCGCCGGAGAGGCGCGCTACGGGCTGCTGCGCGCGCACGCGGACGCGCGCATGGCCTGCGCCGCAGGGCAGCGCGACTCGGTGTTGCGCGTGGCGGAGGAGCTCGCCTGGGAAACTGGCCTCGCCGCGAGAAGCTTCGTTGTGACTCGTTTGGAGCTGCTGCGCCAAGTGGAGCTCTACATCCGGGGCACTGCGCTCGCTCTGCGCGCACAGAGAGAGGAAGACGCGCACCAGTCGGAACAGCTGCTGCACCTCAAACGCGCCGGCGGCGGCGCCGACGGGGACTGCAGCGAGGTGGCAACACGCGCGGCGGCATTGACAGCGCAGCGGGAGGCGATTCTTGAGACATACCAAGCTCAAGCGCTCGCCATGGACGCCATGCTCGCTCAGCCCGCGCAGCAGCTGGCGCAAGCCGTGTGCGCGCTCATGCCCTCGGTGATGTGCGAGCCCGGCAGCGGCAACGAGGCGGCCGCCAGGCGACGGTGCCTGGCGGAGGCTCTCACTGCGTTCGACGTTGCCGTGACGGACGCGCGTACGGCGCTGTTCTACGCGCCAAGGAGCGACTGCGGCGACGCGGCCAAGTCGGAGGCGCAGGCGCGCGTGGAAGCGATGTTGGCCATCTCGGGGCCGCGCGTGGGACGCTATCTCTTCTGCTTCTGCTTGCGCTCTCTGGCAGTCGCCGTGCTGGCCTCCACGGAGGCCGCAAAGGCGGCGCATCCGCCGCAGCAGCAGCCGCAGCAACCCCTCCCGCTACGGCTGCGCCTGCGGGCGCTCATGCGCAGCCTGTCCTTGCCGCCGGACCCATCGCGCTGGGTCTACGCCCTCAAGCTCACCGCCGCAGTGACAGCCGCCATGGCTGCCGGCGCAGCCATGAGTGGCTCCGGGTTGTGGTCCTCCCTATCCGTAGCCTTCATCGCGCCGCGCGAGAACGCCAGCAAGCACGCGGGCGGCTCGTTCCGCACAGCCGGGCTGCGCCTGTTCGGCACCATCGTTGGGGCCATCTGGGGCTTTGGCTCCTACGCGGTAGTTGCCACCCTGGATAGCTCGCAGCAGCTGCGCACGGGAATCGCGCTGCTGCTGCTCGCCGTGGGCGTCTTCATCTTCGGCTTGGTGAGGCACAGTCCGCGGCACGCGTACGGCGCCATCGTGGCGCAGTTCACGCCCTACGTCATGGGCGATATGCCCATGGGCGCTTCCCCCCGAACCTGGGCGTACCGCCGCATCGAGATGAACCTCATCGGTGTGCTCATCTTCGTGGCTGTGGAGCTGTTCGTTCTGCCCCGGCGCGCAGCACACGCGCTGCGGGAGGAGCTGGCGGGCGGCCTGTGCTCCGCTAGCACCGCGGTGGCGGCCGTCTGGGAGGCTCAGTTGGCCGGGGGGGGCGGCGCATGCGCCGCGTGCCGCGCCGCTGCAGCTGCCGACGTGGCATTGCAGGTGGCTGCCCTCGCCGCGAGTGTGGCACGCCAACGGGGCCTTCTCGCAGAGATGGCAGACGAACCCGATTGGGCGCCCCTCTCAGCCGCCTCGCACGCCGCGCCGCCGATACGCGCATGCACCGTGCTAGTTGAGGAGCAAGCTCGGTTGGTGAATCTGTTGGGGCTGATGCATGCCGTGCTGGCAGACGCAGCGTCACACGACGAGGGGGAGGCGCTGGGGCGGCTTGTGACGCCCTGCGCGCCCGCCCTGCGCGCGCTGTTGGCGCGCGTGCGCGAGCGCTACGCAGTGCTGCAGGAGGAGCTGCTGCAGGGGCGGAGGGGTGACCGCAGCGCATCCTCCGCCGCGCGCGGCAGCCAGGCGCTGTCAGCCTTTGAGGCGCGCACCACCGCTGTGTTTGTGGGCCTCCTGCGGGCACACCGCGTGCAGGGGGCGCCGGTGGTCCCCTCTCGGGTAATTGTGCCTTTTCTGGCGCTCTGCCTCTGCACGCGCTTCCTGTCTCGCAACGTGGAGCGCATGGCGCGCGCAGCAGCTGACATGGGGGCGGAGAGCGGCGTTCCGGAGCAGGACGTGGAGACTGACGCAGGCAGTGCCGCTGCAGCTGTCCTTGAGCACCAATGCAGCCAAGTGTGCAGCAGCGACGCGCCGGAACGCGTGTGCGGAGACACATGTCCGGTGTGTCATGCGCCGCGCGGAGGAATGGCGGGGCGGGGATCTGCGGACAACCTGCCATCGCGGCGGGAGTCATAGCGAAGAGCTGAAGATGCACGCGTCGCACGTTCGACTGTTCGACGAAATGTCGCGTTCGCCCCGACGCCAGCTCGTGTCGCGTGTCACACTCCGCCACTTGGTCTGTGTGCGCCCGCGGCACCCGCAGATGCGCTGAGTTGGTGGCCGTCCCTGCGTGAGGCCGCACCACCACATGGCCGCCGAGGTTCCGCCGGAGAAGCGCAGCCTGGCCGACTACGTGGGTGGTGCGTGCCTGCGTCCGCGGCGCGTGCTTTTGCGCTCGTGAGCGCTGACGCCTTGTAAACCCAGCAACGGTGAACGTTATCACCAACGACGGACGCTGCATCGTCGGCTTGTTGCGCGGCTACGACCAGACCAACAACCTGGTGCTGGAGTCGTGTCACGAGCGCGTGTACTCAACCACGGTGCGTTTCTAAGCTGCGCTTCCGGCGCTTGCTAGGGTTGATTTGCAGCTTGGACTCACTCGCTGGCGGCCCGGCCTGGCGCAGAGCGGCGTGGAGGTGGTTGAGCTGGGGCTATACTTTGTGCGGGGAGACAACGTGGCGGTGGTGGGCGAGCTGGACGAGGACCTGGACGCCAACGTCGACTACTCCAGTCTCACCGCGCCGCCGCTCAAGCCCGTGCGGCAGTGAGACCAGCCCTGGACGGAGAGGAGAAGAGAGGAGAGGAGAGGAGAGCATGTGTTGCTGCATGCGCGTGTTTTGCACACGCTGTCACGCCTTTGGCAGCTGGCCATGCTTGTCTCGCTCGGCCTGGATGGCGTCCGCCACCGCCACCGCCTCCCCCGTGGCAACAACCACCCGTGCCCAGGCCGCACCGGGGTGCAGGTCCAGGACGAGGGCGGGCGTTCCGTTGCTGCGCACTGAGACAAAGGTGCAGCGACGCCAGGAGACCAAGCGGCCCAGCAACACGACATACGGCAGGCCGGTGCCCACGCGCACCCCGCTCCAGAGGCTCGCCCGCTCGCTCCAGGGATGCAGCGAGACGCGTACAGCCAGCACCTGAGCCAGCGGCACGCGAAAGCTCCACGTCAGCGCAAGCAGCTGCTCCGCCAGCGACAGCTGCACGTGCACGCAGCCGTCTATCAGCTCCAGGCGCGGCATGGAGCGCGGCGCAGCGCCCCGCCGTGCGGAGTGGCCTCGACAAGGCGGCTTGTCGCTTGTCGCTTGTCGCCTGTCGCTTGTCGCCTGTCGCTAAGGGGGGTGTAGCGGTGACAACGGAGGGCGAAGCGAAAGAGCGGACACTGTTCGACTCCGTGCGTCGCTGTTGTTCACATTCACGTGATTACGTCAAGGTGCATCATTCAGCCAGCTGTGTGGTGCGCACCTGCGCATCCGCGCCTCCCGTGAGCGCCACGCTTCTGGCCGGGTGCCAGTCGACGCTGGTGACGTCATCCTGGCGGTCGCTCAGCGTCTGTGCGGCAAAGTCGGAAGCAGACAAGTCCAGCAGCGCCGCGCAGCCTCGGCCGCTGCACGCCAGCGCCCACCTGCCCTCGCTCTGCAGCGCCAGCTGGAACCTGCGCGGGCGGGGCGCCTCTCCGAGCGGCTCGCACTCGCCGGAGCAGCACAGAAGGTCACCCAAATGGGCCCTACGCAAGCTCTCGCCTGCTCGCAAGCCCCATTCCGAAACCTCCCCGTCGCAGCCCAGCGACATGAGCGTCGTCTGATGCGCGCCGAACTGCAGAGCCGCCGCGCCGGCGCCATGGTGCGCTTTCCAGCACATGATCTGTGCCCTGGCTGCGGTGTCGTACAAACGCAGGCATCCGTCGCCGCATGCGGCCGCCAACAGCTTTCCGTTGTGGTTGTATGCGAGCGCGCGCACGGCGGGCGGCGAAGCGGTGGGCAGCGGCAGCGCAGCCGACGGCGCGAACGAACGCAAGCTCCACAGCATCACTCCGGCCTCTGTGGCCGTTGCGAAGGCTGTTCCGCAGGGCGAGGCTGCCAGCGCGTGGATGGGGTGCGCCGCAGCGTCTGCCAGGGGTCCCGCCTGCGACACCACTCTCTGCGCCTCCGCGTCCCAGGCACGCACCCCGCCCTGCTGTGTGCCCAGCAGCACCAGCCGCCCCAGGCGGGGCTCCCAGTCCAGCGCGCACACGGGCGCGCCGCAATGCAGCGTCGCGCTGCGCCCGCGCCCGGCGCTCTGCAGAGGCGCTGCGGAGGCGCTGGAGGCGCGGGGGGTCCAGATGCGCACGGTGCCGTCGCTGGAGGCGCTGGCGACGCTGCCCCCGTCGGGCGCGTATCGACAGCAGGTTATGGGCGAAGTGTGGCCGCTGAATGCGCTGCTTCGGAGCACTCGAGGGGGCGCGCCGGCACCGGAGGCGCTTGCAGCGGCGGGCGCGCCGTCCGCGTCAGCGCCGTCGCGCAGCAGGCCGCGAATGAGCGCGCCGTCGGTGACGGGGGAAGGAGGCTGGGAGCCGGGGGCTGGGGGCGGCAGAGACCGCGCGCGAAGCAGCTCCGGCGCAGCGTGAGCAGAGCACCCGCCGCGCGCAGCTTCCAGCTCCGTCTCTAAGGCGGTGCAGCGCGTTCGCAACGTCGCGAGCTGTGACTCCATCCCGGCTGCA
>Ga0049083_10000911_pt1 | contig 10983 bp, 8 predicted proteins | sample GreLakmeMI27MSRF_FD_66719 | JGI IMG/M metagenome (GOLD analysis project Ga0049083, IMG submission 66719) | Freshwater lentic microbial communities from great Laurentian Lakes, MI, USA - Great Lakes metaG MI27MSRF | ecosystem: Environmental > Aquatic > Freshwater > Lake | place: Great Lakes...
TACATATGCGTATTCTATCGTCCGAAAGGCTCCGAAAAGGCATCCGAAAGGGGGGTCCGGCGGCATCCGTCGCCTCCATCCGAAAGGGCCGAAAAGGGGATCCGCGGCGGGAGGGGCTTAATCGGGGCTTGGAGACCACAATCTGGCCCCTCGCCGGTCCATGGATGGAAGGTTGGAATGCGCCAGCCTACGGCGAAGACGACACAAGCCGCGCAGGCCGCCGCGTGTGCGCTCGCTGTCTGCGGCCAGCGGCGCAGGATTGCCTCTGTTCAGCGCTGCCTCCAGATCTGCTGGACACCCGCGGCTGCGTGGTGGTCCTGCAGCACCCGCACGAGGCGCGACGCACGCTGGCGAGTGTGCCTCTGCTTGCTGCGTCGCTGCGCAAGCTGAGGGTTGTGCGCTCTCGAGGCTTCAAGCCTGGCCGTGACGCCTTGCTGGACGCCGTGCTGGCTGCCGCACGCCGAGAGACGGACCCGCTGCCGCTCTTCCTGCTCTGGCCCGCAGAGGCCGTTGACGTCGCTGAGGCGGCCAAGAGGCTCGCGACTTCAACAGCGTCTGTGGCTCTGTCAGCAAGCGACGACACCCTGTTTCGCTGCGCATACGTGCTCCTGGTTCTGGACGGAACCTGGACGCAGTGCACGGAGATGGCACGTCCTCTGCTGGCGGAGCTGTGCCCGCCCGCAGTGGTGGTTCACCTGAGCGCGTGGACCAACGCCCCCGACTGCCTGCTGCGCAGCGAGCCCGCGCCGGGCTGCGTGGTCACAGCAGAGGCTGTGGCGAGGGCGCTGGAGGCGCTGGAGGCGCGCGCCACGGGTGACGCAGATGCAGCTGAGGCGCTGCGTGAGCAGCTGCTCAAGCCACTGCGCATGCTTGTGTGTCTGCAACGTCGCCACGACGCGCTGGGCAAGGGCGTGAAAGAGCGGCGTTGAGCGATGGCATGGTAATCTTACAGCGAGCGTAGCGTTTCTTCACAGCGCAGAGAGGTGAGCAAGGCTCGCTCAGCCGCGCTGGTTCTTCTTGGCAAAGCGCATGTTCTTGAGCATGCGCACCGAGACGGGGGTCACCTCCACCAGCTCATCCTCCGCAATGTACTCCACGCAGTCGTCCAGGCTCAGGTTTCTGGGCTCGTCCAGCACAGCCGTAGCCTCCTTGTTGCTCCGAATGTTGGTCACCTGCTTCATCTTGCAGACGTTCACCTTGAGGTCGCCCGGGCGTTGGTGGACGCCCACGATCATGCCGTCGTACGCCTCCTCTCCCGGCTTGACGAACAACAGGCCGCGCTCTTGCGTGCTCATCAGCGCGTACATGGTCACCTTGCCCGTCTCCATGGAGACCAAGCTACCGCGGTCGCGCTGGTTCAGGTCGCCCGCCCAGCCGTCGTAGGCGTCAAACAGCGTGTTCAGCACGGCGGTGCCGCGCGACGCCGTCAGCATCGCGTTTCGCAGGCCGATCAGGCCGCGAGTGGGCGCGCGGAACTTGAGCACGGTGGCGCCGGCGGAGCTGGAGGGGCCCATCTCCAGCATCTGGCCGCGCCGTTGGCTCAACATGTCCACACACGCGCCGCTGTATTGGTCCGCAACCTCCACGGTGACGAACTCATAGGGCTCAGTCTTCTCGCCGTTGTCGCCCAGCTTGGTGATGACTTGAGGGGGGCCGATGACAAACTCAAAGCCCTCGCGGCGCATCGTCTCAATCAGGATGGTGATGTGCAGCGCTCCACGGCCGCTCACAGTGAACATGTCGCTCGTCTCCCCGTCCTCCACGCGCAGCGCCAGGTTGCGCTCCAGCTCGCGCGCCAGTCGGTCGCGCAGGTTTCGGGAGGTGACAAACTTGCCCTCGCGTCCCGCAAAGGGGCTGGTGTTCACCGCGAACGTCATGCGCACCGTGGGCTCCTCAACCTTGATGCTGGGCAGCGGCATGCCGCCGTCCATGGCCATGAGCGTCTCGCCGATGCGCACGTCGTCCAGGCCTGACACTGCGCAGATGTCGCCAGCCTCAACCTTGTCCACCGGCGTGCGGATAAAGTTGTCGAACACGAACAGCTCGTTGACGCGCCCGTTGCGCGCGGGCTCCTCGGGAGTGCCGATGCGCAGGCTCTGGCCCTTCTGCAGCGAGCCGGTGTTGACGCGCCCAAGCGCGATGCGCCCCTTGTGCTCATCGTAGTCCAGACTGGTGATCATCATGACCAGGGGCGCGTTGCGGTCTACCACGGGAGGAGGCACCTCGCGCACGATCGTCTCGAACAGGGGACCCATATCAGCCTCCATGTTCTCGAACGCCATGCCAGACACGCCGTTCACGCCGCTGGCGTAGACGACTGGGAACTCGCACTGCTCGTCGGTGGCGTTGAGGTCGCAGAAGAGGTCGAAGGTGTTGTTGAGGACGTACTCGGGGCGCGCCTGGGGGCGGTCAATCTTGTTGATCACGACCACAACCTTGAGCCCCTGCGCAAGCGCCTTCTTGAGCACGAAGCGGGTCTGAGGCATGGGGCCCTCCACAGAGTCCACGACCTGGAGAGGGAAAGGGCGTGAGCCATGTCCAAGCAAAGATGAAGCGGAGGGAGACTCCGCGTGCGCACCAGCAGCACGCCGTCCACCATGTTCAGCACGCGCTCCACCTCGCCGCCAAAGTCAGCGTGGCCAGGTGTGTCGATGATGTTGATCTTCTTCGTCTTGTACCGAATAGCCGTGTTCTTGGCCAGGATGGTGATGCCGCGCTCGCGCTCCAGGTCGTTGCTGTCCATGATGCGCTCCTCAGTCACCTGGTTGTCCCGGAAAACCTGGGCGGAGAGGGAGGCGCATCAGCAAAAAGCGTGAGGTGCAACCTCGCCGCTCGGCACTGCGCGGCACCGCCGGCGCGAAAGCGAGCCGCCCGTTTCACAACCACACCACGTCTGCGTCCACTGCGCGCCGAACCCCAGCCCTGGGCCACCCGCGTACCTTGGACTGGCGAAGCAGCGCATCCACCAGCGTGGTCTTGCCGTGGTCGACGTGCGCAATGATAGCGATGTTGCGCACGTCCTCGCGCGGCACGGCGTTGATGGCGCTGGCGGCGGGCGCTACGCACGTGCAAGGTGCGCGTCAGACGCTGCAGGAGAGGACTTTGAGGCTCCAGGTGCTTTCCGTGGCTGCAAGCCCACCGCGGCACCGTGGGTGGCTATAACCGGGGCACGCACGCTCAGCAATGGCCGCCCTCACAACCTGGTGGCTGCGGCGGGCTGCGGCGGCCAGGCGTGGCTGCGAGCGGCGCGGAACGGCGCCGCCACCAACACGACACGGCCCGGCACGCGCCGTGGCGCTGCGCTGCGCGCTCGCGGGACGCACGAGCACACTCGCGCACATTGTGGCGCTCATATCGGCTCAAAGAGCGGCGGAGGAGCCGAGAGAGGCAGTGGAAGGACCTCCTCCTCCTCCTCCTGGTAGCGTCGCGCGCTTTGGGCGGCCCCGCCTGCGCAGCCAGAATCACCCTCTGGAAAGCCCGTGCTCACGCAGCTCACAGCGTGGTGTCTGGAGGGAACCACGCGAGCTGGGTCGCACGCAATGCGCCTCTGCGTGTGACGCATGGTGGGTGCAGCGTCGGTGCGGGGGGCCCTCCTGCTCCTGCTCGCTCTCTGCTCTCGCGCGGCCTCCGACACCTCAGCAGAAGCTCCGCTCGCTGAGGCTCCGCTTGCGGACTACCACTATGGGGGCGGAGGACTGGACCCGGGAGCGCCCAACAGTGGAGCGAGCAACGCCGCAGCTCCCGCGCCCAGTGCTGTGCTCAGCAACGCCCAGGCCATGCTCGCCTCCCTAGAGATGGGCGCGCTGGAAGATGCGGAGCGCCACGCGCCACGGCGCTTCGACGACTCGCTGCTATCAGCGGAAGCGCACCTGGAGACGGTAGCACGCTTTGGCGACACTACGGGCGGTCGGGAGGAGAGCAAGGACGAAGCCCTTCCGCGGCTCATCGACGCCCACGACAACCGCTTCGTGCTCACCTCCACCGGCGCGGGCCTGGCTTCGCAGATGTCCCTCTTAGAGGACGCTACTCTGATTCGAGACCTCACGCTGCTCGTCATCGCAGCCGCCGTCGGAGGCTTCCTCGCAGTCACTGTCGGCCAGCCGTTGCTGCTGGGCTACCTGTTAGCCGGCGCTGCGTGTGGCCCGGGCGGCTTTGCAATCATCGAGGAGCTGGTACAGGTCGAGACCGTAGCGCAGTTAGGCGTGCTCATCCTCATGTTCTGCCTGGGGGCTGAGTTCGAGCTGGGAAGGCTCGGGGGTGTTGGCGGGCAGGCACTGGGCAGCACGGCAATCCAGCTATGCGTGCTAATGAGCGGCGGCGCAGCTCTGGCACGCGCGGCTGGCGCAGCGCCGGCGGCGGGTGCGTTCGCGGGCGCCTATTTGTGCCAGAGCAGTACAGCGCTCGTCATCAAGTGCCTGCAGGAAAAGCGCGCCAACGGGGCTGCGCACTCCGAGCTGACGGTGGCGCTGCTCATCGTGCAGGACATTGCGCTGGGTGCGGGGCTGGGAATCTTGCCTGCGCTCGCAGCAGGAGCCGCAGGCGTCGGCGGGCGAGCGGTGCGCGCAGGAGCAACTGCGGCGGCGCTGCTGCTCGCGGCCGCCTGCGGGGCGATGCATGGAAGTGCCCGCAGAGCGATGTCGCGTCTGGCCGCGCAGCGCGGCGAGGAGGCGTCTACTCTGGCACTGGTAGCGCTATGCTTTGCATCTGCGCTGATCGCTCAGTCGATGGGGCTGTCGCTTGAACTGGGCGCCTTCGCGGGCGGGCTGCTCGTCTCGGCGCGCACAGTCGAAGTTGATTCGGAGGAGCTGAAGGAGAAAGAGAAGCCGCTGGCACACAAACCGCACGCGCTGCTGGCGCACATTGAGCCCGTGCGCTCATTGTTTGGGGCGCTATTTCTGGCAACCATCGGCATGACCATGCACCCCGGGTTTCTGTGGGAGCACAAGGCCGTGCTGGTGGCGTGTTGGGTAGCGCTAGTCGGGGCCAAATCTGCGTTGATCACATCCAGCTTGTATGTATGCCGCGTGCCGCGCCGCACGGCAGCGGCTGCGGGACTCAGCTTGGCGAATGTGGGAGAGCTGGGCTTCGTGCTGCTCAGCCGGGCGCGGGGGCTGGGCATCCTGTCACGCCCGCTCTTCCTCTTGCTGCTGGGCACAACAGCGCTGAGCTTGTGCGCCACGCCCGCCCTGGTGGCTGCGGGGGAGAGGGTGGCGCGCGGGCGGGGGCGTCTCCTCCCTGTGACGCGACCGCGGACACGCTGAGAGTTGAAGAAGTCAGCTGCCTCTCTTCTGCCCCCGCCTTTCTGTTCGGCGACCATCACGATGGGCGGCTACCACTCTCGCCAGCTCTTACTTGAGCGCGATGCGCAGCTGGAGGCGCTGCGCGCAGAGGTGGCAGCACTCCGCTCCGAGCGGTCCTGCCGCCCTCGCCTGTCCGCTGCCTCTGACGCGCGTATCGTCGTGTCGCTCAACACGCTGGCAGAGCAGCCCCTGCTGGGTTGTCTGGACGTGGAGGTCGCGGCGCAACTGCTGTTGTGCCTGCCCTTGGACGCTCGCCTGCGCGCGCGCGTGGTGTCGCGGGGCTGGCGCGCGCTCCTAAACGAGCCTCGCTTCTGGCTGGTGCTGGACTTCTCACCAGCAAGCGGCGTGGTGGCGCGCCGCACGCGGGCGCTGCTGTTTGCGGCGGGCGAGCGAGGGCGCGGCCACCTGCACAAGTTGGAGCTGAGTGGCGATGAGTACTTCTGGGCTGAGGACCTGGTACAGTTTGCGGCTGTGCATGGCCAGAATTTGCGCTCTGTGACTGCCCCGGAGTCGCTTTGGCTTCACGCCGACCAAGTCACTCGCCTCTGTCGCTCTGCGCCCTTCTGTACGCTGCGCTGCTATGTGAAGTGCAGTGCTGCCGAGGCACTTCCCCTACTGCGGTGCGAGGCGCCGTGCGCTCTGCTACACATCTTCAAGCTCAAGGTCGGTGAGTTCAACAACAACCAGCGGGTTCTAGACTTTGCTGCGGCTCTGCTCTCTCACAGCGGAAAGATCAAAGAGCTCATTGTTCGGTGTGGATTCCGCGTGGGAGCCCACGCCGTGGCTGATGCGCTGATGCGCGGCATTGCAGAAGCTCGCGTGAGCGACGTCTCCTTCGACTCCTCCTTCCTCACGCCTGCCTCGCTGCCCGGCCTTACCCGGCTGCTGCAGGCTGGTTGCCTGGAGAAACTGGAGATACTCAACTTTGTAGCGTTGTTTGTGGAGGCCCCCGTTCTCACCGCTTTCTGCCACGCGCTGCGCAGCTGCAGACTGCATGTGCTCAAACTGAATTTTTGTGAGGTGTGGCTACGCCCTGCCGTTGCAGTTGAGCTCATGGTCGCGCTGGTTGGCCATCAAACGCTGCGAGAGCTTTCTCTGAGTGGCAACACTATGAGGGACAACAGGGACGACACTCGACGCGCTGCCGGAGAACAGCTGGCTTTTCTCATCAACCACAACAGTGCGCTGCAGCAGCTCGACTTGTCTTTGAACCGTCTTGGCGAGGCCGGCCTGGCGCCCATCTTGGAGGCGCTGCCCCGCTCCAGCACTCTCAAAGAGCTGGTGTACTCCGTTGGACGCTACGAGACCATCAGCCGTGAGTTTGCGCGCGACGTGATCCTGCCTGCGGTGCGTGCAAACACCAGCCTGCGGGCGCTCCGCTTCGGCCACGATGAGGACCACGATGACGAGACGCTCCCGGAGTTTGTGGAGGCTCAGGCCATCGTGGACGCGTGCGTGCCGGATGTCACTGCCATCGTCTGATACGCACTGGAGTGTAGTCTTCGCGAACACTCACCTCCACTCAGAGTCCCTGGAGGTCGTCTAGCGAGCTGGGTGACCCCAACAGCTGCCGCGTCTCCGACAGCTCGCCCAGCTGCAGGCGCTGCCGCGCCAGCGGCGTGCGCGGCGAGGCCGCCATCGGCGCCGCTGCGGCGGCGAAGAATGCAGACACGGTGTCCGAGAGCCCCGCCAGCGTGCTGCCGCTCGCACTTCCCCCCCCCGGTGACGCAGCCGACTGCGTAGCCGGCTTGCAAGGCGAGGTTGGCGGCGAGGGGGAAGGCAACCGAGTGCCGCATGCCAACCATTGCTCTTCAGGCCACACGCGCTCCTCATCTTGGAGGTCTCCCATCGTCAGAGCGGGTCCGGGGGGGTGCGTGAGAAGCCCATCGTGTGCGTCTTCGTCGCTCTCGCCGCCGCCAGGCATCAACATCGCGCCGAGCTGCGCGGCTGCGGCGGCCATGGCGGCTCCGGGCTGCGCGACTGCCGCCCCTGCGCCGGGCGCCAGCTCATCAACCTGCTGCAGCGCCCACGCGCGCGCCTCCGTCAGACGAGTCTGCAATGCGGCGGCGCCCGCGGTGGCGGCCAGCTCCAGCTCAGCAGCATCCCCAGGGCTGGGCAGCTCCATCTGGTCGAAGTCATGCAAAAGCGCATTCATGGCTGCGCTCAATCCCTCGCCGCATCCCCGCTCCCAGCGCTCCCCGTCTTCAAGCTGCGCGCTGCCGCGCGACCAAGCGCACACGGTCGCATCCGCACTGCCTGTGTAGAGAATGTCTGCAGAGGGTGATAAGGCCATGCAGTGGATGCGCGCCACGTGGCCCCTCAGCTCCGACAAGAGCGCCCCAGTGTGCGCGTCCCAGCACCGCGCAAAGCCGTCCGATGCGGCGCTTACGAGCGTGCGTCCGTCGGGGCTGAGGCACAGCGCAGTGGCGGCGCCCGATGAGAGGCACCCGGAGCCGCTGTCAAAGGTCACTTGGCCGCCCAGCTCCGTGTTGTGCTGCCATCCGCGCACGCTTCCGTCCAGTGCGCCGGTGAATGCTCGCGCGTGGGCGCCGCAGACGATCGTCAGGAGGGGCGCCTGGTGGGCTGTGAAGCAGCGCAGCGCAGGCGGGGCTGCCTCGCCGGCTGTTGGGCACCGCCAGACGCGCAGCAAGCCGTCGTCGCCGCCGGCAAGCAGGAAGTCGTCTCCGTCGCAGCAGAGGGCGTTGACAGCGCCATGGGTGCTGCCTTGCAACACAGCAAAACACGTCGCCGCCTCCCAGCAGCGCACGCTGCCGTCTCGCGACGCAGAGATCAGCACGGAGTGAGAGTGCGCGGTGGCCAGCGCCGTCACCGCGTCCGTATGTCCCTGCAGTAGCACAGCGCTCGGTGACCTCATTCTGCCGCTTCCCACCTCGCCAACCTCCCAGCGTCTGATGGCAAAGTCGCCACCACCCGCAGCAAAGAGCGACGTGCCGCAGAGCAACAGCACGTGCACGGGTGCGCGGCACGCGAGGCTTGAAGCGCATGCACCAGGCGGCTCGCCGCGCTCCGCTGTTTGCAGCGCCCAGCAACGCACGTGCCCGTCTTCTCCGCCGTGTGCTGAGAAGAGCACAGTGGCTGTCTGGTTCAAAGCCAGGGCGCACACTGGTGAGGAGTGGAGTGGACTTCCACACTGGCCAGGGCGCACACACGAGCCGCAATCGTCTTCTCCTGAGGAGAGCGTCCCTCGAAGCTCAGTGCAGGGCGCGTCGGCCTGGCCCTGCGGCGCGTCATAGACGCAAATGCGGCAGTCCTCTCCGGCCGAGAACAGCGTGCGACCGTCCGGCGTGAGGAGGAGCGCGTTCACCGACCTCTCGTGTCCGCGCAGCACCCCACTAGGGTGGTAGACCGAGCTGGCGCTCATGCAGCAGGTTGCCTAAGTAGAGATGCTATATTGTACGACTGCGGGCGTGAGGCTCGTACGACCGACGAGCGGCGTTTTCGTTTCCTCGGTCTACCGACACAAAACGCCTCCTCCGTTGCGATGGCGACGCCGGCGTTCCCCGGCAGCGCGCTCTCCAAGTACAACAACGACCCCGGCAGCGGGCGCACCGGCTACTGGGAGGTGCCGCCCAACAACTACGACTTCTACACTGAAGAAGAGAAGTACAAGCCCAACGTGCAGGCGGATGGCGGCATCTTGTCCAGTGCGCGCCCGGGTGACGGCGCAGGGGACGCCCAGCTGCCGTCTGGCCTGCGCAGCCGTGGCTGCGAGCGCTCCGCGGCTGCGCGAGGCGGGCGTTGCCGGTTGGCAAGCCCGGGCTTCCGAGAAGTCGCGTCGCGGCTTGTGCTCGCCGTGCTGAGCTCCGCGCGCCCACGCCCCGCCAGACTCGGAGCCCATGTACAACCCCACGCCGGAGCAGGCGGATGCGGACCGTCAGAAGGCGTACGAGACCGGGGTGCCTCACGGTGTGTGCAACGCATTTGCCTCGCTGCACGCGTGGCGCTCAGGCGCGCAAACGCAGGCTACATCCCTCCTGGCGACAAGTACGCGGGCCAGGCCAAGATCAAGCTGCTCGTGCGCAGCGAGCTGGTGCGTTCTGAGGGGCACTGTGCCGTTCGCAACCTCTTACACGCGCGCGTTGTCGCCTGTCTGCGCCTCGGCGGCGCAGCACCACGACGAGGAGTACGGCGGGCCGTTCTGGGTGGAGGTGAGCCCCAAGATGAAGATTGACGAGCTGCGCAACGTGATCCGCAACGCGTGCGGCATCATCCCCGGCTCGCAGCGCCTCTCCTTCGCCGGAAAGAACTTCGAGGACAGCGGGCGCTCGCTGGAGCAGTGCGTGCCCGAACTGCGAAGCTGGCACACGCACAGCAGCGCGCAGCGCCTAGCAGTAACTGCTGAGCGCCCTTTCCTCTGCGCAGGTACGGAGTAAAGTACTGGAACGCCAAGTTTCCTCACTGGCCCCTCACCATCCGCCGCCACTGAGCAGCGGCAGCCCAGCCTGACCGCCAGGCGGCATCGTGTAGCCCAGTCTTCTCAAAGCGTCTCTTGTCGCTGCTGCTGCACTCGCCAGTCTCCGGAGAGGCGTCAGAGCCTCAGCGGCCGCGCCAGCGGGACGCCCTTCTTCTTGGGGTGCGCCCGCAAGAGGCGGCGCTTGGTGCACCAGGCTGTCAGCTCCCAAATGGCAAACACGCACAGCAACACGCAGATGTCGCGCACGGCTGTCGAGTTCTTAGCATGCTGGCTCATAGAAGCAAGAGGCGAGCAGAGAGCTTTGCGTTCTTGCCACGTCACAAGCTCAGACTCAGAGCTCAGACGTGCAGCAGGGCAGGAACAGATCAAGACACGACGTTGCGAGTGCGCGTTGATTGTGATTGTACATTGAAGGAGCATGCGTCTTGGCGCAGCCAGAGCGTCGAGCGATGTGGCATTGCAGAAGGAAGGTCTTCGGTCCAGAGCTCTGGTGCGCATTAGGCGGCGGCGATGGCGCCAGCATCCGGGCGCGTGCGCGCCGCCACGATGGTCTGCGCCTCCACAAGCTCCGGGAGCGGCATGCCATAGCGGTCAAAGTCAAGCGTCCGCAGGCTGGTGTTCGCGCGCACCGCAGATAGGATCACGTCGCGTGCAAACTCGCGGCTGATGGTCTCGCTATAGAAGAGCAGCTCTTTGAGAGTGCTAGAGTGGGACAGCGCCTTAAAGATGGGCGCCAGGCCAGCATCGCCAAGTCTGTTCCCATCCAAGTCGAGCTTCTGCAGAGCGCTGTTGTGCGTGATGAGAGATGCCAGCTGCTCACCAGCGGCGCGTCGAGCGTCGTCCGCGTCGTCATCAAGGTTCCAGCCCAGAGCAAGCTCTCGCAGCGTCTGATGGTTCACCAGCGCGGCCAGGAGCTCACCAGCAGCGGCAAGATCTCGCCACAGCGCATGCAATCTCAGTTCAAGCGCCTGCAGCCTGGAGCTGCGCAGCGCGTGGCAGAAAGCGGTAAGATCAGGGCCTGCCTCAAACACCGCCTGAAATTGGTTGCTGATGTTCAGAATCTCCAGACAACCAGCCTGTAGCAGCCGGGTAAGGCTGGGCAGCGATGCAGGCGACAGGCTGCAGCTGAAGAAGGTGACGTCGCTCACACGGACTTCAGCAATGCCGCCCATCAGGGCATCAGCCAAGGCGACGTTCTGCAATTGGGTATGGCAAACAACGAGGCCCTTGATCTTCCCGCGGTGAGCG
>Ga0049083_10000917_pt1 | contig 10963 bp, 5 predicted proteins | sample GreLakmeMI27MSRF_FD_66719 | JGI IMG/M metagenome (GOLD analysis project Ga0049083, IMG submission 66719) | Freshwater lentic microbial communities from great Laurentian Lakes, MI, USA - Great Lakes metaG MI27MSRF | ecosystem: Environmental > Aquatic > Freshwater > Lake | place: Great Lakes...
TGAATAGCTTTTTCTCTGTCTGGGGCACTTGTGCTTCCATCAAAATATTCAAACGGAATATTATGTTCAATTAGTTTTTGTTTAATTAAAGCCAACATACCTAAAAATTGCGAAAATATTAAGGCTTTATGATCTCCAATATTTTCAGTAATTTCTCTAGTTAACTCATCTAATTTAATAGATTCATTCGGGTATTTTTCTTCCTCATTTAATATGGCTGGGCTATCGCAAATTTGCCTAAGCTTCATTAAGCCTTGTAAAATGGTTAACTGGCTTTTTTGAATGCCTTGCTCATCAATAACACCTAAAATTTTATCTCTATAACTGTTTCTGTATGCATCGTAAATTTTACGCTGTTCTTTTTCCATTTCGCAAAATAAAATGGTTTCTGTTTTTTCGGGTAAGTCTTTTGCTACTTGCTCTTTGGTCCGGCGTAAAATAAAAGGATATAATAATTTACGTAAATGCTCTTTTTGATCTTGCTCTCCAAATTTATCAATAGGTGTGGCAAACTCATTTCTAAAAAACTCCATATTACCTAATAGGCCAGGGTTTAAAAAATTCATTTGTGCAAAAATATCAAATGTATTGTTTTGTAACGGCGTACCACTCATGCATAACCTGTTTTTTGCATTCATTAAACAAGCCGCTTTGGTTACTTTAGAGGAAGGATTTTTTATAGCTTGGCTTTCATCTAAAATAATATAATCAAAATTAATTTTTAGCAATACTTGTATATCACTACGCAGTGTGCCATATGTGGTAATAATGATATTGTTTTTTTGTAAATCCTCAGGATTGCGGCTACGCAAACTACCATGGTGTATATGCCAAGTAAGCGATGGGGTAAATTTTTCTACCTCGTTTTTCCAATTGTAAATAAGTGTGGTTGGGCAAACAACAATGGCTTTTAAACCGCCTGTACTACTTTTATAGTAATGTAACATAGTAAGGGCCTGTATGGTTTTACCCAAACCCATATCATCGGCTAAAATGCCTCCCCAGCCTACATCATTTAAATAACTTAACCATTGATAACCCGATGTTTGATATGGCCTAAGAATAGGCTGTAAGGTTTCGGGGGCTGCAATTTCTGGTATATTTTTAAACTCTCTAAGGCGTTCAAATTTTTCATCTAACTCAAAACTCAGTTCAGTCTCATCTCTATTTTCATACAAATCATCTATCACACTCATGTGATATTTTGATAACCGTAATTGATTACTACGTCCATCGCCTACTTTAAACAAAAGCGAATATCGCTTTAGCCATTCATCTGGTAAAATACCTAATGTACCATCGCCTAATTGTACAAACGATTGTTTATTAAGCAATGCTTTTTTAATATCGTCTATTCCTACTCGTTGCTCTCCAAATTCAATTTCAACTTTTGCATCAAACCAGTCTAGCCCACTACTTACATGTATGTGTGTACTAGGCTTAGCCATATTAAATTTAAAATTTTTCAAAGCCTCAAACCCATACACTGGGGTTTTCATATCCTTCATAGCATCTACAAATAAAAAAAACCAGTTATTTTTTAATACATCGGCACCTTTTAATATAAGACTAGCTCTATCATCATCATATACAAATGAGGAGTGAAGGGCCTCTAATTTTTTTATAAAAATTTTTTCAACTTCTTTATTACGATGAATAATTAAAATTTTATCCCCATCTGGTAAAGTAATGGTGTTTTTATCATTGGCTTTGGTTTCAAAACCTTTGTAACTATATATGGGTTGAAATAACAAGTAATCCCCTTTTTCTTGCAATAAAACCTTAATCTCAGGCTCTGTATCTTTTATTTCTTTAACTAAACTTTTATCAAACTCTACTTGATAATCTTTAACTAAGGGCAAAATAATTTTTTGCATTTTTTCTGCCCAATTAGCCTTACTTAATTTAATATTCCCTTCTTTTAAAAATTTTTCGGCTTGTTGTATATCTTCTAACTTTTGCCAAGTGTATAAAATTTTATCGTATAAAAATAATAAACTGCTTTCGCACTCATTATCGCTAAAAGGTATGGTGGTGTTACCCACTTTTACCATACATACAATTTCAAAATGATTGTTTTTAGCCTCTACTTTAAATATTGGAGAAATATGCTTGTCGCTAACTTCTATCTCCTTTAAATACTCTGTTTTAAAAACTTTTTTTTGGGGGAGGTAAAAAATAAAGTAGTTACTTGCTTGTTCCTCAAATGTTTTTTTAAGTTTTGGGTGAAGATATTCCGCTATTAAAAATTTTGTTTCCTCTGGTAGCTCATCTGTATCGGTAGTAATTATATTTTCCCAAATGCCACTAAATGGGGAGTTTCTATCTAAATATTTATTTACATCAGCCGTTTGCAATTTACGTACTTGTTGTAAAAGTTGTTTATCATCCTCATCAAAAACATCGGTTGATACAAATTTTGTAAGGTCTAATTTTTCCACTTTTCCAATAAATTTATCACCACTGTCATTAGGCTCTCCAGCAACAATATCTACACTAAAATTTGGAAATTGTGCAGTACTAAAATTAAAAACAATACCTAGTTTTTTTTCTGCAACTGCTACCTCCTCCTGTTGTTCCTGCTCTGGTAAATTTGTTTTAAAAATCAGTTCTGGCTCGGGCCTAGCAATGAAAGTAGTTACCACCCTTTTTATACTAGTATCTAACACTTTTAAAAAGGGCTTACCTTCTTTATAAATAAATTCAAATTTTCCTTTTAAATCATCTGTTAAGGAGTACCCATATATTTGTAATAACTTATTTTTTTCCTTATCCCAATTACGAATACTATCAAAATAAGTAGGACCATATGCGTTTAACAATTGCAAAAATAACATTACCTTATGCTCACACAACGGGTGTTCGGCTTCGTGACATTTACAAGAGGTATCAAAATTTCGTTCATCATTTTTTTGAATTACCAGCGGAAAAGTTTCACCATTAACTTCTAACTCTGCCTCTACTCGTTCATCTTTTGCTTTTAAAATTGTGGCTTTTGACTGCCGTAAAATATTTTCGGCTTCGGTGTATATACCTGGTGATGATAATAGCTTAATCATTTTTAACTCTATCATCTTCATTTTGGCAACCGTATGACGTTGGTTGTATTGTATGTTAGTGTTAGCCAACATATTTTTATCTACCATTTCTTGCAAACGCAATAGAGCACCGGCTTCGTGCCTACAAATATCGCTAAGATTGTAAGGGCAAGCACAACGTAACGTCATTATTTTAGGGTCAGTGTATTTTTGAATGTACACTTTGTAAAACGTAGCATAGCTATCATCTTTTACTCTAAATACAACACTGTTCATTAATTGATCATGCTCTACCAACTCTACAAAACCACTTGAATGAATTTTTTTTCCACGCCGTATAACCTCATCGGAACCGTTGTTGTAAACATATTTTATTAAATGCGATAAAGCCAAGGTATCTGCGATTTTAGATGTAAGGTTTTTAAGATTGTTTTGCTTAAACGTACGAATAGCCGTTCGGAAAAAGGCAATTTGCAAAAGTAACGTAAAACTTTTGGTATTTGGAGAGGAGATTGGAAGTTTGTGGAGAAATTACCCTACAAAATAAACCATTAATAGTTGTATTTAAAAATGTTAAAACTTTTGTTAAGCTCTTTTTTTACTATTTTAGTTTGCCATTAACTTTCCATTTTCGTACAAAGGCAAAACATTTGCACCATCGGGCGTTAAGCAAAATTTAATGTCCTCTATTAAGCCAAAGCGTTCTACTAAGCGGTGATAGTGGGTAAGGGTTGATGCAAAATCAATTAAATTATCTTTATGTTGATTGTACAATAATTCTGCAGTAAGGCTACTATCGCAATGTATGGTAAAGTTTTCTTTTATTTTTGCAATAACCGCACCAGCAAATAGGGTATCTTCTAAATTAAATCTATCCTTCCAACCAGCACAACCAAGCACTACATTTTTATTTTTATTAATTAAAAAAGTACAAACAGCAGATAGGTTGGGGAAAGAGCCTGTAATAATTGTAGTGGCCTTATTATCTAATGCCATTTGTAAAAGTTTGGTACCATTGGTTGTAGTTAACACTAAGGTTTTATCTTTTATAAAATCTATACTGTACTCTAAGGGCGAATTGCCATGTTGTAAGCCTTCTGCTAATTTTCCATCTCTTTCGCCCGCAGCAATACCATCAATTTGTTTACTTATTTCTATAGCTTTGGCAACTTCATCTACCGGTATTACACATTTTGCACCATTGTGTAATGCAGCAGCAATGGTGCTTGTGGCTCTAAATACATCAATAATTACAACAACAGCATTGCTTAAATCGTATAAATGTAAAAGTGCTGGCGAAAAGCAAGTATGTATGGTGGGTTTGTTAGTCTGCATTGAACAAAAATAAAACAATAATATTTATACACTTACATCTTCTACTGTTGTTTCGCAAGCTGTTACAATTAATCTAGGAAGCTGTGCTCCATTATACTCAAATAATAAAATGCTTTTTGAGGGTTGTATAGCGTGCGTTTGTACAAATATTTCCCAATCAAAGTCAATTGCAAGAGCTGTATATCTGTATTTATGATGATTGAGTTTTAATGCAGTGATAATGTTAAATTTTTCATCTTTAGCAATCTCTGAATAAAAAAGGGAGCTTGGTTTTACTTTGTGTTGTAGCGAAAAATCAATAGCTATTAATTGTTGTAAAATAATATCCTCAGCAAAACGTTCAGCAACATACTTAGTTAGCGTTGTGTAAATATTATTTAACGTATAATGGTTCGATTTGTAGTCTGCATCAAATTGCCTACCTAACCCCAATAAAAAGTCAAAAATACTGTAAGTAGCCGTAATATATTTTAAGGTATGTTCTGCTCTTTTTTTGTTCCAATAAATTTCTAGTGCATTTTCTAAAAGGGTAACATGGTGTAATTCGGCAGCACTTAAAAAATTACTTTTTATTATTTGGTAAGGCGGGTTTATATCAAACTCATACCCATACTGCTCATGCTTATCACGTACTGGTGTGCCTTTTAAAAACTTTAAAAACCCTAATTGCAACTCTGGCGGAAAAAGTTTAAATACGCTTTCGAAACTATATTTTAAATCATCCCAATATTCTAAAGGGAGGCCTACAATTAAATCTAAATGCATTTCTATTTTATGATTTAATTGTTTTATTATGCCGCTAGTTTTTTCAAAATTTTGTTTACGCCCAACCTCTAAATTACTTTTTTGATTTACAGTTTGTATACCAATTTCAAAACGAAATAACCCCTTGGGTACTTTTTCATCAATAAATTTTATAATATCTGAGTGTACGATATCGGCCGTAATTTCAAATTGAAAAACATTTTCGGGCCGGTGGTTATCTAAAATAAATTGAAAAATATCTATGGTAAAATCCTTTTTAATATTAAACGTTCTATCTAAAAATTTAATAACCTTACCATGTTGCATTAAGTACAACAAATTATCTTTTATGGTATCAATAGGTAGATAGCGAACTTTATTATCTAAACTTGCTAAACAAAACTCACATTTGTAAGGGCAGCCACGACTAGTTTCTATATAACAAACTTTATTATTTAATTCTTCTATATTATCGTACTGATAAGGGTTGCGGTTGCCTAGATTTTTTACATCGAAATCAACGGGTTGTTGTTGGTATAGTATTTCTTGGTTTTGTTTACGTACTAAATTAGGAACAAGGCTTACATTAGGGTAATTTTTTAGGAAGCTAGCAAACGGAATTTCCCCTTCGCCAGTAATAATATAATCTACACAATCCAACGCAATCTTATCGTGCCAATCGTAACTAACCTCTGGGCCGCCTAATAAAATTTTGCAATTAGGATTTAATGTTTTTATTTTTTCTGCAGCAAGTATAGTTGGTGTAATATTCCAAATGTAACAGCTAAAGCAAACCACATCATATTGGCTACAATATTCAGCAATTGTATGGGAGGCTTCTTTAATAGTAAACTCTTTCCAAAACAAATTGCCTTCCGCTGCATTTAAATCGTATAAAATACGAATGGCTAAATTAAGGTGAATATATTTTGCATTAAGTGTAGTAAGTAGCACTTTGCTCATGGGGCAAAGATAGGACAGAAACTTCACCCCAATCCCTCTCCTCCGGGAGCATCGGAGTGTTCTACAAAGGAGAGGGAATTTGTGTATTAATTCAATAGGGCCTTCCACTTGCCCGTTTCGGCATAATCTTTTATAACAATATTGCGTTGAACAATAAATTTTTGCAATAAATTTTTTAGGTATATTTTATTAAACCATTTTCCAATTATACCATAAGGACTTTCAAAATTAAGGATGTCAATCATTATTGTGCCGTTGTCTATTTTTTTAAAATGATGCTCATGCTTTAGGCTTTTAAAATCGCCTTTTTGCATTTCATCAATAAAAAAATTTGGCGATTGCATCTCCGAAATACGGGTGGTAAAATATCTTATTTTAAAAAGATGTTTTGCCCTCCACGTAACGGTTTCGTTTTTATTTATTAAGCCAGATGTAATACCACCAATAGCCTCTTTATTGGTATGTGCTGAAGATATTTTATGTAGGCTTATACTTCTGCTTAAATCAAAAACACGTTCAATAGGTGCAGCAATAAATGTAGTTAGGTGAATGGTACACATTATACAAAAGGTACTTTTACTACTTTAGCTTTTAATAATCTATCTCTTACGGCTATAAAAATTTCGGTATCAATAGCTGCAGTAGCTTTGGTTACATAGCCCATACCAATTGCTTTATTTAAGCTAGGGGCTTGCGTACCAGAGGTTACAACTCCAATGGCATTTCCACTTGCATCTTTAATTTCATAATCATGCCTTGCAATACCTTTTTCAATCATTTCAAAACCTACTAATTTTTTAGTAACACCTTCTGCTTTTTGTTTTTCAAAATAGGAACTGTTGGTAAAGGCTTTGGTAAATTTTGTTATCCAACCTAATCCAGCTTCTAAAGGGCTTGTAGTGTCATTTATATCATTTCCATAAAGGCAAAAACCCATTTCTAATCTAAGGGTATCTCTTGCACCTAAGCCAATTGCTTTTATGCCACTTGTTTTACCAGCTTCAAAAATAGCATCCCAAATTTTATTAGCATTATCGTTTTCGTCTTCAAAATAAATTTCTACACCACCGCTTCCGGTGTAACCTGTTGCACTTACTAAAACATTTTCTACACCAGCAAATGTGCCTTTAGTAAACGTATAATATTTTAAATTCATTATATCCATTTCGGTAAGGCTTTGCAAAATTTTTGTTGCATTTGGGCCTTGTATGGCAAGCAAACAAGTTTTATCACTAATGTTGTGCATCTCTACATCTTTATCATTAAAGCTGCTAATCCAATTCCAATCTTTTTCTATATTGCTAGCATTTACTACTAGCATATAGGTGTTGTTTTCTTGTATGCAATACACCAATAAATCATCTACAATACCACCATCTTTATTGGGTAAGCAACTATATTGTGCGTCACCATTTTTTAATTTAGCTGCATCATTACTTGTTACTCGTTGTATTAAGTCTAAAGCGTTTTCGCCCTTTAAAATAAACTCTCCCATATGGCTTACATCAAATACGCCTGCATTGTTACGCACAGCAGCATGCTCATCGTTAATGCCTGTGTAGGAAATTGGCATGTTGTAACCAGCAAATTCGGCCATTTTTGCACCAAGCGCAATGTGTTTGTGTGTAAAGGGTGTATTTTGCATTTTATTAATTTGATAATACGTTTTTGCGTATACAAATTTAAGGGATTAATGTTTTATGGGCGTTTGTGGTATTGTATGGGTAGTAACGCTTATAAAAGTGCCGCCCAAAAAGGCAGTACTGTGTTGGTTTCAACTTCAACTTAGCGTCTTTGTGCCTTAGCGGTTAATTATTTAAAAATAGTATACACCATCCAACTTAACAAATAAGCCAACCCCGTCATATATACCAATTGAAAAATAGGCCATTTCCAAGTTTTAGTTTCTCGTTTTACAATGGCAAGTGTGCTCATACATTGCATTGCAAGCATATAAAATATCATTAACGATAAACCTGTGGCAAGGCTGTATATTTTACTGCCATCGCTTTTTATAGCTGCAGCCATTTTTTGTTTTAAGGTATTATCATTAGCCTCTTCGCCAACGCTGTATAAAGTTGCCATTGTGCCTACAAAAACTTCTCTGGCTGCAAATGAGGTTACAAGGGCAATACCAATCTTCCAATCGTACCCTAATGGTTTTATTGCAGGCTCAATGGTTTTACCTAAAATTCCTGCGTATGAATTTTCTAACAATGCTGTGTTGCGTTGTTTATTAAACACAGCGGCTTGGGTAGGGTTTTGGCTAACTAATGCATCGTATGTTGTTGTTACCTCAGCCATTTTATTTTTTGGGCCATAGGTACTTAAACCCCAAAGTAGTATGCTTATTATCATGATTACTTTACCAGCATCAAACACAAATATCTTCGCTTTTTCAAGCATAGTTTGTAAAGCATTTTTCCAACGAGGATTACGGTACATAGGTAATTCTAAAATAAAATAACTACGTTCGGTACTTTTAATAAACCACTTTAAAATATACGAAACAAATAAGGCAATAAAAGTGCTAAATAAATACAACATCATCATTACCATGCCTTGTAAACTTATAAACCCCAAATAAAATTTTGATGGAATAACTAACGCAATTAAAATAGTATAAACGGGTAGCCTGGCACTACAACTCATTAATGGAGTTATTAAAATAGTAAGCAGTCGTTCTTTTTTATTTTCAATATTTCTTGCACTCATAATAGCTGGTACTGCACAAGCATAACCACTTATCATAGGCATAACACTTTTACCATTAAGCCCAACTTTACGCATAAGTTTATCGCTTAAAAAACTTATTCTTGCCATGTAGCCAGTATCTTCTAAAATGGTTATTAAGCCAAATAAAATCATTATTTGTGGCACAAAAACAAGTATGCCACTTAACCCTGCTAAAATTCCATTAATAAATAAATCGATAAACCATCCGGCTGGCAAAACAGTAGTAAGCCAAAGGCTCATTTTACTAAAACCACCATCAATCCAATCCATTGGAAATTGTGCTAAAAAAAATACACTTTGAAATAAAATAAAAAGCACTGCTACTAAAATTAAATATCCCCAGGTACGATGGAGTAAAATAGTATCTAATTTTTCGGTAAGCAATGCTTTTTGTAAAGGATCGCTTTCCACAACGGTTTGTTGCATTATATGTTTAATACGACTATACCGTTGCATTATTTCTTCTGCCTGTGTTTTTGTCGGATTAAATTTTGTATCAATTTCAATTTGCTCAATAGCATCCTGTGTATTTTTATCTAATAAAAAATTTTCGTGATTTATTAAGTAATGAATAGCCGTGTATTTACTTAAATTGGGTAAATAGTTTTGTATAGCTGCAATAGACTCACCAGCCAATGTTTGGCTATTAATAAAATCTTTATAGGGAGCAATATGTAAATTTTGATGGGCTATTTCAATAGCCTTTTTAAGTTGTGGTATGCCTTTATTTTTACGAGGATTTACCGGCACAATTGAAACACCCAACTCTCTTTCAAGCCCAGAAATATCTATTTGTGTGCCCTTTTGTTTTGCTAAATCCATCATAGTTAAGGCAACAACAACGGGTATTTTTAAATCTATAATTTGAGAGCAAAATAAAAGGTTACGTTTTAAATTACTGGCATCGGCAACTAGTAAAACCATATCGGGTTTTACATCTTTGTCTTGATTTAATAAAACCTTATACGCCACCCACTCATCGCTACGTTTAGGGTATAGGCTGTAGGTGCCTGGCAAATCAATAAAATTTACAGTAAGGTCTTGATTAATTTTGCAAACCCCTGTTTTTTTATCTACTGTAACTCCAGGAAAATTTCCAACTTTTTGATTTAAACCCGTTAACTCATTAAATAATGAACTTTTACCACTATTAGGGTTACCAACCAATGCTATATTTAACTGTTTTGCCAATACTCAAAAATAATGGTTGTTTGTGATTGTTTTTTACGAATTAAGAAACTAGGGTTATACATTGCGAAACAAATTTTACATTAATTTGGCATTAGTAGCCCTAAGCATTGATAACTTTGTACTTTAAATTTATTTTATACATATGATACGAATTACCATTTTATTAGTATTGTTAGCACAAACTACAGTAGCACAAAAATTAAAAAAGAAAGATAAAGTTGTGTTTACTAATCTACAAAAACATATTAGCTTTTTAGCGGATGATAAGTTAGAAGGGCGACGTACAGGAACCAATGGCGAAAAATTAGCGTATGAATATATTAGCAGCGAATTTACTAAAGCTGGGTTAACCGCTAAAGGAGAAAATAACACCTATCTACAAGCTTTTGAAGTAAACGAAGGAAAAGAAGTAAATAAACCAACGCATTTAATTATTGATGGTAACGATTTACAATTGGATAAAGACTATTTTCCATTTGTGTTTTCGCCAAATAAAAGTGTAGAAGCCGCTACAGCCATTGCATTACCAGAAAGAGGAACCCTACATTTTTGGGATTTAAATGAGGTGTTAGAGGAAAATAAAAACAATCCGCATTTTGATATACAAGATGCCCTAAAAACAAAAGTAAGTAGTGCAACCAAAAAAGGGGCAACCGGATTAATTGTTTACAACACTAGCACCATTAACGACGATTTTAAATTTGAGACTAAAGCAAAAACCGAAACTACAGCCATACCTGTGGTTTATGTGCAAAAAGGTATAGCCAATAAATTTTTTAAAGATGAAACGGTAACACACGATATAAAAATTAATATAGACATTAGAAATAAAGTTAGAACTGGCCATAACGTAATTGGGTATATTGATAACGCGGCAGTTAACACCATAATTATTGGAGCACATTACGATCATCTTGGTTTTGGAGAAGATCATAACTCATTATTTACTGGTACTA
>Ga0049083_10000918_pt1 | contig 10962 bp, 16 predicted proteins | sample GreLakmeMI27MSRF_FD_66719 | JGI IMG/M metagenome (GOLD analysis project Ga0049083, IMG submission 66719) | Freshwater lentic microbial communities from great Laurentian Lakes, MI, USA - Great Lakes metaG MI27MSRF | ecosystem: Environmental > Aquatic > Freshwater > Lake | place: Great Lakes...
GGACCATTTGAGAACGGTGCAGAAGCATTTGAATGGTTCACCACATATGTACCTAGTGGTGTGAAAGTCTCTTGGTCGGGTCTACGCAACCCGTACATCAAGCGCACAATGAACGACTTTTATTTACCTATCCGTCTTGAAAACGACGACCGAGAATACGACCACACAATCAGGGAGTCATAATGACATCGGCACTACTAGTAAAAGCAAACGGCGAAGTACGACACATTGACCTACCCGTCACAGACGCACACATCATGATTCACCACATGGTTGGTGGATGGTTTGATGTAGTACGACACCCTTCCCGTGAAGACCTGCACGCATATGTGCATGACGAAGGATTACTACTCAAACAAGAAGCGAATGTCGCAATGACATACCTGTTCGGGCAGTTACTAGTCGGAGACATAGTACTTAGTCGTTCAACAGCAAACGGAGATGAAACCGATTTCGCAGTAGACGAAGCAACAATGGAACTCTACAAAAAGTGCAACACCGACGAAGACAGCAAAAAAAGATTGAACGACTTCGCATCAAAAGTTGATACGGGTTGGACAGTAACAACGGAATAACCTCACCAAGTGCACTCACGGGTGACACTTATTGGCGAGGAACCGTTATTCAATAGCGGGGCTAACCGCTTCTACCAAGCCTCTTCTTCTTCAACTTGCACCTGAGCAACTGGCTTTGGTGCGGTGCGTGCGGGCGCAGATGCGGTTTTTGCTTTCGGTGCGAAAGGAGTTGCACCTTCAGCCCTTTGCTTACGGACAAACGATTCAATGTTTCCAACAGACAAACCAATGTTGTCAGCAAGAACTTCAACGGTTGAACGCTTCGCACCTGTTTCTTTGTCGTCCCACGAACGCTGTTCCAACCGTCCCGTTACAACAACTTTCACACCTTTGGTGAGAACATTTGCGCTTTCCTCAGCGAGATTACGCCATGCGGTGATGTTGAAGAAAGAAGTTTTCTCCTGTTTTTCGCCATCTTGGTCAGTCCAATAATGGTTTACTGCGATACCGAAAGTTAATTTACCAACGCCTGTCGGTAAAAACTTCAGTTCTGGGTCTGCTGTCAGATTCCCAACTAATGTTACGGGTGATGCACTCACTTCGGATCCTCCTAGTGTCTTACCCCAACCCTTTTGATTGGGGTGCTTGAACTCTAGCGGATGCGGGGCTAATATGGCAACATGCTTTCACCTGAAGAAATCCGCCTGAACGTTCGTGACCTCCTTATGGAAATCCTTGTTTCTTTGGCAGTTGATGATGAAACAACTGACGCAGAAATTGAAACTTTTGAGGAAGACATGGGTGGGGTTGCAGATTTGATGCTTGATTCGCTTGGTTTCAAAGTGGTTTCGGTTGATAACGAAGAAGGAACGCGTTTTACTGCAACATTTGAGATGATTGACGGCGATCCCTTAGCCGACGACGACCTGCTTTAGAACGCTGGCTCCTCGGGAGCCCCGTTATCTGACTGAAGTACCTCGTTGATGGCGCGAGAAATGTACTTTTGGGAGAGTTTCCACACTTCGTGGTGTAGATCTGAGATCGCTGTGGTGTTCATAACTTTGTCCCACATATGTTCGTCAAATAGATCATGCTCTCGGAACAAAACTTCATCTACATCTCGGCGTTCAGCCAACAGTTCAACATCCCACTTGTGTCGGCGTTGAATATATGAGATAACTAGGGACGCTGTTTCTTCGTCTCCACCTATTTCTTTATACAGTTGGTCTAAAGCGTCTGATGCTATTGACATTAGTTTGTTTTCCTTCTCTAAAGCATTTTGTACGAACTCTGTCAATTCTTTTAGGAGATTCTCGGGGATACTCGGCTTAGGCAATTCTATTTCTCTAGGTTCGTAGTCATCCCACTCGGGCGTATCCATACATAAAATAATACCACCACCCGATTGCTCGGGTGGTGGTACTTCCCTACTAAGGAACTGTTTAAACTAAATTGAGTACTGCGTGCTGTGCAGTGATCTTCGCTTTGTTCACCCAAGAGTTTTCCTCAATGGTTGCCAATGCTCGGTCACTTGCGTCACCCCTGCGATGATGATCAAGGTATTCAACTACAGAGTTATAAATACTCCAACCGTTGTAACCGTAACCGCCTGCATTCTTTTGTGATGCGTACAGTGCTCTGATCGTTCCCGTGATTTCTTCACGGTTGCGTCGCTGAGTGTCTGTTTCCGTTGCTTTTATTGGGAACACAGTGTTGATGACCTTGTCTACCCGCTGTGATGCCTGCGGAACAGGGATTGCCAACATTGACTCTGCCATGATTTTGAAGTTTTTTGCCCACTCCGTAGAGATTTGCAATGCTTCTTGTGCGGTGTTTAGGTACTCGTCCGCATTACGGGTGTGTCGTGCGGTGAATAGTCGCTCTGCGTTCTTGATACCCATGATTACGGTGTTTTGACATACTGCCCGAACATCGGTATTTGCGTACCGAATCGGCCAGTAACCGTCATGTCCGTGAGATACAACTAAGTATCGTGCGATCTTGTCATTCACGCCCGTTGGGTCAATGATTAATGTTCCTAAGTCAATGCCTGCGAAGAATCGTGCACCGCCCTTGAGAACTCCGCAAGTATCAATTACTGCGTCGCCCTTTGATGCGCCTACGACTGCCATTGCTCGTTCAAGAACCTCACGGTTTTGTCGGACATCGTAACGGTTGCCCACTGTTGCCAATGGTGAGAACGAACCGTCGTCGTTTAGTCGGACGGTTGCTTTGTTGTCCTCAACGATCACGGGTGAACCATCAGGGTTGCGCACAAGGTTGCCCTCGTCGTCTACTACTGCGATCTTGGTGAGTAGTACTTGATAGTCCGCTTGGGATGCTTCCAACATTGCATCAATGGTTTGGAGTCCTTGCATGGATTGACCTAAACGGTGCCACGGGGTTTGTGTACCTGCGTACGCGAATCGTGCTTTCCCATCTGTGTTTACTTCTATGTTTGCTGCCATCGGTAACCTCCTCGGTTCCTGTTTAGTTTATGTAGATTAGTTTATATGAAGCAACCCTAAATGTCAACCTTTTCAACAAAATATTTTCCGGCAGCAGCACGGAATTTAGTGCCAGCGGTGGTGGAGGCGGAGGTGCAGGTGGTGCGGATAGCGGGGCTATTGGCTAATTAACAGCGTTTTGGATCCCAATTACATGCATTCCATGGTTCCCAACCAGCGGCGACAAACAAAAGTCTTCCAACTTTGAGGTTGTTTAATGGATCAAGGAGATCTTCTTGGGTACAAAAGCCTAGTTTCGTACAAGCGATTGCGTTCTTATTACGACTTAAGTCCCAATTAACACCGTTGATCTGAAGTAAACCTGAGTCCGACTTGTTTGTTGCCTTGGTATATCCCGTGATGTTGCAGTTCTTGTCAACGATTGAACTACCGATACGGTTCGGGCATCCACCTGATTCTCGGAGAATGATGTGCCCTAGTTTCTTGAACTGGGCGGGTTTCCATCCGGCGGCTAAAGCCAGTTCCGGTAGCCAACTAATGTCCCCATGTTGGAACACAGGAACATTCGCCACTGCTTCTCGTTCTTCACGAGTTTCAGACAGGTTTACTAGCGGGGCTAATGCAATTACCCCTGTTTTCATTGGGGCTTTTGCTTCGGCTATTGGGGAGAGAAAAATCAACCCGTATATAAACGCCAATATGACTGCTGTTTTGGTTATCAAGAAGTTGTCCTTCGGTTTGGGGATAGGTTTCGGGTCTCTTGAGCCCGTCTATGTCAAGTAATCTTGTATCTCTAAGTATAGCAAATGGCGCACCTGATAGCAAACTTTAGGTTAACTCGTTGCTAGGTAAGGGTTTTGCACCGTCAAGTCCCATCTGAGCAAACATGCCGACGAGCATCTGACCAACCGATTCACTGCTTCGGCTAACAGCCCCGCCATCAGTTGCCGCGTCAACAACTGATCTCTTCCGGGAAATCAGATTGTAAATCTCCTCATCAACAGTTCCTTCGCACAACAAATATGTTGCAGTAACGGAACCTTTCTGTCCCAAACGGTGGCAACGACTATAGGTTTGGTCAACATCTGCGGGTGTCCACGGAAGTTCAACAAACAAAACATCCTGGGATGCCGTCAAAGTGTGCCCAGTTTTGGCGGCTTGGATGGATAAAACGATCACGGGTGCGTCGGCGATTGGTTCTTCTTGGAAGCGGGACTTCGCATCTTCCACATCTGAGACCAGCATTCCTCCTTGGATCTTCAGTCCCCCAAACTTGTTTGCTAATTCATCAACGATCTCTCTGTGGTGTGCTGCGACAACAACTTTTAGCCCTGCTTCTATATGGGTTTCAATAAACTCAATAACTGCATCCATTTTTGCTTTTGCTGCGAGTTTACGTAACACGGAAATACGAACCAAATGTTCATTAGATTCTGCTTTTATCCGGGCGACGACCGCTGCTGAGCCGGGCGACGCGCCCAGTTCCAAAGCAATCTGCTTGGCGCGTTCAACCAAATACTCTACGATGTCCCGCTCTGCTTTCCGATACTCAACCATCTGCGCGGGGCTACCCGCAACAATGATGTTTGAATGTCGCACGGGAGGAAGGTCCTTCAAAACTTGATCTTTTGTTCTTCGTATATAACAGTTTCCGCGTAACTTTTCGTTGAGTTCATCTAAGTTTGAGTTTCCGCTGATGTTCCATTGACCGAATCTGTCTCGGAAAGCACCACAATACCTTCGGTAAAAACCCCAAAGTCCTCCGAACGTATCTAGTTTCCCCAGAACGTCTAGTTGGCTGGCGTATTCTGCTGGTCGGTTGGTTACTGGTGTTCCCGTCAAACAAAGGATGATGCCATCTTGCGGGGCTGTGCGAGCAATCTTGATGGCGGCTTTGGTGCGTTGGGAGGTTGGTGACTTCAGGTAATGGGATTCGTCAAACACGAATGATTTGAAATCTTTGATTTGCTTTTGCCAATGAGAAATGTTAGAGTATCCAATAACAAGGACATCAAAGTCTTTATGTTCAGGAAATGCCTTTCGGTCGGTAACAATTACCACTTTCCTCTCGGGTGTCCACTTCCCGTATTCTTTTTGCCAATTCAAAACTAGGTTCGGTGGGCAAACAACCACAGCAGGGTAAGAATTAGGTGTATTTTCTAAAGTTGCAATCGCCTGCAAGGTTTTTCCCAATCCCATGTCGTCTGCGATAAAGCATCTTTTGGCTGCTGACGCGTACTTCACCCCGGCTTTCTGGTATGGAAGGAGTGGTAGCCCCGCTACTTCAATGTCTGCGTCAACGGATCGGGACTGTTGCACGGATGCGTCGTGTGTTTCTTTGAGTTTGGATGCCAAATCGCTGAGGTTGGGTGGAACTTGTTGGTTGAACTTCTCCGCCCATTCAATACATTCGGCGATTGAACCTACGGGTGCTCTCCAAGCCATAGTTTTAGCGTGCCAAGTTACGCTCGGTATTGCCTTGACTGCTTTGACTTTCACAGGGTCGTAAGCAAACGACATATAAATGAAGTCTTTTTCTAAAGTTACTCCGAAGGTTGGGTTTAGTTTCTGAGGAAGGTCAAATGTGAGAACTTGCGGGTCAATGATGAACCCGTTCTTAGTCCCGAAGTCTCGCGCTTCCACGATGGAACTCATCGGGACTCTCCACGCTTTTGCTACTTTGTCCCATTTTGCGCCGTTGATGGCTTTGATTTGTTCAACTTCTTCTCGGTCGTATGGCGAGGTTGCGACTAAATGGTCGTCGGCAAGGAACAAGTATTTATCTGACACTAGGTAAGTTTAGCCTTTTCTAGGGTTACTTGTCTTGGTAGTGGGTAATGGGTGTTGCGCCTAGTCGCTCTGCTAGTAATGCCATTAGACGCTCTAGTTCGTCTACGGTTTCGTCTAATGCTTCTAGGGTTACTTCTACAGTTACTCGCTCGGTGTCGTTCATTGGTTGCTCTTTTCTCTCTGTACCCATACTAGGTAGAGACTAAAGTTGTCGTCGTTGTCGGGGTTGAATGAGTGCAGGTCGCACCATTCTCCGAATGTTGGTAGTTGTTCGCTCATGTTTTTGTCCTTTGGTTAGTGGAATACTGCATCGTTGTATATTTCGTCCATATCTTCTTCTTCATCTTCTTCGTCTTCGTAATCAGGTTCTACGATGTCCAATTCGGATATCTCGCCTGCACTTCGTGCTTCGTCTCGGTCATTCCATTCTGTACCGCTATCAAAAAAGTGTTTCATACTATGTCTCTCCATCTTTTGTATTTAGTCGGGTTTGCCGTTAGACAGTTCGCACATTGTGCAGTGTCGTTGTCCATACCTAAGTAATGCAAGTATTGCGACCATAGGTTTATCCCACAGTCAAGACACTCCGTTGTGTACGGGTTATCTAGTTTCTCTATTCTCATTTGACACAACTCGGACAAAGTGCCTTGATCGTGTTTTTTCCGTAATCGGCAAACTTCCACTTTCCGTAAAAATAATTTTCATCACTCATGTCGGTCATTAGTGAATAGATATTCGTGTAACAATATGTCCCCGAACTATCGCATGAGGAACAATGTGCTCTGACAACTTTTTCTCCACCAACGATTTCGGTTCTAAGACTTTTCCCGTTGCTTCGTGCTTTGGTCGTGTTCTTCATTATTTGCACTCGTCAAATACTTGACCGCCGTCTGTTAGACGCAGTTCGCAGTTCGGGTGAGTAGGTAGGTAGATCGTGTTCCCAACCGTCAAATTAGTTCCATAAACTTTTACAAGTTTATCTACGACATTCATGATGTTGCCTTGACAGTTTTCTTGTGCAATCCAATAAAGGGTGTCGCCCTCTTTGATGGTGATAGGTGCTCCGTGACAAAAGAACTCGTTATCTTGTCGGTTCTGCTTGCTCATGAAACTGAATGCGAATACTGACGCAATCGTTACGGTCGCCGTGATAAGCACGGTCTTTGCTGTTCGGTAACTGTTCTCGTTCATTTCTTGCTCCTTATATTTCTAGTAGGTAATAAAAGTGTATCCAATATATGCAACAAAGTCAAATACCTTTTCGCATTTCCTCAATGATGCTAGGTATCCCTAACTCTCTCGCCGAGATATTCCAATCAGGTGACTTACGGTAAATCGTGTTCCACTTCTCTAGGTAGTACGAATACAAACCCGAACCAATCGGGAAAGTCCAAAACTTGTCGGTACGGAACGCAAGGTGTACCGCGTGAGGTTGCGAGCCCCGCTCAAAAACTTCCATCTTCTCCAGCGGGACTATCAAAGTTTCACCGACGAAGATTTCGTGCTCAGGTCGGGAAAATTGCAACGCCGTCAAATCCATAAAGTAGTTCTCGGTATGTATAACCGTATGTCCTCCGAAACCCAAACCCTTTGTTTGACTTGAACAATGAACTTGCCATGCTTCGTCAGGAAGTTGGTTCGCGGGGATCCCAAAAAGTTCCCAACCCCTGCGGTTGAAAACTGTAGCCCCGACGGGAAGAACTTCGTGTTCAACACCCAAACGGATCAAAAGTTGCCGTGCAAAGTTGCAACCCAAAATACATGAGTTCTTCTGAACCTTGTTATTTTTTCGCCATGAAACCCATTGTTTACCGACTTCTTCTAAAACTTTTAGTTCTTCCTGAACCATTTAGTCTCTTTTCTAGTAGTTTCTTTTAGTTTATCCGACTTCTCAGACATTTGCAAGTCTTTTTTCAGTCCCGCCAACAGAAAAAGCGAAGAAGCGGAGCGGGGCTCAGAAGTCCGAAGTGGGACTCAGCCTAACCCGACGCGCAGTCATACACATCAAATACACCAAACCGAACGGTGGCGTATATAGATTTTTGGGGCGAACATTTGTTTGCTTTGGAGGTTGCTATTTGACAAGAGTGTATATATAATGGTATTGTAAGTAAGGTAAGTAGAAATAGACAAGCCTTGAAAGGGGCATAAATATAATGAGCAATACACAATCAAGTGTGCGAGTGATCATGGATCAGGACTACCTAAGTCTCGGTCGTATTCAACGCGCACTAAACCTAAACCACGATGTCCTAGTTAGCGAACTCTTGCGAGTGGACTCAACAGAACAGACAGCAGTATTCAAAGAAGCAGTACGCAAAGTCCGTGAACTCCTTGACAATACAGCAGAAGTAATCCACGAGGCGCAGATGGGACTACGAATACCCGATTTTCTCTTGGACGAAAGCGAACAGTTCTAATGGCATCGCACACTTTGTTACACCCGTTGCGTATAGTAGGTACTATGAGCAACGAAGTAGACACACAAATAGACGACGCGATACGCGAAGTTACTGAAGCAATCAGCACATATGGGAAACCTGTTTGGGTTGCGCAAGTATCTAAGCGTGTCCGTGATCTTGTTCCATCACACATCAAGGCAGAACTTTTGGCGCAAGCACAACCAAGTAATGGTTGGCGTACAGCACAAGACGGCGTAAGAGACATCATGTCTTGGGTGAAAGAAAACATCTATGAGTTGGTAACAGTAAAACAACTCGCAGAACTCGGAGACATCTCCGAAGCAACAGCAAGAAAGATAATTGCAGATCGTCCTGATATCTTCGTCAAACGCGAAGGTCGTCAGTACGAGATTAGAGACCCACAAGCAGACCGAAAGGCAGACAAATAATGGAATACCTCGTTACTTGGCAGATGGTCTACGAAGCAGACAACCACCTAGATGCAGTAGCACAGGCGTACGGGTCTATCTGTGAAATAGCACAGAACCCGTCCGTTGGTGCAAACTATGTCACCGTTGCATACAACGGAGATCACTCCATCAAAACAGTCATAGAAATAGACGAAGCATTGGCGTTGTTAGGTAATGCATAACCCTGAAACACCCCTGCGTTACTATCTCTATAACTACTAAAACTACTAAGGAGAAATAATGCAAGACCTAATCATTACCCGTGAGCAAACACCACACGAGCAAGAGTTCTGCAAAGACCCTGCGTTCTATGTGTGGAACAACCACCAACTCGTAGCGCAAGTCGCATACAAAGATCGCAAGATCAGCGTCTACTGTGACGGCGAGATGCGTCTCCATGTTTGGGCGAGCAAAGAAGCACGGATTGACAACATCAACCCTGAAGTGATCCGATACTGCGACCGTCTAGTTAGTACAGGAATTGACACGGACGAAAAGTTGCAGAAAGCGATTGAAGAAGAACGCATTGAGTTTGATAACAATGCGTGGTTTGACCTTTATGCAGATGACGACACAGTCGGCGATCAAGGGTGGTTGGACTGTGTGCACTTTGATGTGGAAGAAGCAATACTCCAAGCATCAGAACTCATTGGTGACGAAGAGTGGGCGAAACTTGCAGAGTAAACCTATCCTCAAACCTAAAACAGACAGCAACGGTGTTCGGCGTTGCGCATGGGAAGGCTGTCCGACAGCACTCTCCGTGTACAACGACAACATTGTTTGTCTTTATCACACCTACGAATATGCGATAAACTATCTACCTACAATAAAACCTAGAAAGAAGCAGTCACTTGGAAACAGCACAAAAAATTAGCACCATCACCGACCTCATAGACAATGCGATCAAACACATCTCAGGTCGCGAACTCGTATCCTCATCAGAAATGATTGACCTACTCCTAGACATCAGACTTCACAGCGACCTACAATTCCCCGTTGATCACCTATTAGATGTCATCTGCGCACCAACACCTGTTGGTAGTATGCAGGCGTGAAAGTTACCTGCTCCATCTGCGAACACGAAATAGACACAACGAACCACGCTTACTCCGTGAAGATCGTTGCTTGGATTGAATACCGAGATGGCAAATACTTGGGAACACCGAAAAAACCTTCAGCCCCACTCGGCTATGCCCACAAAATCTGTACTGAGGTACGCAACCAATTTGATGATGCGCCGACTCTCTTCTGAGTCCCGCGATGCGGGTATCCGAGAAGATACTCTCGGGACTTCCGAGCATCCTGAAGCATGACCTGCACGGAAACTGGTGGGACCTGGCAGCCGGATCTTCCAAAAGTTCATCTTTTTGATGGTTTTTCTGTGTACTCAGAAGTCCCCCAAAAACCTGTCCCATAAAACCCTTATAACATAAGGCTTTCAAAAAACCAGAATATTTTGCGAAAATTGACGTTTTTTATAACGCGTAAAAAGTAACGTTTTTGGTGACGTTCGCCGGGACGTTAGCCGAAACGTTACAAAAAGATGCTGGTCTTCTTTTTCCCTGCTGATGCCAATAGTCCCGCGTAGACGCGCAGTTTGCGGGGCTCACGGGCGGGCGGGCGTGCAGGGGGGGGGCTGAAGATATACCCCAACTTGAACGGTGGCGCATATAGATCTCAGGTGGGCAACGGAATTGTTTGATCAGGTTTCGGGATCACCGTTTTCCCCCGATCAGGGATGTCACACCCTGTTACACCCTGTGCGTATATTCAGAGCAAGCACATAAACCTACTAATGAAAGCGAGTTACCTATGTCAGTTCAGACACTTCCACCACTCACCCGTGAGGAGCGTGTAGTTCAGTTCCTACGCGACAACGCAGTTGGCAATGCGTTCTTCACGAGCGTCCTCAACGGTTACGATCGTTTCGGTCGTCTCTCCGACAAGCAGTTGGACGCAGTTGAGCGCAACATGAACCGTCCTGCACGAGTTGTGCAGGCGAACCCTGTCAGCGAAATCGGTATGTACCGCAAGGACGGCGTTGTGTTCCGTGTAAAGCGTTCACGGCAGTCAGGCAACCTGTACGCAATGCGTTACAACCCACTTGCACCTGTCAAGTCCGAGCGTTTCACCTACGAGCGTGGCGGTTTGTTCCGTCTCTCCGCAGATGATCGCATGACCCTCGCAGAGGCGCAGGATGCAGGTCACGAGTTCGGTATCTGTTGCGTGTGTGGTGCGGAACTTTCCGACCCAAACTCGGTTGCGCGAGGTATCGGACCCGTTTGCGCGAGGAACATCTAGTTCGTTCCTAACGCGA
>Ga0049083_10000920_pt1 | contig 10955 bp, 12 predicted proteins | sample GreLakmeMI27MSRF_FD_66719 | JGI IMG/M metagenome (GOLD analysis project Ga0049083, IMG submission 66719) | Freshwater lentic microbial communities from great Laurentian Lakes, MI, USA - Great Lakes metaG MI27MSRF | ecosystem: Environmental > Aquatic > Freshwater > Lake | place: Great Lakes...
AACAGCGGCTCCGCGTATTCGCAGCCCTGCGACGTCTCGTTGAAGGCGCTCCAAGGCGCGTCGGCGCACTCGTACAGCCGTCCCCGGCGACAGGGCGCCGGGCTGCACTCCCAGCACGCGACGTAGCGCCGGCAGTCGCACGAGGCGCAGCCGCAGGCGCACAGCGGCGAGTTGGGAAACACCACAGCGTAGAACCTGGGCTCGCGCTTGTCGCCGCAGAAAGGCGGGCCCAAAGGCGGGGCCGCCAGCCCCGCGTCGGTGTGCGAAAAACCAGTCGCTGCCAGCGCACCGGCCAGCTCAGTGCACACAGCCAGGAGAAGGAGGCGCGCCATGGGCTTTCACAGGTGTGCGGCTGGGCCGTGTCCGAGTCCAGTAGTGTTCCCACGCAAGGTGCCCCAAAGTCCCACCCCCTAACTGTCGTCGCTGTCACCGTCCACCTCCTTGTAGGCTGCGGCTAGCGTGCACAGCACGTCGCCCGCCTCCTCCGCATCCACGCCCCAGGCTGCGAGCACGGCGCGGCCGGGCGCGGAGGCGGCCTGCACGCGGAAGGTGTCAGCGGTGCGCCTCAGGCCCTCCGTGAAGTCCTCAGTGGCACACGTGCGCGCCATGACCGCCACCTCCTCCGGGTTGCAGGGCCGCGGCGCGTCGGCGGCGCCGCGAGGCGGCCGCGCGTGCAGGATGCGGGGGAATGAGAGAGGCACAGGCAGCGGTGCGACGGCTGCACACACTGAGCGCAGGCATCGCGTGCGTGCCGTGCGCAGCGCCATGTGAGTGGCCAGCTGCACGGTCTGCAGGTCAGCATGCGCGCCGTCCGTGAATCGCAAGCCGCGGATCGCAAGGGCCTCAAACAGGGGCGCCTCGCAGGGAGAGGGCACCCCTTCGGTGAGAGACACCAACTGCGCCAGCTGGAGCGGCGGCGTGGCGGAGCTGCCCTGACGTGGCGGCGGGCGTAGGAGGCGCGCGGCTGGCAGCGCTAGGGCGGTTGCGGCGAAGGGCCGCCCAGCCACGCCCCCGTTGAGGCACCTCAGCGCCTCCGACAGCTCCACCGCGCCGCACCCGTGGTCGCTGGGCGTGTGGGACAGACGCCAAGGCAGCGTGGCTGCGTCTATGGCCACCGCGAGCGGGGCGCTAGCATGGAACGCCTGGTGGCAACGCGGAGCATTAGAGCCAGAATGACGACGAGATCGGTGAAAACACCACACATGCGCGCGCACACACACACCTGCGCGTCATCCAGGGATAGTCCCGGGAGTGCAGCTCCGGGAGCGCGCAGGCCCAGCGGTGCGTAGACGGATGCCAGCGGGGCGCAGCGCGCAGCCGCCATCGCCTCGCTCAGAGCGCGTCGGCGTGCGGCGGCGTGGTCTCCTTCCACGCGAGCGTGCGGTGCTCGGGTGGCGTAGAGCAGCACGGGCGCGCGGCTGTAGTCGTCCGCCAAGTGCGTCAGCAGCGCTTCCGTCAGGCTGCCGAACGCGCCCCCGTCCTGTGCCAGCACATGGAATCCTGCCAGCGTGTCGCACTCCTCCGCAAAGAAGCTGCAGAGAAGAAATGAGAGAGCGTCAGAGGGGCAAGCATGCGTGAAAGAGGGAGCTTCCACGTCTCGCGCACCGGATGCGCTCGTGCGCCTCCTCCGCCGCAACGCCCTCCGTGAATGCACGCGTGTCTCCGAAGCCGTCCATCTGCGCGGCGTCGCCCCAGGAGGTGTGCAGGAGCTGGGGGGTGCGCGCGTGCAGCGGCGCTTTGAGGAAGTCGCTCCAGTAGCGCACGCACCCCTCCAGCGCCGCCGCGGCAGCCTCCAGCTCCAGGGGCGCCTCCACAGCGGGCGCCGCCGTCGGAGGTTTGCTGCCCGGCTCAAGCTCCAGCTCTGGCTCCGCAGCCTTTGCAGCCGCCTCCTCCTCCTCGCCACAGCTCACCTCCTCCGCCTCCTCCTCCAGCGCCCGGTAGAAGTGGCTCTTTGCAACCGGAGGGTGGTGCACGAGACGCGCAGAGCCGTCCCAGGTGGCCACCACTAGTGACGCTGTCGAGCCGGCGCTGCCAAGCACGCCGGCGGCGGCGCCCGGCTGCGCCGCTACGCCGCCCATCGCGCCCGCCAGGTCGAACAGCACCAGGCGAGGCGTAAAGGAGGAGCCGCCCTGGTCAGGAGCGAGGAGGGAGGAGTGAGCAGCAGTGTGAGGCGAGTGCCTTAAAGAGGCGCACCTGCGCGCTGCAGCCCTCGCGGTACAGCACCGCCGAGTCCACCGCCGCGTACGCCTCGCCACAGTCGCCACCAGCAAGCCCAGCCGCCTCGTCCTGCGCGTTCCAGAAGTGCGCTCCAACGTAGTTGGCAAAGCCGCCAGCCTGAAGTGTGATGACCTGACGACGAGACATGCTGCACGAAGGCGACACGCAGCTGGCGGGGGCGGGAGGGTGGGAGTCTCGGGCGCACGGCGCAGCGGCGGCGGAGCAGCGGAGGACCACCGACGCCACGTCATGGCGGCGCGGGCAGTCGGCGCCGCATTCTCGAGCATCTCTCGAGCTTCTGCCCAGAGACGCTGAACGCTACAGACTCGCACGGCTGATCACCATGCGAGGTCACTGCTGCTGAGCTTGTGGCGCGGTGCTCCTGACAGAATGAGCGAGGCACGCGGTCAGCACAGCTACCGAGTACGTGCACTCTGCGTGAAAGGATATCGGCACTCCGACGCTTCGGAGCCGGGCACGCCCGTACCGAGAAGTGGGCGAAGCGAACGGCGGTGCACGCAGTCCGTGGCGTCGCACTTGTTGAATCGCACTCGACGAAACTCGACCGGCCGGATGCCGCACGCAAATCCGGGAGCCTCCACAGCACAGTCTGCTCGCTCCGTTGCCTGTTAGTCTCAGCCGTGCGCACAGCCAGCTCGCGCGCGTCGCGCGGCGCTCCGAACGGACCATGGCAGAGGGCACCTTCTCTCCGTACGACTTTTCAGGTCCGAGCGCGGCCCGTTGCGTGCGGACTTCAGCGCGCGCGCTGGCTGACTGACTCGCGGGTCTTGTCTGCGAGCGCAGGCTACGTTGAGAACCTTTGGCCGGACGCGTCGGAGTTGCTGCTTCCTCCGCTGTTGCGCTCCTCTGACTCGGACGCCGGGGCAAACGCGTTTGACTTCGCGCCCTTCGACGCGCCCACGGACGACGAGTTCGTGCGCCTGCTGCTGGGCGGCGGTCGGTGCGCGGTCGCGGCGCGGGCGCCGGCCGGTCATATGCTCTGCTCCTCTCCGGAACCACCCGCCGCGCCGCCCGCCCCGCCGCGCCGCGTCGAGACCAAGCCCCACACGCCCGAGAAGGCCTGTGAGCCGCGCGGCCAGGTGCGAGCGCCGTGCGCTGTGCGTGCGCGTGCGTGAGTCAAGGAGTCTTACTGCACTGCACCTCCTCGCACCTGGCCGCTCACGCCTCCACCCGCCCCGCGCGCAGAAGTCTGACCGCCGCTACTGGTCGCCCGACGAGCGCGCCCGGTTCCACGACGCAATGAGGCGGTACGTGCCTCCTGCGGCGGAGCGCGTCTCTTCCGACAGTCAACTGTAAAGGGCACCCGGCTCCCCTGCTCCTATGCCGACGCCTCGCCGCCTGCGCGCCCGCGCGCCCGCGCCCGCGCTCCACAGCCCGGCAGCTAGGATTGCGCGGGGGCGGGCGGGGCGGGCGGCAAGCCGGCCTGGTGGACATGTACTAACAGGCACTGCAGGCATGGTGCCGACTTCAGCGAGATTTCCAAGGCTGTGGGCACGCGCACCAGCACGCAAGTGCGCACCCACGTGCAGAAGTACCACCTGAAGCTGGTGCGTGTCCGAGGGAGGCGCAGCAGTGGCTGTCACCCTGACGCAGCTGACCATGCGCCTCAGGTGCGCGACTACACGGCCAGCAAGAAGGCGGCGGCGGCGGCCCGGGAGTCAGGCAAGGCTGTGGAGGTTGAGGACCAGGATGCGCAGGCCAGGAAGCGCGCAAAGACGGACTGAGCACTCGCGCACACCCCGCACACACGCACGCCAGCTGCCAGGCGCAGCGCCATGCGCATCGGAGAAGATATCGGACACACGCACACCTAGACTAGACATACGAGTTGTTGTAAGACGCATTGATTGAGGAGCCGCCCAGGAGAGGAGGCGGGTTTTGTACGACGGGCAAGCACTTGAGAGCGCGTCTCCGCCGTCGCTGGTGCTGTCGCGAGTCGCGAGAGAGCGCACGGCGAGCATGGCGCCCCTTTCCGCGTCCACGCTTACGGAGCTCAAGTCGTTCCTGAGCAAGGCGAGCCTGGACCCCCAGCTGCTGCACGACCCGAGCCTGGCCTTCCTGGTCGCCTTTGTGCGCGAGCTGGGCGGCAAAGTGCCCCACAAGAAGACTGCGCCCAAGGCTACGGCATTCCGCGCGAATGACGCGTGCGCCGACCTGCGGGACGAGGGCTGCGTGGAGACCCCGGACGAGGCCACACAGCAGGTTGACTTCCCGGACAAGGCGGAACCCAGCGAGCAGGTGCGGAAGAAGGTGCCTCGGAACCCTCCGCTGTCGCGCTTACGCGTGCCCTAAAAGGACATCGAGGCCTCCGGCGACGCCAAGGCCAAGGCTGCCGACGCGGCCGCCACGGGCGACTGGCAGGCTGCAGTGGAGCACTACACGAGCGCTCTGAAGGTGTGACAAGGCCTCGCGGTGCCCGCGCGGAGTCACCAATCTTCTCCCGCCTCACCAGCACTCCTCCGCAGGCGCTGCCCTCCGCCATGGTGCTGGCCAAGCGCGCGGAGTGCTACCTGCAGCTGAAGCGCCCCAACGCGGCGGTGCGCGACTGCGACGCTGCGCTGGAGCTCAACGCGGATAGCGCCAAGGCGCTGAAGACCCGCGGCAAGGCGCACCGCGCGCTGGGCCTGTGGGAACAGGCGGCAGTGGACCTGGGACAGGGACTGCGAATTGACTTCGACGAGAGCAGCGCAGAGGTCCTGGCGGTGGTGGTTGCGAAGGCGGCCATCGTCAAGAAGCGCCGCACCGACGCCGACATCGCTGAAAAAGAGCGCAAGATGGAGCAGGCGCGCCAGGCGCGCGCCGCCGCCGCCGCCGCCGCCTCGGCGGGCGCGGGCGGGGGCATGGGAAGCATGCCTGCTGGCATGCCCCCGGGGATGCCCCCGGGGATGATGGAGGCTGTAATGAAGGACCCGGAGCTGATGGCGGCCATGACCAACCCGGCCATGATGGCCAAGCTGCAAGCGTGCATGTCGGACCCCTCCAAGCTCACCTCCATGGCTGCCTCCGACCCGAAGCTCATGAATCTGATCAACAAGCTGCAGGGGCTGAGCAGCGGCGGCGGCGGCGGCGGCAGGGGCGGTGGCATGGGCGGTGGAATGGGCGGCATGGGCGGCGGTGGCGGTGGTGGCGGTGGCGGCGGCGGTGGCGGCGGCGAGAACATGGCCGGGATGGACGACCTGTTCTCTGACGATGAGGGGCCGCCTGGGCTGTCCGACTTTGGCGTTCCGCTGCGTCAGACGGCGAAGGATGACGATGACAATGGCCCCCCGCCGCTGTCGGAGCACGGCATTCCCCCCAAGCGCAGCAGCGGGGTGAACGACGTGGACTAGAGGAGCAAGAGTGTGCTCCACCAGGAACCAAGGCGGACTCGCTAGTTTGCGTGTGCATGTTTGTCAAAAGACACCAGTTTGCGTGCCGTGGTCCTCGCTGGTCCTCGTGCTGCGTCGTCCTCAGTTGGGCGGGTCCCATTGCGTGCGCCCCGTGCGGGGGTCGAAGTAGTACGCCCGCCCAGCCTCGTTGTAGTGCACCTGCCAGGCGTCGCTGTTCGCCACGCGCTGCGAGTAGTAGGAGGCGGGGTTGCTAGCCTCGCAGCCGCTGTACGACACGGCGCCGCCGCCGCCGCCACCGCCGCCGCCGCCGCCATAGCCCGCCACCTGGATGGACGCTGCAGCCTGGGGCGAGCCGGCGCTCAGCTGCTGCATGCCCTCCCGCAGCTGCGCCGCCCACTCGTCGTGGCTGCGCCCGGGGCCGGCGGGACCGGCGGCGGCGGCCGCCGCTGCGGCTGCGGCTGCGGCGGCCCGCTGCAGGAGGGCCACCCAGCGGTCCTTGTCCGCCTCGCTGTCTGCGCCCAGGTGGCGGCACCCGGCAACCAGCGCGTCCGGCCCCATCAGCTCCAGCGCGTACGGCCGCCCCGCGTCGCTCAGGGGCGCAGCCTTTGCGCCGGGGCTGGCTTTGAGGGGCAGCGTGCCCCGCGGCTTTGCGCCCGCAGTCACCTTGTCGCTCAGGAACCACGCCAGGCGGCCCTCCTTGAGCACGAACCATCGACGCCGCCACGTGCTCAGGTGCTCGCCCTTCTTGTACAGCCAGCCGCTGTGCTCGGGGCTGCGCCAAAACTCAACCGTCGCGGCACCGGGGTCAGCCGTGCGCGTGGCGCGCCCAGAGCCCGCAGGTGCGGCGGCGGCAGCGGACGCGGCGGCAGCGGCGGCTGCGAAGAGCTGGTTGGTTGCGGAGCCGGAGCCCATGGCGTCCATCATCGTCGACGCGTCCAGCCCTCGCAGCTCGCACAGCTGCAGGCAGCTGCACGCCAGCACGTCCAGCAGCGATCGCGTGGTGCGCTCGTCGCTGGAGAGCTGCACGCACCGCTCCGCTTCATCGCCGGGCAGCTTGGCGTGAAAGGCGAGCACAGTAGCGTCGCGAACGCTCCAACGTGCAATGCTCTCCAGGGGATATACACGCAGCGTGGTGCGTCGCCCGCCGTCCAGCAGGCGCACTCCGTCGAGGCCCACCTGCGCCACGCAGTCCAGGAGGTCTCCTCCGTCATCGGTTGGGAGGAGAAGAACCTTGAAGCGAGCGGCACCCTGGGGCCCCCCAGGCTCCTCAGGCGCGAACTCGTTGCGCCGAGTGGGCGGCGGCGCGGGCGCGTAGTCGCTCTGGTACTGCGGGTGGTGGCGCGCGGGCGGCGGGGCGGCGTCGCGGCTGCTGAAGGCTGGCAGCGTTGGGTACGTCACTGCTGCCGACTCAGCTCCATAGCCGGGGCCCCCGGCCGGCGCTGCGAAGCTGTACGGCGCGTAAGGTTGCCCGTAGCCCGCACCGGGCGCGGACAGGTGCGGCGGGGCGCTGGGGGGCGCCTGGCAAGGGGAGCGAGTGCTCGAGGTTAGGGCAATTTGCGCTCACACAGCTGACAGTGCCTCGTTCTCAGCCTCGCGCACGTGGCCACGCTCACGCCGTGCGTACGCCGCCCCTCTCGCGCCGCAGAGCCCGTGCCGGTAGTGGCGTAGGGTGGGCACAGAGAGTTCCTTTGGGGGTCTGACAGCGACACTCTCCTCGGAATAGCAGCCGCAGACGCGCTGACCGGCGGGACGCACCGGCTGCGCGTAGACGTTGGCATAGGGCGCGCTCGGAGCCGCGTAGCCTGGTGGCTGCTGCCACCCGTGCTCCATTGCTCTTCACGGCCTGTCAGTCTCCTCAGCACTCACCGGCTTTCTTCGGTGGAAGAAACAGCAGAGGCGAGGACCGGAAGTTCTGAAGACTCGAACATTTGTCGAACGCGCCCCGGCCGCGCAGAGCTTGAAGAGGATCCGTCCCACTCAGTCCCACTCAATCAGTGGGGCATTTATTGCGGCAACCGGCAGTCAGCATCCACCTCGAGACGCCCTACTCTCTGCTACATTGTCCCTGATGGCTGTCTCTCTCTCCGCCGGCGTGGGGGCTGTGCGCGCGACGGCTGGTCGGCGCACCTCTCTCAGCGCGCCTGCCGCTGCCCCGCTTGCCGCGCGCGCCTCCTCCGCGCTTGCCGGCAGTAGCCGCGCCGCGGTGGTGGCGCGCCGCGGCCCGCGCGGGCAGGTGGCTGCTCGCGCTGGGGCGCGCGTGACTGCCGCACTGTCGCTGGAGAGCCTCCTGGAGAGCCTGGTGCGCTGCGCTTGCACTGCACGGCGCACGGTGCTGCGCGCCACGCCGCGCGCAGCTGCCCGTCGGGGTGCTGGGTGCTCTCTCTAACTGCTGCATTGCCGTGCAACCACCTCGCCTGCTCGCTCTCCCAGCCCAAGCTGTTCGACACGCGCAAGACGGTGGTCATCACCGGCGCCTCCTCGGGGCTGGGCAGGGCCACCACGGAGGTGCTTGCCAAGACGGGCAAGTGGCACGTCATCATGGTGCGCAGTCACGCCGGGGCTGCACCCGCGCGCTGCTGCGTTCGAAAGCGCCTGCGACGCGTGTGACTGGGCCCTGCGCCTCCGGGCGCGCGCCGGAGTCAGCCACAGCGCGTCGGTGGGCGCTACGTGGACGGCGGCTGAAGTGTGCGATATCTGCAGTCTCGAGTGCCGCTCGCGCGGCCGTGCACGCTCCCGCGCCCCGGTGCTGCAGCCACGATACAGCCACTGATCACCTTGCGTTGACGCCCCGCGTCTGCGCCTCGCCCAGGCTGTGCGCGACGTCACTAAGGCTGCCGTGGTTGCGGCGGAGCTGGGGCTGACCAAGGACAGCTACAGCATCATGCAGGTGGAGCTGGCCAGCCTGGCGAGCGTGAACGCCTTCGCGGAGAAGCTGCTCAAGGGCAGCCGCAAGATCGACGTCCTTGTGTGCAACGCTGCCGTGTACCTGCCCAACCAGCAGGAGCCCACCTACACCGAAGACGGCTACGAAATGTCATTCGGCGTCAACCACCTGGCACACCACTTGCTGGTGCGCAAGATGCTACCGGAGCTGAAGAAGAACAAGGGGCGCTGCATCATCGTCGGCTCAATCACCGGCAACAGCAACACCGTGGGCGGCGGCGCGGTGCTGCCCCTGGCGGACCTGGGGACTTTGGCGGGTGCGGCTCGCGGGCCATTAACGCGGGCTCTCCTGTCTGACGCGCGTTCGACTCGCTCTCTGCGTTCGCTCTGCGCCCAGGGCTAGAGGCTGGCGGCAAGCGCCCTGTGGCGATGCTGGACGGCAAGGTGTTCAACGGCGCAAAGGCGTACAAGGATGCGAAGCTTTGCAACATGATGACGGTGCTGGAGCTGCACCGCCGCTTCAACCCCTCCACCGGCGTCGCATTCACCTCCATGTACCCGGGCTGCATCGCGGAGACTGCGCTGTTCCGCCAGAAGCGAGGCTGGTTCCGCTGGCGTGCGTGCCCGCTGCACACTGCGTGTGTGCGATCGCTGCCTGCGCGCTGAGACGCTCCTGCTCGCCGCCCCGCTCCCTGGCAGTGTTCCCGATCTTCATGAAGTACGTGACCGGCGGGTACGTGTCCGAGGGAGAGGCTGGGGAGCGGCTGGCGCAGTGCGTGTCCGACGCAAAGTGCGCAAAGTCGGGCGTGTACTGGTCCTGGAACGGCGGCGCCAAGACGGTGGGCTATTTCGACCCTAAGAAGAAGCAGGTGGTGGGCGCCGGCGGCGCGGGGGGGGAGGTGTTTGAAAACGAGCCCTCCGCGCTGGTGCGCGACCCCGAGACCGCCACCAAGCTCTTTGCCCTCTGCGACCAGGCTGTGGCAAAGTACCTAGTGCAGCCCACGGTGGCGGCCAAGTCGCCCGCCATGGCGGCCTGAAGGCATCCTGATGTTGCCACACGCAGTGTGCACAAGTGTTGCCGACAGTCCTGTATGCTCCTCGCACACGCGTCACGCGCCACGAACACTGAGCGTGCTAGATTATGTTGTATTTGAGACCGCGCGAAAGGCCTATTGCGCTAAGGTCTAAATGCCTGCACTCCCTCACGTGCGTGCATACTCCGGATGCCATTCAGCAGCGCTCGTAGAAGAGCACCGTCGGCTGCAGGTGCCCGCGCGAGCAGGCGGAGCAGAGCGCCTCCCAGCCGCCCACCAGGGTGACGGCAGTGTCGTCGAAGCGGGTCCACGTGCGGCTGCGGGCGGGGTGGCTGCTCAGCACGCGCGCAGCCGCGCACGTCGAGGGGCCTGCGCACCTCTGGCTCGCCGCCTCCTCCGTGCGCACAAAGCAGGCGTAGTGGCTGCCGTAGTAGCACACCAGCGCGCGCAGCTCGTAGCGCGGCGGCTCCTCCGCCTGCTCGCCGCCGCGGTACACGCGGCTGGGGTGTAACACCTCGCTCAGCGCCTGCGAGGGGCACGCGATGCGCGTCAGAGGCGGGGGCGAGAGGGCAAGCAAGTGCGCCGCGCCTGCATCGTCTCTGCAACCTCCACCTCGCTCGCCTGCGCCGTTTCCCAGGCCAGCGAGATGGTGAACACCTGGGGCAGGCGCATCAGCTGGAAGGTGACGGGCATCTGGCGGCCGCAGCCGCGCAGGTCTCGGTCGCAGCCCTTGGTGTCGCTGCCCATCAGCCCCGCCAGCACATCCTCCAGCGATCCGCCCCCCTGCCGCCGCCGGTCCTCCCGCAGCGCGGTGCTGTGCACCAGGTGGAAGAAGGTGTCGTAGGTGAGCGCGTGTGAGGAGACGCCGCACTCAGCGCACACCACCCACTCCTGCACCGCCAGGATGAACATGGTGCTCACGGGCGACTGTACGCCCATGCGGAAGTGGCTGCTGACGCGCTGAAAGCACTCGTACATCTGGGTGAGGATCTCAACCGCGTCTGCCATCTCATTCAGCAGCCCTTCCCCTTCGCCGCCCGCGCCCAGCAGCGCCGCCAGCGCCAGGCGCAGCCCCGTGGGCGCCATCACGGGGTGCCCGCTGGCGGAAGGCCCGCCAGCCTCGCGCTGCAGCTGCGCGCCGCCGTACAGCGCTCTAAACAGCTGTTGCAGGCCGTTCACAACCGCCACGTCCAACACCAGAACGCTGCCCGCCGGCGCATCAGGCACGGTGCTCTTCAGCAGGTGCTGCTTGAAGCAGCTCAGACGGAACAGGCTCTGCACGATGCTGTTCAGGAAGCAGTTGTACTCGCCCGCAGCGTTGCTCAGCCCGGCGCCGCTAGCCGCCGGCTGCGCGGCGGCGGGTGGTGCGCGAGCGGCGGCGGGCGCGGCAGGTGGCAGGTATGAGAAGGGTGCGGGCGGCAGGTAGGAGGTGGGCGCAGACAGCGCGGCAGGCCAGGGGCTCAGCGCCGCT
>Ga0049083_10000921_pt1 | contig 10946 bp, 10 predicted proteins | sample GreLakmeMI27MSRF_FD_66719 | JGI IMG/M metagenome (GOLD analysis project Ga0049083, IMG submission 66719) | Freshwater lentic microbial communities from great Laurentian Lakes, MI, USA - Great Lakes metaG MI27MSRF | ecosystem: Environmental > Aquatic > Freshwater > Lake | place: Great Lakes...
GGGTGCATCTTATAATTTTTTAGACTTTTATGTTCATGCAACTGTACAAAATGCATTATCTAGTTATAAAAAATTATACACAGAAGGGGAACCCGTAAATTTGAGACGATTTATTTTAAACGCAGGCTACACATTTGGTGATCTTGATCAAATTCTTTGGGAACCATCTTTTATGATTCAACAAGTGAGTTTAACAAAAGAAACATCTGTTGATTTGAATTTAAAGGCATATAGAGACCTTGATTTTGGTCGTTTGTGGGGCGGAATATCTTACAGAAGAAGTTTGGATGGTGCTCAATACGTTGACAATTCGAGTTTAGCCGATCAAAAGTTACAATATGTAACGCCGATAGTTGGTGTAAATTTTAAAAATTATGTTTTTTCATACACCTATTCACATTTATTGGGGAATGTTAACTTTGATGCCGGTGGTTTTCATCAATTAACTTTGGGAGTTAATTTGTTTTGCAAACCCGAAAAGTATCACTGTAATTGCCCTGCAATTAATTAACTCATATAATTGTCCCGATTTATCGGGACACTTTTTTTTTAACCATGATAATAAAAGCTGTAAACGGTAAAAGCCCACAAATACCTGAAGATTGTTTTATTGCCGAAAATGCTACAATAGTAGGTGATGTTGTTTTGGGAGAATCCTGTAGTGTATGGTATAATGCCGTTATTCGAGGCGATGTTCATTATATAAAAATTGGGAATAAGGTAAATATACAAGATGGTGCCATTATTCATTGTACCTATCAAAAACATCCTACTGAGATTGGCAATAATGTTTCTATTGGCCATAATGCTATTGTTCATGGTTGTAAAGTACACGATAATGTTTTAATAGGAATGGGAGCTATAGTAATGGATAATTGTGTAATAGAAAGTAATTCCATTGTAGCTGCTGGTGCAGTTGTAGTACAAAATACTATTGTAGAATCAGGGACAATTTATGCTGGGATCCCAGCTAAAAAAGTTAAAGACATTAGTCAATCTGATTTTGCAGGGGAGATTGAAAGAATTTCGAATAACTATGTTATGTATTCTAGTTGGTTTAAATCTGAAGATGATAAAAAGTAACTACACTTACAGATTTAAAATTTCAAGTCTTTAAAAATCTTTTTCGATTATTTTATAATTAAAATTTAAGATGTCTTGCAATACCCTAGGATTTGAATTTGTGTAAAAAACACAATTTCCTTTATTTTCTTTGTTGTTTAATAAATTATTTTTAATTAACACACTTTTTACTTGACGAGCCACAGCTTCACCAGAATCTATAATTTTTATTTCTTCAGGAATGATTTTTTTAATTTGAGGTATTAAATAGGGATAATGACTACATCCTAATACGAGATAATCAACTTTAGCTTCAATCATTGGCTCCAAATAATTCCGAAGTAGTTTGTCCATCTGTGCAGAATTTATTTCTCCATTTTCAATTAAAGTTACAAGTCCATGGCCAATTTGTTCAATTATTTTAGTATTGTTAAATTTTTCAACATTTTGAATAAATAATTTACTATTCAAAGTTCCTTGAGTAGCAAGTATGCCTATACTATTTTTTTTTGAATTAATAGCTGCGGGTTTAATAGCAGGTTCAATCCCTACAAAAGGGACGTCATATTTCACTCTTAATTCTTCTATTGCATTAGTTGTAGCGGTATTGCAAGCTACCACTATAATTTTGCAATTTAGATTAAGCAAAAACTCTGTATTTTTAATGCATAAGGCAATGATTTCTTCTTTTGATTTTTGACCATAAGGGGCGTTTTTACTATCGGCAAGATAAATACTGTCTTCATTTGGAAGTAAATCGTGAATTTCTCTCCAAATGGATGTGCCTCCAATTCCAGAATCAAATACGCCTATAGGATTTTCTTTTGTCATAAATCAAAAATAAAAAAAAACTGCTCAATTCCCGTAAATTTGGGCGAGCAGTTTATGATTGTTACAATCTAAAATAATTCAGACTAAAAGCCTAAATCTTTTTTAACATCTGCAGTTAAATCTGGACCGTCAGCTAAAAGTAGATCTTGAAGATTTATAACATATTGATATCCTTTTGCTTTGCCAATTTTTGCGATGGATTCTCTTATTTTATCCATTAATGGTTTAACCATATCAGCTTCTTTCTTTTGTAATTCCTTTTGTGCATTATCTCTATAATCGGTTATACGTTTTACTAAATCTTGAACTTCAGTTTGACGTGTTTGATTTACAGCCGCTTCCACGGTTGCTGATTCTTGGTCATATTTTTTTATTTTATTTTGGTATTCTTCAGCCATTGTTTTGTATTCAGCATCATAAGTAGCACTCAATTTTTCTAATTGTTTTTGAGCATCCAGCATTGCTGGCATTTTAGAAATAAGTTCATTTACATCTACATGAGCGGTTTTAGCTTGTGCATTAATTGTATAGCATGATCCCAAACAAAAAATTGAGGCTAATAGGGTTGATTTAATTTGTTTCATTTTAAAAAAGTATTAATTATTGTTATTTATTATTCTGTTTTTGTTTTATTTTTTAATTCTTCTCTTGCTTTTTGAGCTGCTTCTTTATCTTCTAATAACTTCTTCTTTCTATTATCACTTTCAATTTTTCTGTCCTCAATTAATTTCTGTCTTTTTTTCTCGCTCTCAATTTTTCTTTCTTCAATTAATTTTGCTCTTTCTGCTGCTTTAATTGCTTTTATATCTACTTTAGATGAATCGCTTGATTTTTTATTTTCCTCCTCTGTGTTTGCGGGAGATTTATTTTCATCTGTTGTGTTATTCGCAGGAACCGTGCCATTCTTTTTAGCATTTTTAGCGGCTAAAATTTCTGCTCGTTTAGCTTCTTGCTCTGCTTTTTTTGCTATTACTGCTGCTTTTTTATCAGCTATCTCTTGCTCCCTTGCTTTCTTTTTTTCTTCAAGTAATTTTTTTCTAGCTTCTAGATCTGGATTTACCTCATTTGCAGTATCTTCTAAAGCTTCTTTCGCCTCTTGAGCTTTTATTTCTTTTTTGCTCATTTGCTCTCTTCTCTCAGCTCTAGAAATTACACGAATTACTTGATCACTTATATCATATCTTTTTGCCGAGAATAGCATTGTTAAGTCAGAAGACTTATCAAAAACAAAGTCGTATTTTTTTGCTTCAGCAATATCTTGTACAGCTGTAAAAACTTGATCTTGAATAGGTTTTACTAAAACTGCTTTTTGAGTAATTAGATCACCATTAGGGCCAAACTTTTTTTGTTGAAAGTCTAAAAGTTCACTTTCTTGAAATTTAATTTCTTCTTCTCTTTCTTCAATTAGTTCTTTTGTTAAAAGCGCTTTTTCTGTTTTTAATTCATCTTTTAATTTTGCTATTTCTATTTTCTTTTCTTCTATTTCTTGTTTCCAAATTTGCGCTTTTTGTTCAAGTTGGCTTTTTGCCTCAGAATAATCTGGCACGTTTTGAAGTATATACTCCATGTCTATATATCCAATTTTCACGCCTTTACTTTGAGCCTTTACTTGAATTATAGAAATTGAAATTAATAGTATTGACAATAAATATCTTTTCATTCTTTTTTATTTAAAAATATTGCTTCAAATATAATTAAAATTGTTGACCAATTATAAAATGTGTTTCCCAACCATTAGGGTTACTAAATCCTGGTATCGCATCAAAACCATGAGCAAAGTCGATACCTAATAATCCAAAGGCTGGCATAAATACGCGTAATCCAAATCCAGCTGATCTTTGAAGAATGAATGGATTATAATCTGCAAAAGTTGAGTATGCTGAACCAGCTTCTATAAACGTTAGGGCATAAATGGATGCAGCAGCTTTCAATGTTAATGGATATCTCAATTCTAGTGAAAATTTATTGTAAACGGTAGCTCCGTCTTGAGAAGATAGTGATTGATTAGGATAGCCTCTTAACTGAACTATTTCTCTTCCATCAAGTGAAAAGTTGGCTAAACCATCACCGCCAACAAAGAATCTCTCAAAAGGAACTAATCCTCTGCCATTGTTGTAAGCACCTAAATAGCCAAATTCTCCTAATGCTCTAAGCACAAGTGCTTTGGATTGAGAGCCAATTAATTTTGTATACCAATCGGCTTTAAATTTTATTTTATAATATTCAAGCCAATTAAATTTTTGCTGATCAACTTTTGACTTATCTGAGGTTGCTACTGAAAAATCATTTCCAACCGTTTGGTAAATTCCTGAACCTTGGACCGTTTCTTGTAAATAATCTCCAACAGCGGGAAGTGCTCCATCTGCTGTGGCAACGGTATTTATTCCTGAATTTTCTTGGTAGGTTAATTTATATTCTTTCTGATTTTCTAGATTTTTATAATCTATTCCATTAAACATTGAGTAGGGTAATGTAAATTTTGCAGAAACACTAAATTCTGATCCAGAGGTAGGGAAAATCGGATTAACTCCTTTGTTGTTTCTACTCAATCCCAATGTATAGGCAAGATTTCGTGACGAACCATTACCAAAAGTAAATAATCCCGTATTATAATTATTCAAATCATAATATTGAAAACTAACAGAACTTGAAAAGACAAAGAAATCATCAGGAATTGTTAATCGCTTAGCAATCCCTACTGAAAGTGAAGTTATGTTAAAACTTTTGTCCGTATCAACATTATTTGATCTTCCTGTATATAAAAATTGTTTACTATGAGATATAGAACTAGAAAATTGGATTGGTTTTTTACCTCCTAGCCAAGGTTCAGAGAATGAAAAGCTATACGTCTGAAAAAATGAACTTGCTTGTAAACGCAAAGACACTTTTTGGCCATCCCCCATAGGCAGTGGTTTATAAGCTTCTTTTTTGAATAAATTTCGAGCAGAAAAATTGTTAAACGAAAGTCCTAATGTTCCAATAAATCCACCACCCCCATAACCGCCTTGAAGTTCTATTTGGCTCGATCCCTTTTCCACCACATTATATTCAATGTCAACAGTTCCCGCTGCAGGGTCCACGTTTTTAAATTTAGGATCTATTGCCTCAGGGTCAAAAAATCCAAGCTGTCCAATTTCTCGTATTGTTCTTACTAAATCTTCTTTGCTATATTTTTGTCCTGGTTGTGTTCTTAACTCTCTATAAATTACTCTATCATTGGTTTTATCATTACCTACGACTGTTATATTGTTAAAATAAGCTAAGGGACCTTCTGTAACTCTAATTTCAAAGTTAATTGTGTCATTTACGGTTTTAACCTCTACGGCATTTATGTTTGAAAATAAGTAGCCGTTATTTTGATATAAGTTGGTAATATCTTCACCATCAGGTTTGGATTTGTCTGCGATTCTTTTTTCTAGCAATACCCCGTTATAAGTATCACCTTTTTTTATACCAACAATTCTGCTTAGTAATTGGTCTGAGTAAATTGAGTTTCCTAAGAACTTAATATTTCCAAAGTAGTATTTTCTTCCTTCTTCAACTTTTATGTTTATCGCTATTTTTGTTTTTTTAGCATTTAAAAAAACAGAATCAGAAATAATTCGGGCATCTCTAAACCCTTTTTCTTTATATTTATCAATCAAAGAAGTTAAATCTTCTTTGTATTTATCTTTGATATATTTTGAGGCTTTGAAAACACGAATAGGATTTATTTGTTTTGTGTTTTTCATTGTTTTTTTCAATTTTCCGTCTGAAAACATCTGATTCCCTTCAATAGTAATCTTAGCTATTTTTAACTTATCACCTTTATCAATATTCACAAGTATTTTTACATTGTTGCCTTCTAATGTGTCCGGAATAGTAGTAATATAGACTTTAGCGTTAAAATAACCTTCCTTTTTGTATTTGTTTTCAATGTAATTTTTGGTAGTTGTAATTAAATTTTCATTCACAATTTTTCCTTTTGTTAATGAATTATCTTTAATTAGATCTTCTTTTTTTGATTTTTTGACGCCTTGAATTTTGGCTTCGCTGAGTTTTGGTAATTCAACGATATCTAAATCAAGCCATATGCTATCTGCTTCAACCTTATTAACATAAAAATCTATTTCACTAAAAAGCCCTAGTTTCCCTAATTTTTTTATTGCATTACTTAGTTCTTCGCCTGGAACCGTAATTTGCTGCCCTTTTTCTAGCCCTGAAAATGTAACGACCGTTTGTTCGTTGTAGCTAATTTTACCATTGACTTTGACTTTAGCTAAAATATATTTTTTTCCTTCATTAAAAGGGATTTTATCTTGGGCTTGTAATTTAAAAATAGTTCCAAATAAAAAAAGAAAAAGGAATATTTTTGAAGTAGTAATTTGCACTGAAAATTTATTTAATTTGTTCACTTGTTTTTCCAAACCTTCTCTCTCTTTTTTGGTAGCTTTCTATGGCTAAATATAAATCTTGTTCGTTAAAATCAGGCCACAAAACAGTTGTGAAATATAATTCTGCGTAAGCTATTTGCCATAACAAAAAATTACTAATTCGGTGTTCGCCACTGGTCCTTATCAATAAATCTACATTTGGTAAATTTCGCGTGTAAAGATGCTCATTTATAATTGATTCATCAATAGAGTCAATAGAAATTATATTATTTTTAACTTTATTGCTAATTTCTTTGATAGCGGTTAATAATTCTTCCCGTGACCCATAACTTAGAGCCAAAGTCAAATTCATTCTTGTATTATTCTTTGTTTTTTCAATAACCAATGCTAATTCTTTTTGTGCTTTTGCTGGGAGTAAGTCTATATTTCCAATGCAATTTAATCGAATCTTATTTTTATCTAAAGTTGGGAGCTCCTTTTTTAGGGAATTTATTAATAATTTCATTAACGTATCAACTTCTAATTTGGGTCTGTTCCAATTTTCTGTTGAAAAGGCATACAATGTTAGATTTTCAATTCCGATTTTTGCACAGGTCTCAACTGTTGTTCTGACAGATTTTGTTCCATTCTCATGTCCGAGAGCTCTAATAAGCCCCTTTTGTTTTGCCCATCTTCCATTTCCGTCCATTATTATGGCTAAATGTTTAGGCAGATTTTCTTTATCTAAAGTTTCTATTAAACTCATTTTTTTATTCATTGCAATAACATGGCTTTTCGCCAAATGTATACGTAATTGTAAAACCAGAAAAGACATACCAATCTTTACTGTTTAGATTACCAAATTTAAGTGGCTCTAGGTTTTTATTTTTTGGCAAACTTCCATCTAAATTATCAGTTAATGTATAACGAGCACCAACTTCAAGCCCAAAAACTAAATTTTGAAAAATATTGCTTTTGATTCCAACTATCATTGGAATTCCAAAAGTACTTGAGCCATAATCTTTTTCTGTTTTACCATTTACAACAAATAATTCATCATATGCAAAATAAGATATACCCGAAAATACATATGGACTTACCTTAGTTGTTAAGTCATCATGTAAGTTAAAATCAAAAAAATTAAATTCTAAGCCTGCTGTAAATTCTTTAATATTATTCTTAAAATTATAACCCCTATCAACCCTTCCTCTAACTTCTGAATCCAAATCGTTCCCGGAAATTGTCGTTTGCATATATGAAAACCTGTAGGCATGTCTCGGACTTTTATTCCATTTATACAAAATTCCAAATGCCATTTTATTTGGAGCTATAAAATTCGTTTTACCCACATCTCCTATAAAATTACTTCCGCCAAGGAACGCACCAATTTCGTGAATCTGCGCTGATACTAAACCATGGGCAAACAAACAAAAAAATAAAATTAGTATTCGTTTCATTTACTTGAAAATAGCGTGCAAATATAACAATTCTACTCACTTATTTAACATGACTTTTATATTTCTGCTAAATATAAATTTGTGAGTTACACTATTACTTCCCACTTTTAGATTAGTAAACGAGATATAAAGTAAACAAGTATAAGTTGGCCTTAATTTTTAATTTCTTTTGTCTTCACCCCATAATAATTTGGTTCGAAGTGTTTTTAGGAATGTTTCATCAGGAATTTCTACCATATTAATGGTAAAAGGAGTTTTTTTAATAATTAACTCTGAATTATTGTTTATGTATGTAATTCTAGAATCTAATGAAACCAAGTATTGTTCTTCTCTCCCTGAAACTTTAAGTTTTATTTCTGTATCAATTGGAATCACAAGTGGTCTTGCATTAAGATTGTGAGGGGCAATTGGGGTTATGACTAATCCATTTAATTCGGGCATTAAGATTGGACCTCCACAACTCATAGAATAACCCGTAGATCCCGTTGGCGTCGATATAATTAAGCCATCTGCCCAATATGAATTTAAATATTCTCCATTCAAATAAGTTTCAATTGTAATCATGGAGGTAGTGTCTTTTCGGCTTATTGCCACCTCGTTCATAGCAAAATTAATATCAATTTCATTGCAATTTGGATTGCAATCAATAGCTAGTAACGAACGTTCTGAGATGGTATATTTTTTTTCTAAAACAATCTTGAGAAATAATTCAATATTTTCTTTTTGAACCTTTGCTAAAAACCCAAGTCGGCCAGCATTTATTCCCAAAATTGGAATTCCTGAATCACGAACAAATGTGGCTGCTCTCAAAATAGTGCCGTCTCCCCCAATACTAATTAGAATATCAAAGCTAGAATCTAAGTCTTTGTAGGTTGCAAAAGTGTTGTATTTTTTGCTTACAATTTCTTCGCGATATAAAATCTCAAGAAATTTTTCTTCAATAACCAACTCAACATTATTCGAATTAAAAAAAACGAATATGTCTTTTATTATTGGTCTTGTATCGTTTTGATAATATTGTCCGAAAATTGCAACTTTCATTTTGTTATGTAATGGGTTAATCTAACAAGCTAAATTTTTAAACTTTACATATTTAAATATTTATCCAAATATTCTGAACGCTCTTTCAATATGGTTAAATAGTTATCTTCCTGATGTTCTGATATGATTTCATAATTATATCTTCGGAAAGATTGTATTATATCATTCATGCTGCCAAGTGTTATTTTTATCGTAATCTGAATTTTTTCTGCTGTAGCTTCAGATATAAAAATTCCTAATAATTTTCCATTATTACTTTCTACTATCTGTGTTATTTGACTCATGGAATAGTCTAAAATTGATTTTTCGACCACAATAATTCCCCCTGTCTCTCTTAGAAATGGGGTTTCATTAAGAAATTTTATTACATCGGCAATTTCATAATATCCAATATAAGTATTTTCATCATTTAAAATAGGGACTATATTCGAATTATTTCTTGCAAATACCTCTAAAACATCCAACCAAATCATTGACTCGCGAACAAAAAATCCCTCAAGCGCATATAGAAAATCAGATATTTTTTTTTGGTATTCAAAAGTTTCTGTATCAACACTTGAAAGGCATCCAAGATAAACATGGTTTTCAATTATTGGAAAATGCGAATAGTTGTTATTAGCAAAGAAATCCTGAATATCAGCTATACTGTCTGAACTCTTGAATGTTTTGTAATCGTTATTGATGTATTCTGAAAGATGTCTCATAAAAATATTTCTAACGTGTGCAAAATAATCAAAAATTAGGACATGTTGACTTAGTTTTACTTTGTATTTTTGTGTGATTAAATTTTTTGTTGCATTTACAACACTATTTTTCGGTTTTAAGTTTTTTCTGATTTACAAAAGAGTATTCCTAATTACGCCAATCAATCAATATCCATAATGACAAAACTAAGTGTAAATATTAATAAAATTGCTACGTTAAGAAATGCTAGAGGGGGTAATGTCCCCGATCTATTAAAAGTGGCAACCGACATTCAAAATTTTGGTGCTCACGGAATTACAATTCATCCTAGACCAGACGAAAGGCATATTCGCTATAAAGATGCAAGAGATTTAAAAAAGGTTGTTTTCAAAGAATATAATATAGAAGGCAACCCGCAACATAATTTTATAGATTTGATTTTGGAATGCAAACCCACCCAAGTCACTTTAGTGCCTGACGCAATTGGTGCGATAACATCTTCTGCGGGATGGGATACCAAAAAAAATCAAGTTTATTTAACGGAAGTAATTCAAGAATTTAAGCGCAACGGCATCAGAACTTCTATTTTTGTTGATCCAATTTTGGAAATGGTTGAGGGGGCAAAAAAAACAGGAACGGATAGAGTTGAACTATATACAGAAGCTTTTGCTTTTGCATACAGTTTAGGAAATGAAAGTGCTATTGTTCCCTTTTATAAATCAGCAGTTTTGTGTAATGAAATAGGTTTAGGAATAAACGCGGGTCATGATTTAAGTTTAGAAAATATTAAATTTTTTAAAGAAAACATACCCGGATTACTCGAAGTTTCTATTGGACACGCCCTGGTTTCTGAAGCCCTTTATCTTGGTTTGGATAATGTAGTAAACATGTATTTGCAAAAATTGAAATAAATGATACATTCCAAAATAGAAGGCAAAGGAATGCCACTTATTATATTGCATGGGTTTTTAGGAATGTCTGATAACTGGAAATCTTTGGGTACTTTATATGCTAATGAAGGCTATGAAGTTCATATGCTTGATTTGAGAAATCATGGGAAAAGTTTTCATGCTGACGAATTTAATTTAAATGTAATGTCAAGTGATGTTCTTAAATATTGCCAGTATCACAATTTAAGTTTCGTTTCAATTATTGGTCATTCAATGGGAGGAAAAGTTGCCATGCTCTTTGCGTCAACATATCCTGAATTAGTCAAAAAATTAATTGTAGCTGATATTGGACCAAAATATTACCCACCACATCATCAAGATATTTTGGCTGCATTGAATGCTGTAGATTTTTCAACTCAACCCGATAGAGCTAATGTTGAAGAGGTTTTGTCGCGATTTATTTCTGATTTTGGCACACGCCAATTTTTGATGAAAAATCTCTATTGGATTCAACCCGGGCAATTGGCTTTTCGGTTTAATCTGTCTGTTTTTAATAAAAATATTGAGCGTGTTGGTGAGGAACTAGCCGAGGGGCATTATTTTGACAAGCCAACTTTATTTATACGTGG
>Ga0049083_10000923_pt1 | contig 10946 bp, 20 predicted proteins | sample GreLakmeMI27MSRF_FD_66719 | JGI IMG/M metagenome (GOLD analysis project Ga0049083, IMG submission 66719) | Freshwater lentic microbial communities from great Laurentian Lakes, MI, USA - Great Lakes metaG MI27MSRF | ecosystem: Environmental > Aquatic > Freshwater > Lake | place: Great Lakes...
AAAAATTATGTTAAGTAAAAAGAAAAAACAAAAAAAAGTCGTTACCAATGGTATTGCCAATATTACTAGCACTTTTAATAACACAATTGTTACTATTAGTGATTTATTAGGTAATACCATTTGTTGGGCTTCATCGGGAACATCCGGATTTAAAGGGGCACGTAAAAATACTCCTTTTGCTGCTCAAAGTGCAGCACGTAATGCAGCTTTAAAAGCATTAGAATTAGGTATGGAAAAAATTGAAGTAGTTATTAAAGGACGAGGTAATGGACGTGAAACATCCGTACGTGCTTTAAAATCTGCAGGTTTAAATATTTTATCTATTGAAGATAAAACAAATATTTCTCATAATGGGTGTCGACCTCCTAAAAAACGTAGATTATAAATATTGTTTATGATTTCATTAAATTTTATTGAAACTTATATTGATAAAGAACAAAATTATTTTGGTTCTTTTATTATTGAACCTTTAGAAACTGGTCAGGGAATTACATTAGGTAATGCTTTACGTCGTACACTATTATCTGATTTATCTGGATTTTCTATTACAGGAGTACGAATTAATAATTTAAAACATGAATTTTCTACTATTGAAGGAGTACGGGAAGATATTTTAGAAATATTATTGAATTTAAAAGAAGTGGTTTTGAAATCTTCTTTTTTTGAACAAAAAAATCAATTTAATTTAAAGAATAAAGGTTTCTTACAAGTTAAAGGTCCTTTAATTGTAACAGCAGGAATGTTTTTTTTACCTAAAAATTCTTTAAAAGTTGTTAATCCTAATCAATATATTTGTACAATTATTAATGATTCGGAATTGTATATGGAATTTGATATTGAAACTGGTTTTGGTTATCAATTAGTAGAAGAAACAAGAAAAAAAAATGCTTTGGAGAAATTTAATGTTGCTAAACCAATTACATTAAAACTTGATGCTGTTTTTTTACCTGTTCAAAATGTTAATTACAAAATTAAATTAATTCATGATACTCAAGGTAATATTAAAGAATCATTATCTTTTGAAGTTTTGACTAATGGTAGCATAACTCCTAAAAGAAGTTTACAAGAAGCATTAAAAATTCTTTTAAATTTATTTTATCCTTTATTTTTAACTTCTGATTTTTTAAAATTATCTACTGCATTAGATATCAAGTAAAAAAATTATAAATGAAAAAATTTAAAAAATTATATTAAAACTAATTAAATTTTGAAATATGAAAACCTTATTTCCTAAAAAAGAATGCCATGTTCCAAAGTGGTATATTATTGACGCCAAGGGTAAAACGTTAGGTCGTTTAGCTACGGAAGCAAGCAAAATTTTACGTGGTAAAGAATTATCTTATTTTACTCCAGGGGTGGATCAAGGTAATTATTTAGTTGTTATTAATGCAGCTCAAATTGAAGTGACAGGAAATAAAGAAACACAAAAACTTTATTACCGTCATTCTGGTACACCGGGAGGTATGAAAATTGAAACATTTAAAGCCTTAAAAAACCGAATTCCTATTCGTATTGTTGAAAAAGCTATTTGGGGAATGTTACCCAAAGGAGTTTTAGGACGTCAATATTTCCGACGTTTATATATATATGGTGATAATAATGTAAGAGGTATTAATAGTACTTCTGTTGATCTTTCTTCTGATCAATGGATTAAAGTACCTTAAAGATTTAAATTAATGTAATCTAACAGAGAAAAGACATGAATAATATACAATTCGTAGCTGCGGGTCTTGGAAAGCGAAAAACTTCGATTGCTAAAGTATTTTTAAAACAAGGATCTGGAATTTTATCAATTAATAATAAAAATTTTGAAGATTTTCTTCAAAGCATGGGTGAAGAAGCTGAATCTATTAAAAATCCATTTTTTCTAGTAAATTTAAATAATCAATATGATGTTGATATTAAAGTTCATGGAGGGGGTGTAAATTCACAATTAGATGCTATTCGTTTAGCTATTTCTCGTGCAATTTGTCAAATTAATAGTGAATATCGTCAAATTTTAAGTCAAAATCTTCTTCTTCGTAGAGATTCACGTATTAAGGAAAGAAGAAAATATGGTTTAAAAAAAGCGCGTAAAGCTTCTCAGTTTTCAAAACGCTAAAACGTTACTTATTTTATTTTTTATAATTAAAAAGATATATGGCAAAAAAAAGTTTACATCCTGAATGGCATAAAACGAAAGTTTTTTCTGATGGAAAATTAGTCTTAGAACTAGGTACGACGAAAAAAGAATTATACGTGGATATTTGGTCAGGTAATCATCCATTTTATACAGGATCACAGAAAATTATTGATACAGAAGGACGTGTAGAAAAGTTTCAAAAAAAATATAATCAAGAAGTAACGTCTTAAACATCAATTTATTTATTATTTATCTATTAAACTTATGCCTACAATTCAACAATTAATTCGTTTAAAAAGAACAAAAATTTTAAATACAACAAAAGCTCCAGCATTAAAAGCTTGTCCGCAACGACGTGGAATTTGTACTCGTGTTTATACGACAACACCAAAAAAACCGAACTCGGCAATTCGAAAAGTTGCTCGTGTTAAATTAACTAGTGGTTTTGAAATTACTGCATATATTCCAGGTGAAGGTCATACATTACAAGAACATTCAATTGTTTTAATTCGTGGTGGAAGGGTCAAAGATCTTCCCGGTGTCCGATATAAAATAATTAGAGGGGCTCTAGATTGTACAGGTGTAAAAAATAGAAACCAAAGCCGTTCAAAATATGGAGCTCGTAAAGCTGTGGCTGGAGTAGTTAAAACAGGTAAAAAATAAAAAGTTAATCAAATAATAAAAATATGTCACGTAGAATATCGACAAAAAAACGTTTTCCAGAAAGAGATTCAAAATATAATAATTTACTTGTAAGTTTATTAGTTAATAGAATTTTAAAATGTGGTAAAAAACGTCTTGCTAAACGTATAGTATATAAAGCTTTTGAATTGATTGAATTTCGAACAAATCAAAATCCGATTTTAATTTTAGAAAAAGCAATTCGAAATATTAGTCCACGTGTTCAATTAAAAGCCAAACGAATAGGTGGAGCAACATATCAAGTTCCAACATTATTAAATAAATTTAGATCAACTAATATTGCTGTTCGTTGGATTGTTGAATTTTCTCGTAAACGTGCTGGTAAAGGTATGTCATTAAAATTAGCCAATGAGTTATTAGAAGCTGCAAAAGGACTAGGTAACTCAATTAAAAAGAAAGAAGAAACACATAAAATGGCAGAAGCCAATAAGGCATTCGCGCAATTTCGTTAACTAAATGTGCGTTGCTTTTTCGTCAAAAGTATATCAAAGATTTCATTATTTAAATTAACAAATAAATGATTTTCTTTAAAAAAAATGGCAAGAGATAAATTCGAACGAAATAAACCACATATTAATATTGGGACAATCGGGCATGTTGACCATGGTAAAACAACATTAACAGCTGCTATTACTGCTACTTTATCTACTTTAGGTGGTGCTGTTTTAAAAAAATATGAAGATATTGATGCTGCCCCTGAAGAACGTGCACGTGGTATTACAATTAATACAGCACATGTAGAGTATGAAACAGATGTTCGTCATTATGCTCATGTAGACTGTCCAGGTCATGCAGATTATGTAAAAAATATGATTACAGGTGCTGCTCAAATGGATGGTGCAATTTTAGTTGTTTCTGCTGCTGATGGTGCAATGCCACAAACACGTGAACATATTTTATTAGCACGTCAAGTTGGTGTACAAAAATTGGTTGTTTTTTTAAATAAAGCTGATATGGTTGATGATCCGGAATTTATTTCTTTAGTTGAATTAGAATTACGTGACTTATTACAAAGTTATGATTATCCTGGAGATGAAATTCCTTTTGTTTCTGGGTCTGCTTTATTAGCTTTTGAAGCAGTAACAGCTAATCCTAAAGTTAAAAAAGGAGAAAATCAATGGGTAGACAAAATTTTTGATTTAATGAACGCAGTGGATATGTATATTCCTACTCCAGAGCGTGAAATAGATAAACCGTTTTTAATGGCAATTGAAGATGTCTTTTCAATTACCGGAAGAGGAACAGTATCCACAGGAAGAATTGAACGTGGTCAAGTTCTTGTTGGTGAAACTGTCGAATTAGTAGGTTTAGCTGAAACAAAAACAACAACTGTTACAGGTTTAGAAATGTTTCAAAAAACTTTAGAAAAAGGAATGGCAGGAGATAATATTGGAATTTTATTACGTGGTCTTCAAAAGGCTGATGTAGTTCGTGGAATGGTTTTATCAAAACCAGGAACTATTAAACCACATACAAAATTTGATGCTGAAGTATATATTTTAACAAAAGAAGAAGGTGGGCGTCATACATCAATTTTTCAAGGTTATCGTCCACAATTTTATGTTAGAACAACGGATGTAACTGGGCAAATTTTAGAATTTTCATCTGAAGGAGAGAAAGTTGAAATGGTTATGCCAGGTGATAATGTTAATATGTGTATTGAATTAATTGCACCTATTGCTATTGAAAAAGGAATGCGTTTAGCTATCCGTGAAGGAGGTCGAACTGTAGGTTCTGGTCTAGTTACCAATATTATTACATAAAATCTTATGAAATTTCGTATCATTTTAAAATCTTATGATAATGAATTAATTAATCTTGCTTCTCAGCAATTTCGTACGCATTTATTACAGACAGATTGTACATTAAAAGGAGTTGTTTCATTACCAACAAAAATTAAACGTTTTTGTGTTTTACGTTCACCTCATGTTGATAAAGATTCACGTGAACATTTTGAAGTTCGTTTATATAAACGTTTTATTGATTTAACTACAACGTCTTCATCTACATTAGATTTATTATTAAAAACAGAACTTCCAGCAGGTATTGCTTGTTCTTTGAAAATATTAGAAAAAAATTAAAATTCATTTTTGAAATAAGTACTAGCAACCTAGGTAACTTTTAGAAGTTTTCCTAGGTTGTTTTTAATTTAATATAAGTTTTCTTCTTCGTGTGTTACGATTGTAGAATCTGCTGTTGGATATGCTACACATGTTAATACAAATCCAGCTCCTATTTGATCTTCATCTAAAAAAGTTTGATCTGATTGATCAACAGAACCACTTTTTACTTTTCCTAAACATGTAGAACAAGAACCTGCACGACAAGAATAAGGTAATTCAATATTATTGTCTTCTGCCGCTTCTAAAATAAATTTATCACTTGGGCAATTAATTGTACTATCTAACTTTTTAGCTTCATTTAAAAGACGAACTTTGTAGTTTACCATTAAAAATATATGTAATTAAAAATTTAAATTTATGATATATATTATAAAGAAATAAAACAATCCTGGCAAAAGTTATAAATCTCGTAACTTAAGTAGTTTGAAGAAGTCTTAAAAGTATATATGCAATACTAGTTCCACCAAACCCACCTAAAATAAACCCTGAAGTAAATTGATTCCATCCTTTTTGATTTAAAAAATCAACTAAATTGGCTTTTTGACTCCCTTTTTGTGAATTTGTATCTGCGAAGGTTACTGCTCCATAAATTATTAACGCTGTTGTTAAGATAATAATAAAGCTAATAGTTGCTACAAATCCAACAAAGTTTGCAACTTGGCTATCACGTAATGGTCCTAATTTTGTGAACGGTCCTAGTAAAAAGTATCCGTGTACATAACCAATGTTAATCCCACGTAATAAAGGTGATAATCCTTTTTTATATGCAGGTAATAAACTTAAATAAGTTTTTATTAAATTTGAATTTGTAATTGGTGTTGATAAATGACCTACAAAGGGATCTTCTTGGAAAGAAGAAACTACATCAAATTTTCCTTTATTAATTATCATATTTAATTTTGACAGTTTGAAATTAGTTTTATTACCTTTATTATAATAAATTTTCCCTAAATTATTTTAATTAAGTAAAAAATATAATTTATATATTTGTTATAATAATGTTCATATAGAAGACCGAATAACTAAAAAATTTAATGACTTTAATTCTTACTTATTTAATTTTATGTAGTTTTGCTTTTGGATTAGTTATAATTTTATATTTAGGGTTAAAAACAATTAAATTAATTTAATTGTTTTTTATTCTAGTTCTTTAATCTTGATGAATTTTTTTAGTTTTTATTTTTTTTATTAAAAAAATAAAAAACTTAATTTAATTATTCACTAGATGCATCTACGAAATTAAAAACAAAATATGACGACTTTAAATAATAATTTCATACGCGAAAATATTACAGGGGCACGCAATCTTAGTACAATTGTAACCATGGTCGTTCTTTTTTCCGCTGGAACAGGATTTTTCATTACCGGCTTATCAAGTTATTTAAAAATAAATTTATTAAAATTAACTGACACAAGTGAAATTGTTTTTCTTCCTCAAGGAATTACAATGTTATTTTATGGAACTATTGCTATTGGTGTTGGAGTATATTTATTTTTAACTGTAATTTGGAATATTGGAAGTGGTTATAATGAATTTTCAAAAGAAGAAAATAGCGTCCGAATTATTCGTCTTGGATTTCCTGGAAAAAATCGAACAATTTTCCTATCTTATGAATTTAATAATATAAAAAGTATTAAATTTTTAATTAAACAAGGATTAAATCCACGTTCAAATATTTTTTTAGTATTAAAAGATAAAAGAGAAATTCCTTTATTTCCAGCTCAATTTTTATTAAATCCTGGTCAATTGGAAAAAAAAGCTATTGAGTTAGCTAAATATGTTAATGTCCCGCTAGAAAATTTAATTGTTTAAGGTTTTTTTGAAAACTTGCATATTTTTATAAATTTCATTATAATAAGTAGTGTGTTTTATTTATAAATGTAAAGAGTAGCGGGCATAGTTTAGTGGTAGAACTTTAGCCTTCCAAGCTGATTACGACAGTTCGATTCTGTCTGCCCGCTTTTTTTGAAGAGAAAAAGTTATTGACAATTGTAATATATTATTTTTAAATTTATTTAGAGTGACAAAAGAAGAATTTTTACTAGCAAAATAGTAAATTTATGTCTGGTGGATCTACGGGAGAACGTCCCTTTACAGATATTTTAACGAGTATTCGTTATTGGATTATTCATAGTATTACAATTCCTACACTTTTTCTTTCAGGTTGGCTGTTTATTAGTACTGGTTTAGCATATGATGTTTTTGGAACACCTCGTCCAGATGAATATTTTACACAAGATCGTCAGCAAGTACCTCTGGTAAATGAACGTTTTAATGCAAATCAAGAATTAGAAGATTTAAAATAATTTTTTAGTCTTCAATATTTAATTAAGTACAATTAACTCTTATCTTTTAGAAATTAATATGATTAATAAAAATTTTAACCGCTCGGTTGCATATCCTATTTTTACATTCCGTTGGCTAGCCATTCATGCGTTAGCTGTTCCAACAGTATTTTTCTTAGGTTCAATTGTTTCAATGCAATTTATTCAACGATAAAAGAGGTAAATACATGACAGGTCCAAATCCGAATATTCAAGCGGTTGAATTAAATAGAACATCTCTTTATTGGGGACTTCTTTTAATTTTTGTTTTAGCAGTTTTATTTTCTAGTTATTTCTTTAATTAAAAATTAATAAAATTTTTTAGTTTACACTATTTTATTATGGCAGATACTAACAGACGTGTTCCCCTTTGGTTAATTGCAACAGTTGGTGGATTAGCAGTTTTAACTGTTTTAGCCGTATTCTTTTATGGTTCTTATTCCGGTTTAGGTTCTTCTTTATAACAAAAAAAATTAAAAATGAAAAAGTATTGAGTTATAAAATTTTACTCAATACTTTCTTTTTCAATATAAATAAATAAATACGCCATTAAACTTAATGGTAAAAAAATTCCAACGATTGGTACAAGGATAGCTGGAAAATAAGGAGCAATCATTTTAACCTTTTTTTGTGTTAGTATAAATAAAATTATAATTATATCGATTATTATAGTTTAATTTTTTTAAATTGAAAATATAATTACTTTTGAATCTACTTTTTTATATTGAAATTTCCAAACGTAACTTATTACATGAATTTAAATATAAATGTTAATTCAAGTGAGAAGAATTTAAATTCTTCTAAAACTTCTTCAAAAGTATTAGAATCAATTCAGCAATTTGCTGAAAATTATGCCAAATCGACTAATACTTATTTTTGCATTGATCTTGAAGTCACAAATTCTGTTATTCAAGGTTTAGTTTCTAATAAAGAACAATTTGGTGCTCCTCTGTGTCCGTGCCGTTATTATGATAATAAAGAAGATGAAATAAGTTTAGCTTATTGGAATTGTCCTTGTGTTCCAATGAGAGAAAGAAAAGAATGTCATTGTATGTTATTTTTAACCGAGAATAATGAATTTGCTTCCAAAATTCAATCTTTTTAAGATTAATTTTTTAGAATTCTTTAATTTATCTTTGTATTAAAAAAATTATTAACTATTTTTTATTTTAAAAAAATATATATATATTATGACACCATCTTTATCAGGTTTTTTAGGAAGTTTAATTATTGGAACTTTATTAGTTATTGTACCTATTACAGCAGCTTTAATTACAGTAAGTCGTTTAGATCCTCTTTCTAGAGAAGAAGTTTAAAATGATTAATATAATTGTTGAACCGGCACTCCTTCTAGGAGTTACTTTTGCTGTTATCATGATTTTACTTTACGGTTTACGATTTTTAAATCCTGAGTTGGCAACAGACTGGGATATTTTTATTACAACATTAGGAATTGTTTATAGTTCTATTATTATTATTCATGGATGGAGATTGGATCCGATTCTTTTGTTTAGTCAAGTTTTATTAATTTTTATAACTTTTTCATTTTGTTGGATTTTAATTCGTCAGCGTGAAATTATTCGTCGACTAATTGAAGATATCTAAGTAAATAATATAGTTTTATCTATAAGATAAATCTTTTGGTTTGAAAATTATTCTAAAATTATTTATACTAATATTTTTATTTTATAATAGTTTATTAATTTATTAACGATTATTTTTTATTTAATTATTATGTTAACATTAAAACTTTTTGTTTATACAACAGCGTTTTTTTTTATTACAATTGCTGTATTTGGTTTATTATCTAGTGATTCATCTCGTAATCCAAATAATATTTAATTCAAATTAATTTAGTTTTTTTCCCAAGAAAATGTTTTTTATGTGCTTAAATGTGAAAATATTATATAAACAAAATAATGGGAAAAGTATATAATTGGTTTGAAGAACGTCTTGAAATTCAAGCTATTGCTGATGATATTTCAAGCAAGTATGTTCCTCCACATGTAAATATTTTTTATTGTTTAGGTGGAATTACTTTTGTGTGTTTTTTAGTACAAGTAGCGACAGGATTTGCAATGACTTTTTACTATAGACCTTCTGTAGCAGATGCATTTGCATCAATAGAATATATGATGACACAAGTAAACTTTGGTTGGTTAATTCGTTCGATTCATCGTTGGTCAGCAAGCATGATGGTATTAATGATGATTTTACATGTATTTCGTGTATATTTAACGGGTGGATTCAAAAAACCTCGCGAATTAACATGGGTTACTGGTGTTATTTTAGCATCAGTTACTGTATCTTTTGGTGTTACTGGATATTCATTACCATGGGATCAAGTTGGATATTGGGCATGTAAAATTGTTACTGGTGTTCCAGATGCTATTCCTGTGGTAGGTTCAAGTTTAGTTGAATTATTAAGAGGAGGAACAAGTGTTGGTCAAGGTACTTTAACTCGTTTTTATAGTTTACATACTTTTGTTTTACCATTAATTACTGCTGTTTTAATGTTAGCTCATTTCCTTATGATTCGTAAACAAGGGATTTCTGGTCCTTTATAAAAATTAATTATTAAATTAACTTTATTGTGAGATAAATATATGTCAGTTATTAAAAAACCCGATCTATCAGACCCAAAATTAAGAGCAAAATTAGCAAAAGGTATGGGTCACAATTATTATGGTGAACCAGCATGGCCAAATGATTTATTATATATGTTTCCAGTTGTAATTTTTGGAACATTTGCATGTGTAATTGGTTTATCCGTTATGGAACCTTCTGGTTTTGGAGAAAAAGCAAATCCATTTGCTACTCCTTTAGAAATTTTACCAGAATGGTATTTCTTCCCAACATTTAATTTATTACGTGTTTTACCTAATAAATTATTAGGAGTATTATCGATGGCAGCTGTTCCTTTAGGTTTACTAACAATTCCATTTATTGAAAATGTAAATAAATTCCAAAATCCGTTCCGTCGCCCAATCGCTATGACGGTTTTTGCGATAGGAACAGTAGTTGCGATTTGGTTAGGAATTGGTGCAACATTACCTATTGATAAAGCTGTAACATTAGGTTTATTCTAATTTATTTAATATATATATATTTACAAACTATACAAAAATTATGTATAGTTTATGTATATATATTGTCTGGCTCTGTAGCTCAGTTGGTTAGAGTGGGGGACTCATAAGCCCTAGGCCGCAGGTTCAAATCCAGCCGGAGCCAGTAATTTAAATAATAATTCTTTAATTAAATATAATTTTTATTTGGTTTTAGTTTTTTCTAATTTATTTAAAATTTAGATTAAAATAAATATATTAAATATTTTTTAATTAAGCAGGATTAAAAAATAAATTTAACTGTTCGTTTCTATTTTTATTTCTATTTTAAATATGGAGAGATGGCAGAGTGGTCTATCGCGTTAGATTGCTAATCTATTGTACAGATTTCTGTACCGAGGGTTCGAATCCCTCTCTCTCCTACTCACATTATGGGACCGTAGTTCAATTGGTTAGAGCACTGCCCTGTCACGGCAGAAGTTGCGGGTTCGAGCCCCGTCAGTCCCGCTCATATTTATTATTTTTAAAAACTTGTAAAAATCAATTCTTAAGTTTATCTCACGAAATTTCTAGCTTTTCTATTTTAGTTTTTATGTTTTATTTTAAAGG
>Ga0049083_10000924_pt1 | contig 10944 bp, 5 predicted proteins | sample GreLakmeMI27MSRF_FD_66719 | JGI IMG/M metagenome (GOLD analysis project Ga0049083, IMG submission 66719) | Freshwater lentic microbial communities from great Laurentian Lakes, MI, USA - Great Lakes metaG MI27MSRF | ecosystem: Environmental > Aquatic > Freshwater > Lake | place: Great Lakes...
ATTGCTGGGCATGCGATGCCGCTCCAGCGGGGAGTTGCAAGAACCGCCGACGAGTTGTGACGGATGCTCTTTCGTGCGTGTGATGTACGTGGATGCATCCATCTTACTTCTGTTGTTTTGGCTTCGATCATTCGAAGAATACACACACCTCGGTCCTCCGCCTCTTCCATTTGCTAGCCGTCGTGGTGTGCAGCCCGCCCTGGGAGCTGGGCCAGTCAGCCCACTCACGTGCGCGCTGCGATGGCGAGCGACGGGAATGCGAGCGACGCGGACCTGTATGCCGTCCTTGGCGGTGCGTCCCGCGCAGCTCTGCAGCACAGGAGCGTCTGACGCACTGCGCTGTGGCGTGCGCTTTTCATCAGTGGCGCGGGATGCCTCAGACGAGGAGATCAAGCGCAAGTACCGCGCCCTGGCACAGACTCTGCACCCGGACAAGCAGCACGGCAGCGCTGCGCTGCGCGAGGTGCGTGCGTGAGGCTGGCTGAGCGAGGCGTGGCGACAGCTGCCCTAACTTGGTTTCTCAAACACCTCCTCTCGTCACATACAGGTGGCCACCGCGCACTTCAGCCGCCTGCACGCCGCGTACGAAGTGCTGAGGCGCGTGCGCGCTGCTGGCGCCTCCCGCCGCGCACTGTGACGCTGCCTGCGTTCCCGCCCGGCGCGTGCTCGCTCACGCCTGTGCTTCCCACGCAGTTCCCCCTCCACGCGCGGCGTTTACGACGTCTACGGTCACGACGGGCTGCGCGCGGGGCTGGAGCTGGGCCCGCGGCTGCGCACGCGCGAGGAGCTCGCCGCAGAGTACGAGAGTCTCCGTGCCAAGGCCAAGGCTCGCGACGCCGACGCGCGCGTCAACTACCGGGGCTCCTACCTCTTCGGTGCGTCCCTTTACAACCCCCCCGTGCTCCTCCCTCTTCCCCGCTCACACCATGCTGCGCCACAGGCTTGTCGGTTGCAGACATGCTGGCGCGCGACGGCCCAGGCCTGCAAGCCGGCTTGGATGTCACCACCGTTGCGATGCACAACATGGTGCAGTTGCCGCTCACAGAACGAGACACGGCATTCATGGGCGGCCAGGTAGCCCTACGTCGGGGCATCGGGGGCGGTACACTCGTCCTGGGCGGCAAGCACCAGTTTGACGGCGGTGCGGCTCTGGACGTCTCCGCGTCTCTGGGGCTGCGCGGCTCCCTGACGGCCGGCGGCGTGCGGCCCTGGGGTGCAAACGCCAGCGGCGGGCTCAACGTGACTTGGTCGCCGCGCGATGGCGCCTCGCTGCTGGTCATTCTGGAGCGGCAGTTGACGGAGAAGACGCGGGGGCATTGGCATTACACTTTGGGTCCCGGGGGCGGCATCGCGACTGGCGTCTCGACCTCTGCAGGCAACTGGGCCGCCGCGGGCGAGCTGCGCGTGGGCGCAGCCATGGGCCTGTCGGCGTCGCTGGTGCGCCAGCTGACCGAGGGCAAGACCGTGCGCATCGCAGCAAAGGCTGGGCTGTCCGGGCTGGAGATGGAGGCTGGCGGCAGCACTCGTCTCAGCGATAGCTTGTCCGTCGGCGCGGCGGTTGCGCTGGGCACCGGCGGCATCGTGCTCAAGCTGCGCGTGACGCGCGGGGGCATGCGTTTCGTCTTCCCCGTGGTGCTGGCGACAGTGTTTGACCGCAGGCTGGCAGTGGCCTCCGTGGTGCTGCCTCCCGTTCTGGGCTTCGCCACTCGCAAGCTGCTGGTGACGCCTCTGGCGGCGGCGCAGGCGCGCCGCGCGGCGGCGGCGTCGAAGCGGGCGCATGCGGCGGCTGCGCAGGCTGGGCGCAAGGCTGCTCGGGACGCGCGGGAGCTGCTGGCGGCCGCAGCCACCCGCAAGCGCGCGGCGGAGGAGGCGTGCAACGGGTTGGTGGTCGCGTTTGCAGCCTGGGGCGCCGTGCCGGCCGAGATGAGCGGGGCGCCGGGCGCATCTGAGGGTGACACCTCAGACGGAGACACCTGGCTGGATGTCTCATTGGCGGTGCAGTACCTGGTGGAGAACGGCGGCGCCGCCATCGCCCCTGGCGTGGACAAGAGCAGCCTGCTGGGCTTCTGCGACCCCGCGCCCCACCTGCCGCTGTCCGACAAGCGCCTCCTCGTGCGCTACTCCCACCGCGGTCGCACCCACCTCGCCTCCGTCCAAGCAGACCAGGCGATGCGCATCCCCGACGAGGCGCACGCGCTGAGCGACGCACAGCTGGCGCTGGAGAGGGAGACGGATGGCAGGCGGGACCGACTGGCCGCGATGGAGGCATCCATTCCCGCGTCGCCCGAGCAGGCCGACCAGGCCGCCGCCAGAGCCGCGGCCGAGGCTGCTGCGGATGCGGCCGCGCGTGTGCGTCGGGATGCAGATGCCGCGGCTGCGATGCAGGCGGCGGAGGCCTGGGCTGCGCTGAAGAGCGCCAATGCGCAGCCCGGCGAGGCTGCCGCGCAGGAGAGGGGTGTCGCCGACGCGGCTGCGGCCGCGCAGTCGCGTCGGGAAGCCGACGCTACCGCAGCACTCCAGGCGGGCGCTGCGTGGGCAGCGCGGCAGCCGCTCCAGTCTGGCGCTGCTGGCGCCGAGGCATCCCGCCTGGCGACCCTCGATGCGGCCGCCAAGGCGGACGCGTTGAAGAGCCGTGCGCAGGAGGACGCAGTCACCGCGCTGCAAGCAGCCGACGCCTGGTCGTCGCGCGCAGCAGCCTCCGCGGCTCTTCCGTCCGACGGCGCCGCGGGCGCGGCTTTCGCGGCGCTGGCGGGCACGACGCCCGCCGCCGTTGAGATGTGCCGCGAGCTGGCGCGCGAGAGGGCCGAGGAGCGCGCCGCCGCCGCGCGCGCTGTGCGCGACCGGGACGCGGCCGATGCGATGCGCGCTGGCGCGGAGTGGGCGGAGCGACAGGCTGAGAAGTGCAGCCGGGGGGAGGCTGCGTCTGCGCAGGCGGGGCACCTGCACTCGGCGTGCGTGTCCAGCCTGGACGCGGCGGCGCTGGAGGACGCGGCGCAGCAGCGCGAGGACGCCGCGGCGCGGCAGGCGGAGGATGCACGCGCGGCTGTGGGCGCGGGGGTGGCGTGGGCGCAGCGCTTCGCAGCCCCTCGCGCCGCGCAGCTCGCCGCCGACGCCGCTGCGGAGGCGGAGCGGGCGAGCGCCCGCCAGCGGGACGCCGCCGCCGCGATGGCAGCTGGCGCCGCCTGGTGCGCTTGCGCGGAGGCTGCGGCTGACAAGGCCCGCGTCAAGGCACAGGCGCGCTCCTACACCGCGCGGCAGCATGCCGCCGCGGGCGCCGGCGGCGCGGGACAGCGCTTCGAGGAAGCTGCGGCCGCCGCGGCTGCCGCGCGGCGCTGGGCGAGCGAGCGCGCAGCGGCCGAGGTGGATGCTGCGGCGCAGCTGGTTGCGCCAGTGCGAGACGCGGAAGAAGCTGCGCGCGTAGAGGCGGCACAGCAAGCCGCCGCGAGAGCAGCCGCGCGCGATGCGGACGCCGCGGCCGCGCTGCAAAGCGGAGCAGAGTGGGCTGCGTGCGCGGCAGCGATGGCGTCTGCCCAACTGCGCGCAACGCAGGGTGCCGATGCTGCGTCGAGCGCGACACGCGCCGCCGACGCCGAAGCTGCCCTGAAAGCTGGCGCGGAATGGGCGGCGCGCATTGCAGCTTTGGAGGCGTCCCGCCTCAGGGCTGCGCAGGACGCCCTAGCGGCTCTGCTCGCCACTCGCCAGGCGGATGCAGCAGCAGCCTTGCAGGCTGGCGCCTTGTTCGCCTCTCGCATCGACGCGGCGCGCGCCGCTCGGCTCAAGGCTGCTCAAGATGCAGATGCAGCGCTGCGTGCAACACGGGATGCAGATGTCGCTGCTGCGCTGCAAAGTGGCGCCTCCTGGGCGCCCGCCGTCGCAGCGACCGAAGCCGCGCGCGTCAAGACCGAGGCTGGGCGCGTGCATGCTGCGCAGACTGCTGACGCCGCACAGCTGGCGACTCGCAAGCGAGATGCCGCCGCCGCACTGCATGCTGGCGCAGAGTGGGCGGCCCGCGCGGCAGCGATGGCGTCTGCCCAACTGCGCGCAGCGCAGGATGCCGAGGCCGCATCGACCGCGACACGCGCCGCCGACGCTGAAGCTGCTCTGAAAGCCGGCGCGGAATGGGCGGCTGCCGGTGCCATCGCTGCTCGCGAGGCATCTGCCCGCGCCGCCGCCGCTTTTGCGCGCGCTGCTGCGGGCGCGGGCGCAGCTGGTGCTGCGTTTGCAGAGAACGCGGCTGCGCTGGCTGCCAGGCGCGCGGCCGTGCCTGCTGCTGACACGGGCACAGGTGGCGAGGCGCTCCTTCGATCCACGGCTGCCGCCGAGGGCGCGCTGGCGGAGTCGGTGCAGCGCCCAGCGCGGGCCGCAGCTGCGGAGGCTAAGGCGGAGGGGCGGCGTGTTGCAGCTGAAGCAGCTGCCGAGGCGAGGGCGCAGCGCGATGCGCAGCGTCTCCAGGCTGAAGCTGACAAGGCTGCGAGTGCGGCCGCGGAGCAGGCTGCGAGCCAGCGGGCGGCTGCGGATGCCAAGGCGCAGGCTGCGGAGGCCAGGGCTGCGCGGGAGCAGGCGGCGCAGGCGCAGGCGGCCGAAAGGGCGGCTGCTGAGAGCGCCGCGCGCGAGCGCGTGGCCGCTGACAAGGCGGTCGCGGCCAAAGCGCAGGCAGACAAGCGCGCCGCCGAGGCGGCGCAGCGCGAGCAGGCGGCGCAGGCGCAGGCGTCTGCGGCGGCCAGCGCCCGCGCCGCCGCCGCCGCAGCAGCAGAGGAAGCCGCTGCCCAGAAGGTGCGCGAGCGTGCGGTCGCCGAGGCTCGCGCCCAACAGGAGCAGGCTGCCAAGGCGGAGGCAGCGACGCAGGCGAAGGCGCGCGCCGCCGCCGATGCCGACGCCGCAGCCGAGAGGGCGGCCGCGCAGGCGGCTGCGCGCGAACAGGCGGCTGCCGAGGCCGCTGCTCAGCGAGAGCAGGCGGCTGCGAAGGCTCGCGCCGACGCGCTCGCGGCACAGCAGGCGCAGGAAGCCAAGGCGCTGGCTGAGCAGCTCGCAGCTGAGAAGGCTGCGCAGGCGCGCGCGGCTGCCGATGCGCAGATGCGGGCCGACAAGCTCGCGTCCGAGCAGGCTGCGCAGGCGCAGGCCGCTGCGGCGGCCGCCAAAGCGCGCGCCGACGCGGAAGCCCAGGCCAAGGCTGCTGAGCAGAAAAAGAATGCTGATGCCGCCGCCGCCGCCGCCAGGGCTGCAAGCGATGCCGCCGCGGCCAAGGCTGCTGCGGACAAGAAGAGAGCAGAGGAGGCAGCGGCGGCTGAGAAGGCCAAGGAGGAGGAGGCTGCGGCTGCGGCTGCTGCCAAGGCAGCTGCCGCCAAGAAGGCCGCTGCCGAGGCCGCCGCCGCCGCCCAGGCCAGCGCTGAGAAGAAGGCCCAGGAGGAGGAGGCTCAGGCGAAGAAAGCACAGCAGGCGCAGGCGCAGGCCGCTGCTGCTGCTTCCCAGGCCAAGGCTGCCGCGGATGCGCGCGCGCAGGAGGACAAGCTCGCCGCCGCCCGCGCAGAGCAGCAGGCGACCACCGAGCGGGCCGCCGCCGTCGCCGCCACCGCCGCCGCCGCTGTTTCTGCGCCCGCCGCCTTTGCTTCCCCCCTGCCCGGCCGCGCCGCAAGGCCCTCCCGCACGGACTCCCGCACGCCCGGCACGCCCGGCAGTGTCGCTTTCAGCGATGACACCTCGCTGTCTGCCATGGAGGCGTACGCGCTCGCCGAGCGAGACGCCGCTGCGGCAGCCGCCAAAGCGGCATCCGCCTCGGCGTCTCTGAAGGTGGCGGAAGCTATTCTGAAGGCCAAGGCTGCGCGTCGGGCGGCGCAGGAGCGCGCTGCGTCTGCTGCACAGTCTGCGGAGGCAGAGGCGGAGCTCGGGCCGTCTGAGGATGCGGCCAAGCTCGCCCGGGATGCCAAGTACCGCACGGCGGCGCTGCGTCGTCGCGAGCGGGAGGCGAGCGCAGCGCACCAGGCTGAGCGCATCGCCGCCGAGCAACAGCTGGTGGATGAGGCGGCTGAGACGATTACCATGGCGGCCAGTGCGCAAGCCGCCGCTGCGGAGGACGCGATGGAGCTGTTGGCGAGGGCCAGGGCACGCGCTGCCGCGCGCAACGAAGGAGACAAGGCGTGAATAGCGAGAGAGCGTTGGAGTGACCTCGCTTCGTTGAGAATGCGTCACGTGACATCGTCATTTCTAGAGCGGCACCAAGGCAATTTCTGACCAGGTCTCCGTCTCGCCATGCGGGGTACGCCACAGCGCGAGCTCGTCTGCTGTGAACTCGGCTTCACCCGGAGGAAGACCAGCGAACGCACTCGCCACCCGCGCTGCGCACGCAGCCTTGCTCTGCGCGTCCAGCTCGCCGTAGACGATGGACATGTGCGGCATGAAAGAAGACGACGGTGTAGGAGCGTTGAAGGCCAAGCGAGCGTGGGCGTGAGCTCTGCACAAGTGCTCCGAGTCCTCCATAAGTATGTACACGCACTGGTAGTACAGAGGGCCTTGCTGCACTTGGTTCATGCGACACACAGGCCGCAGGTGCTCTGAGCGCAGAGTCGCGGCCAGAGCTCGTGTGGCTCGCAAAGCAGAAGCGTCGTCCTCGGCTGAGAACCCTCCCAGCAGCGTCACGTGCGGTACGAAGCGCGGCGTCTGAAGCTGAGCTGCGTGCTCTTCAATCAGCGCAGAAGCGAGACGATGCAGCGACGATGTCGGCACAGCCTTCAACCACACGCTATACATTTCTCAAGGCAGACGCGTGATTGCTCAGCGATATGCGGTAGGCGGAGCGCGCAAAGCAAAAATGTCGAACACGGACGACGACGGTTGTTCTACTTTGTTCGACCGTGGGCACTCGACAGACCTGCAGACCTCCTGGCGCCTCCTATGAAGTCTCAGCTTGCGCGCGCTGAACTGAACGTAGTGGGCTGGCGACACGTGGTGTCGATACCGACGCCTCCTGCGCCAGGCGAGGCGTTCTCTCTGCACTTCTGTCCCAACAACTCCTATAGCCGCAACGCCGTGCGCGTGCGCAACGCCAAGGGCGAGAACATCGGCTATGTGAGCGACGCGCCGGCCGCATATTTCGCGCTTCTGCTGCCGGAGGCTTCCAGGGAGGTTGACGGAGGACAGCAATGGCTTGCACTAAAGCCCCCAAAGGCTCCGCCGTTGGAGTGCGCTCTGGCGTTCAGCTTCACCTTTTTGCGCCGGGACACCTACGGCGACTACGTTGCGCTGCTCACCGTCTCGCAGGAGCCAGACGCGCAGGCCCTGTCAGCGGCGGACGAGCGGCGGACGCGCAGCGGCTGCAGACTCTGTCGCTGCGCTACCCCCCGCTGCCACCTCCGGATCCAACCCTCCGCGGGCTGGAGAGAAGCAGCGACAACTTCGGCCAGACTTACATCTCGTGTCCACCTGCGCAGAGTGGAGTGGACGCCCAGGCGTGGGCACTCTCCAACCTGCCTCGCTCGTTCTCGCCTTCTCTGACTGAAGAAAACTGGGAGCGCGTGCACTGGCTTCGCTGCGATCGCCGGCCGGCCGGTGTGCAGCTGTCTGCATACAGCGGCAAATGGGTGATCTTCTTATCGGTAGTGGACGCTTTCTGGACGCTCGCTGTCAACGCCATGAGCCTCGGCCACCTACCACGAGTCACGAGTGCCAAAGTTGCGCCCTGCGGGCTGAAGAGCCCGGCTGACGAACAGTTGAAGGCAGGTTGCATCATCTTCTACACTGCAGACTGGCGAAACCATGAAGATGTGGTGGAATGCGGCAGGCAGCTGCGCGAGCTGGGCGAGTACACGATGAGCTACAAGACCGACGAGTTTACGCTGGCTGGGCGTTACAGTGATGGAGCAAGGGGCAAAGTGGCGCTATACCACTGGCCCGGCAAAGAACAATCACCCGGCCAGAGGAACGAGGAGGTCTTCAAAAAGTCCATGGAACTTCACAAGAAGCAGAATGAAGGCGCAACAGTCATGCCGTCACCGGCCCCTGTCGCTGCCGCAGAGCCGCAGACCTCGTGCTTGGCACAGGAGGCGTACATCGCGGTGCTTAAAGGCAACGACGACATCGACATTGACGTGGATGAGAAGAACCACCCGCTGGCTGTGCTGGGCAAGTGGGCAGGCGTGTCTGAGCGCAACATGGCCTTTTGGGTGGCGCACGCCTCCGCCGCTGAACGCTAGCAGATGATCGACAACTACGCCCAAGATCAGCTGAACGCGAAGGATAAGCTGAAGCGCAAGGAACGCCAATGAAGGACAAAGAAGACGCAAAGGAACTGATAGATGAGCCCACGTCCAATGCGATCATAGATAAGAAGATAACTCATGGCGCACGCACAAGAGCCGCGCCAGCCTCGCCCTGCGCGTGCATCAGCAGCCCCGCTACATCCAGGCTGCCGTTCAGCGCGGCGCTGTCCAGTAACTGCATGTGCAGCATCAGCAGGCCCCCCGCATCTACTCCCGGCACGCCGTCGCACGCCAGCCGCCCCAGGAAGATGTACGCCCCCCGCGGCAGGCGCGCGAAGAGGAGCATCGCGCGCTCGCCCTTAAGCATGCTCTGCACTTCGGGCGACTGCGCTGTCTGCCCAGGTGCCGCAAACCAGGACATCATGAGCGCATTGTCCTCCGGACGACGCCAGAAGGTGTTCGGGTAGCGTTTGCCGGCCACGGGCTCCGCGTTCATGAACAGGAGGGCGGCGTTCTGAGCGGCCACGATGCCTCCGCGCGCCCCGCCCGCGCCTCGCGCTCGCTCGCCGTCGCTCGTGACTGACAGCAGCGCCGCGTCGCGCCCCTTGCCGGGCAGCGGCAATCCCAGGTAGCGCTCCAAAAGCGCGTCCACGTCAATCGACAGCGAGGAGAGCGGCACCTTGTCCCCGCGAGGCGCACTCGGCCTCTGCTGCGGCTGCTTGGGCCGCGTGCGCTCCACCAGCAAGGCGGCGGCGGAGCTGGGCGAGTCCAGCAGGTACGGCAGCCTGGCACGCAGCCTGGGCGACTGGGACACCAGGCTGTCGAAGAGCGTGCACAGGATGGCAGCGTCCGCAGCAGCGTACTCCCTCTGCGCATCCGTGAGCGGCCGCGCGCCCCAGTCGCTCATTTGCTGTTGCTTGTCCAGGTGGACGCGCAGGACCAGGCGGGCGAGGCTTTTCAGGCTGGTGGCTCCCATGCGCCGCCCGTCTGCGCTGGAGGGCGCCACGTCATGCGCCGCCACGGCGGCGGCGTCTCGTAGGTCCAGCAGGGCGGCGGGGCGGGGCGCGGACGGTGAGGCGAAGGTGAGGGCGCCTGGAAAGGAGGCGACAAGCCTCGCAAGGTCGTGGCGCAGGCCAAAGCCCAGCTTGAGGAGCCCCGCCGCGGGCATGATTGCATGGAAGAAGGCGTTCAGGGCGGTCAGCCCCTCCGTGGCATCACAGCCGCCCATGTGCGCGGCGCTGCCGTCATGCACGCGCGCCAGCGCGAGCGTGTCCACCAGAAACACGGCTCTGCGGGTAGACACCTGTAGCAGCGCAACAGGGGTGGGCGCGGCGCCGAAGGCGTAGGGCCGCCACTCTGCGTCGAGCGCCACGCAGGGCTGCGTTGCGCAAAGAGGGCCGTGCGCCGCCGAGGAGAAGTCCAGCACCGCGGCGCGCATCGCCTCCACCTCTGCGGCAGTGGTGACGGGAAACGCGGAGACGCCCGCGGGCAGCGTGAAGAGCGGCAGCGGCTGCATGCTTGAAGCAGTCGGCAGCGCGCGGCGACTGCTGCGGCGGGGGGCGCGGCCACTGCCGCCTCGGGTCAGGTCGGGCAGCTGCTCCTCGAGCTCGTCTTCATCGCTCTCTCCATCGCCCTCTTCGTCCTCCTGTAGTCTAAACCCAACTGAGCCCTCCTCGTCATCCTCGACCCAAGCGATGGCTCCCACTTCGTCGTCATCCAGCGGTCCTTCACGGTCAGCGGCCTCTTCGCCGTCCGGAAGAACGCCGCCTTCCAGGAAATCCAGGCGTGAGACGACGATGTCGACGCGCCCCTCGCGCGAGCTGGCTTGCGGGCGGCCCGTCAGCCGCCACCTCGTGCCAGGGCGCACCGAGCGCAAAGTGCGCGCGGCCGCGCCAGGATCTCCAATGGTAGCGGCAAACGTTTTGCCCACGATGGCCTGCAGCATGGCGGGCGAGCCGTTCTCCAGGAGCAGCAAAGCAGGGAGCGGCTGCGGCACGGGCGTGGTCACAGTGGCAAAAAGCAGCAGGCGGCCCATGCGGCGCACGCGCGTCACGGTGGCGTCCAGTGTCACTAGATTCCTTACTGCGTCAACGGCGCAGAGCGCGGTTGCGACTGTGCCGCCCCCCACGCTCAAAGGCTGCGTGGCTGGCACGCGCTCATCCAGTGCGGCTTCGGCACTGGCACGCAGCACGTGTGCGAACTGCGCCTCGGGCAAGGCGCGCAGCAGCTCGTACACCGTCAGCTCGAGCGAGGCGTCCTGGGAGCCGCCGCCGCCAAACAGGCTCGCGTCTGTGGCCACACACAGCAGCGAGCCGTCCACAACCGTCCGCAGCGGGCCGTGCAGGTGGCCCACGGGCGGCACGGCGCCCACGGGGAAGCCGGTAGCAGCCAGCACGCGCTCGGGCGACGCCAGGCGCACGTCGTTGCGCCTGCAGCCCAGCAGCGCTGACAACCTGGTCAGGTCCACTCGAGTCTCCAGCGGCACAATCACCAACAGGCAGGCGTCGCTGGGCCCGCAGAAGAGCAGACTCTTGACAACCACACGGCCCGCCGGCAGCACGCAGCGCGCAGAGTGCACCGTAGCACGCACGGAAAGCTCTGCAAGACGCCGCGTCAAGGCCGCCTCGCCTGCTGCGCCCAGCTCCTCCTGAGAGGGCGCGCAGGCCATGGCGGAATCTCTGCACGGAGCCTGCTGGCGGGCGTGCGGAGAGCGACGTGGCGAGAAACGCGACGCAGCGAGCGGCGTGTGAGC
>Ga0049083_10000926_pt1 | contig 10918 bp, 8 predicted proteins | sample GreLakmeMI27MSRF_FD_66719 | JGI IMG/M metagenome (GOLD analysis project Ga0049083, IMG submission 66719) | Freshwater lentic microbial communities from great Laurentian Lakes, MI, USA - Great Lakes metaG MI27MSRF | ecosystem: Environmental > Aquatic > Freshwater > Lake | place: Great Lakes...
CCCAAAAACAGCGCGGTGGAGAGCCTGAGGGCAGCCTGCCTGGCGTCAGTGCAGGAGAGCGTATCCACTGCAAAGGCAGCCGGCGACGGGCGGAAGGTTATTGGCGCAGGCCGCAAGTACCCTTCAGCCGCAGCTGCAGCCGAGGCGAAGCGCGCAGCCGCAAAGGCGCGCAAGGAGGCCGCTCAGGCGGGGCCGAAAACCGCCGTTTGATGATCGACACTAGATGACGTGATCGCCAGCTGGCGGGCTTAGGCATCCTTGGACACCAGCCCTTGGGCCCCCCTTCCTTACAATGGCCGCCGCCTGCTGTGCCACGGGCCCCGGCTACGCGTCGCCGCTGGAGGCGTTCACCAAGGGCGAGCGCGAGAATCTGGCGTACGTGCCGGCCACGGTGGCAGGCCACACCCGTCCAGACCGTCTACTCACCATCGACCTGGACCCCGCTTCTCCCACGTACTCCACCGTCGTGCACCGTCTGGAGATGCCCCACCTGGGCGACGAGCTACATCACTCCGGATGGAACAGCTGCTCGTCCTGCCACGGCGTGGTGGGCTCTGCGCGGCGCGACAAACTCATCTTGCCCGCGCTGGCCAGCTCGCGCGTGTACGGCATCGACGTGGGGAGCGAGCCCAAGGCGCCGCGCATCTGGCGCACGGTGGAGCCCGGTCAGATGCCGGGAGGACGCTCTTGGCCGCACACGTCGCACTGCCTGGGCGACGGGAGCATCATGATCAGCACCATGGGTGATGCCCGGGGCGAAGCGACGGGTAATTTCCTGCTGCTGGACCAGGAGTTACACCTGAAGGGCACTTGGGCCTCCTCTGACGTCCCTTTCGGTTACGATTTCTGGTACCAGCCACGACACAACACGATGGTCACCAGCGGCTGGGGGGCGCCGAATTCGTTCAGCAAGGCGTTCGATCCGGCGGATGTGGCGAGCGGGCGCTACGCGGACAGCCTGTACGTGTGGGACTGGAACAAGCGGGTGGTGAAGCAGACGCTGAAGCTGGGCGCGGAGGGCCTCATCCCGCTGGAAACGCGCTTCCTGCATGACCCCCAGGCCACACAGGGCTTCGTGGGTGCCGCGCTCTCCTCCAACGTCCTGCGCTTCTTCCGCACCGGCGATGCCACAGACACGGACGCGCCCTGGTCCACCCAGGTGGCTATCCGCCAGCCGCACACGCCCGTCGCCGGATGGACTGCCCTGCCTGGGCGCCCTGGGCCCCCTGGCCTGGGATACCTCCTGGCATGGGCTGGCCGGCCTGGCCTGCGCGGCTTGGCAGCATCGGCGGCCTTGCGCGGCCTGGGCTGGCTGGGCTGGGCGGCGCTGCCTGAGATGCCGCCTCTGGTGACGGACATCCTCATCTCGCTGGACGACCGCTACCTGTACCTCTCCAACTGGCTGCGCGGCGACGTGTGCCAGTACGACATCCGGGACCCGAGCGCCCCAAAGCTGGTGGGTCAGATCTTTCTGGGCGGCAGCATCTGCGAGGGCTCTGGCGTCAAAGTCACCGCCGGCGAGTTCAAGGGCCGGCAACCGGCTGCGCGCGTGGTTAAGGGGCGCACGCTGCACGGCGGTCCGCAGATGTTGCAGCTCAGTTTGGACGGCACTCGGCTGTACGTGACCAGTTCGCTGTTTAGCGCCTGGGACCAGCAGTTCTACCCGCAGATGGTGAGCCAGGGCAGCTGGATGGTGCTCCTGAACGTAGACACGCGCCGGGGCGGCCTGCACCTGGACGACCGCTTCTTCGTGGACTTTGGCGCGGAGCCTGGGGGGCCGGTGTTGGCGCACGAGGTGCGCTTTCCGGGTGGGGATAGCACCAGCGACATCTGGGTTTGAGCGACGGAGGGACGGAAAGATGAGGAGGATCAAGTGGGCGCAACAGACGCAAAGTACCAAAAGCTGTGAACCAAGGGACGCAACGTACCAAACGCTGTGAGCTTTACCACACTCACTCACTCACTCACCAGCTCTCATCAGCGCTCAGAAGCTCCAAACCTTCCGTGAGCTCGCCGGCAACCGCATCCGCGCCGCCTTCCTCTCTGAAGCTGCACTGGAAGAGCTGTTGCACCAGCGCGCCCGCGTCCCACTCCCAGCAGCCAGCCTGCGAGACGCGTGTGGCCTGCTCGCAGAGCTCCCGCGCGCACAGGGCCCGTCCTTTGGAAGCCAGCAGCACCACGTTGTGCTCTCCGGCGCTCGTGAGCGAGTACACGGGGCCGTCCAGCGCCTGCATGAGCAGCTTGGCGTACAATTCAACGTCCCGCCGCGGCCGTGAGTTTGGCGAGCCGGTAAACAAGTTCACGCAGACCACGCCGCCTATGGCCAGACTGGCCGCACACGCGGTGAGGAAGTCTGTGCCGCGCAGGTGCGCGGGGATGGTGCCGTATGCCGCGTAGGCGTCGATGAACAGCGCGCTCGCGCCCGGCGTGCTGCCGCTGGACACGGCTGCCGCCAGCGCACACACCACCGCGCCGGCGTCAGCCTCCAGCACTGTTAAGCCGCGCTGCGGGCTGCCGACGAGCAGCGAGACGCTGGCCGCACGTGTGAAGCGCACGTGGAAGTGCTCGCGCGCAAGGCGCACAACCAGCGGGTCAACCTCCGCCACCTGCACGCACGCCCCACCAAAGTGGTGCGCCAGGAAACCAGGGAGCGCCCCGGAGCCCAGACCTACGCACAGCAGCCGCCCAGCGTCCAGCGAGCCGGCTCCGACAGCTGCGGCCGCCATCACCCGCAGATAGTGGAACCCCAGCACCTGCGGCGCCGCGGCGCCGTTGTCGCTGAAGGCGATGCCCTGCTCAGTGGACTCGCAGCGCATCACAAGCCAATCGCCGTGTCGCAGCACGCGCACCCGACCGTTGCCGTGCTGCGACTCCTCATCGCAGAGCAGCTCGGCGGGCGTGTTGGCCAGAGAACGCAGGTAGCCAGCTTCCGAGCGCGCCGGGTCGCACGCGTGCAGTCGCGAGCGGATGGCGCTGCGAGGGGGAACTCTCACGCAGGGGGGCGCCCGAGGGGCAGCCGCAAGCTGCATCTAGTTGTCCTCCGGCTGGAACGGCGCAGCGCCCGTGGTGGCGGCCTCCTTTGCCTGGAACATGAGGAAGTTGTGGAGCGCGAGCACTGCAGCCGTGCGCTGCTTTGTCACCTTGTCGGGGTCCGTCTCGCCTATGTTGCGGCGGTACACGGCGCGCACTTGGGCGCGGAAGCCAGACACAGGCACGCCCTGCTTAGAGGCCAGGTAGTTGGCCAGTCTCAGGCTGTCCCGGTACAGCTTTTGCGTGGGGCGTCAGCGAGATCGCAACGTGTCACGCTGTGACGGCGGCTCGTACCTTAAGAGGGTTCTTGAGCAGCTCCTCCATCACCAGCGCCGCATGGATACGTGCGAGAACAGCGGACAGGGCTGGTTAAGTGCCTCGCAGGAGGGCCCACCTGCAGCCTGAGAATTCGTGAATTCCGCACCTCTTGCGCCCTGCGCTGCTCTGTTGCTGCGCATCACTCACACAGCTACAGCAGCATGCTTGGATGAGCTCGCTGGCTTTGCAGCCTTGAGACGTGGGCTATGGCGGCGGCTACCCTGTCGCCTGCTCTACTGCGCGGCGCAGCTCGACACCGCGTGCCGAGAGGTGCAGTTGGCGCGGCTACGCGCAGCTGCATGAGCGGTGTGGAGGAGCCGGTCGGTGCCCCTCAGAGGCCTCAGTACACCCTCCGCGCTCGTGTTGCGTACGACGGCACCGCCTTTTTCGGGCTGCAGCGCCAGCCTCGGCCCGTGGAGCGCTCTCGTACGGTGGCTGCCGCGCTGGAGGGCGCGCTGTGCCGCCTGTTTTCGTGCGACGTGGAGTCCTTGCAGCTGTGCGCGGCTGGACGCACAGACTCGGGGGTGCACGCCTCCGGGCAGGTGGTCTCCTTCCTCACGCCCAAGCCGCTGCGCGCGGGCGGCGAAGCGGCGCTGCGGCTGAGCGTCAACGCGCTGCTGCCAGAAGACGTGAGGGTGCTCTCGCTGCAGGCGGCACCCACAGGCTTTTCTCCGCGCTTCGACGCCGTGGGGAAGCGCTACACCTACACGGTGGATAACTCGCCCGTGTGTGACCCGCTCCTGCGGCGCCACGCCTTCCACGAGCACCGCAGCCTGGACCTGCCCGCCCTACGCGCAGCCGCCGCCATGCTGCTGGGCGAGCACGACTTCAGCGCCTTCGCAAACGTGTCCACGGACACCCGCGATCCCATTCGCCTCGTCACCAGAGCGGAAATACAGGTGGTCCCTTCTGAAAGTGACGGAGAAGACGGAGATGGCACGCCGGAGCGGCGCCTGTTGCGATTCCACGTGGAGGGGTCTGGGTTCCTCTATAAGCAGGTGCGCAACATGGTTGGCGCGCTGTTGCGAGTTGGCACGGGCAGCATGCGCGTGGACGGCGTGGCTGAGATGCTTGCCGTGAACGCCCGCCCGGCCGCGCTCAAGGCTGCACCCGCGCATGGGCTGTGCCTGGCGCGCGTGTTCTACCCGCATGACCGCGGCGTGCCGCCGCAGCTGGTGGAGTACAAAGCGCGCAGGGAAAGGGAGTGGCAGAGTGCGCTGCAGGAACGGAGAGTGCCGACGCGCAGCCTGTGGGGCGCGCAAAAGGGCGAGGACGATGATGATGAATGAACAATGTGATACGCCAGATGACGGTGCCACTTCTGCCATGCATGCAGCAGCACTCGCACAGCTGTCGGCGTGTCGGGTCGGCTCTCTCAAAGACTGTCCTGCACGAGGCCTGCAATCTTTGGTAAATTCGTTGCCTGCGCCCTCCGCAAGTGCCATCGTCCCGCCATTGAGGCTGCGGCAGCTGTGCAGCGCACCCATGTCTGTGCCTTGTGCGCGCGTCGCGGAGAGCGGCAGTCGCACCAAGCTGGTGGTGCGTCGCCTGCCGCCTGGGCTGAGCCAGGAGGCTTTCCTGGGCGAGGTGGCGAGCAAGCTGGGGTGTTTAGAGGGTGACCCTGGGTGCACGAGCACGCTGGCATGGCACCGCTACCTTCCTGGCCGCGCAGGCCCCAAGCGTGGCTGTCCCAGCCTGGCCTACCTCTCCGTGCGCTGCGAGGGCTCTCTGGCTGAGCTGGCGGCGGCGCTGGGGTCGCTGAGCTTCCTGTCTGAGCGCGGCGCCTCCTACCGCCCGCACGTGGAGTATGCGCCCTCCCAGCGGGTCCCACGACCGCCCCACAAGCGGGACGCCCGCCAGGACACGCTGGACCAAGAGCCCGAGTACGCGCAGCTTCTGCAGCAGCTGGCACAGCCCGCGGTGCCCCGGCCTAGCGCGGAAACCCTGGGCGCCTCCTCCGACCTGCGCAACCCGCTGGACGGCGCACACGCCGCCTTCCAGACGCCCCTCATGGCCTTCCTCAAGCAGCGCAGCGAGGCCAGGCAGCGCCAGCGGGCGGCTTCGGGGCGCGGCGGCGGCGGGCGGGGCGGGGGGGCGCGTGGGGACCCAGGCGGCCAGCCGAGCAGGGGTGGTGCGCCCAAGGCGCACCCCAGGAGCGCCAAAGCGGCGGCGGTGGCGCCGGAGGGCGCGGCGGCAGCGGCGGCGTCCGCCAGCGCGCAGGAGAGGCGGGGCAAGGGCAAGGGGGCGCAGAGACTGCAGAGAGGGGTCGTGCCTGCGCCTGCACCGCCCCAGCCGCCCCAGCCGCTCGCCACGCCCGCCGAGCCCGCCGGCCCGGCGCCCCGCATCTTGCCCCGGCCTGCAGGGGCGCCCGTCCCCAAGCCGCTGCAGCCCGTGAAGGGTGCCCTGCCAGATTTGCCCAACATCGAAGTGTTTTGGGGCATCGAGGCAGGAGAAGCCTCGCCCGGCGGCGGAGGAGGCGGAGGAGGCTTAGGAGGCGGCGGGCGGCCCCGCGGGCGAGGCGGAGCAAAGGGAAGAGTGCGCGGCGGTGGCGCTGGAAGAGGACGCGGCAGCTCACCCGTAGGATGAGAACGCACTCACAGACCCACACACACACAGCTGTTGACGCTCCACGCTGCTCCACCAGTGCTCCTCCTGCCTCCGCCGTCGTCCGACGGACCGACGCTCATATTGACATATTCTTCACTCCCCCACCCGTCTCTGCATCACACCCCACCCAGGCTTATCTGTTGCTGCTCTGCATGCGCCTGCTGCTGTTGTCGCTGCTCTGCTGCGCGCACGGTGCGCGGGGGCAGCAGGCCGCCTCCGGAGCTTACGCGTCGTCCTTTGAGTCCGCCACCGCGTCGTCTGTTCACGCGCTGCTGTTGGGAGGTGAGGGCTCGGAGCGTGCGCCGCTGCTGCTTCCGCTGGAGGTGTCCGTGGCGCTGGTGGGCCTCAACGGCGACGGCGCGCACGCGGCGCGGGTGGACTCCAAGGCGCTGGCCACGCTGCTTGGGGCTGCGCTGCCAGTGCACGTGCCGAGCTCGCTGGAGGCTGGGCGGGCCTTGTCTGTGGGGTACGCGCTGAGCTACCACGTGGCCCACCTGCCCTCCGCGCTGGCGCCCCTGGAGGCGGCCCTGCGCTCGTCGCTGACCGCGGAAGGGCCGGGCGGCGCGTGGGAGGCGCCCGGGCAGGCGCTGGAGGCGCTGCTGGAGGCTGCGTACGACACGCACTTCCTGCAGCGCACCGCCCGGGCGGGCCACCACGCGCCCCTGGTGCTGTTCCTGTTCGCGCCGGACAAGCGCCGCCTGCGCCCGCTTGGCGGCAACGCCTCCACTGCCACAGCCACAGCCACAGCGCGGCTGCTGAGCGCCTGGGGCGCGCTGGGCGCGGCGCACGAGGAGGCGGAGGCGGAGGACGGGGCGCTGGAGTACCGGCACCGCTACGGGGGGGGGGAGCTCACGTGCTCGTGGCTGGGCAGGGGACGCTACGCGCTGGTAGACCTGTCCGCGGGGCCGTGCACCCACGGCCGCACGGCGGGCGGGCGGGCCTGGTCCCCCCGCCCCGACCAAACAGACGCCGGCGCCGGCGCTGGCGAATACTCCGCGCCAGAGGAGGCCACCGCCGGGCGCGTGCCCCGCCTGGTGCAGATGCTCGCCCCTTTTTTGGACGCCGCCGCGCCGCTGCGAGCCGCCGCGACGGCGCAAGCCGCGCGCTCCGCCGACCCGCACGCGGACCCGGGCGCCGCCCGGGCGGTGGCTGAGCTGTCTCGGCGTTTCGAGGGCACGTTGCGCTCCGAGCTCGCAGCCCTCGCAATCTCCGCCGTGCGCCATCTGTTCGCGCCCGACGTGCGCACCAAAGCCGTGGACGTCGCCGCGCGACTGCTGCTGCCCGTGATAACTCTGGCGGACCACGTGGAGAACGCGACGCAAAGAGGGGCGCCTGCCCTGGACGTGGCCGCGCTCAGAGCGGTGGCATCCAGCCTGTTGCAGCCCGGCCAGGAGGCTGTGGTGGTTGCCAGCACGCACCAGCTTGCGTCCCACCCTCGGCTTGCGCTGGCACTGCGTCGCGCGATGCGCGCCTCCCTGAGCCCCGGCGGCGCGGGCGCGGTGCTTGACTCGCACGCGCTGCTCTCTGAGCTGCGCGGCAGCGGCGATCTGCTGGCGTCCGGGCTGCTGCGCCTGGGTGGTGACGAGGCGGTGGAGGCTGCGTTTTTCAACAAGCACCTGCCGCACGTCCCCGACCCGGCGCGCGTCCAGCCGCCAAAGCCCAGCAGGCTCAGCCCCCCCGCCGCCAAGGCCTCCGCTGGGGCTGGCGCAGCTGGCGCCGCGCGGCGGCGCCGCGGGGGCAGCAGCCACGGCACCCGAGTGGTGCCTCTGTACCTGTTTGCGCTGCTGCACGCGCCGCCGGGGCTGCTGCTGGACGGGGAGGCCACCCACGCAGGCGGCAGGGACTGCCTGGTGGTGCTCCAGACGGGCGACGCCATGGCGACCACCCCGTTTCGCACCTCTGGAGGCGCGCAGGCGCGCCTGCGGCCCGCTGACCCCGCCCGCGCTGCGGTGGCCGCCCTGGCGGTGGCGCTGGGCGGCCTGGCGGCGCCGTACGAAAGGCACTGCCCGCTGTCCGGGCGACGCGCGGAGGACTGGCTGTGGGGCACCGGGGCACACCCCTTTGGCCCCTTCCAGGAGGGGAACGTCCGTTCTGAAGCACACGCACACGCCGACGCCGACGCGCATGCGCATGCGGCCTCGCAGCAGCAGCGTCAGCCTCCGCTGCTGAGCGCGCTGCTGCTGGACACTGCGCGGCGCAACGCGGTGCTGACTCGCCTGGAGGCGGCCCTGGGGCACGTGCACTCCGTGCGCGAGGCGGTGGCCGCCTTTGCGCGCGCCTTCACGCCGCGGCCGCTGGACCAGGCGCTGCTGGCGGGCGCCGGCCGGGCGCGCAACGGCAGCGTCAGCTTTCTGGACGCGCTGCTGCTGCGCGGCGGCGGCGGCGGCGGCGGCGGCGAGCTGGAGGGCGGGCGCCCGCTGCTGCCCGCCGCGCTGGTGGGCCGCATGGCGGGCGAGCTGGCGCAGCTGGAGAGGCAGTTTGTGGCGCTCGCGCGGCTGCTGCACGAGGGGGAGTGGCAGCGCGCGCACGCCGCCGCCAGCGGGGCGCTCATCGCAGCCTACACGCTGCAGGACTATGTGTACGCGGAGCTGGACACCGCGCAGCAGCAGCTGAGCTGCTGCCGAGCCGTGGCGGGGCCCGCACCGGCGGCGACGGGTGCCGCAGCCTGCGGCTGGCTCGCCGAGGTCGTCGCGGGGGGGCTTGCCTGCGCATGTGCAGTCGCCGCGTGCGTCCGCGCCGCCAGGGGGCCGAGGCCACGCAGCAAGGGCCGCTTCCGGGACTAAGGAGAGAGCAGACACCAGAGAGCAGAGAGAAGCGTGTTCACATACATACTATACTGTACACGTTCGACTCCACGAGTCACCAGTCACCACTCGCCTAACCTCCGCCTCTCCCGCCCACCGTCACGCCCGCGGAGGCTGGTGGGCGCTGCGCCACTGCGCGCGGCGCCTTCGACACCCCTGCTGGTCCCACCGAACCTTGCGCTCTGCACACATGGGAGCCTGCTTCTCCGCGCCGGCTGCCCAACAAGCCCACGCCAACAAGCACAGCGCGGCGCCGGCGACCAATAACGTAGTGTCTGCGTTGGACATCAAGCAGCTGGCCAAGGAGACACATTGTGCGTCCTGCACTGCGCCTTGCGTGGCTACCGCACCGCACCGCGCTGCGCTGACGCGCGGCGGGCGTGCCCTGGGCGCCAGTCACCGTGAATGAGGTTGAGGCGCTGTACGAGCTGTTCAAGAGAGTGAGCAACAGTCTGGTGGAGGATGGACTCATTCACAAAGAAGAGTTCTGCCTGGCACTCTTCAACAACGCCACCCGGGAGAACCTGTTCGCTAACCGGGTGCGGCGCGCCAGCCGGGGCCAGCCGCTGCACAGGGCGGTTGGGCTTGCCAGCTCACCCTAAGCGAACTACTCGCCCTCGCGGCCCTTTGCGCTCTGCGCACCCAGGTCTTTGAAATATTCGACGAGAAGCAGAACAACGTGATTGAGTTTGGCGAGTTCGTGCACGCGCTCAGCGTCTTCCACCCGAAGGCACCGCTTGCGGAAAAGGCTGAATGTGCGCGTATCCCCACACACCCGCACACCGCACACCGTCAGAGGCTGCTCAGGCCGCTGCGCAGCTGCAGCTGCGTGTGTGAGCGCCAACGAGCCGTCTCTGACGTGCTCTGCTTGAGCGCAGTTGCGTTCCGCATCTACGACCTGGGACACACTGGCGCCATCGACCGCAGCGAGGTGCGCACCATGTTGGTGGCGATGCTGAAGGAGGACAGCTCCACGATGCGTCTTCCAGATGCAGCCTTGGAGCAGATCATCGACACCACCTTTTCGGTTGCAAGCAAGGAGGTGAAGCTGAGCAGCGAGGACAGCATCGGTCCGGGCGAGTGGCTGGCGTTTGTGAACAAGATGCCGCAGATTCTGAACAACATGACGCTGCCGGTGCTCAGGGAGCTCACCACAGTGTTTCCCTCCTTCCTCCTCAACAGCGTCGCAAGCCACCAGGACATGTCCAGCTTGGCGGGAGACTCGGACGTCAGGGCTGCGGCGGCGGGGGTGCGCGCGGCGGAGGCGAACCGGGGATGATGAAACCGCCGCCCGCTTCTCTTTCTGAGCGGATGGCTGCTTCTACACTGACACCAGAATAAGTGGGTTGCGGACGGCTGTTTGCGTGCGTGCAAACCATAATAATGAGCCAGCGGCGCGAGCCACACGGCGGGTGTCTCAGGTGCCTTTCACCTGAGTTGTACGACGCAGCAGGTGACGTGGCGCTGCGTCGGCCCTTTTTACCCCCTCCGGAACCGAGGTGTGTGCCTGCGTGTGCACTGCTGGAGCGGCAGCGCCAGGCTGTGCGCGATCCTCCGCCGCCACGGCATTTTCCAGCAAAGTGTGGAGAAACCGTCACTGACTTTGCTGCCCTCGCCGTCGCACAGACAGTCCAGCAGTCATGGGCAAGGAGAAGAAGTGCGTGCACAACACCCGGCCGCGCGGCGACACGCGGATTAGCGCGCGGGGAAAGGAAACCTAGAGCCGGCTCGCCTCTGCTCGCAGCGCCACTCCCGGCCCGCTCGCGCCTCGCGCGGCTTCTCGGCGGCGAGCACCCAATGCGCTGGGAGGGCTGGGTCGGAGATGGGCGCGGCGAGCGCGGCCAAGCGGCGGCAGTTGCCGAAAGCTGCCGGTTGTCGGCTGGGCGCCTTCCGCGCGCCCCGCGCAGCCCCGCCGCCGCCCCGCCGCCTGCCCGCGCCCCGAAAGCCCAGATCTCGGCCCTGCCCGGCCGCGAGCGCGCGCTGCGCGCCCGTCCGAGCGCCGCCTCAATGTGCCTTTGCCCACTGCCTCTCACACCTCTCTCCGCGCAGCCATATCAACATCGTGGTCATCGGCCACGTCGACTCCGGCAAGTCGACCACCACCGGCCACTTGATCTACAAGCTGGGCGGTGCGTGCTTGAGCAGAGAGCAAGCGCAGC
>Ga0049083_10000927_pt1 | contig 10912 bp, 3 predicted proteins | sample GreLakmeMI27MSRF_FD_66719 | JGI IMG/M metagenome (GOLD analysis project Ga0049083, IMG submission 66719) | Freshwater lentic microbial communities from great Laurentian Lakes, MI, USA - Great Lakes metaG MI27MSRF | ecosystem: Environmental > Aquatic > Freshwater > Lake | place: Great Lakes...
CCGCCCCCCCCTGCCCATCCATGGCGAGCCGCGCGCGGCGAGAGCAGCTGAAGGCTGCGCTGGTGAAGCTGCCGCACGTGGAGTCGAGTGCTGTTGTTTGCGCAGGCTTTCCAGGGTGGCACTCCTGGCGTTATTCGAGCGTGGCATTCCAGCGGCTGTCAATGCGCATACGTGTTCAGCAGGTTGTCCTCGTACGCCGGCACGCGCGTGTGCGTGCTGGTGAAGACCACCTTGACGATGCTGCGCTTGCCCCTCTTGATGGGCAGCACCCGGTGCATGGCCCCCCCCGCCCGCACCAGCAACAGGCTGTTGGGCTCTGTCCACTGCGAGTGCAGGCGCCCCTGCGCGTCCTGCCACTCCGTCACGCTGTCGCTGCTGTTGCTCACCGTCAGCACCAGCTCAACCTGCGGCTCCTGGAACAGCTGCTCGTCTCGGTGCCACGCCATGTGCGCCCCCGGGGGGTAGGTGCGGTACTCCAGGGGGTACTCGGACAGGAAGAGGGGGGTGCTGGCCAGCTGCGACAGGCGCTGCGCCACGCTTTGGGCGGCGAACAGAGACACCGTGGCAGCGCCTGGGGGCACGTAGCAGCCCAGGCGGTGCTCTGCGGTGCTGCTGCGCTCGGGGCGCAGGCTGTGGCGCAGCTGGGCGCACTCCGCCAGCACCGTGGCAAACTGGGGAGCGGGGGGGGCGCGTGAGAGGAGGCTGCCGCACGCGCAGCCAGGGCGTGGCCACGCGCCTGCTGCGGCTCGAAGAAGTTGCGCAGGTACAGCAGGCCGTCGTTGGCCTGGAAGTCGCGGCACAGCCGAGTGTGGGCGTGCAGCGCGGGGCGGGCAGCGGGCGCAGCGGCGCTCGGACCCGCTGCACCACCGCGCGCGGCGCACGCAGCGCCGGCGCAGCGGGGAGGACGCGGGAAAGGGGGGCGAGCGGCCGAGCCGCCAACAGGCGTGCTTGCAAAGGGCGCCGCGTGCTGCTTGCACCGCGCAGCGACTGGGCGCTGCAACTGCACGGGCGCCATTCAGCTCAGCGGGCGAGGGAGGAGACTTGGTGCTCAGCAAGGAGCAAGCGCGACCGACCGACAGCAGCGGCTTGCGGGGTGTCCCGCCTAAAGTGGAGGGACCACCTGGGCTGCGTGCCGCGCGCGCGGTGGCGGTACCGCAAGCACTATCCTTGCCTCGCCTGCGCTGGGGCGCGGCTGGCCTGGACGAGCGCCAGCTGGGAGCTGGGAACAGGCGCTGCGCGTCCTACTGGGTAGTGCCCCAACAGCGCCACATTCTCCACACGCGCGCTTGCGCCTCGTCCATGCCGCCCTCTCCGGCGCCGGTGCGTGCTCTCCCGTCCTCCTCGCGCCACACAGCGTCCGCGACGGCAGTCTGGGACGCGGGGGGTGTGCGCGTGCGCGTGCATTGGGCGTGCGCTGACATCGCGCCTCCATCCGCTTGCCTCCCCCGTCGCAGCCCTTCTCCGACGCTGCGCTGGGCGACGCGCCCGGTGGCGAGGACACGCCGCGCAAGAAGGCGGCCGCGCTGAAGCTGGCCGCTGCCAAGCTGGCTGCAGCACGGGCGGCTGCAGCAGCAGCCGAAGCCGCCGCCAGCGCCGCAGAGGCTGAGGCCGCTGCTCTGGAGGCTGAGCTGGAGGCTGAGGAGGAGGCGGAGGAGAGCGCGGCCGCCCTGGCTGCGACTCTGCCGCACGTCCCCACGGCTGGGGAGTGCGCGCCCCCACCCCCGCCCCCGCCCCGTCGGGACGCCGCCCTGGAGGAGGCTCAGTCCGCGGCCGTCGCGCGCGCCGCGGCGCACGCCCGCGCCGCCTGCGACGCTGCGCAGGCGCGAGCGCAGGCGGCCAGTCGCGTGCGCAACGCCCCCGTGCCGCTGGCCAGCGCCACGCCGCACGCCACCAGCCGCCCCGCCGCCTCGCTCGCAGCAGCGCCCGCGGCTGACGGTGCGGCGGGGCAGCGCGAGAGCGGCGCAGAGAGCCCGCAGGAGGCCGCCGACGCAGCCCCCGCTGCGCAGCTTGTGCCCCCGCCCGGCGCACAGCCCACCGGCGCCGCGCTGCCGCTCTGGCTCTCGCTGCAGTCCGGCGACGCGGACGCGTTCGCGGCCGAGTGCACAGCCGTCACCGCCGCCTGCGGCGAGGGGGGTGCCGCCCACGCCCAGCAGGGTGACACCTTCCGGCGCGCCTTCCTCTGCGACGGCGGCCTGCAGCCGCTCCTGGCCGGCTGTGCGGCCCACGCCGCCAAGGAGGGGCGCGCCTGCGACTGCGCGCTGGCGGCGCTGGCGGCGGCGTGCGACGAGCCGGCCGGGGCGGTCTCCGCAGGTCGCGACGCAGCTGGGCCCCTCCGGGCGCTCACCCTCGTCGCGGCCGCGCTGCGCGCGCGCCCGCACTCCCCGCAGCGCTGCGCCGCCGCCGCCGAGTGCCTGCGCAACCTGGGCCGCGGCGCGGGAGGGGCGCGCAACGAGGCGCTCGCGTGCGGCGCGATCACGCTGCTCGTGCAGGCGCTGCGCAGCCACGGCGCGGCACACGCGCACGTGGCGCGATGCGCGGCGGGTGCGCTGGCCAACCTGTGCTCGGAAGAGGATGATGATGATGACGATGATGAGCACGAGGCCGAGGCAGAGCGCGACTCTCCTCACCACGGCCACGCGCACCGCTCCTCCCCCGCGGCGGCGGCCGTCGCCTGCGGCGCGCTGGACGCCCTCTGCGCGTGCCTGCAGTCCGCTGGAGGCGGCGACGCAGGGCTGAGCGACGACCTGCTGGCTGCGCTGGTCAACGTGAGCGCGTGCGCGGGGGGGGGCGCCAGGGCTGTGCAGGCTGGCGCTCTGGCGCTGACCCTGGGCGCCATGGACGCCGCCATGGCGGGGGGCACCGCGCCGGCCAGCGCCGCGCAGGAAGGGACCACCGAGCAGGGCTGCCTGCTGCTGCTCAACCTGGCCCCAGCCGCGCGCGCCCAGGGCCTGCTGGTCTCCGTCCCGCTGCGTCGCGCCGCGGCGCTGGCCGCGCGCGTCGCGGCGCGCGGCGGCGAGCGGGCGAGCGAGGCAGCGTGCGCCGCGCTCGCCCGGCTGGCGCAGTTGGAGCAAAACGCGGACGACCCCCCGGACCTGCCCCCCGCGCGCGCGGTGGCGCAGGCTGGCGGCGCGGAGGCGGCCGTGGCCGCGCTGCAGCGCCACGCGCAGTCGCAGTCCGTGTCGGAGGCTGCGTGCTTTGCGCTGGGCGCCATGGCCGTACACGGCGGCGCGCGGGCAGTGGCGCTGGCGGGCGGCGCGGGCGCCGCATGCGCCGCGCTGGCGCGTCACGCCTGCATCGAGGAGGTGGCTGAGGCTGCCGTCTCTGCGCTGTGGAACCTGAGCTCTGAGAGCGAGGGCGAGGCGCACTGCGCGGCGGCGGGCGCGGCGGCGGCTGCGGCGGGCGCGGCGCGGCAGCACGCGCGCTGCGCCGCCGTGGTGGAGGCTGCGGTTGCCACGCTGAACAACCTGGCGGTCAGCCGGCAGTTTGCGGAGCAGGTGCGCCTGGCGGACGGTGTCGCCACCGCATGCGCCGCGCTGCGGCTGCACGCCGCAAGCCAGGGCGTGGCGCAGCACGCGGCGTCGCTGCTGTGGGGCCTCTCGGGCGGCGACGGCGCGGCGCAGCTGCTCGCGGCGGGAGCGGCGCCCCTCCTCGCCCAGGCGCTGCGCACGCACGCGCACGCGCCAGCCGTGACGGAGCCCGCGTGCGGCGCCATGGCGCAGCTGGCCATGGAGCAGGGGGGCTGCGCGGCCGTGCAGGCTGCTGGCGGCTGCGAAGCGGTGGTGGCCGCCATGCTGGCCGTCTCCGGGCGCGCCCTGGGCGGAGACGCCGCAGCCAGCGCCGCGCTCGAGCAGGGCTGCGGCTGTCTGTGGGCTCTGAGCGGCGGCGACGGCGCCGCGTGCGCGGCTGCCAGCGCGTGCGGCGGCGCGCGTGCGGCGACGGCGGCGCTGCTGTGCGCGCGCAGCCCGGACTGCGCAGAGGCGGCCGCCGCGGCGCTGAGCAACCTGGTGGGCGACGCGGGCTGTGCGGCCGAGGCGGCGGCGGCGGGCTGCGCGGCGGCGCTGCTGGACGCAGCTCATAGCCACGGCGCAGTCTCTCCAGGCTGCGCCGAGGCGCTCTGCCGCGCGCTGCTCTCGCTGGCGCTGCACGGCCAGCAGCCGGGCGCCGACCCACAGGTGGCGGTGGCGCTGGGGCGGGCGCACGCGGGCTCCCCGGGCGTGCAGGCGGCCGCGTGCGCGCTGCTCTGCCTGCTCGCCTCGGACCCGCAGGTGCGCCCCGCCGTGGCCTTGGCGGGGGGCGCCAGCGTGGCCCTGGGCGCGCTGGCGGCGCACGCGCAGCGCAGCGCGCCGGCGGCGGAGCAGTGCTGCGGCCTGCTGGCGGCGCTCACCTACGGCCAGGGGGGGGCCGCCGCGCCGGGCGACCCGGGGGGGGCTGCACCCGTGGCGGCGGGGCTGGTGTCAGCGCTGCGGTGGCAGGGCGCCAGCGAGGGGGTGGCGGAGCAGGGCTGCGCGGCGCTGTGGAACCTGTGCGCGCAGACGGCCGCCTCCAGGCGCGCCGTGCTGGACGCCGGCGGGGCGACGGCGCTGGTCACAGCGCTGCGGGCGCACGGGCGCAGCGAGGGGGCGGCGTTGCACGCGTGCGGCGCGCTGGCGGAGCTGTGCACGCAGCCTCAGGGGGCGCAGGCGGCGGCGCTGGCTGGGGCGCTCCAGCCGCTCACGCTCGCCATGGCGGCCCACCCGCAGCGCGCGGCGCTGCAGGCCGCGGGGTGCGCCGCCCTGGCACAGCTGCTGCCCCTGTGCAGCCAGCAGCTTGGGGGCGCGCAGCGCTGCGCCGCCGCCAGAGCTGTCACCGCAGCGATGTCCACCAACGCGTTCCATGCAGAGCTGCAGCACAGCGGCTGCGCGGCACTGGCGGGGCTGACGCGCCATCCGGAGGGCGAGGGCGAGGACGGGGACGGGGACCAGGGTGGAGGGCTGTGCGCTGCGCTGGCCCCGGGCGACGCCTGGCCGCCAGACGCGCCACTCGCGCTGGTGGCGGCCATGCGCGCGCACGGCAGGCGCGAGGGCGTGCAGCGCCTGGGCTGCGCGGCGCTGTGGCGCCTGTGCTCCCACCCAGCGGCTGCGCACGCGGCAGCAGCCGCCGGCGCGCTGGAGGCTGTCTGCGCCGCCATGCGCCTTCACGGCGCCGCAACGGCGGTGCAGCGCTGCGGCGCGGGCGCGCTGGCGCGGCTGGCCGTGGACGACGGCTCGCGCACACAGGCTGCGCTGGGCGGGGCCATGGTCGCCGTCACAGCCGCAATGCGAGCGCACGACGCGCATGCGCCCGTTCTCGCCCCCTGCGCCGCAGCTCTGGCCGCGCTGACGGACAGCCACAGCGGCAACCAGGCCAAGGCGAGCGCTGCGGGCGCCATTGAGGCGTGCGTGGCGGCGATGGCAGCCCACCCGAAAGATGCGGCGCTGCAGGCCTCCGGGTGCCAGGTGCTGTGCCACCTGGCCAGTAACGCCATCAAGAAGGCCAAAGTGGTCGCCGCGCGGGGCGTGGCGGCTGCAACCGCCGCGCTGCGCGGCCACCCCGAGGACTGCGAGGTTGCGCGCGCCGCGTGCAGCCTGCTGGCGGCGCTGAGCTACAACGACGACGCCAAGGCGGCGGTGGCTGCTGCGGGCGGCTCGGAGGCGTTGCTGTGCGCTCTGCGCACCCACGCAGACCAGCCGCTGGTCCTGGCCGCGGCCGCGCAGGCGCTGCGCAACCTAAGCGAGGGCGGCGCCGCCGGGATCAAGGGCCGCGACACGGCGCAGGCCGTGCGAGCGCGGGAGGAGGCGATGGCGGGGGGGGGCATTGAAGCCCTGGTGGAGGCCATCCGCAGCCAGGGGCGCACATCCAGCCCCGCATTTGCAGCCGCCGCGCAGGCGCTGGCCAGCGCGTGCAGCTTCGCGCCCGCCCGCTCCGCGGCGCGCCAGGCCGGCGCAGTGGCCGCGTTGGTGCAAAGCGCAGAGCGCCACCCGGACAGCGCCGAGGCGCAGGAGGCGTGCGGAGAGGCGCTCTCCGCGCTCCTCGGGCGCCCCGCGCCCGCAACCGCAGCGGCGCGCGGCGGCGCGCTCAAGGTCCCTGCGGGCGAGGGCGGCGCCGGCGCGATTGTGGTTCGCGCTGCCGCCGCCGCCGCGCCCGACGCTGCGCCGCCGCAGCAGCCCTCCGCAGCGCTCCTTGCGGCTGCGATGTCGCCCGCGGAGCTGTCGGAGCTGCAGCGCGCGTGCGAGAGCGCTGTGGAAGCCGGGGCGCTGCCACTGCTTGTGACTGCCGCGCTGACGCATTGCGCCTCGCCCGGCGTGGCCGAGCAGGTGTGCGCCGCGCTGGGCGCGCTGTGCGCGCTCGCGCCGCAGCATGTGCCACGTCACGCGGTGGCGGCGGGTGGCCTGGAGGCTCTGGTGGCGGCCATGAGGAGCCACACGCTGGTGCCCGGCGTGCAGTGGGCGGCGGCGGCGGCGCTCCAAACGCTGTGCTGCGGCGAGGATGCGGCGGCCGGGGCGCGCCGTGCTGCGGACGCGGCTGCTGCTGAGGCGCTGGTGTCTGCGCTGAGAGCGCACCCGCTCTCCGAGGGCGTCGCGCGCGCGTGCCTCGCTGCAGCCCGGGCGCTGGTTGTGGACGACGCGGCGCGGCGGCGCGCCTGCGCCTGCGGGTGCGTGGAGGAGATCGCCGCCTGCATGCGTGCCCACCCGGGCAGCCCCGCCCTGCAGACCTGCGCGGCGCAGCTGCTGCGCGCCTTCACGCAGAAAGACTCTCGCTGCGTGGAGGCGACGCTGTCGGTGGCCACGTTTGCGGCGGCTGGCGGCGACGCGCCCGTCTTCCTGCGCCTGTCGCACCGGGTGCCCGCAGTGCGCGCGCGCGACGCGGGCTGCCTGGACGAGCTGGCCGCCGCGCTGCGCAGGCACGGCGAGGGCGCCGCCGGCGAGCAGCTGGCCGCCGCGGGGTGCGGCTGCGTGGCTGACCTCACCGCCGCGGCGCAGGGTCCGGCTGGCCGCGCGGCCGCGCTCGAGGCTGGCTGCTGCGAGGCGCTGGTGGGCGCCATGCGGGGCCACCCGCGGCAGCGCGCGGTGCAGGCGGCGGCCACGGCGGCGCTGTGGAACCTGGCGTGCAGCGGGGCGGCGGCTGCGCTGCGCCTCAGCGCCTGCGCCGCCGTAGAGGCGGTCGCGCAGGCGCTGCAGGCGCACCCGCAGGACGCGGGCATCGCTGCCGCCGGCGCGGGCATCGTGGCCCAGCTGGCCTGCCAGGAGGAGCTGGCCGTCAAGGCTGCAGCCTCAGCCGCAGTCCCGCACCTGCTGGCCGCCATGCGCCGCCACTCGCAGCAGCCCGCAGTGCAGCGCAACGCGTGCGAGGCGCTTGCGAAGCTCACTGCGGACGCGGACGCGGTGGTCATGGTGGCTCAGGCGGGGGGCGTCGCCGCTGTTCTCGCGGCTATGGCCGCCTTCCCGCAGACGCCCGGAGTGCAGGAGCCCGCGGTGGCCGCGCTGTGCTATCTGGCGTGCAGCGACGCAACTGCGGAACGCGCGCTGGCCGAGGGGGCGGTGCAAGCCCTCATCGCAGCCATGCGCGGCCAGCCTGACGGGGGGCCCGTGCAGGACATGGGATGTCAGGCGCTGGGCATGATCGCGTGCACCGCCGAGATGCAGCTCAGCGTGGCGTCTGCTGGGGGCGTGGAGGCTGTGGTTTCAGCGCTGCGCTCGCACGCACGCTCTCCGGGCGTGGCGCGCGCGGGCACCCAGGCGCTGCTGGCGCTTGCCAGCCACGGAGCAAACACGCAGCGATGCTGCGGCTGCGGCGGCATCGACGCCGTCACCGCCGCAATGCGCGCCCACCCGCACAGCGAGGCCGTCTGCGAGGCTGGATGCGGCGTGCTCGCGCTGCTCTGCCAAAGCGAAGCGACGCGCGGGGCGATGGTGGCGGCGGGCGGCATCGAGTGCGTGGCCGCCGCTATGCACGCGGATCGACTCAAGGGTGGCTCGGGACTGTGCCTCTCTCGCGGCTGCGCTGCGCTGCACGCGCTGCTCTCCCTCCAGGCTGGCCGTGCAGCCTGCGTGAGCGCCATGGTTGGCGCCGGCTGCGTGCGAGCGGTGGTGTCCGCGATGCGGCGCCACGCAGCAAGCGTGCCGCTGCTGCTGCACGCCTCCGCGCTGCTGGAGGCGCTCACGGCCAAGGCTGTGCGCGGCGGCGACAGCGGCGACGCGGAAGCCGGCGCCGTGGAGGCGTGCGTCGCCGCGCTGGCGCTCACCGCTGGCGGCGATCCGCTGGCTGAGCGCGCCTGCGTGTGCCTGGCGGGCCTGGTGCGCACCCGGAGCGACCAGGCCAGGGCGCAGGCGGCTGGCGTCATGCCCGCGCTGGTGGCCTGTCTGCGCCTGTACGCGGCGCTGCCCCCGCTGGTGGACGCCTGCAGCCGTGCGGTCGCCGCGCTGGCTCAGCGCTGCGACGCCGCGCAGCTCGCCTTCTGCGCCGCCGGCGGCGTGGATGCCATGGTGGCTGCTGTGCGGCGCCACGACACCAGCGAGCGCGTGTCCCAGGCGGCCGCCGCCGCACTCGCCTGCGTGGTGGCCAACGCTGACAGCGACCTGGCCAGCGCGCTGGAGGACTCCGGCGGCATCGAGGTGCTGTGCGGCCAGATGGAGATGCACGCGCAGAGCGCGGGCGTGCAGGCGGCTGGCTGTGCGCTGCTTGCGGGGCTCACTGGCTGCGACGAGCACCGCATCATCGCGCTTCGCAGCGGCGCCATCGACAGCGTGCTCCTCGCCATGCGCGCGCACTCAAAGGCCGAGCCGGTGGCGGAGAGCGGCTGCGCGGCGCTGTGGAACCTGTCCTACTGCGCGGCTGTAGAGCAGCGAGTGGCGCAAGCGGGCGGCGTCGACGCGGTGGTGGCCTGCGCCCGCGCGTTCCGACGCAACGAGAAGGTGCAGGCTTCCGCGCTCGGCCTGCTCGCCTGCCTGAGCTTCAACGACGACGTCAAGGCTGCTGTGGTGGCGGGCGGCGCGGCGGAGGTCATCGTCGCTGCTCTCAAGGCACACAAGAAGAGCGCCGCCGTGTGCGAGCAGGGCGCGCAGGCGCTGTGGAACATCACAGCCTATGGAGACCACGAGCTGGACGTGGCTGCGGCGGGGGGCATCCAGGCGCTGACGCAGGCCATGGCTGCCCACCCCCAGAACGGGCTGGTCCAGGAGGCGGCCTGCGCCTGCCTGTGCAACTTCGCGTGCAACGCGGGCCACGCGGAGGCGCTGGCGCTGGCGGAGGCGCAGGTGTGCGTCAAGGACGCGATGCGGGGCCACGAGCAGCACGCGGGGGTGCAGGAGCAGGGTGCGCGTGCGCTGGTGGTCTTCGCCTCCAACGTCATGGCCGCAACCTTCGAGGCGGCCGCGGCGGCGCAGCCTTCGCTGCGGCCCCGCGGAGCCAGCCGAGAGGCGCCAGCCAGCGGCGAGGCTGGCGCCAAAACTAAGTCCAAAGCGGCCCCGCCTGCCGGCGAGCCCGGCACCGCCTCCGCCCTGCGCTGGGCTCTGGCGGATGCGGAGCTGTTCGCGCACCAGTGCCTGCGCGCGCGCGACCGCGCGGTGCACGCGGTGAAGCGCGCAGCCATGCTCAAGGAGGGCGCAGCAGAGGTGGTCTGCAAGGGCATGACGGCATACCTCACCACCCCGGCCGTGCAGCAGGCTGGCTGCCGCGCGCTGGCCAACCTGGCGCTAGGAGACGTGCGCAACGTGCTGACCACGAGCGGAGCTGCCACCGCCGTCATCGAGGCCAGCGTGGCCGCCATGCGCACCCACCCGGCAGACGAGACCATCATCGAGTACAGCTGCTGGACATTGGCCTACATTACGTGGACCAGCCAGGAGGCTAAGATCTACGCCCGCGAGGCTGGCGCCGTGCAGCTGCTCAAGGCTGCGCTGCAGCGCTTCCCAAAGGTGGATGGCGTGCAGAAGCAGGCCAAGCTGGCCATCTGGAAGATATCAGAGGGCGAGGAGAGGTGAGGCACATTGTAGATTCTAAATATTGAGACGCGGCTTCAAGCTTAGAAGCGCTTACGCCTCTCGTTCACCCGCGTCGCACGACGTCATCCAGCGCTTCACCCACGCCCCGCGCCTGCGCTGCCAGCCCGTCCTCCTCGCTGGTCGCGGCGTGCACCAGCAGCGTCTCCTCAGCCTGCGCGAGAAAAGGAGGCGGAGCAAGCCGAGTGAGAGATGAGGTACGTACTGACTGCCTTGCGGGCAGCGCAATGCGGGGCAGGCAAGCCCGCTCTGTCATGGGGTGTGCAGTTTGTGCGCGCCTCGGCTGAGAAGGCATCGATTGCTCGGTTGAGGTCCAGAATCTTCTTGTTGAGGCTCTCACGCTGCTCCTCAAGCGCGCCGGCGCCGTCTTCGCCGGACTCGTTGCGCGGTGTGCGGAGCGCCTCCTTCCCGCGCAAGAGCGCAGACGAGATTTGGGGCGCAAACAGCAGACCAAGAGCTCCAAACACAGTGCCGCCCAGCAGAAGGCCCGCGAAGAAACCGCCGCCGCCGCCAGTCTTTTGCGGAGGAGGGTCGTCCGCGCCGCCGCGAGCTCTCAAGCAGACGCGTCGCCGCGGGGGGCCGCGCACTACGCAGCGCCGTCTAGGCGTAGTGCTTGCGCGAGCAGGCTGTGCCAGCACGCGCGGAGTGGAGCAAAGCAGGGCCATAGCGATGGCGAAGGCGCGCGTATATCTTAGCGGGAAAATTTTGTTGCGCGGGCGGGGCGCGGCCTCCTGTATGTTCGTTGTATGTATGTGGAGTCCCGACAAGGCCTACAACTACGTCCTAGGCCCGCCCGCAGCCACCAAGGCGGCGTATGCAGAGCTGAGGGCCGAGCTGGAGGAGCGTAACCTGCGCTGCAGCCAGTCGCCAGGCAAGTGCTGGGCGTGGAGCCCGTC
>Ga0049083_10000928_pt1 | contig 10906 bp, 8 predicted proteins | sample GreLakmeMI27MSRF_FD_66719 | JGI IMG/M metagenome (GOLD analysis project Ga0049083, IMG submission 66719) | Freshwater lentic microbial communities from great Laurentian Lakes, MI, USA - Great Lakes metaG MI27MSRF | ecosystem: Environmental > Aquatic > Freshwater > Lake | place: Great Lakes...
TCGACCTCGGTCAGTATGACTCGGCTGCACGGCGCGCCAGCGTCGGGCACTGCTGCTGACAATGCAGTGCGTCCACACGACGCGAGGGGCGCTGGGTCCCAAAGCGGCACTTGCCGGCGAGCGACGAGGAAAGAGCGAGGGAAATGCGGGTGGGCCCCTCTTCGTCGCACCCGCCACCACGTCAGCGGCCTTGCGTTAGTCCCCACTGTCGAACAAGGATCAAGTCCAACACCCAGCTTGCGGCCGCTCGACGCCTCACTGCGTATCACGTCTACCGACACAGATCGTTCCCAGTAGTACAGAATCCAGAACCCGAAGCCTTCTCTCATCTTCACCCGAAGCACGCGAAGCAGCCACTGCGCGGCAGCGGCTCAGCCTCTTCCGCCTCCGCCCCCTCCGTCTGCGGCGGGACGGAGTCCTGCGGCGCTGCAGCATCTGCCGGCGGCGCCTCGTCCTCTTGGGGCACCTCGTCGTCTGGTTCGTCATCGCCCTTGACGCCAACGAAGCGGTTCAGCTCAAACACCACCACCAATGAGCCGCCCAGGGCATCGATGAGCGGCAGGGTTATCGACACGCAGCCACCGGCAAGCTCGCAGCGGCGCACGATGTCCTTCAGGTCCGTCACGCAGCGGCCGACGAAAGCGGCTTCAAACTCCTCCTTGACCTCCGCAGCCTCGGCGGCAGTCATGGGCACTCGCCCCAGCAGCCCGCCGGTGCGCCCGCGCAGCTGCAGCTCCTCCGTCGCGGCGCCGCGACTGGCGCCGAGGGTGACGATGCTGGCGGCGCCGCTGATGGCGCCTCCGATGGCTGCGCCGACGGCGCCCTTGGGCGGGCCCGCGGAGACCACCATGTGGATGCGTGGCGTCTTGGTGGCGTCTACATCGACAAACTCGAAGAGCTGGTGCCACGCTGGGTTCTCGCCCACGCTGGGCTTGCTCACGCGCTCCTCCTTGCCCAGCGTGAGGGTGACGAACGGCGTCATGCGGCCCCAGCCGGACGGGGCGTGCAGGTCCTTGGCGGCCAGCAGGCGCACGGAGAGCACGCTGGGCGCGGCGGGCAGTGTCCATCCGGGTGGCAGGCGGACCTTGGGCGAGGGCACCGCCGCGCCCAGCTTGGCGTAAGGCACGTGGATGAACTCCACCAGGATCTCGCCGCCGTCGCTCGCCACCGTCGCGTTCTCCGCCGGCTCGCCGGCCACAGACATGAGCGACTTGAAGCGGTTGTAGCCGGCGCCCATGTCCATCAGGCTGATCTCGCAGCGCTTGAGAGGAACCCAGGCGCTGAAGAGTGTGGCGCCGCCGGCCAGCTTGGTGGAGGCGCCGGCGCGGGACAGCACCTCGCCGATGAAGAGGTTGCTGGTGCTGATGTGCTTATCAGCGGCGAAGGAGTTTGCGTCCCAGAGCTCAATCTTCAAGGCCTGGTGCTGGATGTCTACCACCGGAAGCACGCATGACAGGTTGAAGACGGGTGAGTTGGTGTTGCTCTTATGCACCGTCTCCGCAACGGTTGGGTGGTTCTCGACGCTGACCTTCATGTACGGGTCAATGCTTGCACCGGGGCCAAAGTCGGTGCAGGGCAGGTTGCGCGCCTCCTTGAGGCGCAGCAGCAGGGCGCCCGTGGCGCGCGGCTGCAGCGCCCCCACATCAGCCTCTGCGACCAGCGGGATGACCATGCGCTGCGGCCAAACGTACGCCTTCACCGCCGTCTTCACAGCTTCCGCTACGGCGCTCTCAAGCCCGGGGATGGCCATCAGGTCGCCCCGGATTGCAGTGAGAGAAAAGTCCAGAAACGGGTAGCCGAGCAGGCTGCATGGCGCAAGGGGGACGCGTGATGCGCAGGGCAATGAGGGAGCGAGAGGGACGCACACACCTGACTGTAAGTGCGCCGATTGGCGGTAACTTGGGCCCCAGCTGCCGAAGCACGATGCGCGCGACGCCGGAGAACTGGAGCGCCGCCAGCTGGACGACCAGCTCCGTTCCGGTGACGAGGGTGATGATGACGACTGCGTTTGGGTCAGCGCCAGCAATGCGAAGGTCCAGGTCAAGCACGATCGCATCCGGCTGCTCATCGCTGCACTCCCAGGTCTTGACGCCCGCCAGCTTGGGCGCTGGGCCCAGGCTGAAGTGTGTGAGAGCAATCTTGCTGATGCCGTATTTGCCCAGCGCCAGGCCGCCGAGCGCCTTGAGCACCTGCGCGTGCACGATGTCGCCCACGGCCTTGTCGATGAAAGGGAAGAGCTGGCGAAGTATGGTGTTGAACCAACGGGCTTTCTCAAAGCTGCCGTCCTGCACCCAGGGCGGCAGCTCGCCCAGGATGCGCTTCAGGTCGCTGGCGGAGGCGTCCGAGAGGGCGAGCGCCTGTGCGCGCCAACGCTGGCGCGCGCGGCGCTCTGCGCCGGTCAGGGCCGCTGCCGAGCCAAGCAGCAGGCCCAGCAGCAGCGTCAGCCAGCGCGCCGCCAGCGCGCCGCAGAGCCACCACAGCATGCGGAGGCCCCACATCATGTTGCCAATGCACGCAAGCGCAGTGCACCAGCGGGAGCAGGTATGTTCTTGTCCTTGGGTAAAACGCGTCGGCCCCTCCTAGAATCCTGTCCTCTGGCCCTCCCATGCAAAAATGACGGCACTTCACTGCTGCTTGCTCGTCGGGAAGGCGGTCTGCGTGCGCTTCGCCTTGCCCGCGTCCTGGAGGCGCCAGGCCTGGGTCACCGTCTTCGTGCGCGTGTAGAACTCAACCCCCTGCTTGCCGTAGAAGTGGAGGGCGCCGGCAAAGGAGCCCTTCCACCCGGTGAAGCTGAAGTAGGGCAACGCGACGGGGATGGGCACGTTCACGCCAACCTGGCCGCAGGCTACGTCTCGGGCAAAGGCGCGCGCACTCGCCCCGCTGGTGGTGAACACTGCCGCGCCGTTGCCGTACGGACTGGCGTTTACGATGTCTACAGCCTCAGCCAGGCTGCCCGCCTGCATGCAGAGCAGCACGGGGCCAAACACCTCCGTGCGATAGGCGGGGCTCGCCTGCGTCACGCCCGTCAGCACGCTGGGGCCCACGAAACTGCCCCCGCGCAAGTGCGCAGGCAGCCCCTCCACAGCCTCTCTTCCATCCACAGTCAACGCAGCACCCTCAGCCACAGCAGCCTTCACCAGCCCCTCAATGCGGGTCTTGGCCGCACTGCTAATCACCGGCCCCACATCCGTCCCTTCCACGGCGCCATCGCCCAGCGTGAGCTCTCTGGTGAGCCGCTCAACCTCCGCCAGGATGTGCGAGCAATCGCCGACGAAGACGGCGACGCTGATGGCCATGCAACGCTGTCCGGCTGCGCCAAAGGCTGCGCCTACCAGAGCTGCGGCGGTTGCGCGCGGGTGGGCATCCGGCATGATGACCGCGTGATTTTTGGCGCCCATGTTGCACTGGAAGCGCTTGCCGTGCTGGGCAGCCCGCCGGGCAATGTGTTGCCCTGCCACGTCCCCACCCACGAAGCTCACCGCCGCCACCGCGGGCGCCTCCGTCAGGTAATCCACAGCCTCGTGCGCGCCGTGCACCACGTTCAGTACGCCCGGCGGCAGGCCAGCGCGTAGCGCCAGCTGTCCCAGCAGCACCGCGGCGCCGGGCACGCGCTCGCTGGGTTTGAGCACAAAGGAGTTGCCCGTAGCCACGGCGAGGGGATACATCCAGAGCGGGATCATGGCAGGGAAGTTGAACGGGGCGATGCCTGCGCAAACGCCCAGCGGCTGACGCGACGAGTAGGTGTCCATATCCGCGCTCACGTTCTCCAGGAACTCACCCTGCAGGTGCGTGCCCACGCCGCAGGCGGCCTCCACAACCTCCAAGCCTCGGAAGACGTCGCCTCGGGAGTCAGCCAGTGTCTTGCCCTGCTCGCGCGTCACGACTGCAGCCAGCTCATCCGTGTGCGCCCGAACCAGCTCTGCCAGCTTGAACATGACGCGCACGCGCGCCTGCAGTTGCGGCAAGAGTGCGCAGGAGGGAGAGAGATGTCAAGTCACAGTGCAGCGGGACTTTGGTGCGGCGAGCGGGGCGCACCGGGAGGGGCACGTGGCGCCAGCTCGCCCCTGCGGCTGCTGCGCCGTCCACTGCGGCTGCGAGCTCCTCGGGCGTGCACAGCGGCGTGCGTGCGACCACCTCGCCCGTCGCCGGGTTGCTCACGTCCACGAACCGGCTCGCCTTGCTCTCCAACAGCTCGCCGTTGATCAGCATCTTCACTGTCGGCGCGCACGACGCGAAGCTGTGGCGCCAGAGCAGCTGCGGCGACGGAGGCGTGGCGCACGCGGCAGCCAGGCGGCCACTCCACAGGCGGCTCTGCAAAAGGCGCCGCATCATGGCGCCACAATACGCTACCACACCGCTAGCGGAGGCTTCAAAAGTCATCGTACGAACACGAAGGCGCAGCACAAAACGACGAAAGCCTGTCTTCGTCGGCGCACTCCAGTTGCTTGCCACTGTCTGCCTGCGATGCGGAGTTGAGGGTTGGCGAGAAAGGGGCGCTCGAGGGCGATGGCCGCTGCCGGGCAGCAGGACTGGCAGACAGCCGCTCCTGCGCTTCTCTTGGAGCTGGAGTCGCTGTACGAGTCACTGGTGACGAAGAGCGGTCGTGAGCGTGCTGCGCTGAGCGCCCAGGTTGCGGACTTGCGTTCGGCGCTCGAGGCCGCCTCCGCAAAGGCCGCGGAGCAGAGCCTGGAGGCCGCTGAGCGCGGCGCCGCGCAGGCGCTCAGCGTTGCAGCGCAGGGCGCAGCTGGAGAGGCTGCGAGCGTGAGAGCTGAAGCCGCGGCGCAGCTGGACGCGCTCACTCGCTCTCACGCCTCGCAGCGCGCAGCCTGGGCGCGCGAGATGGACGCCCTCCGTAGTGATGTGGACCATGAGCGGGAGGCGGTGGCCACCAACGCCTCTCGGCGCGTGGACTCGCTGGCCAGGGAGAGAGATGCCGCGGTGCAGGCCCTGGCGGTCGCCTCCGCTGCGGCGGCGGAGGAGATGAGCGCGCTGGAGAAGCGACTCACGCAGAGCACCCGCGAGGCTGCGCGCACGGTTGACGAAGCCCTGGACGCGCTGGAGCGCGAGCGCGGCGTGTCGACGCAGCTGCGCCGCGACCTGGAGCAGGCGCGGAAGCAGGCCGCAGCTGGCGCGGACGCTGCTCCGCCTGCGGCGACGGCGGCGCAGCACGCGGCTGCGCTGGAGGCGCTGCAGGCGGAGCTGCGCGCGGCAAGAGAAGCAGCTCAGGCGGAGCTCGCCGCGGAGCGAGAGGCTGCGCGCAGCGCTCTGGCGGAGGCGCTGGAGGCGCAGCGAGGCGGCCTCGCGGCGGAGCTTACGGCAGCAAAGGAGGCCGTCAAAGCGGCGCTTGCGGAGCGCGACACAGTGGCGGCTGAGCTGCGAAGCGGCGGCGGTGGTGGGGATGCGGGGGGGCTGCTGCCGCGAGCGCTTGCGGCCGAGAAGGCTTACGGTCACGCAAAGGCCTTGGCTGCGGAGACCCAGGCGGAGCTGGAGAGTGCTGTGACGGGCGCGGAGGCTGCTTTGCAGCGCGCAGGCGAGGCGGAGAGGCAGCTGGAAGCTGCGCAGAACTCCAAGAAGGCGCTGGCGGAGCAGCTCACGCGCATGCAGGCAACCGTGCATAGCCTGGAGGCGGATGCGCGCGCGCGGCTGGCGCAGGGCCAGCTGGAGCTGGCAGAGGCGGCGGTGGCGCACGGAGAAGCAGCTGCGGCTGCGGCGCCAACTGAGAGCGCGGCGCCGGCGGTGAACGCATCCGCGCCTTTCGTTTTCGGCTCCACTATGGCGCCCTCGTCCTCCAGCGCGCCGGCTGCAGCCTTCGCTTTCGGGGCGCCGACGAGCGCGCAGACCAACGCGCAGACAAGCGCGCCTGCGTCAGCTGCAGCTCCGTTCAGCTTCGCCGTCGGCGCCAGCGTGCCTGTGTCGAGGCGCATCGCGGAGCTGCAGACGGTGATGGCGCAGGCCGACGCGCCGGAGGGCAAGCGGCGAGGCGGCAAAGGGGGCGGAGGCAAGGCGCGTGCTGACTAGCTGTAGTGTCAGAGGACGCTCTACGTGACCCCCGGCGCATCAGAAGCATGCGATAGAATTCTATGCGCGCAACCTTCGTTCGTCCATCCATCCATCCATCCATCCATTCCACTCACAGCAGGCTCACCGTCTCCACCGGCCCCGAGGCTGCTCTTGGCGCATAGCGCTGCAGCGCCTCCAGGCAGGCGTCCGCGGCTGAGATGAGCTGCTGCGTGTGCTGTGTGCCCCTCTGGCGCCGCGCGTCTGCGCTCCACGCTTTGAGCTGCTGCTTGATGTCGTCGTGCTTGCGCCGGAAGTGCTGCACCAGGAAGGCTGCAAAAGCTGGCGGCGGCGACCGCAGCGCGGGCAGCAGCGCCCACATCACGTTGTCTGCCCGCACTTGAGCGTTGTACGCCTCGCTCTGCGCATCCCCCTGTGGCGTGCCCTCGGTCTTCTCGTAGCCCGGCTCGTTGAACCAGGGGCGCTCCACAAAGATGAGGCTCTGGATGCTGACCAGCACCTGCAGCAGGGTGCTGGTGTTTGCGTCCCACCCGGGGCCCTGCCACGTCCCCAGCAGGCTGAGGCACACCTTGCCCTCCGCGTACAGGTTCGGGTTGAAGCGAACCTTGCCTGGGGGGCACGCGCAGGGGGGGTGAGCTCGCCGACCGAGGGGTACGCGTGCGGGAGGGGAGGGGAGGGGAGAGGGGGGTCCGAGCGGGGTGAGCGCGCGCGTACCGGAGCCCGTGGTGAGCAGCTGCACCTTGGGCGGCACGTGGGGGTAGTCTGCGGGCAGGAGGACGTCGAAGATGAAGATGCCGTTGCCGTAGGGGGTGTCCCGGTGGGGCACGATGCACACCTGCAGCAGGTCCGCCCGCCCCTCATCCACGCGCACAGCCACCGCGGAGCCGAAGTAGCAGGGCAGGCCGCCCCGCATGGCGGCCGCCTCGCGCACGATGCGTCGCATGCGCACTTTGCCCGCCTCCCCGCCAGCGCCGGCTGCAGGTGGCGCCTCCCGCCGGAAGTAGTGGGAGGCTGCCAGGGGCGCCGAGTCGAAGCACTGGGGCCCCATCACAGCCTGGTACTCCGCCTCCGCGGCAGCCGCGTCTCCGCCGCCGCCGCCGCCGCCCGCCGCCGCCACCGCCGCCGCCGCCGCGGCGCGTCGCCTGCGCGCCCCTCCGGCCAGCCGGGGGTCCCTCACGCGCCGCGCCTTGAGCGCCTCGTGCGCCGCGCGCAGCTCGCCGGCCAGCTGGGAGACGTCGTCCCCGGCTCCGGTGCGCCCCCCGGAGGCGGCGAGCACAGCCTCCGCTTGCTCTGCCAGCTCGTGCAGCTCGTCGCACACGGTACGCGCGTCGCCAGCCTCCTCCTCCCCGTCCTGCGCGGAGCAAGGCAGCGCGCCGGGGCGGGCCACGTCACGCGTGACCTGCTGGGGCAGGCACAGCAGCGGTAGGCAGTCTGGACGCTCCGCCATGCGGCGGGTCAACGCCAGCGCGGCGCGCAACACACCGCCGCGACCCGCAGCCTCGAACAGGCTCACGCTGCACAGCAGCGCGCGCAGCGCGGGCGCGCAGCCGCCAACCTGCAGGAGCCCCGCAGCTGCAGCTGGCATTCTTTTCAGCGGCAGCGCCTCCAACGCGGATAGCGTGGCCGTCAGAGCGCCAGACATGGCATCGTCCGCGGCGCGAGCCTGCGCCTCTGCCTTTGCGATGGCGGCGCGCACGGTCTTGGAAGGGGCGCCGGCGGCGCCCCCGTAGCCGATGCCCGAGCCGGAGCCAGCCGCCTTGCGCGCCTTCTTGCGGCCAGTGCCGCTGCCTTCGCCGCCCGCGCCGCCTGGCGCCCAGTGCGCTGCGCGCACGAGGGCCAGGGCGCGGGCGAGCTCCAGAGTGGCTCCGCGGGCGGCAAGGCAGGCGTGGCCTGAGGCTGCTGGCGCGCCACAGGTGCTGCACGCGCTGCCTTTGCTGGCGCTGAGCGTCGTTGCGGCCGCTTCAGCGCAGGCGCCCAGCCAGCGGTGGGCTGCGAGGAGGCGCGCGGGGGAAAGCAAGGTCTCCAGCTCAGTCGCCCCCAGCGGGCTGGAGCAGCCCTTTGCGCCGCATGCGAAGGTGCCAAACGCAGCCTCGCACAGCGCAGCGGCGCCGCGGAAAGGCAGCGGCGAGGCGCAGGCTGCCAGCGTTCGCTGCAAGGAAGCACGCTGACACGAGCTGCAAACAGCATGCGCGCAGCTCGAACGCCTGCGCACGGCCTCGTTGCAGCAGCCGCACAGCGCGCACGTCAGGTCGTCTTCGATCTCAACAACCTCCGGCGGCGACTCGCGCGCGGACGGTCCCGCACCGCCGCCACCAGACGCTCGCTCCTTCGAGCGCTGCCAGCGCCCGGCTGCGGGCAACTCCTCTTCCTCCTCCTTCTCTTCGAGAGTGAGGTCGATGGCGTCGTCGTCGACCATGCTGCCGCGCGTGAAGGGCCACGCGAGGGAGCCACGTTTGTAGTGTAGTCGGCCAGTCGCGCTCGCTCTTTGGTCGGACGACGTGCGTCGTGCGACGTGCTGTCAGTTTCGAGCCTCCTGACGCGCCGTGTGAGGGCTCAGGTGTATCGTGAGTTGATATCTGGGCGACATGCAGTGCGCAGGAGTAAGCAGTGCGCAGCACAGTCCATCCGTCCTCACAAGAAGGAAGCCTCAGCGGGCGCTGCAGCGCTGCGCAGCGAAGCGCGACGGTTGGCCCACGGTGCGCCTCTGCTGCTCAGTGGAACCACTAAACGCGCGACGCGGACGCTTCAAAGCCCGCTGCGTCTCGCTCTCACGCACCTCTTCCTCGCAGCCGTTCCGCACCGAGGCCGCTTCTCTATTGGACGCGCTGCTGACTCGCCAAGCTGTGAAGACGCTGCTGCACTATGCAAGCGAGACGAACGGAGAAGTGCACCTCTTCTTGCACACTTATCTTGCCGACGTCGGCGGGCCTAAGGTTGACGCGGAGGGCAGTGCGGCAAGATGGCTCTCAGACCTGGCAGCCACGCCGCTGCAGAGACTACAGAACCCGGGGCGGAGCAGCATCGCTTCTCCGGCTGCCATGGAGCAGGCGCTTGGAGAACGAGAAGTGTCTCCTCGCGACGTGGTGGAGCGAATCCTGGCGCTCAGGGTTGACATTGCCGCCGAGATGAGTGCAGACTTAGAGAAGGTGGCAGTGGCGAATGCAGCTGTCCTGCGAGCAACTCTCGCACGCACGCTGAGCGAGGCGCCGCCGCTGGAGGACTGAATGAACTGAACGTTGAAATGCCTGCAGCATAGAGCAGCATAGAGCTACATACACTGTAGAGCAGGCCTGCCCCCTGGGGGAGCCCCTCCCCTGCTCCCGCCGGCGACCGTCGGGCCAAAACGCACGCGCCAGCCATCCGGAGCGCGTGCCACGGGCACGCTAGCCCAGCAGCAGCGTGCGCCGCGGCTAGAGCACGACCTTTAGCATGGATGACGCGGTGCGTCCACGCACCCTCCAGCGCTGCGCGCTTGTGCAGCGCGCGCGCTCGGTTGCGTGCAGCGTTGGCGTGCGTCGTTGCCTGGTGCTGGTGGGTGGAAAACTCTGACTGAGGCGCTGACGCACCGTCCGTCCTCGCAGACCTTGTTGGCCCTCGAGGCGCTGCTGCGCTCGCCCCAGGCGCTGCTCACAGCCTCGCCTGAGGTTGCTGCCACTGCGCGCGCCGCCGCCAAGGTGCGGCCCGGCCCGGCGCAGCTGCGCAGATCGCAGCCACGCAGGCCCCGGCGGCTGCGGTCCCGCGCGTCGCTCGCACCGCGCCCCGCGCGCCAGCCTGTGGCCGGTGCGCGCACGCATGACAACAGCGTCTGACGCGGGTGGCGCTGCGCCTCGACAGGCGCTGTATGGTGTGTTGAGCGAGAGCGCTGTCGCAGCCGCCCTGCCTCGCTGCGACGCTCTGCCTCTGCTCTACACCGATGGCTTCGACGCGGAGCAAGTCTGGCGCCAGGTGCGCCCCTGCCCGCCGCCCAGCGCACGGCAAGCACGCGCGCGCCTCTGTTGCCAGCAGCTCCGCTCGCGCCGCTCGGAGCGCAGCACCCAGAGCAGGGACGACTCTCCTATCAACCAGGTATCCGACTTCATCCAAAGCGAGACGATACTCTTTACCACCTAATCTGAGCTCTGGGCGGCACACGTAGCGCAGCGCGCGCTCACGCCCGGCAGCCCGCTCTGCACCCACTGCACTCACCCCTGGTGCCCCCGAACCCAGATCGAGCTGCGCGTGGCGCCGGTGCTGAGCCGCGTGAAGCGCTCCCTGCGCGCCGCCGAGCGCGCGGGCGCTGCGGACGCGGCGACGGACCTCGCCGGTGCCCTCTTCCCGGGCCTGCCCCGCGAGACGGACGCGGACGCGCCGCAGTGCGACTCGGAGGGCGCTGACGAGGGGGAGGAAGAGGAAGAGGAGGGTGAGGGTGAGGATGGCGAAGGGGATGAGGAGTTTGACTCTGAGGGTGAGCCCCTGGAACGCGACTTTCCGGCCCTGCGCCGCCCCGCCGCCAGGGCGTTGCCCACAGAAGACGCGTTCTTCAAGCTGAGCGACATGGAGCGCTTCGTGCGGGACGCGGAGGAGGCTGAGGAGGCGCAGCACGCAGCCGCCTCTCGCGGCGCCGACGCGGAGCTGGACGAGGAGGACGAGCCCGCGGACGCGGACCAGGAGCGCCCCTCAGACGAGGAGGACGAGGATGATGATGAGGCGCTCTTCTTCGGAGCTGATGCAGGCGGTGCCGACGGCGCAGGCAGCGACGAGGACCTCGACGCAGCCGTCGCCTTCTCCTCCGGCCTGCTGAGCGGCAAGAAAGGCGTCAAGGCCGCGGCCGCGGCGGCCAAGAAGCGGGCGCGGATGGCGGATGGCGGCGGCGACGGGGAGGGCATCATGTACGAGGACTTTTTCGGGC
>Ga0049083_10000929_pt1 | contig 10906 bp, 7 predicted proteins | sample GreLakmeMI27MSRF_FD_66719 | JGI IMG/M metagenome (GOLD analysis project Ga0049083, IMG submission 66719) | Freshwater lentic microbial communities from great Laurentian Lakes, MI, USA - Great Lakes metaG MI27MSRF | ecosystem: Environmental > Aquatic > Freshwater > Lake | place: Great Lakes...
AGCTCTTGTCTTCCCTGTGGGTCCACGAGGCCGTCGGCATGCGAGGCAGTCGCGTGCTTGTGTATGCAGGCGACGGCGTGAGCCCGCGCGCACTGGCGTACTGCCTGGAGGGCCTGCGCGAAGAGCTGGACTCTGCGCTGAACGTGCGGGAGGTGACGGCGGCGGAGCTGACCGGAGCTGCGTGGGAGGAGGAGACGGGTGCGCACTGCGGCACCAACTCAGCGCTCCCCTTCACACCCTCCTCACTCGCTCCTCCTCGCACAGCGCTGCTCGTCTTCCCGGGCGGCGCGGACAAGCCCTACTGCGCTGCTCTGGACGGGGACGGCACAGCGCGCATTCGGCGCTTCGTGGAGCAAGGGGGCCATTTCCTTGGCCTCTGCGCTGGCGCGTACTTCGCCTCCGCTCGCTGCGAGTTCGAGCTAGGCACTGCTCTGGAGGTTGCGGGACCTCGCCAGCTGGCCTTCTTTCCCGGCACAGCGGTGGGCTCCGTCGCCCCGGGCTTCTGCTACGCCTCCGAGGCTGGCGCCGTCGCCGTGCAGCTCTGCTTCGGCGCGGCGCTGCAAGAACGGGCGCTGTGCTACCTCAACGGAGGGCCAGCCTTCGTCGGGGCAGATCTGCCCAGCGAGACCGTCGATGTGCTTGCTCGCTACGTGCCTGGCCAGCCCGGCGACGGCCAGCCCGCCGCGCTGTGCTGCCGCGTGGGCAATGGCGTCGCGGTGCTTTGCGGGCCGCACCCTGAGATGCCCGCCGCGCGGGCGCCGCAGGAGCTGCCCCAACTCTTGGCGGACGACCAGGGCCGGCGCCGCTTCTGGCGCTCGCTGCTCGCCGCGGCGCGCGTGGCGCTGCGCAGCGACGCGCCGCTGCCCGACCCGCCGCGCAGCCCGCTGCGAAGCATCGCGCCTGGTTTCGTGCTGCCGGAGCCCCCAGACCTGGCGCTCCCGCGTTTGCTGCCGCCCATGCCGGTGCCTGCGCGTGGGAGTCGCTCTGATTTGGGCCCGCTGCGCAGCACAAGCACTTTGGACCTGCAGACGCTGCCTGAGGTGCCCGTGCTGCAGAGCCTGCGCTCTGCGGCGGAGCGCTTCGACCAGCAGAAGCGAAGCGAAGCGCCCAGCGAGTGGGTGGCTGCGCCGCTGCAGCGCCTCAGCGGCTGGCTGGCGGCCACGGCTGGCCTGCTGGCCGCCTCGCGCCTGCTGCGCCCTCACCTCCCCCTCACCTCCCGCGCCGCCACCATCGCCGCGGGCGCCGCGGGGTGCGCTCTGGGCGCGGGCGTGCGCTTCGGCGCGCCCCGCCCGGACGTGCCCATCACGGCCCAGAGCCTGGCAGCCTGCCTGTGCGGCCTGGTTCTGGGCCCCGCCGACGGACTGCGCGCCACTGCGCTCTACGCCACCGCAGCGGCCGCAGGGCTGCCTGTGCTGGCGCCCGGGCCGCGCCGCACAGGCGCGCACGCCTCCACCGCCGGCTTTGTTGCCGGCTTCCTGGTCTGCGCGGCGGCGGTGGGCACTGCGCGACAGCGCTGCGTCGCCCGGCGCGCCTCGCCCGCGCGCTTCGCGGCCGCAGCGGGCGCAGCCGCTGCGTTTGGCCAGCTGGCGACGGTGCTCATGGGCGGCGCATGGGCGGCGCTGCTGCTCGCCAGCGAGGGCGTGGCACCGGATGCGGCAGCCGGGGGGACTCCCAGGCCGTGGCTCGTCGAGCTGGCGCTGCACAGCGTTCGCTCAGTGCCGCCATTCTTGCCGGGGCTGATCACCAAGGCTGCGCTGACGGGCGCATGCGCGGCGCTTGCACAGCCAGCGCTCGTGGGCCCGCAGCCGCCGCTGCAGCCGGGGATCAGACGGCTGCTGGAGTAGAATCGAACGACACTGACGCAATGGACGCACGCAATAATGGACGCAACAACAGTCCAACGAAGTCCCTTACATAAGGGACTTCAACAGACTGCGCAACAACAGATTCATCTAAGACTTTTGCTCCCGAGTTGAACAACATACATACACAGTATATATGTGTTCGATCAGAAGCCGCCCGCCCGTTCGCTGCACTCCCGTATATCCACGGTATTGGCGGCCATGTGCCCCGCAAGGCCGAGGCCACGCCGCGCTGCCCCAATCAATGTGGCACCTTGCATTGGCGACGTCGACGTTGTGAAGGAGGCTGCAGCGCACGACGCCGCCTACGGGGGTGGGAGCGAGGAAGACGCAGGCCCCGCGACGCGGCTGCCGCTGCGTATGTTGGTGAGAGATCCGGCGGTGGTTGTCTTTGCATTGCTGCACGTGCTCGCGCTCGCCGTCCCGTTCCTGTACAGGGGTTTCACCCGCGCAGACGCGGCGCTGGTGGTGGTGAGCTACGGGACACGGATGTTCGGTGCGCAGCGAACTGGGAGTGGCAGCTGAAAAAGTGCTCTGATGGCCGTCTGCTGCAAGGCTCTCACGCACGCCGCGCCGCCCTCTGCCGCCAGGAATAACGGCTGGCTTCCACCGCCTGCTGTCGCACCGCTCCTTCCAGTGCAGCCGGGCGGTGCAGGTGCGTCTAGGGATGTGCCTGCGCTGTGGCGCAGCGGTGGCGCTCCCCTCCTTCGCTCACTCCACCCCTGCCTATGCCAGTTCGCGCTTGCTTGGCTGGGCACCGCCAGCCTGCAGAAGGGACCGCTGTGGTGGTGCAGCCACCACCGGCATCACCACCGCACGGCTGATACCAAGGCGGACGCGCACTCCCCCGTGGCGCACGGATTTTGGTGGTCCCACTGCGGCTGGTTCCTCCTCACCGACAGACACGCGCAGCCGCTGCTGCGCGCGGTGCCTGACCTGGCGGCGCTGCCCGAGATTGCGTGGCTGGAGCGCAACTACCTGCTCCCGCCAGCGGCGCTGGCGGCGGCGCTGGCGGCGACTGGCGGCGCGCGCGCGGTTGCGTACGGATTCGTGGTGGCCACGGTGCTCTGCTGGCACGCCACCTACGCCATCAACAGCGTTGCGCACCTGTTGGGCGGGCAGCGCTTTCAGTGCCAATTCAACGGTGCCTGCACCGCGCGCAACAACCTGTGCGTGGGGATGCGCGTGCGTTGCGCCATGCTGGCTGACCCCTGTGCGCAGGCTGCTTGCGCTGCTCACCCTGGGCGAGGGTTGGCACAACAACCACCACCGATACATGGCCTCCGCGCGACACGGCTTCGTGCAGCCCTGGGAGCTTGACGTCACCTTCTACGTCATCAAGCGTGCGTCGCCCCCCGCCGCAGCCAGTTGCGGCGCCGCCCCCTCTGACGCCCCTCTGTCCGCCTGCCGTCCACCAGTGATGGAAAGCGTCGGGCTGGCGTGGAACCTTCGTGCGCCGCCGCCAGAGCTGTTGGCGCACGCGTATGCGATGAAGGCACACTGACCTGCGACATCTTTCGCCTCTGGGCCGGGACGCTTGCCTCGATCGCCACCTCCTTTATTGATATTTGAAAATTTCTTGAGCTCGCGACTACGCGACTAGGTGAAGCGAAGCTGAGTAGCGGGCAGCAAGGCGTGCGAGGGTCCGCAGCGCAGCGCCAGGTCATTCAGCAGCGACGGCAGCTCACGCACCGAGTCGTGTGTGCTCGCTCTTGCTCGCTGTGTGCGGCGTATGCGAGCAAGGAGTGCGAGAGAACTGTTTCCGTGAGCAAGGGCATGGCAGTTTGCTCGACACGTTCTCTTTCGACGCTGCAGCTCCAACCAGAAGCTGCCAGCGGCCCTTCCGAGCTCTGAAGGGCAAAGCGGCTGCAACAGCGTGCCCACACGGTGCCACGCGCGTCGAAGAAAGGCTCTCCTCTCCCTGCCTCACATCAGCGCCCGCACCACGCCCATAGCAGCAAACCCAGCTGAGAAAAGCACCAGCGCTGCACGGTGCGCAGGGGTGCTGACGGGCGGCACGCCGCGGTAGAGCTGCAACGCAAGCGTAGCGCTCGTGGCTGCACACACGCCTGAGCCAACCACGCGGCAGGACAGGCAGTCGCTTTCCTCGGGCGGGCTCATGGTCGAATTGACGAACAGGCACGCGAGGCACGCAGAGACCGAGGGAACGCGCGCGAGTGTGCGATTCATTCGGTGATTCGGTCAGCCGTGCGTACCCACTACTACGCTGCTGAACACAGTCAAGGTCTTTGTCGTACGTGTCTAACGCAAGTGTCTGCATCGCAGACGATTTCGAGCGAAGAAGAAGCAGCGAACATCGATCGTCACGCTTCTGCCACGTGGGCGCATCGCTTGCGAGGAGCCGCCAGCTTGCGCTGCCTGGCCGCATGCCTGGCGATGCGCATGGCTGCGCAGACGTCCCAGACGCGGTGTGCGTGCGCCTCGGAGCGCTTGCAGGCAGCCTCCAGCGCCGCGAGCGTGACGCTGGGGAGGGTCACCTCACCGTCCTCCTGCGCCGCGTCGTAGGCCACCAGAGCCGCGTCCAGGCGCCCCTGCAGGCAGCAGGCCTGCACCAGGTCCGAGTACAGCGCCAGCCGCTCTGAGCGGGACAGCCCCGCCTGCGCCAGCAGCGCGCCGGAGGCCCCCGCCACAGCTGCATAACTCGCCTGCCGTGCGGCCGGGGGCGCCAGCGCGCTGTCGTCCTCCCGGGAGGCGCGCACGCAGCTGGCCGCAGCCGCCAGCAGCTGCTCGTACAGCGCCAGCGCCGCGTCCACGCGCCACACGCGCGCGCAGGCGGAGGCCAGCGCGGCCAGGGCTGGCGGGGAGAGGCTCCGGGCGGCCACGTGGGGCTGGGGCTGCAGGGGGTGGGGGCCGCGGGCGGGGCTCCTAGGGGCGCTGTGCAGCTGCTGCGAGGGCGCAGCCTCCCCCTGGTACCGCTCCGAGGCGACCCACAGCGCCTGGTCAACCTCCCCCGCGCGGCACAGCGCGCGAACCACTGCACTGCAGGCGGCCGTGCTGAGCTGGCAGGCCGCACCCGCAGCCTCCACAGCCACCGTGTAGGCTGCCGCCGCCAGCCCCTCTCGCGCCACAGCCTCCGCCAGCGCGCTGAAGGCTGCGGCGCTGGGCGTCATGCCCCGCTGCGCCATGAAGGCGCGCACCCGCAGCGCCCGCTCCGCGTAGTGGAAGCGGCACAGGGCGCACAACGCTGCGTTGAGCGCCTCCCGCTCCACCGCGCCGCCGCGCCTGGCCAGCGCGCGTAGCTCCACAAGCATCTCGTCCAGCAGGCCCGCGCGCGAGCAGGCCACCAGCAGCAGGTTGGCGCACACGTCCGAGAGGGGCACCCCCTGGGCCACCATCTCACGCGCCACGCCCAGCGCGCGCTCCACGTCCGCCGTGCGCTTGCAGCCGTCAAGCAGGATGCCGAAGGTGACGGCGGTGGGCGTGATGCCGGCTGCGCGCATGTCGCTTAGCGCCCCAAATGCACCGTCCGTGTCGCCAGCCTTGACGTGCGCGTCTAGCAGCGCGCTGTAGACGTACTCGTTCGCCTCCAGGCCGTGCTCGCTGCGCATGCACTGCACCAGCGCCGCGGCGCGCGCAGGGCCGTCGACGCCACGACCAACCGCAGATGTCAGCGCAGCCAGCGTGCGCTGCGAGGGCGCCACGCCGCTGGCGCGCATTGCGTCAAATGCGCGCAGCGCGGCAGGCGCGTCGTGCTGAGCAGCGCAAGCGGCGATGAGCGCAGTGAAGGTGATTGTGTCAGCCGCAGCGTGCCGCCCGGCCGCGCCGCTCGCCATGGCTGCCGCGCGCGCCGCGGCGCCCTCCAGGTCCCCCAGCGCGCCCCCCTGCAGCGCGATGGCTGCGTTCATTACGCTGGTGGTGCGCGCGGCTCTCGGCGCGGCATCTGCTGCAGCCAGCGCTGCCGCCGCGTGAAGCGCGCTGCCCCGGCAGGCTGTGAGCACCGCGCACAGGACGTAAGGGCTGTGCGCGTCGACGCCAGAGGCGCGCAGCACCTCCAGCGCTCTGGCGGGTGCCCCCGCGCGGCCGCACATGCTCGCCAGCGCGCTCCACGTCTGCGCGTTGGGCAGCTCTCCCGCGGCGCGCAGCTGCGCCACGGAGCTCCAGCCCAGCTGCAGGCAGGTTTCCGGCGGGAAGCCGGTCGTCTCGGAGGCGCAGCTGCGGGACAGCGCGGTGAGCAGGCTGCTCACCATGTGACGGTTGGGCGCCACGCGCTCAGCCTGCGCGGTGCGGAAGAACTGCAGCCCCGCGCGCGCGTCGCCCGCGGCGGCGCAGGCGGCTAGCAGCCCCCCGTACGTGCGCCCATTGGGCACCTCCCCAGCCTCGCGCATAGCCGCCAGCGTGCCCCGCGCCCCGGCCACGTCGCCGCCAGCCGCGTGCACCGCGACGAGCGCGTTGAAGGTGACGGCGCTGGGGCGCACGCCCTCGGCCCGCATGCACGCGTGGGCAGCAGTAGCAGCAGCCGGCTGCCCGGCGCGCCCGCAGGCGCTTATGTAGGCGTTGAACACGGTGGGGCTCCGTTCGCCGCGCCTCAGGCACGCCTCAAAGGCTGCTGCGGCTGCAGGGAAGGCGCCGCAGCGCGAAGCGGCGCTGATGAAGGCGGCCACGACGGAGGCGTCGGAGGGGATGGCGTCGGCGCCGCCCAGGTCGTTGCCCAGCGCCCCGAGCAGGGCTGTGAAGAGGGGTGGGCCAGCGGACGGCGCAAAGGCGACGTGCGTGAATGCCTCCTCCAAGCGAGCGTTGGCCAGCGCGGCGGCCATCACGGCGGCAGTGGCACCCTCCGTCGCGCCGGTGGAGCGGCGCAGCGCGGCGAAGGCTGCAGGCAGGTCGCCCTCCAGCAGAGCGTCACCGACGGCTCGCGACTCAACCTCCAACTGCTCATCCTCCGCCAGTGCAGGCTGAGAGCGCGGTGGCAGCACACGACGCCAGTCGGGCGTCTGGTACTGCGGCACTATGAGCAGCGGCGGCGAGCGCCTGGTGACGCGGATGCTGCTGCGAGGAATTGGAGCTGAGGCCACAGCCAGAGCACGCAGCGCACGCCCCTCGACGTAGCACGGCACCGTGCTGCCTAGGCGCGCTCGCGCAGAACGGATGGCGGCACCGCTCAGCGCTGGCATGGTCGCCACGAGAGGTGGCACGCGAGACGTGACGCGACACCTCAAGCACGGAGAAGGCGAGCACGGGTCTCTCAAACGGAGATCCGAGGGGAGCAAAGAGAGAGAAAAACGGCCGTACGGCCGTACGGCCCTACCTGACGCCGCCTTCTTGTTGCGTCTTCCCCAGTCCTCGCTCGTCGCTCGCTGCAGCTGCAAGCCGAGCGACGCACGCACCACGCAAGCAGAGGTGGTGCCTCCCACCAAGAATACCGCATAAGGCACGCACGCCAAAGGCAGCACATACACGGTCACCGACGTGTCTCACAGTCTCTGCCTCTCTGTGGTCTGGCTGCCTCGCCTAGGTGATGACGGTGGGCTTGTCGCGCCCCGTGAACTCCTTGAGCTTGGAGAGGGCCAGCGCGACGGAGATGAGCGGCGCCAGCGCCTGCTGCGCGTCAACCTGCTGCTTCGCCACGTTGGCCTCATACTGCTCCACGTACAGCCGAACGGTGGCGCCAGACGAGCCCGTGCCGGAGAGACGGAAGATGATGCGGCTGCCGTCGGTGAAGACGAAGCGCAGGCCCTGCTTGGTGGCGACGCTGCCATCGATGGGGTCTGTGTACTGGAAGTCATCCGCAAAGTCCAGCGTGTATGCGCCAAAGGCGTCGCCCTTCTTGGCGCTGGCGATGGTTGCACGGATGTGGTCAACCATCTTGGCGGCGTCGTCGCTGCTGCACTCCTCGTAGTCGTAGCGGCTGAAGAAGTTGCGCCCAAACTCGGCCCAGTGCTCCTGGCAGATCTGCGCCACGCTCACCTTCTGGCCGCCCACGGGCACGTCCTTGTTGCGGTAGGCGAGGATGGAAAGCCAGGCGAGCACCGCCCAGATACCGTCCTTCTCACGCACGTGGTCGCTGCCAGTGCCGAACGACTCCTCCCCGCACACGCTGCACTTGCCCGCGTCCATCAGGTTGCCAAAGAACTGCGGCACGGGCGGCGAGCCCGTGAGGCACGGGTGAGGCACGGGTGAGGCACAGGCGCGCACCTTCCAGCCGGTGGGCGTCTCAAAGAAGGGCACCCCCAGCTTGGCCGCCACCCGGTCCAGCGCAGCAGCCGTGGGCATGCTGCGCGCCAAGCCCTTGATGCCGCCCTTGAGCCAGGGAATGCAGCGCTGGCCGTAGGCTGCGATTACGGCGACGCTGTCGGAAGGGGTGACAAAGAACTTGTTGCCCAGAATCATGTTGCGGTCGCCGTCGCCGTCAGACGCAGCGCCGAAGTCGGCGGCGTTGGGGCCGTACATGAACTCCACCAGGTCGTGCGCGTACGTCAGGTTCGGGTCGGGGTGCCCGCCTCTGCGCAGTGCAGGGGAAGGGGGCAAGGCGTGAGCGCCGCCGCGCGCACGGCCAGTCCCAGCCGCGCGCACCCAAAGTCCTCCAGCGGCGTGTCGTTGACCACGCTGGAGGGGGCTGCGCCCAGGGCATCCACCAGGATGGGCTTCGCGTAGGCGCCAGTGATTGCGTGCATCGCGTCGAAGCGGATCTTGAAGTCCGGGCGGGAGAGGAAGGTTTTGAGGAGGGGGAAGTCGAAGACATGGTCCTTAAACAAAGCCAGGTAGTCAGCTGCAGGGTCAACCACCTCAACCTCGAAGCCGCCGAAGCGCGTCACGCCAGTCTTGCTCAGGTCCACGTCCGGGATGTCCGCTACGCGCAGCACAGAGACGGACTGGGTGAATCCGTAGATAGCGTCCGTCAGCTTCTCCGGCGCCGGCTCACCCGCACTGGCGTTGTACTTGATGCCCCAGTCGTTCTCCGGACCGCCCGGGTTGTGGGAGGCGGACATGATGAAGCCGCCCTGCGCCTTGCGGGCGCGGATGACGGCGCTGGCAGCAGGGGTTGCCAGGAACCCGTCGCGCCCAACCAGCATGCGCTTCACGCCGTTGCCAGCAGCCAGCTTGATGATGATCTGCGCAGCCTCCTTGTTGAACCAGCGTCCGTCGCCGCCTAGCACCAGCGTGGCTCCCTCCTGGGAGGGTGAGATACCGTGAGCACAAGCGTGGGGTCGGGAGAGAGCGAGGTGCCTCTCGCTCGCCCCGCGGCCCGCGTACCCGCTGCTCGGCGGGCAGGGCATTGAAGAGGCTCTGCACCCAGTTGGCCAGGTAGTTGCCAGTGCTGAACTCCTTGGCCTTCTTGCGCAGGCCGCTGGTGCCCGTCTTCTGGCCGTCAATCTTGGTGGTGGCCACCTCTTTCACAGCCACGCCGGCGGCGGCCATGGTCACGGCGCGCAGGCGCAGGCGCGGAGGGGCGCGGGAGAGAGCGCGGCGGGGAGCGAGGCCCGCGGGCGGAGGCGGGCGCACTAAGGCGGGGCTGGGGGCGACGACGCACACAGCCCGCATGCAGGCTGCAGGGCGCAAGTGAGAGACCCGCAGTCCCGCACAATTACGCTTGTTGTTGTTCAAATCGAACACGCTTGTACATACTTCAAGGGAATAGTAGAACGCACGGTGCTGGGGCTCCTCACTCAGAGATCGGTGCCCTTGCACACGGTGTATGGCGGAGGCGGCGTGTGTGCCTTCGTTGTCTCAGCTGTGCACTACCCTGCTCTGCAAGCACGCGCAGGAGCTGCTGTCGCAGGCCAGTGAGGTGCTGCCCCTCCTGCCTACTGCCAGCAAGGCTGCGTTGCTGGCCGTGCTGCGCCGCTTGCTGACCAGCGAGCATGAGGCGGACCTGGCTGTGCGTGCGCTTGCGGACGACTACAAGCGCCTCGACCTGAGCGGCTGCGCTCTCAGCGATGCTGGGTGCGCAGCGTCGGCTCAACGGTGCTGCAGCTTGCGCGCACTGGACGTGCGAGCCTGCCCGAACGTGACTAGCACCGGACTTCGCGCACTGCTAGCAGCGTCGCCAAGGCTGGAGGTGCTCCGCGTGGGAGGTTGCCCGGCCAGCAACCGCGCCGCGCGAGGCTCGGTGCCCGCCTTGCTGCCCCGCGTTCACGCGACTGTGAGGGCAGAGAGCTGGGAGGAGAGCGACGTCCCGCAGCCGATGGCCCCTCTGCTGCGCTGGTTGGTGTGGCCGGAGGCTGATGCACGCAGTCGTGCTGCCTTGGCCAATTGCCCGCGCATTAAGCTCGTCGGCGCCGCCACCATAGGGGATTCACGATGTATCAGCGACGAACGACGGCCAGATGCCAAGGAAAGAGTAGAGACGAGCCTCGCCCCAGACTCCCCCCAGCTCACTTCTCCGCAAGCCCAGCGCCCTGGCCAACATCGGAGGGGGGCACCCGTGGAGGCTGACCTACGATTTGCGCTAGATGCGCATGTGCTGGCACCTCTAGCGCTGGACAGCGAGCTCTTGAGACCGAGACCCAGCCCGCTCTCGCTGCCCTGCTCCGTCGCCCGACCGCTGAAACCGCGGCTGCACATTGCTGAGCTGTTCCGCCTCGCTTTTGTGGCTCGCGACGAGCGACTGCAGCCGAAGCGCGACAAGAATTGGAGGCAGAGCCAGCGTCGTGTGCTGACTGGCACCTCGAGCGCAGAGGATGTGCTGGCACGCTGCACTGGCGCTCTTCGCAATGGAGGCGCCACGCGTCTGCTGCGCGCTGGCCATCTTCCTGTGGACAGCAGCTGGCAATATCGTGAACCATGTTGAACAACCGCTGTGTTGAGACACGCAGAGACCTCAATCCGCTCTACAGTCGTAGTGATACATTCATTACTGCTAGTTGTTGCACAAGCCACCCATACAGGCGTGCCAATGCCGGCTATTGCTCCTCCTCCTCCAGCAGCGTGCTCTCTTCGTCGTCTTCGCCCTCAAATGAGGTTGGCTTCACCCGCTTCACGGGGATAGCCACCGAGAAGACTGTGCCCTGGTCCTCGTCGTTGGTCATGCTCACGTCCACCTGCTCGCCCTGGTCCACAACGACGAACTCGGACACGACGCGCAC
>Ga0049083_10000930_pt1 | contig 10902 bp, 6 predicted proteins | sample GreLakmeMI27MSRF_FD_66719 | JGI IMG/M metagenome (GOLD analysis project Ga0049083, IMG submission 66719) | Freshwater lentic microbial communities from great Laurentian Lakes, MI, USA - Great Lakes metaG MI27MSRF | ecosystem: Environmental > Aquatic > Freshwater > Lake | place: Great Lakes...
TGAAAAAAGCATAATTAGTTGTTTCATAAACCCCATTTATAAGCACACCTAATAAAAAGGCATCTTTAGGAGGTGCCCTTTTTTTTATAATAAAATAATATAATCCAGAAACCAATAATAAATAACATGCTAGTGCCGATTTTATATTAACTTTTAATTCTGTTTTTTGAACTTTATACAATATTGATAGCATAAAATCTTTAAATATAAATAAATATGTTAAATCTAATGATAGCAGTATTGTTCCACTAAGTATTAATGCTTTCCACATTTATGTTTATTATATATAATATACATAAATAATATTCTTAGTTTCCTAATATTTGATTATATTCAAGTATATTAGTTAATTGTAATTTTTTCCAATTAACTCACATTTAATTTTTTCCAATTAACTCACATTTAATTTTTTCCAATTATTTGAATCAATAGAAAACATATCTCCATACCAGATTTTCCCTAATTCGTATTCAGGATAATATATATTAGAAAAAAATGATAAATAACCAATTAATGCTGAAAATGATCCATGAGATAATATAATATGCTTACAAGTGCTAGCAAATTGAATTGTTGTTGTTTCATCAAAATTAATTAATTGCGAAGATGGATATAATTCTCTTAGTTTTATTATTATATTATGATTTTTTTCATCTGTTGCTATATATAACTTCTCAAAATTTACATTTCTAATTGCGTTTATATAATAAGTAATTCCCGGATTCCAACTTATAGCATCGGTTAATCTAACATGAATACATAAATCGTTGTTTGTGCCATAGCGTTCTTTAAATTGATTATTATTAATAATATTAGACATTATTTTATCTGTATGTAAATAATTATATAAAAAATTTGTTATTTCTTTCGTCTGAAAAAAATCGTTATTTGGGTCTAAATTATAATTTAAGTTTTTATTATTATAAATAGTAAAATAATTGTTATCTGTTAATTGAATAGTTTTTTAGTGTATTCTGCTTCCACTATATAATTCTATTCCTAATTTTTTAATTAAATCTTTATTTGTATAATCAACATTTAGATCATATTTTTGTGCTAATAAACAAACTGCTAAGTTACGTATAATTTGATTTCCTAACCTCCCTGGACCATTGGTTGAAGTCATGTATAAATAATTAAATCATAAATATTTAAATCATAAATAATTAAAATATTTATCTTTTTATAAATGAGACAAAATTTTTTCTATTTATACAAAAAAAATAAAACACTATTTGTAATATTTTTAATTTCCATTATAATAATTTTTTCATTTATAAATCAATCTATAGATTTAGAATAATGTAATACGTTATTAATGTGTGTTTTATAAGGCATATTTGTCTTTAATCCATGATTTTAAAAATTCCAATGAGCAATTTTTATAATCTTCATTGAATTCGTTTAATTTTAAAAATTGCGGTTTTTTCATAGTTGGTGTTTTATAAAATAAATAATCTCCAAACTTACCTTTTCTAATTGATAGTTCATTTGAAATCCTACGAACTAATACATTTGTTTCAGAGTCGCAATCTTTTAATATAGTTAGTGCGTCATCTATTTTAATTTCTTTAAAAGGAACATTTATTTTAATTGTTTTGAGAGATTTGCGTAGTTGTCCACATTCTAAATAATAACCAAATTTACCATTTTTTAAATATACATTTTCATCATTATAAACTCCTAATAATTTAGTAGTTTCTTCTTTTGTTTCTATTAGTTCTTCCAATTTGTATTCACCACGCTTAAGTTTTTCTATATTTATATCTTTTTTAACTCCATAAAATCCAAGACTTCCATCTTCTTTAGCAAATTTAATAGTAGGTCCATTTTTCCCTATTAAGTAGGTATGTTTAGCATCTATTTTTATATTTAATTTCTCTAATTTCTCTAATTTCTCTAATTTCTCTAATTTCTCTCCATTTTCCAAATTTGAATCGCATTTAATAATTAAATTATTGGAATTTATTAATGAAGTAATCAAACTATTACACTCATCGCACAATTCATAATATTTCTTTTTCCCGTGTGCTATATTATCTAACTCATCTTCCATACATTTTGTATAAGTATAGTCAAATAAATCATCAAAATATTTAATCAAAAATTCAATAACAAATATACCCATTTGTGTTATTACTAATTTATTTTTCTCATTTCCGAATTCTTTTGTTCCTTTTTCCTCAAATATATTAGTTTCTAATAACTCATAATCTATAACCTCTATTTTTTTTCCTTCTACATTTTGCTTTATTACATAATTTCGTTCCTGAATTTTTTCTAGTAAGGATGAAAATGTAGATGGGCGACCAATACCTTTTTGCTCTAATAATTGAACTAAACGCGCTTCACTAAAATGAGATTTTAATTCTTTAAGTGTTTGCCTACAAGTAATCTTTTTATAATTAATTATGCCTTCTTTGATATTTTTTAAATATTCATAATATTTTTCTTCTTCTTGTCCAAGCACTGCTTTCCAACCAAGAAATATATTTTCTTCAGCACTATATTTATATGTTGCGTCTTGTGGTGCGCTAATATTTACAACTAATTGTTTATATACTGCTGGTGCCATCATGCTTTCTAGACTATTATTCCATATTATTTTGTATAATTTTCTATGTTTTGCGCTAAATGTTTCTTCATTATCTACATTATCTACACCTATACAAGTAGGTCGTATTGCTTCGTGTGCTTCTTGTGCGTTGTTATTTTCTGAAGTTGTTTTTACATTAGTAGCATCCTTAGTAGCATCCTTAGTAGCATCCTTAGTAGCATCCTTAGTAGCATCCTTAGTAGCATCCTTAGTAGCATCCTTGCTTTGAATTAATTTATTTATTTCTTGATTAATATATTCAGGTTTATATTTTTCAATTATATAGATTTTACTTTTTTCAATAAACTCCTCGCTATATACTTTACTATCTGTTCTCATATATGTAATATATCCACATTCATATAATTTTTGTGCCAAATCCATTGTTTCTTTTGGAGAAATATGCATTAAGTTGTTTGCTGCTTGTTGAAGTCCTGATGTGGTAAAAGGTAGTGGTTGATTCTTAATAGTTTCACGTTCTTTTGCCTTCAATAACATATGTTTAAATTGTTTACTTTGCTCTAAAAATTCTTTTATTGAATCGTGGGTTTCATGATTTGTATTTAATGTAAATTGAATATTTTTGCTAGTAAAATAACCAATACTATTAAAACTTAGTTTGCCAGGTGATTCTTCAATTTCTTTATAATTATCATAAACTAGACGCAAAGCAGGTGTTTGACAGCGCCCAGCACTTAATGCGTTTTTAGTATTTGAAACAATATGTCTCCATAATAATGGTGTTATAGTATAACCGACAATTAAATCTAAAATTTGGCGGCCTTGCTGAGCATAAACTAGATCTAAATTTATTGATCTGGGATTAGCAATAGCATTCTTAATAGCGCGTTCAGTAATTTCGTGAAAAACAATGCGTTTAGTAGTTGCCATATTTAATTTGAATACTTTAGCAATATGCCATGCTATTGCTTCTCCTTCCCTGTCGTCGTCTGTTGCTAAAATTACCTCTTGAGCATCGTTAATTGCTTTGCGCATTTTAGTAATCTGAGATTGTTTAGTTTCAATAATATCAAAAGATGGTTTATAATTATTTTTAAAATCTATTTGATTTAAATTTGAGAGATGAGTAATATGTCCATAGGAACCTATAACTTTATAATTGCTTCCTAAGAATTTTTCTATTTTTCCGCATTTTGCTGGTGATTCTACTATTAATAAAGTATAACTCATTTATAGGTTATTGAGTATAATAATTTATTAGTCTAATTAGTTATTAACTTATTTTTAATTCATTTTTAATAAGTATTAATATTTATTAATATTTATTAATATTTATAGTATTTATAGTATATAATAAGTCACTATGTCTTGTAAAAAATTAATGTGTAAATATAAATTAGATGGTAAATCTTTAAGTGATAAATCCATAACTAGAAAATGGTTGAAAATAAATCACCCCGATAAAGGAGGCAATATTAACAGTGATGATTTTAACAAAATATTAGAATGCTATCAAAATAATGAATTTTGTAATTTGGCACCTCCAACAAATAATGAAAATCACGAAAACCATAAAAAAACAATTAAAGTTTCTAAAAAAAATAGAGCACGAATATTTAGTTGTATGCGAAAAACAGCCAACTTTAGTAAAATTGTAGGTTATCATAAATTTGATAAATCAATATATGATCCAAATAAATTAAATCTAGACTTAACAGAGGCATCGCCTAAGATGATGCAATTATTAAATAACATTAAAGAACTAGATGCTCAAGATGAAATAAACCATAATAAGAAATTCAAACATTTTATATTTTCAGATGTAAAAGAGGGTGGTTATGGGGCAAAAATAATAGCATCGGCATTTCAGGCAAATGGTTATAATAATATAATCAAAGCAAAAAAAGGACAAAAACAAAAACCCAAATTATATTTAGATCTTCAAAATTCCAATTATAAAAATTTTGCTTTATTATGTTCAAATAGTATTTATGATGCCACTTTTAATGAGAAGATCAAGAGAGAAGTGTTAAAAACATTTAATGAACGCCCTGGTAACATAAATGGGAAAAATGTAAGGTTAATAATTTTTGATAGCGGATTTAAAGAAGGAATTGATTTATTTGATGTTAAATACGTTCATATTTTTGAACCATCTTTAACTATTGCGGACTTAAAGCAAACAATAGGGCGCGCAACAAGAACATGTGGTCAAAAAGGTTTGCCATTTCAAGAAAATATTGGATGGCCATTATATGTATATAATTATTATTTAACAGTTCCTGAAATAGTAAGCAATACATTATATACTAACAAAGCATTACTTGAAAATGATGCTGGTTTAAACAACGATGAAGTACTATTATTTAAAAATATAGAAAAATATAACGACGCTACTTTAAATTATAGCACATTTGATAAAGCAATGAACTCACTATCCGAGCAACTATATAATTTAGCACCTATGTTGGCAGTTGATTATGAATTAACGCAAAATATGCATAATGTTAGCGACTTAAATAATGAATTTATGGATAATGAAGTTTATTTAATGAGGGGTGGTGCTAATAAATATAAAAATCCAAATACTAAATCCAAATTTTTCAAAATAGATTATATTAAATGTCACGGAAAATGTGGTAAAAAAAATACTAATGATATACCTATTGGTATTGATTTTATGATATATGTATATAAAAAATATAAACATCCTAGTAAATTGTTGTTGGGTAATAAATCAAACAGGCGACAGTTATTATGCGACTATATGAAAAATTTAGATAATAAATTTTGCTCGCATTTAAATTTTGAATGGGCAAAACGCTACACTAAAATCCCAGATATTATTGAAAATACTAAAAACTTACAATCAATGAAAAATGAGTTATTGGCCCTCGAATTAAAAATAAATGATGACACCGATGCTGGCACTAAAATATATCCGTTAGTTTTATATAAAGGCAAAAAAAATAAACAATCTTATAAATTAATTACTAAGTCTATAAACTCTAATAAATCTTCTAGAAAACAAAAACCTTCACATTTTAATTTTACAAAAATGAGAGATTATATTAAAAAAACTTATTATAACAAAGAATTTATCTGGGAAAAAATAGTTATAGAAAATAAATGCTTGCCCACTGCTAATGCTAATGTTAATGTTAATGCTAATGCTAATACTAATTCAGCAAGTCAAATCGCATTCAATCCAACACAAAAATTTATAGCGCACTATTTTACTCCAGAGTCGCCTTATAAGGGACTCTTGTTATGGCACTCGGTTGGGACAGGCAAAACTTGTACCGGCGTAGCAACAGCAACCACAAGTTTTGAGAAACAAGGTTATTCAATATTATGGGTAACACGCACGACCTTGAAAAGCGATGTTTGGAAAAATATTTTTGACCAAATATGTCATACTATTATATTAGACGAAATTGAAAAAGGATTAATTATTCCTGATAATATTAATGAACGTAAAAAATTGCTATCAAAAAGTTGGTTGGAACCAATGTCATATAAACAGTTTAGCAATTTATTAGCCGGAAAAAACAAGATTTATGATATATTACTAGAGAGAAACGGTTCAACAGACATATTAAAAAAAACGCTTATAATAATCGACGAAGCACACAAATTATATGGTGGCGATTTGAAAGCATCAGAGCGCCCGGACACAGAAGTAATGGAAAATTTAATAAGCAATAGTTATAAAGTATCTGGATTAGATTCGTGTAAATTATTAATTATGACGGCAACCCCATTTACCAACAGTCCTCTTGAATTATTTTCTTTAATTAATCTTTTTATAGAGCACGAGTCTGATAAAATAACTACAAATAAAGAAGAATTTAAGAAACAATATATGACATCCGAAAATATATTAAGCACTAATGGAGTCAAACTTTTGGCAAATAAACTAACTGGACTTATTAGTTATTTAAATAGAGAAAAAGATCCAACACAATTTGCGCAACCTATTATGATCAATGTTCCAATATTAATGACACATATTGAAACCGAAGACTTGAGAGATGCTGTTTATTTAAATAAAAAATTTGATAAAGTTGCCGACGATGTAGCAGAACAAATTGTAATATTAAAAGAGAAAATAAAAAATATGAAAACCGATTATAAAATGAAGAAAGCAAAATTAACCGAGACAAAATCTTCATATTCAAAAGAAGAATTTACTAATTTAAATAATAACTTGAAAGTTCTATTAAAAAATATAAAAGATTTAGAAGAAGAATTGAATAATTATAAAGACACAAAATATGAGTCTGAAACAAAGATAAAAGAACTTAAAGACAAAGTCAAAAAAATAAAAAATTCATTACTTCAAGAATATATATTATATACAAAATGCGCACATTTAAACTATAAAAATAAAAAAAATAATGGAACGCGCAAAAGTTATAAACTTATGAAATAAATAGATTTTTTTATGCGTAAATTATTTATTATTTAAAAATAAATAGTTATTTATTTAGAGATAATTAATAATTATTTACATTTATTTAAAAATAAGAAATTAATATAGTATTTTTAAATTAATAATTATTTACATTTATTTAGAAATAAGAAATTAATATAGTATTTTTAAATATTATAATATTTACTATATATATAAATGACTGCCTCGGTATCAGAATCTTCTGGTGGTGATGTTGCTGCGTATGATGGTGGAACCGCGTATTCTGAATATGGTGCTTCAGGAGGTAGAAGACGCGGAAAAAGAAACTCTAGAAGAAGATCGAGAAAAAATATGAGAAAAATGTATAGCGGCGGTGAGGGAGAATTATCAATCACAGGCAAGTCAACAAGCGAGAACCAAGGCGGCGGTAGGCGCAGAAAAGGAAAAACACAAAAAGGAAAAACTCGCAAAGGAAAAGTAAGTAAATGGATAACTCACGTTAAAAATTTTTCAAAAGCTAACAAAATGGATTTCAGAGATGCGTTAAAAGACCCAAAATGCAAATCAACATATCATAAAATGAAATAATAAAAACAAGTAATAACAATACATAATGATATCATATATATTATTTAAAAAATAATATATATAAAAAATATATATAAAAATATATTACACCTTTTTCTCATTTCAAACGCCGTTTATTTTGTAGAATAAATATATAATGATACCAATTATTGTAGCAACATTAGCACCAATAGTAAATTCAATTCAATTATTTCCCCAATTATACAAAACATATATAACAAAAAGCGTAAAAGATTTATCATTGTATTCTTTATCACTCATTTTACTAACTAATTTGCTTTGGTTGCTACATGGGTATTTTATAACTGATAATTCACTAATTGTAGCAGGTACGGTTAGCATGATAATAAATGTGGCACTGTTAATATTATTTTTTCTTTACAGAAAAAACAGGCGTTTGAAATGAGAAAAGGTGTTAAAAAAAATACTTACTTAGTTATTAATTTGCGAACTCTCATTAATTCTAATGCCGGAGTTGCCCCTTTAGTTTGTTTAAAAATATTAATCAGCGCATCGCCTGTTAATATTAAAATTTCTCTTAATTCGTCATTTTGCGTAAATTTGGCATATAACGCTTTTTCTAATAAACCCGACTCTATTTTTTTAAAGTCCTCGTCATTCAATATTACAGTTTTAACAGATTTTTTAACAATATTAGAATTATATAATTTTAGTGCTTCTTCATTGTTTGCTCCTACTTCTCCATTTTTCATAAATTTACCATATAGGTCAACCAAGTCTTTAAATCGAGAACCTAACATATAATGTTTAACACTAGACCAATTGTTTCCATCGATTACTAGATTAGGAACTAAAAAATCATTGTCCAGTTTTTTGCGCCATTCTGGATATTTTTTCTTGTTATTTAAATCTAAAATATTTTTTAATGTTTTCAGTTCTGGTTTTATAGATTCCCCACTACCTTCGCCAACTTTTTCATGTTTTGATTTGCTATATATTTGAATTATAATAGAATCACTATAATCTTGTGATTTAGGGGTTTTACTAGAAACTAACGAATCGTAACCACTGGTTTTACTAATGGTTGATGTTTGAACTCCGTTTTTATTAGCAAACGCTTTAAAATCGGGTATTAAGACATATAGTCCTGCGCCTTGCTCCATACATTTTTCTAAAACTAGCTCTTTTATTCTATATGGTACTTCATTAAATGTTAATGCTCCGCGCTTCGTATTTTTATCATATGTTATTAATTTATAATGAATACCTTTAATATAATCAGTTATTATGTAGTATGATGGTTCAAAAATACCTTGTGCCTGTAATTTCTTATCGGCTTCAGAACATTGTAAAACCAGTTCTTTTTCACCATTTAAGAAATGATCTTGTGATAGCACAATAAATTTAACCTTGTATAATCTCTCCAATGTAACCAATGCCCAATTATCTGCCCAATATTTCCCCCCTACTTCCATAATTACTTTTTTAAAATCATCTACCGTTTCCACATCTTTCATAAACTCAAATTCTTTTGTTAAATCATCTAATTCTTTATTTTTATCACTAACGGAAGACATTTTATCAAAATTAGATTTAACATCATTGATCATTTTCGCCTTATCTTGACCATCAGCAGTTGTAGTAATCATCTTTTTTAATGTATAATGTTTCTTTTTATATTCTTTTAACTGGGTTTGTGTAGTCTTCAAACTATTATAGAATAATCCAAAAAACTCTTTATAGTTTGCCAATATTTCTTCGTCAACTTCATTTGCTAATTTTTCACGAATAGATTTTACTGATGTATCTATTTTTACACTTTTTAACGCATCTCGTAAAACCGCAAAAAAACAATCTCCACCACCCTCATTGTCTAAAATATCATATTTATTGCTTCTTAAATATTTATTTACCCACTTATGAGATGGGTCCTCCTCGTATTTATTAATTTCATAATCACTTTCTTCTTTAGTTTGACTATTTATTTCCATCAAATCATATTCTTGACTTATAAGTTTTTGTGGTTTTTTATCAATATTGCCAATATTGCCAATATTGCCAATACTTTCATCATCACTAGAACCATCATCACTAGAACCATCATCGCTCGAACCATCATCACTCGAACCATCATCACTACTATTAAATTCACTTGCGTTAGACGTTGTTTCAAATTTATCAATTAACTCGTAATTGTTCATAATTAAAGGTTTAGCAAATGGAAATATAATTGGTTCAGACATTTTATTTAAATCCACATCCTGATTTGAATCTAATACTGAAGCAAAATCTGTATTATTTGATTCATATATGCCTATTTTTGATACAACCGAACCATTATTTGCTAAATAAATATTAAAATACATAATATTATTACTTATAAATTCAAATCTAGGCGTTCCTAAAACGAATTTTATATGCTTATTATATATTTTAGCATTATATACATATGCTTCATGATTTAAATCTGATTTATCAATATTATTTGTAATAGCGTATTCTACTTTGCTGTCAATATTAGATGTAATCATTATATATATTATCTATTTTTATAAATGTATTTTTAAACTATTATAATAATAATAAATGTATTTTAACATTTTAACATTTTAACATTTTAACATTTTAACATTTTAACATTTTAACATTTTAACATTATTAATTATACCAATCTTATAACATCTAATATATAAAGTTTGATTAAACTAATATATATTTTTTATATTTATCTTGAACATCCATTAATTTGAATTTTATTTTATTTGTAAAACAAATATAGTTAGTTCTATTAACTAATAGCGAATCAACAACTTGATATATTTTTAAATTCGCATCTATTTTTTTAATTACTCTTATTTCTTTAAATAGTTCATTATATATTGTAATCAAGAACTCTAATATGTTCTCACAATATGCACTATTGTTTTCAATTTTTAAATTGGTTATGAAAAAATTATGTAAGAGTAAAATAAATTCTTCGATAATAGGTGTATTAATAAATAAATTATATATGTAATTATTTTTTTCTAAATTTGCTGTGTTTTCTAACTCATAAATTAATGTTTTTTTATAAATATTTATAATAAAAACTATAAAACACTTGTATTTATCATTATTTTTATTTATTGTAAACTCGTCCTCTTGTTTACTATTAGTATTTGTAATATATTTTTCAAAATTTAAAAAATCCTCATATTTCTCTTTTAATAAATTATATAAAAATATATTTTCTAAGGTATAATTTTTAATGTAATAAATATTAAGTAATGAAAAAAAAACACTTACATATATTGAACTATATGTAATATTATTATAACACATATAATCAATTATATATTTATCCATCGAAGATTTATCCATCGAAGATTTATCCATCGAA
>Ga0049083_10000932_pt1 | contig 10897 bp, 7 predicted proteins | sample GreLakmeMI27MSRF_FD_66719 | JGI IMG/M metagenome (GOLD analysis project Ga0049083, IMG submission 66719) | Freshwater lentic microbial communities from great Laurentian Lakes, MI, USA - Great Lakes metaG MI27MSRF | ecosystem: Environmental > Aquatic > Freshwater > Lake | place: Great Lakes...
ACCAGCGGGGCTGATCGTGCTGGGAGAGAGACCTTCGGCGAACAGGAGTCGCACCAGCGTGGCGTGGTTGTTGATCGCGCTGTTGATGAGCCAGTTCACTTTCTCTGAGTGTGGAGTGCGGCGCAGGTTGGCTGCGAACAGGGCCGCCTCTCGCGAGGAGAGGCGGCGCAGCGAGCGTTGAGCGCGGCGTCCTCGGCACGTTGAGCAGCCTCGGCAGCCTCGGACATGCTTGTTGAGCAGTGCGGGGCAGCGCAGCAGGGCGCGAGGGCGTGTGGGAGGTGGAGGGAGAGTCTTGCGCGGATTAGGGCAGGTGCTCAGTCAGCCCCCGTGCAGCCTGCGCTACCACAGTTAAGAGCAGCGAGCACCCGGGCGAGCGTACAGCGCCCAAGGGCAGCCGCGAGAGAGCGCGGGCGGAGGCGCAGAAGGCGGAAGGTGGCCCAGAAGCGGGAGTGCGCGACTTGTGCAGCCTCGCTCTGCAACACAGGGGCGCTCGCAGGCACAGGCTGCGCAGAGCCAGCGAATACCGTGAGACAGGCTTGCGGAGGGAGCGAGTGACGTGGCGGAAAAACGTACGACCGATCTTTACCTGTTTACAGCTACGTCTCTAACTCGCCACGGGCGCGGCGGCGTCGTGTTCTCGCAGAAATGCCAGCACGGTGTTCTTCCACGCCTTGGCGACGCTCATGGGGCGGCCCAGCACGATGCCCATGCCTCTGAGTAGGATAGTGTTTCGGGAGGCCATCACAAACTCGTCGGGCCAGTAAAGGCAGGGGTCCTCCCTCGCCTGCGCCTCGAACCAGGCTTGCACGTTCAAGCCGCCCGTGATTTCCCGGTCATCTCGGTCGAAGGCTATGACGGCGGCTCGGTAGCACAGGTCGTCGTTGCTGTGCACCGTCTGATATCCGCACGCCCGGAACAGGCGTACCGCCGCGGCCGCGTCCTCGTCCGCCAGAGCGCGCATGAGACGCGCCAGGCGCACGCGGTCCCCTAGCGCAAGGCGGCACGCCTGGCCGTAGTCGATGAGCCCTAGTCTGCCGTCCCGAAGCAGCAACACGTTTCCCGGGTGCGCATCTCCGTTGAAGAGCCCATCCACGAACAGCTGATGGGCATGCACCGCTGAGAGCAGGCACAGCACGCTCTCCACGTCCAGAGGAGGAGGCGTGTGCCGCATCAGCGACGGGGAGCGTCGCCCCCAGCTGGCGTTGCGCAGCGCTCGCGGCACATTGTGCGCCGCATCGCTCACCCACAGGTAGCTGCGCAGCAGCGCGCGGCGCCACAGTGGGCGCGGCACGGGTGCGGTGGGAGGGCCACCTTCTGCGCCAGAGGCGGCTGCCACGGCCGCCCATTTGGCGCGCAGCTGCTCCAAGTTCATGCCTCGCGCCTCAGCCATCACAATGGCGCGCCGCCGCAGCGCGTTGACCAGTTTCTCTCCATCCAGGTACTCCATGACCAACACCTCTCGCCGACACAGCTCCATCACCGGCCGAGGCACAACCACTCGCGCGTGGAAAGGCGAGCGCGCCACGTTGTCAGCCACCGTCTGCAGCGCCTCTGCTTCGCGATCGTAGGCGAACTCAGTGAGAAAGGCGCGTTCCACTTCGTCAAGGACCGCCAAGTGCTCCGGCTGCGCGATGGCGCAGAATCGACGGATGGTGCGCAGATCTCCCCGGAACAGAGCCTCCACGCGCGGGTACTGCACCTTCACAGCAACCTCGCGGCCATCCAACAGCCGCGCGCGGTGCACTTGGCCAATGGAAGCTGAACCCAACGGCACTGCGTCGATGCTGGCGAACACCTCGCGTACAGGGCGCCCGTAGGCGCGCTCCAGCAGCGCCTGGACGTACTCTAGGGGCTCGTAAGGGCAGGTGTCCTAGGGACAGGCGCGCGCATGTGTCAGCGAAGTGAAGAGTTGAGGCTGCGCCGCTCGCAGCTTACGTAAAGCGTCTCGCAGCGCTCGATGTACTGCGGGGCCACGAAGTCGCTGCGGGTAGCGCCGATCTGGCCCAGCTTGATGTAGAAGCCCTGCGCAGACGAGCGTGAGCGAGCGAGTCGCCTGGCGCGAGGCCGCGAGGCCGCTTGGCGCTGTCGGTCAGCGCCGGAGGCGCGCACCCGGAGCTTGAGGATGACGTGGAGTGAGAGAGGCGCGTAGCGGTCGTGAAGGGGCTGTAAAGCCGCCTCCGTCTCAGCCTCCGAGGCACCTTGGCGACGCAGCCACCACTCTGTGAGACGGTAGTGCGCCAGGGCTGGCAGCGCGTGCGCGTTGAAGTAGACGGAGCGGGAGAGGCCCTCGTCGGAGGCTACGGCAACGGGAAGCGCCTGCCAAGGGCTCAGAGGGCGGCATGCTCGCACAAAAACGAGAGCCGCATACCAGTGCCGGCACCAGCCACCCGTAGCGCCGCAGCGTGCTCTGAGCCGGAGCGCTGCCCGCAGCGGTGGTGGAGAGCGTCCGGCCCCGCAGCAGCGAGGCGCATAGTTCGCGCGTCCGAGAGCGCAGCATCGACACCTCGGCGCTAGCTGCTCATGCTCAGCGCGTATCGTGATAGGCAACACGCAGAAAGCGAAGAGAAGAGAGCCGCTGGTCGAGTGGTCGTACGTATTCATCGTTTCAGTTTCAGTGCCAAGTCACTAACGCCTCGCTCCTCCGCAAGCCTGTCTCACGGCATTTGCTGCCTCTGCGTAGCCTGTGCCTGCGTGCAGCCCTCGTGTTCACAGAGCGAGGCCACGTGAGCGCACTCTCGCTTCTGTGCCTCCATCGCCTGCGCCTCCGCCCGCGCTCTCTCGTGCCCGTCTGTGGGTGCTGAACGCTTGCCCGGGTGCTCGCTGCTCTTCGCTGTGGGCGCAGGCTGCGCGGGCTGAAGTGAGCGCCAACCCTTCTCTGCCTCGCGCCCGCCCTCGCGCCCCGCCGCGCTGCCACGCGACGCCTGTGCGAGCCACTCTCCGTTCAACAAGGATGTCCGAGGCTGTAATAGCTGCTGAGCGTGCCGAGTGCGCCGTGCTCAACGCTCGCTGCGCCGCCTCTCGTCGTGAGGCTGCCCTGTTCGCAGCCAAACTGCGCCGCACTCCACACGCACAGAAAGTGGACTGGCTCTGGAACAGCGCGATCAACAACCACGCCACGCTGTTGCGACTCCTGCTCGCCGACGGCCTCTCTCCCAACACTGTTGACATTGGTGAGTCGGTGCTGCGCGTAGCCGCTTGTCATGGATCGATCGACGTAGTGCGCCTCTTGCTGGAGGCTGGAGCTGAGGCCAACAGCTTTGACAGTCTTGGAAACACGCCTCTCCGAGCCGCAGTCAGCCTCGGCAAGATCGCTTGCGCACGCGAGCTGATCCCGCACACGGACTTGCGCATCTTCGGTGCCTCCGGCAACAATGTGCTGCATTCTAGCATCATCGCCAACCAGCCCGAGACCTTCAATCTGCTGCTGCCCCACTATGCGGCTGACGTTGACGTGCGCACCATCAAGAGACGCACCCCTGCTGACCCTGGCTGTCCGTACAACTGCACGCCATTATATCTCGCGTGTCAGGGTGGACATCACGGCATGGTAAAGGCCTTGCTGGCTGCGGGGGCCTCGCGGATGGCGCACGACAACGATTCGTTCTCCTGCCTCCACTCCGCCGCTCAGAACGGTCACCTGGCCTGTGTGACTATGCTCATTGGGCGCCCTGACAACCAGAAGATGAGCGCCTCGAAGATTAACGCCCAGGCAAACCAGGGCCAGACAGCCCTTCATCTTGCAGCTTTCGGTGGTCACCGCTACTGCTGCGCCGCGCTCCTCGCTGCCTGCGCAGACCCTGCTGCTGTCACACATGATGGGCTCACGGCGCTGGATATTGCTAAGGAGTGCCACCCTGGCAACCAGGAGCTGATCGAGTTGCTGGAGTGTCGCGGCGGTGGCCCTGCGCCGCTCCTCTGCGCCGGCTGCGGCGCCTCCGACAAGCGCCTCCGCGCCTGTTCGGCATGTGGGTCCGCGTCCTTCTGCAGCGCAGCGTGCCTGGCTGAGGCGTGGACCACGGGCACGCACAAGGCGGAGTGCCAGCGCATCCAGGCGGCCAACGAGGAGAAGACTCGCAGCCGCATCACCATTCACAAGTAAACAGACACGCCCGCTCCGCCCTAGACAATGCATGCAACAAACAGCGGCCGCCTGGCCTCATCAAAACCGTCAAAACGAGCTACCTGCCTGCGCCGCTCTAGACACTGCGTGCAACCAACAGCTGCCGCCGGGCCTGCTCCATCCCTTCCTTCCTCTTTCCTCTGCCCATCTGCCCAGCGACGGTCCTCTAGATCTGGTCCGTCACCTAGCCTGTGTCTCACCTAGCCTGTGTCTCACCTGGCCTGTGTGAGCGAGAGGGGCACCTAGGTGGGCCCTCATTTTTTCTCACCTTGCCCCCCTGTGTTTCACCTGGCCTGTGTTTCACCTGGCCCGGGGAAAAACACAGGCTAGGTGAAACACAGGCGCGGTCAAGACAGGCTAGGTGACGGACCAGATCTAGAGGAAGCGACGGAGCTTGGGGTGGGGTGGTGGTCGTACGTTTCGGTGCCCAGTCATTTGCGACTGGCTCCCTCCGCAAGCCTGTCTCGCAGCATCTGCGGGCTTTGTGCACCTGTGCCTGTGCGCGCCCTGCATCGTTCAAGGCCGTGCGAGCTCACTATCGCTTCTAGGCCTCTCTATGTCGACGTTGCTCCTTTCGCCGCGACTGCTCTGCTGTTCCAAACGGCGGGCGTTCCGCCCGCAGCGCCCGCCCTTCTACCGCGCAGTGAGCTGCGGCGCAGTTCCTTCGGACAACGCAGCGTTCGTGCTCCTCGCCACCTGCGCTGCCGCAGCGGCTTACGCGGAGCAGCACACGGCACTGGGTAAGCGCTTCTCCTCGCCTGTGCTGGCTCTGGCGGGCGCTGCCAGCTGTTCCGCGCTGGGCCTGCTGCCCGGCAGCGCTCACGCCGTCTCCATCGTCTGGACCAGCCTACTGCCGGTGGCTGTGGCCTTGTCGCTGTTGTCCACGGACCTGACCGAGCTGAGCACGCTGGGCGACGGACTGCTCGCCTTTGGCTGCGCAACGCTGGGCACCGTGATTGGAACGGCTGTGGCGTATCAGGCCGTAGGGAGGCTGCTGGGGCCGCACTGTTGGCGCCTTGCAGCTTGCCTGTGCGCCTCATACGTGGGCGGGAGCGCCAACTTTGCGTCAGTAGCGTCCGCGGTGGGACTCAGCTCTAGCGGCAGTTCGCTGCTTGTGGGCGCAATGGCGATGGACAATCTGGCCATGGCGCTCTTCTTGGCGCTGCTGCTGTATCTGGCGCGTCGCGAGAGCGGCGGCGGGGCAGCCCAGGTTGTGGCCTCACCTTCGTCGTCAACAACCACCGCTAGCTTTGCGGCTGCGCTCAGCGCGTCGTTGTGCTGCACGTGGCTGGGCCAGTCGCTGGCTTGGCGGGCGGGCATGCCTTCGCTGGGGCTGGCGTTCGTCGCAGTCAGCGCCAGTGGCCTCGCAGCGCTGTCCTCGCGCCTGCTCCGCACCCACCCTGAGCAACTCTTCGCCGGCGCCGAACAAGCCGCTGGCGCGCTGATGCTGCTCTTCTTCGCGTCGCTCGGAGCGGGTGCCAACATTCAGGCAGCTGCAGGGCTCGGTGGCGCCACTTTGGCATTCATCGTGATCCTGCTGTCCGTTCACCTGCTGGTGACGCTGGGTCTCGGGCGACTTCTGCGCCTGCCGATGTCAATGTTGCTTTTGGCGTCCAATGCGGCGGTTGGAGGGCCTGCGACGGCCGCCGCCATGGCCGCCGCATGCGGCTGGAGCTTATTGCGACCAGGACTGCTGCTAGGGTGCCTGGGCTATGCCATTGGAACGCCAATCGGACTGGCCGTGGGTCACGCTCTGTCGCGCTGGTGAAGAGGAACATAGGACACGGAGGTCGGTCACGGAGGACAAGGAACACGCAAGGAAAAGAAACACCGACCACGAGGAGTGAACGCATGTCGTACATAACCACTGTTGCCCTGTCTCGCGCCATATGGCCGCCTTGTCTGCGTCGTTGGGCGGCTGCGCGCCGCGCGCGCAGCCGCGGCGCGGCTGCAGCAGAGCCAGGAGCAGCCGCCGGCCCGGCAATGCGTTGCACGCAGCCAGCGCGCCGCCGCCTGCCGAGGAGGCCTTGGAGCTGCGCACCGGGCGAGCCTCCAGCTCCGGGCGAGCGGAGGAGGGCGCAGAGGACACCCCCAGGTTTCGAGACAACCCGGTGGCCGCGATGCGCTCGTGGCTGCGCCTGCCCGACAACAGCCAGAGAACCGTGCGGCGCCTTCGCCGAGAGGTGGTGGGTCCCACCAACGCGCTGGAGGAGCGCATGCGTTCCCTTTCTGACGTCGAGCTGGCCGGCACGACAGCCTCGTTGCGCGAGCGCCTGGCAGCGGGCGCTACCTTGGACTCCCTCCTTCCTTACGCCTTTGCCGCCACGCGCGAGGCTGCCCGGCGCGCGCTGGGCCTGAGACACTACGACGTGCAGCTGATGGGCGGAGCTGTGCTGCACGAGGGCGCGGTTGCTGAGATGCGCACCGGTGAGGGCAAGACGCTGGTGGCCACGCTAGCGGCGTACCTGAACGCTCTGCCTGGCGGCGGGGTTCACGTGGTCACTGTGAACGACTACCTGGCGGGGCGGGACTCAACCTGGATGGGCCGAGTGTACCGTGCGCTTGGCATGACCTGTGGCTGCGTGTCCAGCGCCACGCCCCAGGAGCTGCGCGCCGGCGTGACAGGCTATGGCGCAGACGTGACGTACGTGACCAACAGCGAACTGGGCTTTGACTACTTGCGAGACAACATGGCGCAGAGCGCCTCCGAGCTGCGCCACACGCGCCCTTTTGCCTTCGCGCTGGTGGACGAGGTGGACAGCGTGCTGATCGACGAGGGGCGAAACCCGCTGCTCATCAGCACCGTGCAGGAGGAGCAGAACGAGCGCTACCCCACAGCTCGCGACGTGGCTGCGCAGCTGCGGGAGGGCCTGCACTACACGCTGGACCGCAAGCAGCGAGGCGCCGCGCTCACTGAGGCTGGCATGGCTGAGGCTGAGCGTCTGCTGGGCATTGAGGATGTATGGGACGGCGCCGAGCCGTGGGCCAAGTTTGTGCTCAACGCGCTGCGTGCCAAGGAGCTCTACCTGCGCGACGTGCACTATATAGTGCGCGACGACGAGGTTGCCATCGTGGACGAGTTCACCGGCCGCGTGTTCAGCAAGCGACGTTGGACAGACAACATCCATCAGGCTGTGGAGGCCAAGGAAGGGTGCCAGGTGCAGGGGGAGCAGGTGACCGCGGCCACCATTACCTACCAGAGCTTCTTCAAGCTCTACCCGAAGCTGGCTGGCATGACGGGCACCGCCCGCACCGAGGATGAAGAGTTTTGGCGCATGTACCGCCTGGATGTGGTGACGGTGCCCACGCACGCGCCCTGCGTGCGCGTGGACATGCAGACGGCCATCTTCCGCTGCGCGTCCGCAAAGTGGGCCGCAATCGCGGATTTCGTGGCGGATGCGCACTACTCGGGCATCCCGGTGCTGGTGGGCACCACCAGCGTGGAGCATTCGGAGCTGCTCAGCGGGCTGCTCAAGCAGTACCAGTGGCAGGATGCGTCGGGGCGGGAGCGCTACGGCGTGCCTCACAACCTGCTCAACGCGCGTGCGCAGTACGCGGCGGAGGAGGCGTCAGTGGTCGCGCAGGCTGGCCGCAGCGGGGCTGTGACCATCGCAACCAACATGGCGGGCAGGGGAACGGACATCCTGCTGGGTGGTAGCCCGGCAGGGCTGGCGCGCCAAGCGCTCACAACAGCGCTGTGGCCTGCGCTGGGTCTGGGCGCTCCTCCGATGCTGGACGCAGGAGGTGACGCGGTGCCTTTGCGCGCTCCAACCAAGGCTGCGATTCAGGCGGCTTCAGCAGCTGCCGGCGCGCTGTGGAGCGGCAACAACGCTCTGGACCAGAAAAACGCCTCCTTGCTCCTGGACCTGGTCATGACGGCTGCGGAGGCGCTGGCGCGCCCAGCCAGCCACGCGGACACGTCACCGGAAGAGGCTATGCCGCTCATCACGCGGCCCACCGTGCGCGTGCTCACAGCAGCGGCTGGCGCCGCGCTGTCTGACTGCACCGCCGCGTGCGCTGCAGACGCGCAGCGTGTGCGCGCCGCCGGCGGCCTCCAGGTTGTGGGCACCCAGATCCACGAGTCCCGCCGCATCGACAACCAGCTCCGCGGCCGCGCCGGCCGCCAAGGCGACCCGGGGCGCACGCTGTTCGTGCTGTCCCTGGAGGATGAGCTCATTTCCGTGCACTGCCCGGAGTGGGCGCTGCGACCCATATGGGAGATAGCGGGCATTCCTGACGACGCCCCCGTGAGCAGCGCCATGGTGGACAGCCAGGTGGCTCAGATCCAGACGCGCATCGAGCGTCACTACGCGGGCGCCCGCCGCCAGGTTGCAGACTACGACGAGGTGCTGAGCCTGCACCGCAACAACGCGTACACGCTGCGTAGGGCGCTGCTGTTGGACGGCAGCGAGGCGCTGCGTGCTCGCGTGTTCAGATACCTGGGCGACCTGCTGGCCGAGGCCGCAGTCAAAGCCAGGGTGTCGCCCCACACGCCGCCTTCCGCCTGGGACGTCCACGCGCTGCTGCAGGCGGCGCGCGACCTGACCGCCGGGCGCGCTGACCGGCTGCGCCTGGACGCGGGCTTGCCCGCGCAGGGACCGCCGCAGCTGCTGCCCGGCGTGACGGCTGCGGAGCTGCAGGAGGCGCTCCTGAAGGGCTCGCCGCTGCCGCGCCCGCCACCCCTGCCGCCTGCGGATGCCCACCCAGCCATCCTGGCGGCTGCGCTGGCGGGCGTGCCCTGGTGGCAGGAGGGCGAGGACTTGTCCGACGCGGAAGCCCTCAATGCAGCTTCCGCAATGCTGGTGGGCGCGCGCATCGCCTCCCGCGTGGAGGCGCAGCAGCCGCTGCGAGGCCGTTGGGGCCTGCAGGCCGCCTTGTTGAATGCTTACTTGCTGGAGCAGTGCGAGGAGCTGTTTGCAGACCGCAGCGCCCGGCTGCAAGCCCGCGGGGTGCAGGCTGACGAGCTGGAGGAGGCTGAGCGCCTGTGGGTGCTGCGTGCGTTGGACGAGTTCTGGCAGCGTCACATCGCCGCGATGGCGGTGCTGCGCAACAGCGTCAACCTGCGCGCCTTCGGGCTGCTGGAGCCGCTGGAGGAGTACAACGTGGACGGCGCGCGCGCGTTTGGAGAGTTCGTGGCTGACGTGAGACGCAGGGCGGTGCAGTACCTGTTCTTCTTCGTGGACGCCACCGGTGGCGGCGCGGAGGAGAACGCGAGCGACGCGCGGTAAGCTCAAGCGGTGCTATCATTCACACGGTTTCGTCGGACTCGTTTTGTCTCTACTTTGGTGCCTCGGCATCTCGCGCCATTCTGCGCGCCACAGCCTCCTCCGTGAGCGGCAGCCAGTAGAGCGCCGGCGGCGCCAGCGTCTTGCGAAAGAGAGTGTCCAGCGTCTTGGCCGGCGCTGCGGCTGCGGGCGCAGGCGCGGCGCGCACCGCCCTCGGCGCGGCGGCTGACGCTGCCGCCTGCGCCGCCGCCGCCGCCACGCCGCCCGGGCGGGCCTGCGCGGCGGCCACGCTGCCCGCCGCGATGACCCGCCGCGCGTCAGCCACGGGAAGGTGTTGCACCGCCAGCCTCCTGCCGGCGCCCGGCGGCCACTCCAGGCCGTGCAGCGCCTGGCGGCTGGCCGCCGCCTGCTCCTCCGAGGCCAGCACGACGACGCAGAGGTTCTTGATGGGGGGCAGCCAGAAGTCGCTGTCGCAGAAGACGGCGCCTGACGAGGTGAGCAGCTGGCGCAGCGCGTTGTTGGTGAAGGGCCGCACCAGGCCCTCCACCCGCAGGGCGCACGTGGCGCGCGGCTCCGCAGCCTCCGCGGCAGGCTCCGCGGCAGGCTGTGCGGCAGCCACTGCAGCAGCCACTGCGGCAGCCACTGCGGGCTGTGCGTCGGGGGGCGCCTGGCGCGGCTTCTTGGCGGCGGGCAGAGGTTCCGGCGCAAGCTCCGGCTCCTCAGACGCCTTGCGCTTCGGCGCAGCGACAGCTGGCGCCTCGCAAACCACAGGCGCAGCCTCGACTGCAGACGACGGCAACTCCGCCATGGCGGCCTCTGCAGGCGCGACAGCAACGGGCGCGGCAGCAACACACGCTGGCGCTGGTGCTTCTTTCGAAGGCGGCGAGGTGGCAGGCTCGCCCGGCGCCTGCGCCTCCGCAGGCTCTAGCGCGGGCTCGGAGTTGGCCTAGGGTTGAATGCGAGGAGCGTTTGGTTAAGTCTCCGCCCCAGTTTCAAAGGCGCAGGTTGTGTGTTGCGCACCTGCTCGGCCTGAAGGGCGTCCTGGAGACGCTGCACCAGCGCAGCTTTGAGGCCCTTGGTGTCAAGGCCGCGTGAGGTGAGCGCTTCTTTCAGGAGCGCCACCGTCAACTTGGCCACAGAGTCCACAGTGAGCGACATGAGACAGAGCTGGCGGAGGGGACGATGCTTGAGTGACGTGGCAGACCTGGCAGAGACCGGAGTTGGGCACCGCGGCCCACGCTGGCAAGGCTATGCGGCCGCTGTTGGTTGCACGCAGTGTCTAAGGCGGCACAGGCATGTCTGATGGCTAGTGAATGGTAATGAGGCTGCGAGCCTTCTCCTCGTTTTCTGCCTGGATGCGCTGGCACTCCGCCTTGTGCGTGCCCGTGGTCCACGCCTGAACAATACAGGCATCGCTGCAGAAGGATGCGGACCCACATGCCGAGCAGGCGCGGAGGCGCTTGTCGGAGGCGCCGCAGCCGGCGCAGAGGAGCGGCGCAGGGCCACCGCCGCGGCACTCCAGCAACTCGATCAGCTCCTGGTTGCCAGGGTG
>Ga0049083_10000933_pt1 | contig 10893 bp, 9 predicted proteins | sample GreLakmeMI27MSRF_FD_66719 | JGI IMG/M metagenome (GOLD analysis project Ga0049083, IMG submission 66719) | Freshwater lentic microbial communities from great Laurentian Lakes, MI, USA - Great Lakes metaG MI27MSRF | ecosystem: Environmental > Aquatic > Freshwater > Lake | place: Great Lakes...
AAGCTGGAGCAGCGCACCATCAGCTACGTTCCGGGCCTGTACAAGATCTTCGACGAGATCCTGGTGAACGCAGCGGACAACAAGGTTCGCGACCCGACAATGACGTGCGTGCGTGTAGACGTGGAAGCGGCTGCGGGCACCATCCGCGTCTACAACGACGGCGACGGCATCCCGGTGGAGATGCACAAGGAGGAGCACGTGTACGTGCCAGAGCTCATCTTTGGCCACTTGCTCACGTCCAGCAACTATGACGACACCGAAAAGAAGGCACGCAGGCTTTTCCGTGCACTCGTATCGCGCCTGCCTCGCGCGGCGCTGACACCTGGCACCTGGCACCCAGATTGTGGGCGGCCGCAACGGCTACGGCGCCAAGCTGGCCAACATCTTCAGCAAGGAGTTTGTCATTGAAACCTGCGACGGAAAGCGCGGACGCCGCTACCGCCAGGCGCGTGCTGCCGCGCAGGTGCTGCGCCTGCGTGTGCTGACGTGGCCGCTGCTGTGCGCACCGTCCGTCCGCAGGTCTTCCGCAACAACATGTCCGTCAAGGGCGAGCCGGTCATCACAGCCTGCAAATCCACCGACAACTGGACGTGCATCACCTTCAAGCCAGACCTGGCGAAGTTCGGAATGGTGCGTGGCTGCGCCCTCCAGCACATCTACCCTAGGCGGCCCCGCCATGCACACCCCTGACGCGCCACCCCCTGATCCCCTGCTAGACGGAGCTGGAGGAGGACACGGTTGCACTGATGCGCAAGCGCGTGTGTGACGTGGCAGGCACGATTGGCAAGAACACCAAGGTGTATCTCAACGGCGAGAAGCTGCCAATCAAGGGGTTCTCCGACTACGTCAACCTCTACCTGGGCAACAAGGACGCCTCGCAGCGGTGCTACGAGAAGGCGCGCGCGCAGTTGCTGGAGGGCGCGCGTGGCTGGTTGCGCTGACTGACACCATGACTCCCTCATCTCTGGCACTGCAGGTGAACGACCGCTGGGAGATCTGCATCGCAGTCTCCGAGGGTCAGTTTCAGCAGGTGCGTTGAGCTCTCCCGTGCACATGAGCCACGCTATGCTGTGGTGCTGAGCGGGCCGCGCGCATGGCCGCAGGTGAGCTTCGTGAACAGCATCAACACGGTGAAGGGCGGCACTCACGCAAACGCAGTTGCAGACGCGGTTTCAGCGTGCGTGGCCCTGAGAGCTGCCAGGCGCCTGTCGCTCACTGTGCGCTGTGCTGCACTCGCGCGCGCGACCGCAGCAAGCTGCTGGAGCGCATCAACAAGAAGAACAAGTCCGCCAACGTCAAGCCCTTCCAGGTGCGGCGCAGACAACGCGCAGCACGCGCCGCGCGCCGGGGGTCTCACACATCGCCCGCCCCGCCTCGTTCCTGCGCCTCAGGTGAAGAGCCACCTGTGGGTCTTCGTCAACGCGCTCATCGAGAACCCAGCCTTCGAGTCGCAGACCAAGGAGACGCTCAGCACCAAGGCGAGCAGCTTCGGCAGCAAGTGCGAGATCAGCGAGGAGTTCCTCAAGAAGGTGGTCAAGACGGGCATCGTCGAGTCGGTGCTCGCCTTTGCAGCCTTCAAGCAGAGCAAGGAGCTGAAGAAGACGGACGGCAAGCAGCGGGGCCGGCTGACGGGCATCCCCAAGTTGGACGACGCCAACGAGGCCGGCGGGCGCAACAGCGACAAGTGCACCCTCATCCTCACCGAGGGCGACTCCGCAAAGGCGCTTGCCATCAGCGGCCTCTCCGTGGTGGGGCGCGACTACTACGGCGTCTTCCCGCTGCGCGGCAAGCTGCTCAACGTGCGCGACGCCACGCACCAGCAGATCATGGCCAACGCGGAGATCAGCAACATCAAGCAGATTCTGGGCCTGCAGCACGGCAAAGAGTATAAGGATCTCAAGACGCTGCGCTACGGACAGCTGATGATCATGACTGACCAGGACCACGACGGGTCTCATATCAAGGGCCTGCTCATCAACTTCCTGCACGCGCACTTCCCATCGCTGCTCAAGGCGCGTGTGCTGAGCTGCGCAGCGCTGCAGGGTATGATTTGCGCCGCGCTGACTGCGTGTGGCGCAGATCCCCAACTTTCTGGTGGAGTTCATCACGCCAATCATCAAGGCGACCAAGAGCAAGCAGCGCGTTGTGTTCCACACGATGCCTGAGTGCGTCCCTGGTGCAGCCTGGGCTTGCTGTGCGCGCCGGTGCTGACCCGTGGCGGGCTCCGCCTGCGCAGGTATGAGACCTGGAAGGAGGCCCAGGGCAGCAGCACCAAGGGCTGGGCCATCAAGTACTACAAGGTGCGTTGCTGATGCGCGCGCGACCTCTGCGGCGCTTCTCTGACCGCGCGCGCCCTCTCGCAGGGTTTGGGCACCTCCACCGCCGCGGAGGCGAAGGAGTACTTCGCCGCAATGGACGCCAACACCAAGCCCTTCCAGTGGGACGGCGAGGAGGATGGGGAGCTCATCGACATGGCCTTCAGCCGCAAAAAGGTTGACGACCGCAAGCGCTGGCTGCGCGCCTTCAAGCCGGGAACCTTCCTGGACCACCGCGTCTCGGCCGTGCGCTACGACGACTTCATCAACAAGGAGCTCATCCTGTTCAGCATCGCGGACCTGCAGCGCAGCATCCCCAGCGTCATGGACGGCCTCAAGCCCTCCCAGCGCAAGGTCATGTTCGCCTGCTTCAAGCGCAAGCTGCGCACCGACATCAAGGTGGCCCAGCTCTCCGGCTACGTGTCTGAGCACAGCGCGTACCACCACGGCGAGGCGAGCCTGGCGAGCACGATCGTGGGTCTGGCGCAGGACTTTGTCGGGGCAAACAACGTCAACATGCTCGTCCCCTCCGGCCAGTTCGGCACGCGTCTGCAGGGCGGCAAGGACCACGCCAGCCCGCGTTACATCTTCACCCGTCTGGCACCGCTGGCGCGCGCGCTGTTTCCGGAGGCTGATGACGCGCTGCTGCACTACCTGAACGACGACGGGCAGCGCATCGAGCCGGACTTTTACCTGCCCATCCTGCCGCTGCTGCTGGTGAACGGGGCTGACGGCATCGGCACCGGGTGGAGCACGAGCGTGCCAAACTACAACCCGCTGGACCTGGTGGCCAACCTGAAGCGCATGCTGGACGGCGAGGCGCCGGAGCTGATGCACCCCTGGTACCGCAACTTCCGGGGCGTCATCCAGCCGGCGCCGGACGCCAAGGCTGGCGAGCGCGCCTACACCGTGTGCGGCTGCGTGCGCGTGCTGGACGACACCACCATTGAGGTGACGGAGCTGCCGCTACAGTCGTGGACGCAAGACTACAAGGAGTTCCTGGAGGGACTGGTGCGCCCTGAGAAGAAGGAGGACCCCCCCTTCATCCACGACTACAAGGAGTACCACACCGACACCCAAGTGCGCTTTGTCATCACGCTGCCGGCGGACAACCTGGTGGCCGCCATCGCCAACGGGCTGGAGAAGAAGTTCAAGCTCACCAGCCGCATCAGCACCAGCAACATGCACGCCTTCGATGCCGACGGGCGCATCACAAAGTACGCCTCGCCCGAAGCTGTGCTGCAGACCTTCTTTGCGCCCCGGCTGGAGGCGTACTCGCGGCGGCGGGAGGTGCTGCTGGCCGCGGCTGGGGCGGACCTGAAGCGTCTGGAAAACAAGATGCGCTTCATCTTGGAGGTTGTGGACGGCAAGCTGGTCATCGCCAAGCGCAAGCGTGCCGAGCTGGAGGGTGACCTGAAGTGTCGCGGGTACGATGCGTTGGGCAAAGGCGTCAAGGCTGGCGCAGCTGCGGCGGCGGCTGCGGCTGCAGATGACGAGGAGGCTGACGGCGCGGCTGCGGTGGACGGCGCGCCTGCGGAGGGCGCAACCTTCGACTACCTGCTCTCCATGCCGCTGTGGAGCCTCACCCTGGAGAAGGTGAGCGACCTGCAGAGCGAGCACGGCTCCAAGGCTGCTGAGGTGGCCCGCCTGCGCGCCACCACCCCCTCCGAGCTGTGGCGGGCCGACCTGGACGGCTTCCTGGTGGCCTACGAGGCCGCGGAGGCTGAGATCGCCACCGCAGAGGCTGCGCTGGTGAAGCAGCAGGGCAGCTACAAGGCTGGCAAGGCTGGCGCCGGCAAGGCTGCCGCCATGAAGAAGACGGTGGCCTACATGGACGTGGACGACAGCGAGGAGGAGTACGCGGCCGCGGAGGAGTCGGACGACGAGGACTTTGGCTCCAAAAAGAAGAAGAAGGCCGCCGCCGTTAAAGGCGGCGCAAAGGGCGGCGCATCGGGCGCCCCGCCGCCGCCCCCTCCTTCCGTGGCGCGCCCCTGCACCGCCGCCGACCTGTACGAGGCGGCGCGGGTCAAGGCTGCGGCGGCGCTGGCCGCTGCGCTGGCGGCGCCTCCTAAGCCTCCTCGCGCCCCAAAGGCCGACCCCAGCAGCGGCGGCCTCACCGGCGCCATGGACGCCATGGACCTGGGCGGCGAGGTGACCAGCCCCCGCGCCGCAGTCAAGGCTGCGCCTCGAAAGAGGGCCCCCGCCGGACAGAGCAAGCCCCGAGGCCCCGCCAAGCCTAAGAAGCCCGCCAGCGACGACGAGCCCGACCTCAGCGACGCCCAAGACAGCGACGAGGACGACTTCAGCATGTCGCTCGCGCAGCGACTGGCGCTGCGCGCCGGCGGCGGCGGCGCCACCATGCCCTCCTCCTCCACCCTGCCCGCGGCGAAGCCGCGCCCCGGCCGCGCCGCCGCCGCCAAGGCCTCCTTCATCGACCTCTCGCAGCTCAGCGAGGGCGAGGAGGAGGAACCCGAGAGCGACGCGGACAGCGACGCCTGGGGGGGCAGCGAGGAGGACGAGCCAGAGGCGCCCAAGCAGCGCGCCACCAAGAAGCCTGCGCCGGCGGCGCCGGCGGCTGCTGCTGCTGCCAAGCCCGCCGCCAAGCCTCGCGCCAAGAAGGCGGCGGCGGTGGTGGTGAGCGACGGCGAGGCGAGCGCCTCCGAGGCGAGCGACAGCGACGAAGCCTCCCCGCAGCCCAAGAAGAGGGCGGCCCCTGCCGCTAAGAAGCCCGCCGCGGCTGCGCCCGCGCCCGCGCGCAAGCGGGTGCTGGCCAAGAAGCCGGCGGCGGCGGCGCCTGCGAGCTGGGGGGGCGGGGAGTCGGAGGGCCCCACGCCCGCACCAAAGAAAGCCTGCCGCAAGCGCCCGGAGGAGGAGGACGATGACGTGTGCATCGTGGAGGCGCCGGCGCCGCGCGCAGCGCCGCGGCCGGGGCGCGCAGCCGCAGTCAAAAAGTACGCAGTGTCCGAGTCGGAGGGCGAGGAGGATGACAGCGGCGACGACTTCGACGGTGACGACAGCGACTAGCGCACGCACGCACGCACGCACGCGCAGCTGTTGCAACACCAGTGTAAAGATAACCCAACGCAGGGACCAGAACCAAAGAACATCACAGCGCGTTTTGCCGGGGTTCGTTGACTGCCCGAGGACGGAACGGAGAACCCCTATTTGTTACGACCATGCGTCCGCGCATCCAATTACGCTGCCGCACTGCTGCCAACGCGCGCGCATGTGCAGGGCGCGCATGCGGCAGGGGCGCGTGGCCGCGCTGCTGTGCGCGTGCGTGGCACTATCGCTGCACTATGCCTCTGCGGAGCCGCTGCTCTGGCGCGCGGCCGTCGCGGAGCCTCCTTGGGCGCCAGGGCGAGCATCCATGCTCGCCTCCGGATCTGCGGGCGACGCGCCAGCGCCGTTCGTGGTGACCGCTTCCGCCGGTGCAGAGGCTTCTGATTTGTTTGCCGTCTGCAACCGCACCCGCGCGTCACTCAAGCAGCAACAGCAGTATCCTCGGCCGTCGCTCATGTGCCAGCTGCAGCTGGGCGGGCTGTGCAGACACGTGTACACACGGGTCATTCGAGGCTTTGCGGGCACATTCAGACCATCTCAGCTGCGCGCGCTGCAGCGCTGCGCGCCGGGCCTGATGGAGCTCATTGAGCACGACGCACCCGTGTCGGTGGACGCAACAGCTGTTGCGTCCACCGGTGCTGCCACTGCCGCCGGTGCTGCCGCGCCGCCGGTGCTGCCGCTGCCGACGCTGGGCGCGCCTGCTCGCGTTCCCTGGTCTCTTGATCGCCTCGACCAGCGCGCCACGCCGCTGGACGGCCGCTTTGCGCCGCGTCCGGACGCGGGCGCAGGCGTCAGCGTGTACATCGTCGACTCGGGCGTGCGTGGCAGCCACGACGAGTTCCGCAGGAGGAGCGCCGTCGGCAGCGCCGAAGCTTCCTCATCTTCCACATCTCGAGTCACAGCCGGCGCGGATTTCACCAAACCGGTGGTCGCTGAGGCTGTCGGAGACGCCACGGTGGCCCAGGACTGCGATGGCCACGGCACACACGTTGCAGCAACGGTTGCAGGGGCGCGCGTGGGGGTGGCCCCCGCTGCGCGCCTCGTCAGCGTGCGGGTGCTGGATTGCGACGGCAATGGGCGCGTGTCGGACGTCGTGGCGGGCATAGACTGGGTGGCCCGCCACGCGCAACTGCCCGCGGTGGCCACGCTCAGCCTGGGAATTCCCAGAGGTGATTGGAGTCGCGCGCTGGAAGATTCGGTGCGGTCGTTGGTACGCGATGCCGGAGTGTTCACAACCGTCGCCGCCGGCAACAGCCAGGGCGACGCCTGCACCGTGGTGCCAGCCTGCGTGAGCGATGCGGTCACCGTCGGCGCATCCGATCTGTCTCCGCGCTACCGCCAAGGCGGCGTGATGGCCCTCCAGCCGGGCAACGACACCCTCTACAGTTGGACCGACACGGGCCGCTGCGTGGATCTGTTTGCGCCCGGCGTGGATGTCGTTTCAGCTTGCGGCGGCGCCAAGAGGTGCGGCCGCGTGAGCGACAGCGCGTACAGCATGTCGAGCGGTACGTCCATGGCGGCCCCCCACGTGGCCGGCGTGGCTGCTGAAATGCTGTCGCGCAAGCCGGCGGCGAAGCCAGCGGAGGTGAAAGCCGCGCTCCTAGAGGCGGCCACCAGAGGCAGGATCATGGGCAGCATGCTGCCGGGCACGCCAAACCTGCTGCTCTTCCAGGCGGAGACGCCGGTGGCTGTGCTGGCAGCTGGCGGGCTGTAATTGTAATTGAGGAGCCCCGTGCTACGTAACTCTCAGGCTGTTGCCCGAGTTAGCTAACCAAGCCACTGACGCCGCCCGCGGGTTGAGTAGCGACAGCGCGTGCATGGCGTGATCGATGTAGTGTTCCCCGCGATCGCTGAAGTCGTCTGTACTGTGCGAGAGCAGAAGCAGATCCACACTGGTGGTCTCTGCCAGCGCGTCAAGTAATGGCTGCATCTTCTCCGCTTCATACTCAAGCTCACATACAGGATTTGGCGTGTACAGCTGCGCGTCCAGTGTGCGCAGCGAGCGACTGTGGCGCAGCAGGAGCGCTAGCGCCGGGAGTTGCTCATCAGTCTCAAAGTCCTGATTCTCCAGTATGGAGTTGTATCTCAGTGCGAGATGTGAAAGAGGCGCTGTGCCAGGCTCCAATAGCACTTCCACCAGACTTGTGATAACGCCCGGTGCAAGCCGCAATGCCTCCAAGCAGAGCAAGCGAAAACTGCGGCCTCCTGAGCGCAGCAGGCCGAGTACTGGCTTGAGACTCGTGAACCCGCGATAATCGCGTCGTTGATGTAGACCCATAATGGCGCCGTTGATGTAGAGCTCGCGAAACGTAGCCAGTTGACCCAGATGCTGGCACAACGCCTCCATTTCGGCCATGTCATTCCCCATCGGCGCTGGAATCACAAACGCCAGGCGCTCCAGCGCCGATAGCGGCTGGATTAAGCTCAGCAGCTGAGCCATGGTCAATTGGGCATGCAAGTTCAGCTCGCGCACGCTGGCTGGGTGTGGCAGCGGAAGCAGAGGCAGCGTGTTCAGCCTGTTGCTGTATTTGGGGACGACCAATTTGAGCGTCACGTCGCCCATTGCGTCTGCTGAGATGCTGTGCAGCACGTCAGGCGGATCAGTCGCCTCGTGGCAGAAACAGTAGCGCAGGCACAGCCGCACTCTCTTTCGCTGCAGAGCGGCCAGCAGCAAGCCCAACTCTTCCCAACCATGCTCGCCCCGTGCCCGTGCCAACGGCTGCACCACAGGTGGCTGGAGCAGAGGAGACTGCAGCATCGCCAGCTGTGTGTAGTCCAGGGAACCACACACCATCTCGACAGCGCAGACGTGCAGGCTGGGACAGCGCGCCAGAATCTCCTCCACGTAGCGGTCCGGCTGGACTGTCTCCGCGTCGCTGGTGAGCAGCTGGAAGAACGAGTGTTGGCCCGTCTGAAACAACACCTCCAGCGCCAACCGCTGCTCAGCCGACAAGAAGGCGTCCAGCACGTGCAGCACCAGCTCTCGCGCTGTGTGTCGCCCCAAGCGCAACAGCTGCGCGCCCAGAAAGCACGGGTGGGTGAGCCGCAGCTCTCGTAGCGAGGGGCCCGCCTGGGCAAGCACCATGCGCAGCTCGGACTCTCTCAGCGCCCGCCCGTCCTCGCGCGTCACGTCCACCGACGCCCAACAGTGCGGGCTGGCAACCAGAGCCCTGAAGCGCCTGCTGAGCAGCGCGCAGCGCGCTCGAGCGTCGCAGGCGAGGTGGCCGAGAGCGGCTGGTAAGAACCAGCTCAGCAAGTCGCCTGGAAGCTCAAGCAACTCGAACACCTCTGTGGCAAGCGCAGACATGGACGCAAAGGCCAAGTGCGCGACTAAGAGTCACATCTTTTGTCACAAATCAGACAAATACGGCACCACGACGAGTGCTGTGTCTCTAGGGGACATCCGTGTTGTGATCACAAGGCATCGATGGGCACAGACCATTCGTGCTGCACCCGCCCATACTGTATGTCCGACAGCTTTGCTGCCAGCCTGGAGCTCAGCATCGCGCCCGGTTGCGGGTCGTAGGGCTTTGCAGCGAGCTCCTCTCCGTTCTCGCGCACCAGGCACTGCACGGGCAGCACCACGGCGGCGGTGCCGCTGCAAAACACCTCCAACAGACGGCCCGCGCTGGCCGCGGCGGCCAGCTCGTCCACCGGCAAAGCACGTTGGCTCACTGTTAGTCCCGGCTGCATCGCCGCAAGTCCCAGCAGGCTTGCGCGTGTGACGCCCGGCAAGATGGTGCCATCCAGCGGGGGGGTGATCAGCTCAGGCCGCCCCGCCGCGTCTTCCAGCAACACGAAAACGTTCATGGCCCCAGCCTCCTGGATCACCCGTACCCCGCCCTCTGGTTGGTACGTGTACAGCACCTGCGTTGCTCCGTGCCGTCGCGCAGCCGCCAGCGCAGGTGCCACGGTGGGTGCGTAATTCCCGCCAACCTTGTAGGAACCAACTCCTCCAGGCGCTGCTCGGACTACCCCTTCCTCCAAGTACAGCCGCACAGCCTGAGGCGGTCCGGTGACGTAGGGACCGCAGGGAGAGAGAACCACGAAGAGGGTGGCGTGTTGGGGAGGGCCCACCCCCAGAAAGGGCGTGGTGGCCACCAGCGTCGGCCGCAAGTACAGCGAAAAGCCCGGCAGACGGGGCACCCAGTCGGCCTCCACGCGCAGCAGCGCCGCCAGGCAGGCCTGCAGCTCCGCACAGTCGAAGCTGGGCAGCGCAAGCCTCACCGCGGATCGGAGCAGTCGGGCCGTGTTGAGCTCTGGGCGGAACAGTCGCGGGCGCCCATCCGGCCCCGCGTACGCCTTCATTCCCTCGAAACACTGCGCTCCGTACTGAAGCGTCTGCGCCGCAGGGTGCAAGCTGAGCGCCTGCAAAGGTTGGATTCGCGGCACGCCCCACCCGCGGCCGTCCGTCCACTCCACGCAAAGCATGTGGTCGCTGAACACGCGACCAAACTGTAAAGTCGAGTCTAAAGCCGGCTTCACGCCCGGCGTGGCCTGCGCACAGTTTCTCGTCAGAGCAAAGCAATGCGCCGCTGCTTTGGCAGCAGCCGTACCGTGAGCTGAACCACCAGGTCGCGCGCTCTGAAGCTCGCAAGCTCCTCGGACGCCGCGGGCGCAGCGGCCTGTGTGCGGGGAACGGCTGCTCAGGGCTGGGATCGCGGCAATGAGGCGTGCGCTTGCAGCGCACCTGGTTTGCCGCGCCTCCCATCGCGTGCAGGCGGCGATGGAGTCGCCGGAGGGTGGCGCGCGCGTACATGATGAATACCGCACTTTCGATCAAAGTTGTCAAGCCTTCTTTTGTCCCGGCGGCACCGGCCCAAACACCACTTTCTTTTTTGGCGCCCCCATGCCCGCCGCCTGCTCCTCCGCGATCATGGCGGCCATGAGCTCATCCAGCGACGCGTACCCCTCCTCTGCTCGTCCTCTGCGCGCCTCGGCCTGCGCGATGGCGGCGTCATTCTCGGCACCGTCCATGAAGTCCCTTTGCTGCGCGCGCAGCTCCTCCAGCTCCGCGCCGCTGAAGTGGTTCTCCAGGGCGCGCGAGGAGAGCATGTCCTTCATCCAGGGGGGCTCTTCGAGGGTGGGGTCTCTCAGAAAGGACAGATCTTCACCCAGGTCTCCCCGCCGCGCTACCTCCTCCTGAATGGCGCCCATGGCTCTCACCCATTCCGGCTCTGGCTCCTCCCCGTCCGATGGCGCGTTTGAATCAGCAGCTGGCTGCTGTTGCGCCGCCGAGGGGGCCTCCTCGCCATTGTCATCCCCAAAGTCCTCAGAACTGTCCGCGTCCTGCGCAGGCATCAACGCCTCCTCGTCCTCCTCATCGTCAGCGTCCTCGTCGTCGTCGAGCGGGTCTGGCGGCAAGACGACGCCCCGCTTCAGCGCCTCCAGTCGTTCGACGTAGCGACGGTCCGCCGCCACCGCCGCCGCCAGCACCTCCCCCAGCCGAGCGTCCAGGTTGCGCGGCTGCAGCGACGTGACTGCCAGGCGGGGCAGTCCTCTCGCCTCCAGTGCG
>Ga0049083_10000935_pt1 | contig 10885 bp, 10 predicted proteins | sample GreLakmeMI27MSRF_FD_66719 | JGI IMG/M metagenome (GOLD analysis project Ga0049083, IMG submission 66719) | Freshwater lentic microbial communities from great Laurentian Lakes, MI, USA - Great Lakes metaG MI27MSRF | ecosystem: Environmental > Aquatic > Freshwater > Lake | place: Great Lakes...
GAATCGGCGCGGCGTAGAGTTCAGCAAAGGTGGCCTGCACCTTATCGGCGGTCGCCGCAATGATGGTGGCGTACTGAGCGGCGGGATCTTCGTAGCGGAACCAGAGTCCTTCAAGATTGATAAAGGCGAGTGAGCCGAGCCCGCGAAGTAGCCCCGCCGTCGTTGGCGAGACAACTGCATCCATCGCCGACGCAATGATCGGCTCGGTAAGTGGGATGCCGCAGAACTCTTGCGTCAGGTCGACGTCGGCGGGATCAATGGTGTCGGTGCCAGGGGCGAGCGAGATGTCGTCAAACCCGAATGCGGGTCGCAGGGTGTCAATCTTGGAGATGAAGGGGCCACTCATTGACGAAGTGTAGCGAGGCCGACGGCAGAGGCGATCTCATCCGCAAGCTCACCCTTTGGGCGGCGAGCATCAAAGGTGCGCCAGCGCGCAGGCTCTGCGGCGGCGAGGGTGCGGAAGCCGTCGGCGACACGCGTATGGAAGGCGGCGTCGAACCCCTCCTCAAATCGCGTGCGGCCATCTCCCGACTTGCGGGCGAGCCCCTCCTCTGCGGGAAGGTCCAAGAGCACGGTGAGGTCTGGAGTCAGACCTGCAGTGGCAAAGGTAATCACTGCACGCAGCTCGTCGAGCGGGAGTCCACTCCCGTATCCCTGGTACGCAAGTGTGGAGTCGGCGAAGCGATCGGCGATGACGGTGGTGCCACGCGCCAGTGCGGGGCGGATCACTTCAGCGACAAGCTGCGAACGGGAGGCGTTGAAGAGGAGGGCGTCAGCACGTGGGTTGATCTCCACACTGCCACCCTCGCCGAGGAGGAGTGCGCGGATGCGCTCTCCGGCCGGTGTGCCGCCCGGCTCTCGCACGGTGAGCACCTCACGACCTGCGGCACGGAGCCGCTCAGCCAGGAGGGCAATTTGGGTGGACTTCCCCGATCCGTCTGGCCCCTCAAAGGTGATGAACATCGCGGGCTAGCGACGACGACGAGGGGTGCTCGAGGAGCGACCCTGGGGTTCAAGTCGAACGCGTCGATGTGGATCACGGCCACGGGAACTACTAGTGACACCCGCGTCTCCAGCGAGCTGGTGCTGAAGCCGACGAATGTAGGCGTTCTGTGGCGCAAGCTCAACAGGGTGCTGTGTGCGTCCCACCTCTTCGATCCCCGCCTTTGCCTCGCGCATCGCGATCTCGCGTGGGTCGTGAGGCAACTGATAGATGTCGAGCAGTGCGCGCTCCATCTGCTCGGAGGCGTTGCTCTTGAGCACATGCACCGGAACTCCGCGTCGCTCGGCATCCACAATCGGCGTGCCACGCTGCTTGAACTCATTGCGGATCGTTACAACAGCATCGGCCTCATCGGCTGTTCGCGCTGTAGTTGCTGGGAGCCCGAGCTCACGAATCACCGCCTCGAGCTTCTTGCGCGAGATTCCGTGCGCGAGGACTCGCAGTTGTGGGAGCTGGCTGACTTCGCGCTCATCATCATCGGCGCCCGGCGCCTCATCCCACTCTGCTGGAACCAGTGCACCGCCCACCGTTCGTCCGATCGGCTCGTGATCCATCTCGGAGACGGCCGCAGACATTGAATCGTGGCTCCAGCCTCGCTCGGGTCGCCAGCTACCACCACCAACAGGGTCGCCCTCGAATGCACGAATCACTGGTGCGGCTGTGCCGCCCGGAATCGTCTCAACGTGTCGTGCCTGTTCACGGTTGCGCCGCCAGCCGCCACGCCCCTCATCACCACGATCGCCCCGATCACTCCGTCGGCCGCGACGATCATCACCTGGAGTGAGGCCACCGAAACGGCGTGACTCACCCTGAGCCGTCTGTCCAGGTCGGATGCGCGCATGGGATCGACGTACGCCGCCCTCGTCGCGCCAACGCTCTTCTGGCGCTACCGCGTCGCCGCGCAAGAGCGCGTCAACGGTGCCCGCCACATCTTCGTGTACCAAGATGTGATCGCGATCGATGATCTCCACAATCACATCAAAGGTTGGTGGTGCCTTGCGCTCCAACACGCTCTTCTGCGTGCGGCGTCGGCGGGCTTCGTCGTCACCAAGGGTGACGCTCTGAATGCCGCCGATTAGGTCGGTGAGCGTTGGGTTCAACATCAGGTTGTCGAGGCTGTTGCCGTGGGCGGTACCGATCAGCTGCACGCCGCGCTCGGCGATCGTTCGTGCAGCGATCGCTTCGGCCTCGGTGCCGATCTCGTCGATCACGATCACCTCGGGCATGTGGTTCTCGACCGCTTCGATCATGACGAGGTGCTGTCGCTCTGGTGCGCTCACCTGCATGCGGCGCGCCTTGCCGATCGCTGGATGCGGGATGTCGCCGTCGCCGGCAATCTCGTTTGAGGTGTCCACCACCACAACGCGCTTGCTGAACTCTGAGGCCAAGACGCGCGCCGCCTCACGAAGCATGGTGGTCTTGCCAACACCTGGGCGACCCATGATCAGAATTGATCGGCCCGCCTCAATGTGATCGCGCAGGATCTCAATCGTGCCAAATACCGAACGGCCAACACGGCAGGTGAGGCCCACGACTCGGTCCGATCGATTGCGAATAGCAGAGATGCGATGGAGTGTGCGCTCGATGCCGGCGCGATTGTCACCACCGAAGTTGCCGATGTGCGAAATCACCCAGTTCAGGTCTTCGTCGGTGATTTCGCGTTCAAGTAGCGTGACGTCACCCGATGTGATGCGTGCCTCTGGGCGGCGACCAAGGTCGAGAACAATTTCGAGTAAGCCATCTCGGCCAGCAGCGAGATTTTCGTGAGTAGCCAGCTCACGGATTGCCGCGACGATCTCACCAGGGAGGCAGTCGAGCAGCAGGTCGAGATTGTCGACAATCGCCTCGTCTTGAATCGCCGCGCGAATTGGTTCCTCGTGGGGGTCGCGAGCAATGCTCATGGGCAAATCCTAGCGTGCGATTCGCATGCCGTCGCGTCGTGCGGCTCTTTTAGGTTCTAGAGCGCGGCCGCTAACGCCTCGGTAACAAGCCAGCGGTGCACGCCGGTCTCGCCAGTGATCTCGGGGTGGAAGGCGATGCCCAGGATTCGACCCTGGCGCGCGGCCACGATCCGGCCGTCTTCCAGCGTTGCGACAGCCCGCGCCGACGGACCAACCTTCACGATCTCAGGGGCACGAATGAAGACGGCTTGGATGGTGCGTGGTCGCCCCTCCTTGCCGAAGCCCTCCATGACCAGGCTGGTTTCGAATGACTCGAGCTGACGTCCGAAGGCATTGCGCCGCACCTCTATATCGAGCAGCGAGAGGACTGGCTCATCGCCATCGGCAATCTTCGTTGCGAGTAGGATTGCCCCCGCACAGGTACCCAGGATTGGCGCGCCGCGCTTCGCCAACGCTTTGATCGGCTTTACAAGTTCCCAGCGGTGCAGCAGCTTGCGCATCGCCGTGCTCTCACCGCCAGGAAGAATCAGACCGCCTACTCCATCGAGATCTGCTGGAAGTCGAACCTCGCGCCCCTTAACGCCAAGGGACTCGAGCATGCGGATGTGTTCGGCGAAGTCACCCTGTACTGCGAGGACGCCGATGACTGGCGTGGGGTGGCGCTTCGCCACGGTGTTACCAGCCGCGCTTGGAGAGGCGTTCGCCCTCAGGGATGGTGCGCATCTCAATCCCCTTCATCGCCTCACCGAGTCCCGCTGACACTTCAGCAAGAATGGCGGCGTTCTTCCAATGCGTGGTGGCCTGAACAATGGCGACGGCGGTCTTGGCTGGGCTCTTCGCCTTAAAGATGCCAGAACCAACGAAGACGCCATCGGCGCCGAGCCACATCGAGAGCGCAGCATCGGCCGGTGTGGCGATGCCGCCCGCAACAAAGTTCACAACCGGGAGTCGACCCGCCTTAACGGTGAGCTTGACCAGTTCGTATGGGACGCGCATCTCTTTGGCGGCGGCGCGCAGGCGCTTCTCGCTCTGCCCCTTGAGTGCAGCGATCTCTTCGGAGACGGTTCGAATGTGGCGCACCGCCTCAACGATGTTGCCCGTTCCCGCCTCGCCCTTGGTGCGCATCATTGCGGCACCCTCGTTGATGCGTCGGAGTGCCTCACCGAGATCCTTGCAGCCACAGACGAACGGAACCTTGAAGCCGTGCTTGTTGAGGTGGTAGCGGTCGTCAGCGGGCGTGAGCACCTCTGACTCGTCGATGTAGTCAACGTCGAGTGCCTCTAGGATGCGCGCCTCGCTCTCGTGACCAATACGTGCCTTCGCCATCACTGGGATGGAGACAACAGCCTGGATCCCCTTGATCATGTCGGGGTCGCTCATGCGGGCAACGCCACCGTCGCGACGAATGTCAGAGGGGACGCGCTCCAGCGCCATCACGGCAACGGCGCCAGCCTCTTCGGCAATCTTCGCCTCTGCCGGGTTGACGACGTCCATGATCACGCCGCCCTTGAGCATTTGGGCGAGACCGCTCTTCGTGGCCCAGGTCGACGTTTTGGCGCGCTTTGGTGCTGGCATGCACCTATTCTCGCATACCGCCCTGCCTGCCGTGGGCTAAACGCCGGTGCGATAGGCGCAGATCCCCTGCTACGATCGCGCTCATATGAACAGCGAAGTTCTCGTTCTAAATCAGGACTACGAACCGCTCAACGTCGCCTCCCTGCCGCGCGCCTTCCGACTGGTACTGGGCGGCAAGGCTGAGATCCTTGCCGAAGGCGACCCGATCCGCAGCGCATCGCGCAGCTGGACCGCCCCCTCTGTGGTGCGACTCCGCCACCGCGTGCGCCGGCCACGACCGCGCGCCAAGTTGAGCCGCAAGGAGATCTTCGCGCGCGACGGTCACGCCTGCCAGTACTGCGGCCGCACCGGCGTCTCACTAACGATTGACCACATCGTGCCGAAGAGTCGCGGCGGCGATACCTGGACCTGGGAGAACCTAGTCACTGCGTGCATGGCGTGCAACCACCGTAAGGGCGACCGCCTCCCCGAGGCCGCAGGCTTACAACTTCGACGCAAACCGTATGAGCCGCGCTGTGACGTGTACGCCGTCTTCCTGCCGTACCTGCGACATAGCGCCTACTCGGCGTGGCGCGACTTCCTCTTTATCTCTGATAACGCCGCGGCCAGCGGCGCGTGACCCCCGCGGCGGCGGTTCGCGCCGCCATCCCTCGCGATGTTGCTGATCTGCTGCGCGCACTGCGTTCTGCAGGATTTGGCGCCTACGTTGTAGGTGGTGCCGTTCGCGATGTGATCGCTGGGCGAGCCCCAGCAGATTGGGACCTCGCCACCGAGGCGACGCCAGACCAGCTGCGTGCCCTCTTTCCAAACGCCACCTATGAGAATCGATTCGGCACCGTCGGCGTACCGACCGGTGATTCAGTGGTGCGCGAGATCACCACCTTCCGCGCTGATAGCGGTAGCAGCGACGCCCGTCGCCCCGATGAGGTCACCTTCCTCCCGCGCATTGATGGCGACCTCGCTCGTCGAGACTTCACGATCAACGCGATCGCCTTTGGGCTTGCCCCCGGCGCAAGTCGCCGCGCCGATCCAGTCGCCGATGGAGCGATCGTTGATCCGCATGGCGGCACTGATGACCTCGCTAACGGTCTACTGCGCGCCGTTGGGGATCCGGCCGAGCGATTTATTGAAGATGCGTTGCGCATGCTGCGCGCAATCCGGTTTGTTGCGCGCTTCAACCTGACGGTGGAGCCCGGAACCGCCGCAGCGATCAAGCGTGATGCTCCACTGGCTGCGCGCCTCTCTGGTGAACGCATTGGTGCAGAGATTGAGGGGATCCTTGCCGCTGCGCGTCCCGCACGTGCGCTGCAACTCGCTGCAGAGCTCGGTATCCTCGCCGCCATCGCACCCGCACTTGCCACTGAGTGGAGCGCGGAGGTTGGCACGCGCGTTGAGGCGGTCGGCGGCGAAGCACTCCCCGATGCGCCAGATCCCCTGGGGCGGATGAGCGAACTCCTCCTGCCGATCGCCGATGATGAGGATGTGGCGGCGCTCCTTGAATCGTGGCGCCGACCGCGTGCCACCGTTGCCGCCATCCAACAGATCCGTGCGCTTGACCGTGCCGTGGCAGTTGCGGAGAGTGAGGCGAAGCGCGGCTACCTTGATGGGGCAACACTCCGCATCGTGGCCGCCGCTACCACCGGTGATCCCCGAGATGCCGCACGGCAGATTCGTCGCCGCGATGCCGCCGGTCGAGCTAGTAGCGCCTCTGCCGCACTCCTCAGCGCATGCATGCAGGGCGATGAGCAGCAGACCCCCGCCGCGGCGAGCGATCTCGCCGTTGGGGGCGATCAGTTGGTGGCACGCCTCGGTCGCACTCCAGGAGCGTGGGTTGCCGCACTCCTCGCGCGACTCGTTGATGACGTCGCCCATCGCCGTGTGGCAAATGCAGAGGGTGACCTGCTCGCGTGGAGCGAGCGGATCGTTGCAAGCGAAGGGCGTGATTCCATCGCGTAGACTCACGGTATGACGGTAGAGCCACGTACAGTCTTGATCACAGGTGGGGCCGGGTACATCGGCGCTGTGAGCGCGAATGCCCTGATCGCCGCCGGACACCGCGTCGTGATCCTGGATGACCTCTCCGCGGGGCACTCCGACACAATCCCCAATGAGGCCTCCTCGATCGTTGGCAGCTACGCCGACGGAGATCGCATGCAGAGCCTGCTGCGCGATGCCCGGATTGACACCATCCTCCACATCGGGGCGCTGAGCATCGTCGCTGAGAGCGTGGCGCAGCCGGAGCGGTACTTCAAGGCAAACCTCGTCGGCAGCATCGCCCTACTCGACGCGGCGATCGCCGTTGGCGTGAAGCGCCTCATCTTCTCCTCTAGCGCTGCGGTCTATGGCGCCTCCTCATCGAACGTGCTCCATGAGGAGCTCCCCCTTGCGCCAGTCAACCCGTACGGGGCAACGAAGGCCGCCTTTGAGCAGGTGCTCCGCGCCTATGCTGCAGCGCACGGGCTCACTGCAATCGCGCTGCGCTACTTCAATGTGGCGGGTGCCACGGAGCTGGTGTCGGAGCGCCACAACCCAGAGACCCATCTGCTGCCACGCCTGATGAGTGCCGCTCTGGCAGGGGAGCCATTCCCCATCTACGGCAACGACTACGCCACCCCTGACCGCACCGCCGTCCGTGACTATGTCCACGTTGCCGACGTTGCTGCAGCGCACCTTGCCGCAATCGAGAAGCTCGCCGCCGAAGGGGCGCACGGCTTCAGCGCCATCAACATCGGGAGCGGCGCGGGCACGAGCATTCGCGAGGCGATCAAGGCGATTGAGAAAGCCTCTGGCGCGCGAATCGAGGTCCAAGAGCACCCCCGCCGCGCCGGTGATCCACCCCGCCTCGTGGCCGACATTTCAAAGGCACAGAGTCAGCTCGGTTGGCGCCCGCGCCAGAGCGATATCAATCGAATTGTGAAGAGCCTGCTCCCAAAGTAGCGCTACTGGATTCGGACGAGCACCTTCGCATCAGACCAGAGCTGTTCAAGCTTGTAGAAGTCGCGCTCTGGCGGCGTGAAGATATGCACGATCACGCTTCCGTAGTCCAAAACGATCCAGTGCGAGGCCGCGGCGCGATGGCGGTGCGCCGGCGTGATGCCGTCTTCGGCCATGCCGTTGACGATGCTCTCAGTGATTGCGGCAAGTTGCGGCTCAGAGCCGCCGGTGCAGATCACGAACGCCTCAGTAACGGTGGTGAGGCCGCTGACGTCCAGAACAAGGATGTCGGCCGCCTTCTTCTCTTCCGCTAGGAGGGCAACCTTTCGCGCAAGGTCATGCGGCTCAATGGCAGTTTGCTGTTTGGTTGACATGCCCTCAGCGTACCGCACTCGCGGTTGCGCGATTACGAGGCTGGATCAACGGGCACATCTTCGACTTCAACAGGGCGTTCCAATACCAGCTCAGGTCGACCGCGGTAGAGCCCTTCGCGTCGAATGAAGTCGGCAACCGCGTCAGGAACCAGATAGCGCAGTGATCGACCGCGCGCCGCCAACGCACGCAACTCGCGGCTCGCGTGCGAGAGATGGAAGCCATCGAGATAGAGGAAGCGGTCCTCGCGCCCCGGGAAGTGGCGCGTGAGCCAGGCGCGGTCAGGGGTCGGCGTGCCAGGTCGTGGGAGTGCTGCGACCCGCGCCAGGTCGAGGATCCCTGTGGCGTCTTCCCATTCGCTAAACCCAAGGAGTGATTCAACCGAGAGGATCAGCGTGAGCTCCGGCGCAGCGCCCCCCTCACGTCGCTCCGCCGTGACCGCACGGAGTGTGTCAATCGTGTACGAGAGGCCAGGCCGGTCAATCTCCATGCGGCTCATTTCAAAGGCTGGGTTTCCAGCAATAGCAAGTTCGACCATGCGACAGCGGATCTCAGGGTCGGTGACGCGATCTGCAACTTTGTGTGGGGGCCGCGCGGCGGGAACGAAGAGCACGTGGTCAAGTTTCAGAAGTTCGTAGGCGGCCTGACCGAGGGCGAGGTGGCCATCATGAATCGGATCGAACGTGCCGCCGAGAATGCCGATCCCGCTCACCCTTCACTCTCCCCGTCGTTGTTTGGTGCTGCGGCCAAGAGAACGCCATCAAGCTCAAGTGCCTCTGCCTCTTCAGCCGCGTTGAGGAGCGAAGCATCATCAGGGTCATCCCACTCAAGTGAGAGCTCGCCGATCGTCACGGTGTCGCCGCTGCGGCAACCCGCCTTTCGCAGCGCAGACTCAATCCCCTGTCGAGCGAGCTCGTGCTGGAATCGCTCTGCAGATTCTTCGCGTGCAAAGTCGGTCTGATGAACGAGTCGCTCGATTGCCTTCCCGCGAACGCGGAACCCTTCACCCTCGCGGCTCACCTCAAAGCCGATCGAGGCGATCGGATTGATGCGATGCACCACCACACCCGCAGGCTCAGCCGGATACGAGAGGGTCTCTGCGTCAGGGAGAAGGTCGGCCAAGGCATTGCGCAGCGCAGCGATCCCCTCCCCACGCTCGCCGCCCGCGGCGGAGATCGGCAGCACGTGGAGACCCAGCTCGCGGAACGCGGCGGTGAGTTCCACCTCGCGCTCCTTTGCCTCTGGTCGGTCAAGTTTGTTCAGGGCAACAAGGGTCGTCTTCTCGAGCAGGGCCGGGTTGTGCGCCTCCAACTCCGTGCGAATAATCGCGGCGTCGCGTACGGGATCGGGGGTAGAGGCATCGACCACATGTACGAGAACGCGCGTACGAGAGGCGTGTCGCAAGAAGGCGAAGCCGAGTCCCGCGCCGATGGATGCCCCCTCAATCAGTCCCGGAAGGTCGGCAATGGTTGGTCGACGGCCGTCGTCAATGCCAAGTTCGAGCACACCAAGGTTGGGCTCAAGGGTGGTGAAGGCGTAGTCGCCAATCTTTGGCTGGGCCGCCGTAAGCGCGGCAAGGAGGGTGGACTTCCCTGCGTTCGGTAGCCCGACAAGACCAACATCAGCGATCAGGCGTAGCTCAAATCGCACCTCACGTAGCTCGCCCGGCTCCCCTTTCTGTGCATGGCGCGGCGCCTGATGTGTTGCTGTGGTGAAGTGCGCATTCCCAAGGCCACCACGGCCGCCACGCACCAACAGCACATGCTGCTCTCGCGACACCAAGTCCGCGATCAGGTCTCCACTCTTTGCATCAAAGATTGCCGTGCCTGGTGGCACCCCAATGACCAGGTCGCGGCCAGCCTTGCCGTGCGACGTCTTGTTCCCGCCCTGGCTCGCGTCACCCGCTACATACCGGCGCTTCACCTCAAAGTCGCGCAGGGTCGTCTGTCCTGTATCAACCGCAACGTAGATGCTGCCGCCGCGTCCACCGTCGCCGCCATCTGGGCCGCCGCGCGGTACATGCGACTCACGACGCATCGTTGATGCGCCATCGCCGCCACACCCAGCAGCTAGGTGAATCTCTACAACGTCGAGGAACATTGCGTTACGGGAGGAAGCGCGCTGGATCGTAGAACACGGAGCCACGGGCAAGCGGGAACCCACGAGAGACGGAGAAGTGCAGATGGGGTCCCGTCGCACAGCCTGTTTGTCCAATGCGACCAATGCGAGTTCCGCGCGTCACCTTTTGCCCGGCGCCCACGCTGATTCCTGATAGATGGTAGTAGCCCGTATAGAGATTTGATCCGTGTGCGATCACGATTTGATTGCCACCGCAGTTGTTCCGCCAGCCAGTCATCACAACGACACCATCTGCAGCAGCCACAGCAGGGCTTCCGTAGCCCTGTGAGATATCCATGCCAAAGTGCGTACGTGATAGGCCGCGTACAAAGCGACCGCCTGGCACTGGATAGCGGAACTTCAAACCGCTGTACACCGACGGAATAGGTCCGGTGTACCCAGTTTGGCCACCAGAGGTGTAGGTCGGGAGCGCTGCGCCGCGCCCCCCAGGAAGAATCAGGATCATGCCCAACACAAGGTCTGCCGTTTTCAGCTTGTTATAGGTGCGAATGGCTGACGGTGTGACGCGATACTTTGACGCGATCGACTTGAGCGTCTCATGTTCACGCACCGTAACGATGATGCCGCGCGTATCGGGAACGCGAAGACGCTTTCCGACTGATGGGTTCGCAGCGGACTGCAGGCCGTTTGACCAGATCAGCTCCATGGAAGAGATCTTGTAGCGTTTCGCGATCGCAGCAAGGGTTTCACCACGAGAGACCACATGCATGATCACGTGGTCGCGACCGTCGGCGACAACAATGTCAATCGCGGCGGGAAGCTCAAGCGTTCCATCGTCAAGGAAGACCGGTCCGTCGATCGCAGTTGTCGCAATTGCTGAATCTGGGGCCTGCGCGATCACCTCGGTTGCGCGCATCGAGAAGGTGCTCTCTGTTGCAGCCTCTCCAATGAGTACGCCGTCACTCACGGCGGAGTTCTCAGTGATGCCATCTGTGGCGAGTCGGTCAGGGCTCTCGGTGCC
>Ga0049083_10000936_pt1 | contig 10880 bp, 8 predicted proteins | sample GreLakmeMI27MSRF_FD_66719 | JGI IMG/M metagenome (GOLD analysis project Ga0049083, IMG submission 66719) | Freshwater lentic microbial communities from great Laurentian Lakes, MI, USA - Great Lakes metaG MI27MSRF | ecosystem: Environmental > Aquatic > Freshwater > Lake | place: Great Lakes...
GCAGCCGCAGATGCCGCCCCGCCCAGTGCGGCCGCGCTGGCCCAGCTGGCAGACGCGGCGCGCTACTTCACGGACGCGGGCGCCACGTTGGCAGCCTTCTGCCGCGGTGCGCCGGGAGCAGCGGTGGCGATGCTGTCGGACGAGGGCGCCCAGCTGCTGCCCGCGCTGGCGCTGATCCACGACCAGCTGCTGCCGCTCATGCGCCGCGTCGCCGCGGACAGCGCGGCTGGCGTGGGCGGGGAGGCGCTGCAAAGCGAAGCGAGCCGCGCAGCCCGGGCCTGCCGCCTGGCCGCCTGGCAGCTCCTGCACGCGGCCTACCTGCGCCCATCCGGCGGCGCCGCCGAAAGGAGGGAGGCGCTGCTACTCACGCTGCTCTCCATGTCGGCCGGAGAGGACGCTGCGAATGGGCCGTCGCTGCTACGCACGCTCGGAGGCGCCCACGATGTGCGTGCCGCCCTCGCCTCTGCTCAACTGGGCGCCGAGCCTGCCCAGCAGGCGCAGCTGCTGGCCTTCTTCCAGCCCAGCCCGGGCGCCCGGGCGGCGAGCCAGGGCCAGCCCCCTGCGGACCCCGCTTTAGACTCCCGCGTGGCCGCAGTGCGGGACCTGCTCCCGGACTTTGGTCCCGGCTTCGTGGCCGCGTGCCTGCAGGCGCTGGGGCATGACGTGGAGCGCGCCACCGCCGCGCTGCTGGAGGACGCGCTGCCCGAGTGCGTCAAGGGCCTGGACAGGGCCATGGACATGCGGGCGTTCACGGCGCTCCAGACGGGGCTGGGCAAGGGCAAAGGCCCTTTGAGGGCGGCCCCTCCCGGCGACAAGGCGGTCCCCAAGCCTCGCGCAGTGGCTGCGCCGTCCACCCCCGCACCGCCCCCGATGCAGGCGTACCGCAAGCACGCGGAGCGCCAGCGCTGGCAGCGCCACGAGGCGCACGAGCTGCTGGACGGCGCTGACGCGGCCACGCGGGCGGCTGCAAAGGCGGCTGGCGAATACGTGGACCTCTCGGATGGCGGCGACGGCGGCGGCGGCGGCGCGGACGAGTACGACGACGACTTCGATGACGACCTGGACGAGTCGTGGGTCGCCGCCGCCGCGGCGGACGGGGCCGCTGACGCTGACTCTGAGGAGGAGCCACCACTCCCCGTCCCCGCGCCTGCGCCTGCGCCTGCGCCTGCGCCTGCGGTGCCCCAGCCCTCCACAGGGCCGCCCAGGAAGTTCTGGCTGGCGGAGGGGCGCGTGTACACCTACGCCAAGCCCGGCGCACAGATGGTGATGGCGCCCAGTGCGGAGGCTGCGCACCGACTGGGCGCGGTGCAGGCCGCCACCGCCGCTGCGCAGATCCACGGTCTGGGTCAGGGGGGCAACCGCGGCGGCGGGCCCGCGCAGGCAACAGGTGGAGCGGAGGCAGAGCGCGATGGCGGCGGAGGGCGCGGCAGCGGAGGGCGCGGCGGCGGCGGCCGCGCAGCAGGTCGGAGCTCCTACGCGCACAAGGAGGCCCACAAGGCTGCGGTGGGTAACCACCACCGCAAGGACCGTGCTGCGCAGAAGCAGCGCGCGCTGCTTGGACCAGGTTAACTAGTGGCTAGAGGAGACTCATTACACAGCCTTGGCCACGTTCGCGTTCCCGAAGATGAGTGGCTGCTTCTCGCCCGAGCCATTGCCTGTGTGCGCCGGCCACACGCCATCCTCCACGCTGTTGCCGCTGAGCGTGCGCGTCTCCTGGCACAGCGCGCACGCGCTGCAGCACAGCCACGAGAAGTAGTCTTCCCACTCGTCGCCGGGGATGGCGTAGCGCTTGCGCATCTGGTGGCGACGATACCCTGCGTACACCAGGAAGCCCAGCGTTGCAGGAATGTACAGCAAGTAGACCACGTTCCACTTGCCCATGCACCGGTCGAACTGCTTTGCGGCGGCCACGTCGGTGGAGTCGACGTCGGAGGAGGCGAGGCCGCCCATGGGGCCCACTGCCACGGGCGGCGGTCCACAGTTGAGCGCCGCGCCCACACCTGTGAAGAACTGCACCCCGTACAGGCAGAGCAGCACCAGGAGCATCTGCTTGATGAAGGACAGGCCGAACGACCTGCGCATGTTTTGGCTGCGAGGGGAGGCGTGAGCAAGCGGCAGCATGTCGCGCGTCGGATGCGGACTGCAAGCGTGTGTTCCCTCCGCACACAGCACCACGCACCCGAACGCTATGAACGGCACCCACGTGACGAGGCAGCAGGAGCCGAAGTCGCCGGCGGAGCAGTCTCCTGCGCACAAGCAAGGCGAGAGCGCACGGGAGCAAGTCGGGTGTTGTGAGTTCCAGCAGCTCGCCAGACGACAGCAGCAGGCGTCTCGCACCGAAGCAGTCAAACAGGCCTCCTCTCCAGCTCTTGCGCACGGGTAGTCCGCCGGCAGAAACCGGAACCGCGGTGAACGCGGGAGCGGCCGGCGCGTCCATCTCACACGGGCCAGGTCGGGCAGTATTGAAGCAGGAGCTGGACTATCGATACGACAACCAAAGGACAGGGCGAGTTAGTCGGGTCCGTCGCGTTCAGGCGTTCACGTCCTCCAACCACGTACGTACGCACAAACTGCGTGGTGAGCATCAAACACGCTGGCTCTCGCCTTTGCGTGATACGCGTATCACGCCTTCTCTGGACTTTACGAGGTGCGCATATCCCTCGGCTTTGCCGCGCCTTTAGCGCACTTTAGCGCCCTTAGCGCAGCCCGCTCGCTCCAAGACTCTTTCTGTGAGTTGGTTGGCGCGTGACTGGAGACAGTCGGCTGCGCACATGAACAGGCAGCAACCTATTCCGCGCTCGCCCCTCTCGTGGTGAAGAAAGGAAGAAGCCAGCCTGACATCTTGTTGCGCTCTGCTCCCTCGCACTGAGTGCACTGACGACTGCGCACGTGCGACAGGCACCACCTACAGGCGTGGCTGCGTGCTGCTGTCCGCGAGCCCGTTGGTGCTAGGTCAGAGCTACAACGGTAGAACCCTCGCTGCGGCGGCTACTCAACAACGCTGTCGCACTCCGGCTTGCTTGCGAGCCGCCCAAACGGCAGCAGCCTGCCCATGCACAGCCTGCACAATGACTGGGCTCGCCGAGTGCTTGTGCAAAAAAGCAAGCTGGCTGTTGCTCTCCTGCTCGCAGTCCCCAAACTGACTGTTCTGCCGTGCTCGAGACGCGCCCGTGCTGCAGCGCTGCCGGCTGTTGTTTGCACGGCTGGGCCGCCTAGAACCCGCGAGTGTCGATTGGCACCTCGCTCGCTGAGTCCCCCCCTCCCTGGCCTTTTGACTGCCACCCACCCTACCCGCAGCTGCCGCGAAGATGATTGGCCTGCAGGAGGTCGCAGTGCACGGAGGGGCGGTGCGCGAGTGCGGTGGCCAGGCCGCTGGGTCGGCGCAGGGGAGTCAAGCACAAGTGTTGCCAACGTGCTTCGACGCAGACGCCGAGCAGGGAGCGGCCGCCTGGCCCCCAAAGCCCCTCGAGAGGGTGTTTCAGCAGCCGCAGCCGCCCCGTGGTGCGTGCGCGCGCCTCGCAGCGGCCAGCTTCGATGTGCGCGAAGAGGTCTCTGACTGCTGGCGCGCTGGCAGGCATGGTCAGCCCGCGCTCCCCTTACAAGCGCGCCTGGGACTGGCTGGTCATCCTGGTGGTAGTGGCCACCACTGTGGTGACTCCGTTAGACCTGTCCTTCTTCGACGGCGCCTGCAACTTGAGCGGCGGCACGGCTGATACCAAGCCGACGGGCGAGTACCTGCTGCTCCTGGACGCCTGCCAGCTGGATTCGCAGCTAGGCAACGCCAGCGCGTCCGCCGCCGCCTACGAGGCGTCGCGATTCCACCTGCGCCCAGCCTGCCGCTCTAGCCTGCTGGGCGCGCTGAACTACGCGCTGGATGCCGTCTTCTGGGCTGACATCCTGGCCACCTTCGCCACGGGCGTGCAGAAAGAGAGGAGCACGGACATCAAGTGCGTTTTCGCCATCTTTCCGTATAGCCGCGCCCATACCGTCACTGGCACTGACGCGACGCCCGCAGCTACGACGCCTCTCACGTGGCGGGCACATACCTGCGCGGCGGTTTTGCGCGCGACATCGTGTCCGGGGTGCCTTGGGACCTGATTGCAATGGCGAGCGGCGGCGGTGGCTCCGGTCAGCGCGGCATGAGCCTGAAGCTGCTGAGCCTGCCACGCCTGCTGCGCCTCTCCCGCATCATCCAGAAGCTGCAGCACCTGTCCTCCTCCAACGGCTTTCGCATCCTGCTCTTCATGGTGGTCTACGTGGTCATCGCACACTGGGCAGCCTGCCTGTTCCACTACATGAGCAAGTGGCAGATCTGGAACGCCAGCGACGGCTGGGTAGACGTCACCACCGGCGCTGTGCCTTGGCTCGTCTACAACTGCCTGCAGTACTCCGGCGCCGTGACTCGCTACACCGCGTCCCTCTACTGGGCTCTGACCACCATGGTGACGGTGGGCTATGGCGACATCACACCCGTGACCAACATGGAGCGCTGCTTCACCATGGTGCTGCAGCTGCTGGCGGGTGTGCTGCAGGGCGTGGTGTTTGGCAACATCGGGTTGGCCCTGCAGGGCTTCGACCGCGCCAACAGCAGCCTGCAGGAGCGGCTGCGCGACATGCAGCGCCTGGCGCGCCAGCAGAGCCTGCCCAATGCGCTGGCGGTGCGCATGCAGGACAGCACCTGCGCGCTGTGGCGCCAGGCGCAGGGATTCGACGCCGCCAGGCTGATGGGCTGCATGGGCGGCTCGCTGCACAGCGACGTGCTGGCTTCGCTGGACTACTCTGCGGCGCTGAAGGCGACGCCCCTCTTCTGCGACGCCCCGCCGGGCTTCATGCGCGCGCTGCTGGCGCGCCTGCGGGTCCTGACCTACCTCCCGGGCGAGGTGGTGGTGGATGCGGGCGACCCGGGCACGGAGATGTACTTTGTGCACGCGGGCGCCGTGCGGCTGCTCAGCTTTGCGCACAGCGGCGAGGACGCGGTGCTGGGCGCGGGCGACATCTTCGGCGAGGTGGACACCATCCTGTGTCAGCGCCGCAGCGCGCGGGCGGTTGCGGAGGCGCCCGGCGGCGCGACGCTGTACGCTCTCAGCCGTGACGACTTCGACGCGGTGCTGGCCCAGTTCCCGGAGCTCATCGGCACCCTCACCGACAGGTGCCTCAGCCGCGAGGCGGCGCTGCGGCGGGGCAGCTCGGAGGCGTGGAGCGAGGAGGCGGCGGCGCAGGAGGGCGGCGGGGAGGCGCTGGCCCCGCCACCGCACGTGCGCTCAGACTCCCGGGGCGGATGCGACACGCTGTCCACCGCCGAGGCGTCCGCGCTGGCCGCCAGGCAGCGGATCCTCCTACGAGTCGACTCCAAGCGCCTGCCGCTGGCACCGGCCGGCCAGGCTGAGTCCACCTCCTCTGTGCGCGCCGGCAGCGCCGCGGCTGCCGCCGCACGCTGGGGCCGAGCAGCCTCCGCCGCGCGCTCCATTTCCGAGCTGCAGAGCAGCGCCGCAGCGACGTCCTTCGCCGCCAAGGAGGCCAGCGTCATCCACCTGACGCCCCGCTTTGTGGACCACACTCCCCGCCCCCTCGCCGCTCCAGCGCCGCCGCCGGCACCGCAGCGCGAGCAGCTGGACTGGGCGGCGTTCGAGACGCGCATGCGCGCAGTGATGCGCGCTCAGGCGGGTGCACACGCAGAGGCTGAGGCTCGACTGGGATCGCTGATGCTCCTTCAGGACGGCCTGGCCAGCCAAGCCGCCGCGCTGGCGATGTGAACATAAATAGATCAGCTGGCTGTCCGATGCTCGAGCTGCTCGAGCGCAAACTCACGGCACTCTGTGAGGATAACGCAGGCGGCCACGATGCGCCCCCCGCGGGGCACCAACCCGGCCCACAGTGCGCCCACCCCGCCCTCCGCCCACAGCGTGCGCAGGCCCCGCCCCATGGACGAGTACAGCTGCCGCGGGTCTTCCAGGTTGGCCTGCATCCGGGTCTTCACGGTGTCCAGCGGTTGCGTGATCACCGCCGCCGCCGCCCCCGACAGCATGGCGCCCATCACCAGCGCCTTGGACGGGCTGTCCTTGAACGCGTCGCGGCGCAGCAGCATAGCGGTCACCAGCGGCGCCGTTCCTAGGTAGCCCGCCGTGTAGCAGGACTCGCGCAGCAAACAGGGGCCCAACCCACGCATCAATACGGCCGCCCCATGCTGCCTCAACAACCCCTGGGTGGTGGCCACCAACGGCGCGCACGTCCTCTGCGCAGGATCGGCGTGAGTGAAGGGCGACCGTCCGCGCCGCGCGCGCAGCCGTGCCTGCTGCTGGATGATGACCAGCTCGCAGGGGGTGGAGATGAAAGATGAGGCGATGCCCGCGGAGGCGGCCACCGCCACGCGCTGCGCAGAGGAGAGGCCTGCGGCTGGTGGGTCTGCGTGAGCATGTGTCACCGCCCGGGCTCGCCAAGGCACGCACCGTCGCCGCTCCCGGCCAGCGCCGTCTCAAGCGAGCGGTGCACGCCGAACTGCAGGCAGGTGATCGGGATGAAGGAGCAGGCGTTGAGCAGGTACCCTCGGTACAGCTGCGAGAGCGTGCGCGGCAGAGCACGCTTCTCCTGTAACGCATTCTTGATCGTCACGGTTGGGTGTAGCAGCGATACCTCCACCAGGCCGGAGAAGGCACCAATCGCGGCGTGCGTGGTGGCGGAAAGCGGCACGAGATCGCCGCCCATTGTGGTCAAGCGACACCAGGCGGTGTAGAGGTCACCTAGGGCTGCCCATCGCGCATGCAAGACGCATACTATAGGGAGGGCGGACGCGGTGTGGTACGACTCACTGTCTCACTCAAAGACGCAGCGCAGCATCTCATCAAAGAACGCACAGAGTCCCTTGCAGCCTTGCTCACAGCTTAGGCGCGGGCTGCGCCTTGGAGAGGCGCGCCATGACGCCCGCCAGCGCCTGGACCACTCGCGGCTGCGATAGCCCGACCCAGCCCCCCTGCGCCTCCTCTTCTGTGTAGGCATGCCACGCCTCCGCCATCGGCGCCCGCAGCGCCCGCTTGGTGGCCACCCGGCCGCTGTCCGGGAATGCCAGGCGGCGCGCCAGCTCAGCCTGCGCCGCCGCCAGCAGCTCGGCAGTGGGCACAGCCGCGTCCACCAGCCCCAGCGACACAGCCTCTTGGGCGGGCACCATCGCCGCGGTCTGCAGCAACTTGTCCGCGCGGCCGGCGCCCACGAGGGAGGCCATGAGCCTCGCCCAGTACAGCGGCACAGGAATGCCGAGCTCCACCTCGTTTAGACCGATGCGCGTGTCTGGTGTGCACACCCGCGCGTCGCAGCACAGCGCCAGCACGCAGCCGCCGGCGGGGCAGTAGCCTCGGATGGCGGCCACTGTGACGAGCGGCGACGCGAGCAGGCGTGTCTGGGAAAGCGGTCAGCCAAACGTCTGCGCAAGCGCGTTGGGGCGCACCAGACAGTCCGTCTGCGCGTGCCAGAAGCGCGTGTACCGCTCCTTGCTGGTTGTCTTGGTGTAGAGCTCAGTGAGGTCGTTACTGCCAGCGCCGTTGTGAGCTTTCCGCCTCTTCCGCTGCGTGCCAAGCGCACCCGGCTGTGAAGATGTACTTTTTCACGCCACTGGCGATGATGACGCCGCGCACGCTCGCGTCGCGCTCCAGAGCGTCCAGTGCCGCTGTGACAAAGAGCACACGTCAGCGTTGCTCTGTGCTCGGCTGCACGCCTCACGCACCGCCCAGCTGCGCCCACACGTCCAGGTTCATAGAGTTCACGGGCTCCCTGGCACGGGCGTGAGTCGGAGCGTGAGCGTGAGTGCGCCAGCTCTTTCCTCCAGGGCATGCCATGCGCGAGTGCTACCGCACGCGCCTGCAGATGGTGAGCACCGCCACGCCGGTCGGGCCTTTTTCCACGGTGACGAACTGCTTGGCGTTCGAGCCCATCGCTGTTGTTGGGACTGAAAGGAGGCAGCGACGCTGCACCGCTGATGACAAAACTTGCAGCCTCGCAGCTCACCCTTGCTGCTTGCTTCGCTGCAATAGAGCGGACACGCCCTATGGATATGCGTAAAATGCTTAGGGAGCTGCGTTTCCTGCAAAACCGCAGTACCGCACGACGCACGCACGCGCGCGAAGAACGACCGTTGGTTGTTCTAACTGTTGTTCGACTCGCGTAGGACAGTCGTTGCGCCCTTCATCCCGCGTATCGCGTGCCACATCAATCGAAGTAGAAAAAGCACCAGCCTGCTGGGGGCTGCCCACTCCCATCGGCAGTCGGCAGTGGTGGTGGGATGGCGCCGCCACAGTCCGCCCAGCTGCTGTCGCAGATGGAGGCTCTGGAGGGCGAGCTGTGCGCGCTGTTCGCTGCGCGCGTGGCGCCCGGTGAGGCGTCGCTGGAGCGCGTGCGCGTGCAGCTGCGCGACACTGCAGAGTCGCTGCTCTTCAGCGACTACAGCGCGGCACAGGCGCGGCTTGTCGCGCACGTGTGGCGTCCGCGTGCGCGGCTGACGCGTGCGCAGGCTCACGAGGTGGAGGCGCTGCTCTGGAAGGGCGTCTTCTACCGCTTCATAGAGGACTACCGCCGCCGAATCCGCAAGTACTCAGCCGCTGCAGCCGCCAAGGAGCCCGGGGCGCAGGAGAGCTTAAAAAAGGCGCGTCGGCTGGCTGGCGGCGTCGCTCTTTCAAACGTGGCCCCTGACTGTCAAACTGGCGCCGCTCTCAGGCTGTGGACGGCTTCGGCGCCTTCCTCAGCGACGGCATGTCGTACTACGCGCGCCTGAACCGGCGGCTGCAGGAGGTGTTTGGCAGCGTGGACGGGCAGGGCGGCCCTGCCCCGCGCGGCCCCTCCCCGCACGTAGCCTCCTCCCGCTGCCTGCTCTACCTGGGCGACCTGTCTCGCTACGCCGCACTGCACACGCCGGGCGAGGCGGCCCTGAAGGACTGGTCGCAGCCGGCGGGGTACTACGCAGCCTCTGCGCGGGTGTTTCCGGGGGGGGGCATCGCGCACAACCAGCTGGCCGTGGTCGCCACGTACAGCCGCGACGACGCCAGGGCTGCGTACCGCTACGCGCGCGCCATGTTGACCAGCGCCCCCTTTCCCACGGCTCGCGCCAACCTGGGCCTGATGCTTGACAAGAGCCGTGCGGCTGGCTCGCCCGCGGTGGGCTGCGACGCGGCGTGGGTGCGCGCGCAGCTGGCCGTGTTCACGCGACACGCGTCGTGCGTGGACGCGGCGCGCGCTGCGCTGGCGGCGCTGGAGCAGGAGCTTGAGGGCGAAGAAGGGCGTGCGTCGCTGCTGGCCTGGGCGCCGCCGGAGAGCGCCCCGCGCGCGCTGCACCTGGCCGCCATCGCGCTGGCCGGGGCGGTGACGGGGGGCTGGTGTGCGCCCCCGGGCGGCAGCGCCTCCACCACGCCGCTGGCGGGGGGGCGCGAAGGCGCCGCGGCGGCGCAGGCGGCGGCGCAGGCCGCCGCCTGGCTGCTGCTGTACGGCCTGCTGGCCCGGCTGCTGCTGCTGGCGGAGAGGCAGGTGGGCCGCCCCGCGGCGCGCTGGAGCGCGCTGGCGGTGGCCCTGCCGCTGCTGGAGTGGGCGGCTGGCTGTGCTGAAGACGCGCTGCCCACGCCCGGCGCCACGCACCCAGCGGAGGCGCTGGAGCGCGATGGCGCATGGACTGCTGCGGCGGCGCTGTTCAACGCGCTGCAGGGGGCTGGCGCAAGCTGCGCCGGGGCTGCGGCGGCGCCGCCCGTGCCTCGGGGCGCGCCTTCCTCGCCCGCCCTGTCCGTTGCGCTGGCCGAGGACTACGAGCTGCGGGGCTTCACCCCGCTGGCGCCCGCCCACGCTGCGCTGCGCTTCGTGGGCCAGCTTGGCTTTGCCGCAGCCACGGGCGCCGCGCTCCAGGGTGAGCCCGACTCGGTGTGGCGCAGCCGCGCGCAGCGGGCGCTCGCAGCCGGGCAGCGCATCGCGGCTGCGGGAGGGGGCACCTGGCAGTCGCCCCTGACGCGCTCGCCAGCTACCGGCCAGTTTGCCGCTCGCCACCAGCACCCGCTGAGCGCCCCCCAGCAGCCGCCCGCGGCGCTGCATGAGAGCTTCGGCGCGCTCATCGAACGCGCCAGCGAGCTTCAGGGCGTTCCGTCGGCGCTGGCGGGCGACGAAGAGGTCGCTGGGGAGCGCATCGTGTGGCGACCGCAGCCGCCGTTGGCGGGGCCGCCCAAGCGCAGCAGCATCGCTCTCTTCCCAGCCTCGCCCGCGGCGCCCGGACGCGCGTTTCCACCGCCGCCGCCGCCGCCGCCGCCACCGCCGGCAGCATATAGCGCCCATGAGATAGCGCCTGGCGCTGCCGCCATGGACGAGGACCTGTCCTGGGGCGCCGCCCTTGCGCCACGCGCGCAGCCCGTGGGCGCCCCCGCAGAGGCGTCTGCTGCGCAGCCGCTGCCGTTTCGAGGCCTCCTGGCCGCCGCATCGCGAGCGCTGCCCACACTGCCGCCGCCGGGCTTTGCGCAGCCGCTGCTGCGCACCAGCAACCCATTCATAGTGTGATGACGTGGCACGCGAATGGAAACAACGTACGACAACAGACTGACAGAAGGAGAGCGCGAGGCCAGCTGCAAACGCCTGCCTCACCTTCTCGCCGTCTCTAAAAACTCCGCGTCCTCACCGCCTGTGCCTCCGTGGGCCTGTTGCTGCGGCGACATGCTTCGTGTTGCCCTTCCGGCGCGGCTGTCCGCCGCAAGCGTGCGAAGGCGAGCATACCCAGTTCCCGCCACCGTCACGGCTGGACCCGCCAACACTGCTACCGGTTGGGCGCTGCGGCGCACCGACAGAGGTGGCAAAGGCGTGTTCGAGCTCACTGGTGCGTCACCAGTCACACCCAAAGCCAGACACGCGCTATCTATCCAGGGCAGACC
>Ga0049083_10000938_pt1 | contig 10875 bp, 7 predicted proteins | sample GreLakmeMI27MSRF_FD_66719 | JGI IMG/M metagenome (GOLD analysis project Ga0049083, IMG submission 66719) | Freshwater lentic microbial communities from great Laurentian Lakes, MI, USA - Great Lakes metaG MI27MSRF | ecosystem: Environmental > Aquatic > Freshwater > Lake | place: Great Lakes...
TCGCCCGCCGCAAACAGCAGCTTCTCGGTGACGCACGCCACCACGCCGCTGCCCGCTGAGAAGTCCAGCACCAGCCAGAAGCGAGGCTCGCTCAAGAGCGCGCGCCAGCCCCGCGACACCTCGCGCGCGCGCAGGCGAGCGTCCAAGGGCAGGCACATGAGGATCAGAACCAGAATCTCCTCAGGCAGCTCGCCCAGCTGCGTGACCGCCGGCTGCTCCTCCAGCGTGAAGCAGCACTTAAACAGCGTGGCAACACCCATGGTATACGCGCTCCTAGGGCGCGTTCAGGAATCAGGAATCAGGAATGGTGTTTTCGCAGTCACAGCCTCTGCGGCTCTGGCGTAGTGTCCACCGGCACGCCCGTGAAGTCTGGTCCCCAGCGATTGAGGGGCGCCTGGGCTGGTCCTCCCACGACGGTGGCGTTGGGCGCGGTGCGGCAGTTGTAGGCGGGGTTGACCCAGGGCATCATCTTCAGCCGCCCCGGCGTCGCCAGGCTGCCCCGGTAGTCCTTGGAGAGGCGAATAGCGCAGGCTGAGAGTGAGCAGCATGGTGCTGGGACCGGGTACGAGAAGGCCTGACCGTACAGCTCTCCGTTCCCCTTTTCCTGTCGAGCCAGCTGGCGGGCCAGCGCCTCTTCGAAGCCGTACGCGGCGATGTCATCCACGCGCGCCTTGAGACGCTCAGCATGCTCCAGCCGCGTCATGTCGTACTCCTCCTGAAGCTGCAGGGCGCTGATGCCCGCAACGTGGCCCACAAAGGCCGCCATGCCGGGGGGTAACTTTGTGCCAAACACCCCCCCGGGTACGTGGCAGCGGTAATCCAGCAGCGCCTCCGGCGAGGAGGGGGTCACCGTGCCCGGGCAGTTTGTGGCGTAGTTGCCCGGCAGATTCTTGCAGCACACGGCCGCGTATCCGATGCGGTAGACCTCGTACTTCTGAGTGCCGGGCAGAAACATGCTGTTCACGCCCCTCTGCCCCGTGCCCTCGTTGTCGATCAACGTCAGCGCGCCGTGCGGGTGCAGAAACACGTTCTGCCCGTGCCGGTCGCTCTCGCTGAAGATGAAGTCGAAGGCGGCCGCCAGACGAACCGACTCGCTGTCGATGCGCTGCAGCAGGCTCAGCGCCTCGTCATGCACAAATCCCCCCAGGAAGGCTTCGATCGAAACCCCATCCACGCGCTGATACAGCTGCCCGTCTAAATCCAGCTTCAGCCCTTGCGTGGGCGAGCCGTCGTAGGGCAGGAAGGAGCGCACACGCTGCGTCCAGGTTCGCGGCGTGATGCTGCTCAGATTGGCGTCATCCACCATGCGCTGCATGCTGTTGAGAAACCGAAAGTTGCAGGCGTCCTGTCCGAAGAGGCCGCCCTTGAGGGTACACTTGGCGGGTTGTTTTGCGGGGCAGGGAGAGATCGGGTTGGCTCGGTCGTTCTGCTTGTAGCCTCCAGGCACGCCGCACCAGAACTTGACAACCACAGCCTCGTTGACAGTTTGGCCGCGCAGAACAGCCGCGCCGCTGGCGCCGGTAAAGACCTGGCGCGCGAGGGAGGGGGTGAGAACGGGGAGCGAAAGGGAGCTGCGGGCGCACCACTCGGGCTTTCCCCAACACGGTGTCGTGCGCAGGCAGGCGCGTGAGCACCACGTTGCAGCCGTAGCAGTAGGTGCAGTGCTTGGCAGGACCCGGCTGCAGCGACACGCCCTGGGGAGAGCGAGGCGTTAGCTGCTCCTGCTTCTCTGCGCTTGGCGCAGGCGCGACGGATGTGCTGCGGCTGCGCAGTGCGCAGGCGCAGAGGCGCAGAGGAGCAGAGGAGAGTGAGCGAGTGAGGGGCGCACCGCAGGGGGCTCGTTCAGCGTGCACTCCTGGCAGCTGTCGCACTCCTCCCACCTTCCCTCCCCGACGCCAGTGGTGACGCGCGCCGGCGGCGGAGGCGAGGCGCCTGTCGGCGGCTGCGCTGCGGCGCGAGGCGCGAGGCGCGGCGACGACAGCTCCGCGAGCCTTCACGGGAGGCGGGACCCGCTGACGCGTCAGCAGACGGGCTTCCTGCGCCCCGCAGCAGCGCCGCACCTCTGCGCGGTGTGCTGCAGTCGCGGGTGCCAGGCGGGCAGAGCCGCGAGGGCTTCCTCCGCTCCGGAGCCCCTGCCCAGCGCACCAGCTAGCAGCAACGCGAGCACGCAGCGCCCACGGACGCCCATCAGGCCGCACGCACCCAGCGGAGGCGAGCCGTGTGACTCGGACTCGGATAGTCGGATTTTCGATAACAAACAATAGTCTCGGCGCCGAGCGCTGCCCACAGCGCTGCCCACCAGCCTGGCGCGCATCAGAGCATCAGACCCACTCACGCCACCCACTCACGTCCTCTACTCCTCTTCCTTTTCTGCGGGGGCAGCCTCCTCCGCCAGCAACGTCAGCTTGGTGGCCAGCTTGCCCTTGCCCGCAGCGGCAGCCGCGTCCGCTGCGCGCTGAAACGCGGCGGCAGCGCCGGTTGCGTCCCCCGCGGCAGCCCTGGCGTGCCCCAGCTTCTCCAGCAAGCCCAGGTTCACCGGTTCTTCCGCATCGCCAGCCCGTGCGTCGGCCGCCGAAAGCGCAGCCTCCAGCCAGCGGAGCTTGTCGTCGGCGCCAGCAGCCGCGTCGGCGCATTCAACGCAGGCATCCACGTCACCGGCGTCTGCTAGAACGGCAGTCAGCGCCGCAGCAACCTCCGGGAGTTCTCGCTCCAGGCGCGCGCCGGGCACCACGTCCTGCACCACGCCGCGACAGACGTCTCGCATGGCGCGGATTGCGACTGCGTCGCCCCCGCGAGCCGCGTAAGCCAAATGGAAGAGGGCGGAGGGCTCATCTGGCACGTCATCCAGCACAGGCAGCGCCCCGACGGCGCTCAGGCGCGCCAGCTGCATGTGCACCGGTGCAAACGCAGCCCACAGTTGCGAGTCGCTCATCTCCGCATGATCCTCGGATGCAAGCGCACCGGTTGCGAAATGGCGCGGCGATGCTGCAGAGCTGTCAGATCGCGCAATGGGCGCCACGCAGAGGCGGCGCACGCGGGCAGCGGCAGCTTCGGCATCGCAAGGCGGCTGCAGTGCGGTCCATGAAGCGGGCAAGAGGGACCACGCAGGCAGCATCGTCAACAGAACAGTGGTCACCCAGCGCGCAGACTCGCGCGCTCTCCACACCGCGCGCGCAGCCTCGCGCGCAGCCACAGATCCAGGGCTTTCAGTCCAAGAGGCGATGCGAGCAGCCCGCATGGCCGCCTCTAAATGCTCATGGGCTTCGGCCGACCCGGCGACGCGCGCATTGTCTGCTGAGCGCCACGTGCGGGCAAGCTGCGTGGCTCCCTCAAAGCTGGCGCTGCTGCTGGATTCTGAAGATGCTTGGCGGCCCAGCACGGAGCTTGCCAACAGCAGCGAGGAGGCGTTTGGAGAAGCGGTAGCGTTTGCTACCACCTCGTCTCGCGCCAGCTCCAGCTCTGATTTAGGCAGCGCTGGCAGGTCCAGCAAGGCGCACAGCGGCGTGCACCTGTGTGTTGAGAAGAAGAGCGCCATGCCGCGCACGCCCAGGTTGCCTTCGCCCCCGTCACCGCCGCCGTCCTTGTTTCCGAGCAGCGTGTGTACTTGCGGGTCCGTGAACAAATCGTTCACGCCCTGGATGTCAACCACGATCTGCGTGCCTCGCGAGTGCAGGAACGTAAAGTGGCTGAACGCGTGAGGCGTGGCACGTCGGTGTGCCGCCACAAAGCCTGAGTTGTTGCTGTGCTTCACGTAGGCGCCGCTGATGAGGCGCTCGCAGGCGTAGTGCGGACTGCCAGGTCGGTCGATGATCTCCAAAAGGAAGCTCTGGAGAAAGTCCACGGGCTTGGGCGGGTGGAGTGCGTTCCAGGCCTGGCTGTAGAGCTTCGCTTCCTCCTGCATCACGCAGTCTCTGCGGTACATGTCCAGCGTGCCAACCTCGGGGTCCTTGTAGCGCTTCGCAACGTACGCGCTAGCGTGGTGCCAGTCTGCAGCGTAGGACTCGGATGCGTGCGGCGCCTGCGTCTGCTTGAGGAGCCTGAAGCACTGCCTCATTGCGCCCTCCGCAAAGGACACGGACTCCAGCTTGCACGTGGTCCCTGTGCTGGTCCAGGTCCCTGTGGAGGCGTCGTAGCTGTGCCGCAGGCATCGCTCCGTCGGAGTATCATGGCTCACCCAGTCCTGCGTTGCGTCCAGCTTTCGCTGCTCCGACAGCGCGTGCGCAGCCACAGCATGCCAGTGCAGCGAGGAGGCGAGGCGCACCGCCCCAGGCGAGCCAGGCGGGTGCGCCTCACTGTCGACGTCCGCCTTCATGAGTTGAGTGTCCGAAGAAGTACAACAGACTCCACGATACACGGCACAGCAGACACGGGTGACGAATAGAGACTAGAGATGGTGACATGGTGTGGCAACGACAACAGATCGATAGAGTGCATGTTCAACCCGTGAAGTTGCACAGTCGTACCCACGCCGACGTCTCACAAGGTGATGCGCCGCCGCTTGCCTTCTTGCGCATCCTCCTCGTGAAGCGTGCGGGCGCGCTTGCACTGCGCGGGCGGCCCCTCCTCCTCCTCCGAGGTGCGGCGCCGCCGGCCAGCCCTCGCGCCGCCGCCGCCACCGCCGCCGCCAGCCGTGCCCGCCGGCCGCGCGGCGCCGGCGTGCGAACCTCCCTCGCCCATGGCTGCCAGGGTGGCTCTTGCTGCGGCGGCCAGCTGCGGCGAGCCGGCCCCTCTCGCGGTGACCCGAAGAGCTCTGAGCGCGCCACAAGCCCTCAGCGCCTCACGCGCGGCCGCCCCGGCTTGTGCCATAGCACACAGCGCGTCGCACGCCGGCACGGCTGCGCCTTCGCCGCCTAAGCTGTTGCGCAGCACATGCGTGAGCATGGCGCCCACGTCATGCTCCGTCGCCAGGCTGGAGGCCAGGAGGGGGGCCGCTCCCGTGGCTGCGCACAAGTGAATGCACACCTCCTCCACGCTCCAAGTGCAGTCCAGGTACAGCCCATCGTCCTCAGCCACGCCCGGGTGGGATGTGCCGCGCGCCACCAGTGTTGCCGCCAGTGTTGCCGCCAGATGCTGGCCTGCGTCGCGGCCGATGGAGGAGTGCGCGAGCACTCGGTGAAGCAGCTGCTGCGACGCGGCATCCAGCTCCGCATCGCTGTGGGGGCACTCCTCGCCCCGCCCCGGAGGCGCGCACAGCAGCAGGACGGCAAGCAGCGCCTGGTACTGCGCCGGAAGCTCTACGACTCCCTCGTCTGCCAGCGCCAAAGCGGCAGCTGGCTCCAAAAGCCTGTCCTGGCGCAGCTGCGGGCGCAGGCTCGGGGACTGTGCCAGAGCCGTGAGCGTGCCCACCAGCATCAACGGCACGCGGGCCATCAAGTGTCGGTGCCCTGCACCTTCCTCCGCCGCCGCCATCCCGTGCGCCAGGCGAAGCAGGCGCAACAGTGTGCGCGTCACGCCAGTGGCAACGATGCGGAGCCGCATCTCGTCCGTGGCGGCGAGGCACCACAGCACAGCGCAAACCTTCTCTGTGACCTCCGGGCAGGGCACCTCCTCCGTGCGCTGCAAGGCGGCTGCGAGCACGGGCAGCGCGCCCGCGTCCACCAGCGCAGTGCGCGTGATTGCCATCTCGCAGGCGAGCGCCCACAGCGCCCAGGCAGCCTCCTCCCGACGGCCAATGCCCACCCCCTGCTCCAGCATGTTCAGCAGCAGCGGAATGGCCCCCTGCGTGCGCATCGAGTCCTGCACCACAGTGTTCTCGAACGCCGCGTCGCCCAGCTCAGCGGCTGCAGCCTCGGCGGCTGTGTCAGAGGCGAGCAGCGCGACGAGCAGGGGCACGCAGCCAGCGGGACCCTCGCCCGTGCAGTTGTCCTTGACGCGCAGGTCTCGCAGGGGCGTGCCGGCGGAGAGCGCAGTAGCCAGGGCCGTGCCGCCGAGGGCGCCGATCTCGTTCTCGCCCAGGTCCAGTTCTTGGAGCGCTAGAGCGGGCTCGTGCGCTAGCGCAACAGCCAGCGCTTGTGCGCCCCGATCTCCGATGCGGCAGTTGGAGAGGCGCAAGCGTAGGAGTGTGTTGTAGCCACCAGCGGCGCAATCCATCAGTTCACGTGCAAGCACCTCTGTGCCAGCGTCGCCCAGCTGCGTGCCGTCCAGGTCCAGCTCGTTCAGCTGCGTGCAGCATGACAGCAGCTCCGCCAGTGCTTTTGCGGCGGAAGGACCCACCTGGTTGCCTTTGAGCTCGAGACACTGCAGCCCAGGGGCGCAGCGTGAGATGGCGGGCAACAACATCGCCAGCTCATCTGAGCGCAAATGACAGTTTGACAGCGAAACGATGCTCAGCTGTCCTCCGAAGGGCAGCAGAGCGGGCACCTGTGAGCCAGCAGCCAGCAGCGCGGCGCCCAGCTGCTGCACCAGCTCAGGCTCCTCCTCGTCTCGCAGCGAGTCGAACGACAGACTGCTGACGCGCAGGCGGCGCGAGCGCAGGAGCTCAAGGAAAGCGGGGCTCACTCCGCCGGAACAGTGCGCGTACATGCAGTGCAGCTCCAGGTCCTCTGGAGGAGGCGCCACGCTCGCCCCAGGCCCAGAACGCGCAGCGTCTAGCACCTGCACCAGCTCCAACAGCTGCGGCACAGTGTTTGTGGCCAGCAGAGTGATCTCGCGCAGCGAGCCGCGGGGCTGGTCGTTGCACTTTACTGCAAAGGCTGTGCGAAGCGCCGCCAGCATGCTGCGCGCCCCCGCGTGCGCACCGAAACTGTCTGCTTCAAGTTCCACGCGCTCGCAGCTGGCGTGGCACGCCAGTGCGCCAGCCATCTGCGCACTCTCAGCTTCGCTGGGCGACGAGCTGACTAGCAGCGAGCTGAGCTGGCACCGCTCGCAGTCCAGCAGCGCGCGCAGATCCGCGCCACTCGTGTCGCTCACAACCTCCACTCGGCGCAGCGTGAGCTGTGGCAGCTCAGTCAACGCGTCGAGTGTCTGCGGGCAAGCGGGAGGGCGAAGGGTTAGCAAGCCGATGACAAGAGCACTCTACTCCTGGGACACACACACCTCCACCGCGCTCCAGAAGACGCTGGGCGCAGTGATCGTGAACGGCAGCGCCCCCGGCGTCGCGCAGCTTCGTCGGGCAGCCTCCAGCAGCATTGGCGGCGTGAGGCCGTGTGCGCCGCTCGCGTCCAGCCCCCGGAACCCGCCGGAGCGCAGGCAGCGAGGCAGCATGGCGCGCAGCTGTACGTGGGTAGCCGCTGTGCCGAGCGCTGAGGGGCTCATGTCCAAGAAGCGCCACAAGGACGGGGAGCTCAGCAACTCGCGCCACAGACGGCACACAGCTTCCGCGGCCACGCGCTGCTGCATCGGTAGCCGCAGAAGGCAGACGAGGAGGAGGTGCAGCGGCAGCGCCTCGTTGACGGAGGGCACAGCGAGGACCGCCTGGCGGCGAGCGCGAGTGCAAACGCCCTCCATGGCAGACACGAGCGAGGTCAGCGAGTGCACGACGCGTTTGGATCCAGCTGGCGGAGAGAGGGAGAAGAGCTTAGGTGGCATTCTTTGGTGGCGTTTTTGATGTGCTTTGCTTCTCCCTCCTCCCTCACTCTCCCCGCGGCGCTACAGCCGCCCAAGCCAGAGCCGTCCAGCGTGATGCAGCTCTGAGTAGTGACTGATGTCGCTCCTGGCCGCGTCTTCAAGCGCAGGCGGCTACGCCAGCTTATCGCGAACGCATGGCGCCCGGCGAGCAAGGCCCTGTCGGTGCACCCGCGACGCGTGGGCGCTGCCAGTGCCATCCTCTGCGCTCTACGCAGGCACTCCGCCGTCGCCGGCCTCGGCTCAGCTGCTCTACCTGTTGTCGCACGAGCCCCACTTGTTTGCCGCTGCCGCTGAGGAGCACAGAGCTGGCCTGGCGGCTGCGGCACAGTCCGCCAGCGGTAGCGAAACGCAGCAGGACCTGTCCTCGCGGATCAGTCTCCTCCGCGCCTCCGAGGCGCGCAACGCCGACGTGGAGGCGCTGCTGAGCCTGCAGGTGGGCAGTGTGCTTGGCGCCAGGCACGCCACGCTCCACGCAGCTGTGCCGCAGCTTGCAGACGCGCCGCTCCCTGGCCGCATCACGGTCGATACGCTGCATCTACTCTTGCCAGACGAGCCCATGGCGCTGCACGAGATGTGCGCGCACGCAGACGCGATCATGCCCGCTGGCACCAGCGAGACTGCAGTCTGCAGACTGGACGCGCTCTCTGGTGGTCGGCTCCTTGCGGGCAGTATTCAGTTTGGCTACTTCCTTTCAGCGGTATTCAGCGCCACTGCGCCGCTGGCTGAGCCTGAGCTACGCCGCATGGCGCGAAACATGCGCACCGCGCAGGCCTGGGGCGCGGCGCGTGCGCGCACAGCCACGCTGTGGGGCATCACAGCAGATGCGGCTCACGCGCTGGATGATTTCTCTACTGGCGTCACTTTGGCACCTAGCGCGGCTGCCAGCGAGTTTTACTCGGGCCCTACAGAGGGAAGCATTTCCGTCAGCAACACGGACGCGTCCACTTTGCCTCCCGTGTCGGCGCTGCAGCCGCTCCGTCCATCCGCGCTACGGGACCTGGTGGCCGAGGCTGCGCTGTGGGGCTGGCACTTGCGACGGGTTGAGGCTGAGATGGAGGCTGATCCGCGCTGCAAAGGACTGCTGACGCTGAAGCAGTGATCCCCGGGTGAGTAGAATCTAGAGCTCTATCATTCACACGCGAGTGAGCAACGTCCGGTAGATTGGCCGCCATTTGGCCTCGCACACCTTATCTCGTTCAGTAGGCACTCCATACGGCCGCACCCGCAGCCATCCGCCCTCTGGAGCATCAACCCCCTCCTCTTCACCCCAGCCCTGCGGCGCGGCGTCGCTGAGGTGGCGGGCGTGGAGCTTGAAGGCTGCATTGGCAAGCAAAGTGTCCCTCATCTGCTCGGCGACGACACGCACGTCGCTCACGAGAAAGACTTCTCCGCCGGAAGGGAGAGCGCTGGCGAGCACAGCCGCCAGCTGAGGCGTGACCACGCGTCGTGCTGCGTTGTCGTCCTTCCAGGGGTCCGGGAACTGCACGCACACCTTGCGCAGGTTGGGGATGGAAGAGAGGAGCTGCAGGGAGACGTTTGCGTTTGCACCCACATAGTGCAAGTTGCGCAGACCCGACGCGTCACGCCACTTGTTGGCCGCCTCAGCCAGCGGGCAGAAGATCTCAACGCCAACCAGGTTATGCGCGCCGTAAGCGTCTTGAAACGACGCGTCCGTCGCTAGCTCGGCCAGGAAGCGGCCCTTCGCGCAGCCAATATCCAGCAACGCAGGAAGGGCGGCATCTGCAAACACAGCGCTCCAGTCTGGAGTCACAACCTCCGTGCGCGAAGCCAGAGGGTTGGTCATGCGCTTCATGCGCCGCTTCAGGTTGCGCTTGCGGCTTCCCGCGGCTGCCTCAGCCTCCGGTACGCGGCTGGGCAGCAGCTCAGTTGGCTCGCTCGCGGCGGCTGCGCTCGCGGCTGCGTGCTCGCTGCATAGCCCGCCGAGCCCGTCCGCAGCCGCGTGGCTGCAGAAGCGGCGACGGCGCACGATGTAGACGGAGCAGCCGCCGGGCTGGCGAACCGCCGTCTCACGCTCGTGAGCCTTCTTGGCGGTGAAGATAGACCACCACGCAGGGTCAGCCTGCAAGTCAGCCTGCTCTGGCCGGCGCCCGTTGAGCGCGATGAAGGCGTCTGCTCGCGCAGTCAGATCCGGGCTGCCACAGCACTGCATGGCAGTTGGTCCTGTTCGCCTCACGCAGCCTGGCACTGCTCAGCGTGGGCCTGGAGCAGATGGAATGAAAACGGGCAGGCAAGGTGGAGGGGAGGATGAGTGGATAGTGTTCAGAACTGTTCGATTGTTTATTCTGCAGCTGCTCGCTGTTCGTGCTGTGCGTGCCTGACCTCAGTGGTGGTATTGCGGTGTCGTCCGCAGCGCCGCAACCTCCCTGGTCAGCGCCTCGATGGCCAGCGCCATGGCGCGCAGCTGCGGCCTCAGCGCGGCAGCCACCTCATCAGCGGAGTGCGTCCCCTGCGTGACAGTCCCTGGCGTGCTGGCTTCGTTGGCAGCAGCGCGCCCTCTGGCCATCAGTCGCTCCGCCCTGGCGTCACCGGCAGAACGCGGCGGCGTGGCAACCTCGGGCTCTGCCACAGCGCTCAGCCGGCGTTGTTTGCGGCTGAGGGAGCGTCGAAAGGCGCGCTGCACCGTGCGCGCACACTCCTCCATGCGGACCCACATCTCCGGCGCCGCCACGCGCACCACGTCCAGCAGCAAGGGGGCCGTGAGCTGCAGCACGCAGTCGCCCAAGCAACGCTGCGCCCTGGTGGTGCACGACCGAGCGTTCCCATAGTCCAGCAGCTCGTTCAGCGACGGCGAGCGGCGGCGAGGCGCCGCAGCAGCAGCCCCACCAAAGGGCGCCAGCCGCGAGTGCGCCTCCTCCTTGGAGATGGCGGCTGCGCAGCGCTTGACGCGCCCGTGGGCCACGCCCATCTCGCGCACCGTCTCGGCCAGGAGGCGCCCCATCGCGTACGCGCGCGCCACGGTGCGAGCCTGTGGATGACGGTCCAGCACGGCCACCAGTCGGTCGCGGCTCACCACGTGCAGCTCAGCGTACGACAGCGTGTGGCTGCCCTGCGCTGCGCGCGGGTTCTGCCACAGGCATTCCACGCCGAACAGCGGCGGCTTGGTGGCCGAGCCCAGCTGCACGTGGCGCAGGTGGGCGGGGTGCTGCTGCGTGGTCAACACAATGCCGTGGTGAAGCAGCTGCAGAGAGTCCACCGGAGCGCCCTCAACCAGCAGCTGCTCGCCCGGCGGGAGCGTGTGCAGCGTAAAGGCGCTGCATAGCTCCGCCAGCGCCGCCGCGGAGGCGTCCT
>Ga0049083_10000941_pt1 | contig 10870 bp, 10 predicted proteins | sample GreLakmeMI27MSRF_FD_66719 | JGI IMG/M metagenome (GOLD analysis project Ga0049083, IMG submission 66719) | Freshwater lentic microbial communities from great Laurentian Lakes, MI, USA - Great Lakes metaG MI27MSRF | ecosystem: Environmental > Aquatic > Freshwater > Lake | place: Great Lakes...
CAATGTACACCATGTCGTGAAGGAACAGGTTGGTTAGAAAAAGTTTTATGGAGAATCGAAAACGGGCAAGGACGCGAGGAAGATGTTGAACTGTTGTGGAGTATACAAGCCAAAATTGAAGGAAACACGATTTGCCCTTTAGGAGATGCCGCTGCTTGGCCAGTCGCTGCTGCAATTCGTCATTTTAAAGATGAGTTTGAATACCATATCCGTTTTCCTGAAAAAATAAAAAATAGAGATCACTTTGTAAATGAGCCTTTTTCACAAGTAAAACATTTAATAGCAAAGCAAACAGTATAAAAGTTGACGGTTGATTGTTGATAGTCGATGGATATTCAAAAATTAACAACCAAAACCAAAAACTAACAACTAATATTTATGAAAGTAACCATAGACGGTCAAGAAATTGAAGTAGTACCAGGAACAACTATCCTACAAGCTGCTCGTATGATTGGTGGAGAAGTTGTTCCACCAGCCATGTGTTATTATTCAAAACTAAAGGGCACTGGTGGAAAATGCCGTTGCTGTTTGGTTGATGTTACCAAAGGTAGTGAAGCCGACCCAAGACCTATGCCAAAACTTATGGCTTCTTGTGTTACAGGTTGTCAAGACGGAATGGAAGTTGCGAGTAAGTCGTCCGAAAGGGTTCGTGATGCTAGAAATGCAGTCACAGAATTTCTTTTAATAAATCACCCACTTGATTGTCCTGTGTGTGACCAAGCCGGCGAATGTGATTTACAAAATTTGAGTTTTGAACACGGAAAATTACAACAACGTTTTATTGAAAGTAAGCGAACTTTTGAGCCTGAAGATATAGGAGATAAAATTCAACTACACATGAATAGATGTATTGTTTGCCAACGATGTGTTGAAGTCGCTGATCAATTGACTGACGGTAGAGTTCACGGCGTGTTGAATCGTGGTGATCATTCACAGATTTCAACGTGTGTTTCGGCAGCGATTGACAATGAATTCTCCGGAAATATGATTGATGTTTGTCCAGTTGGCGCATTAACCGATAAAACGTTCCGGTTTAAGTCGAGAGTTTGGTTCAACAAACCTTTTAATGCTCATAGAGATTGTGATACTTGCTGTGGAAAAACGACACTTTGGATGTTTGGAAATGAAATACAAAGAGTAACTGCACGAAAAGACGAATACCATGAAGTAGAAGAATTTATTTGTAATACCTGTCGTTTTGAGAAAAAAGAAACTACAGATTGGGTAATTGAAGGGCCAAGAAAATTTGAAAAAGATTCGGTGATCAATCAAAACAAGTATTATGGGAAAACAGATACCGTGGTTATTAATACCGAAAAAGGGATTCTTCAAGGAAGAGACATCGATCGAAAAAAAATAAGCATGGCTGCTATAGATTACAATGAAAAAATTGATGGCAAACCATTAAATTCAAAGAAAAATGGATAGTGCTTTTATTATTGAGAAAAGCGTTTTAATAGTAGTTGTATTTGCCATTACCATGATAATGTCGATGTATTCCACTTGGGCAGAAAGAAAGGTTGCCGCGTTTTTACAAGACAGAGTTGGGCCAAATCGTGCTGGTTGGGGTGGCCTTCTTCAACCACTTGCAGATGGAATGAAGTTATTTGCTAAAGAAGAATTTGAACCCGATACTAAAAATAGATTTTTATTTTTTGTTGGTCCAGGAATCGCCATGAGTACGGCCTTAATGACTAGTGCAGTGATCCCATGGGGTGATAAATTACATCTTTTTGGTCGCGATATTGTACTTCAAGCAACTGATATTGACGGTTCATTATTGTACATATTTGCTGTTGTTTCGATAGGAGTATATGGAATTATGATTGGTGGTTGGGCTTCAAATAACAAGTTCTCTTTAATGGGGGCTGTAAGAGCTGCTTCACAAATGGTTTCCTATGAGGTTGCTATGGGATTATCAATTATAGCTTTAATCATGATGACGGGAACCCTAAGTTTAAAGGAAATATCCGTTCAGCAATCTGGTATGAATTGGAATGTTTTTTACCAGCCAGTTGGCTTTTTAATCTTCTTAATTTGTGCTTTTGCTGAAACCAATAGAACCCCTTTTGATTTAGCAGAATGTGAAACAGAATTAATTGGTGGTTACCACACGGAATATTCCTCAATGAAAATGGGATTTTATTTATTTGCAGAATATGCAAATATGTTTATTTCTTCAGCCATTTTAGCCATTTTATATTTTGGAGGGTATAACTATCCTGGCATGCAATGGATGGTAGATAACGTGGGTGTAAATACCGGGAATTTAATTGGAATAGGCGTTTTGTTTATAAAAATATGTGGGTTTATCTTCTTTTATATGTGGGTTCGTTGGACAATACCGCGTTTTAGATATGATCAGTTAATGAATTTAGGTTGGAAAATTTTGATCCCACTCTCTATTATTAATATAATAATAACAGGTATTTGTATTCTAGCTTTTAAATAAAAATGCTAGCTTTAAGTTGAAAGATCAAAACTAACTATTGTGTATAGAAATAAAATAGGTTAAAAAATGAGTATAGAAACAATATCCCTTTCTGGAAGGAAGAAACAGGTTTCCAATAAGGAAATGACTTTTTGGGAGCGATTATATTTAATAGCCATCGTGAAAGGATTGCTTATTACCATTAAACACTTTTTTAGAAAAAAAGCAACCATACATTACCCTGAACAAGTGCGTGAATTTAGTCCGGTTTATAGAGGCCAACATATGCTAAAACGGGATGAGCTTGGGAGAGAAAACTGCACAGCTTGTGGTTTATGTGCTTTGTCTTGTCCTGCTGAAGCAATTACAATGAAAGCTGAAGAGAGAAAAAAAGGAGAAGAACACCTATATAGAGAAGAAAAATACGCATCAATATATGAAATTAATATGCTGCGCTGTATTTTTTGTGGTTTATGTGAAGAAGCCTGTCCAAAAGATGCTATTTATTTAACACTTTCCAAAGAATTAGTGCCCTCTAGTTATGATCGTGAAGATTTCATTTTTGGAAAAGACAAACTTGTGATGCCTTTAGAAATGGCAATAAAAAATGCTCAACTTAATAACGCAAACTAATGTCTTCTATTCTAATCACATTCTACTTCTTATCGGCGATTACGTTGGCCTCAGCATTTTTAACTATCTATACAAGGAATCCAATACACAGTGCAATTTATTTGGTAATATGTTTCTTCTCAATAGCCGGACATTACCTTTTGTTTAACTCTCAATTTCTCGCCATAGTTCATATAATTGTATACTCTGGAGCTATAATGGTACTTTTCCTATTTACAATTATGTTAATGAATTTAAACAAAGAGGATGAGGTTCATAAACCCCGAATTACGAGACTTGGAGCAATTACCGTGTTTATTATTACAAGTGTAATCTTGGTAACTATTTTTATGAATTCAAACCCTATTGTTGGGGAAGAAATGCCTTCAAATGAGGATTACCAATCTATTAAAAAATTAGGCATGCTTTTATTAAACGAATACATGTTACCTTTTGAATTTGCTTCAATATTATTATTAGTAGCCATGATTGGCGTGGTTTTATTGTCTAAAAAAGAAAAAATAGAAAAGAAAAATGAATAATGTTATTAATGAAATAGGCATTGAAAACTATATTTTCCTGGCTTCATTACTATTTTGTATAGGAGTTTTTGGAGTGTTATATAGACGAAATGCTATTATTGTGTTTATGTCAATCGAAATAATGCTAAATGCAGTAAACCTCTTGTTTGTTGCCTTTTCAACTTTTAGACAGGATGCCGAAGGGCAAGTTTTTGTATTTTTCTCAATGGCTGTAGCGGCAGCTGAGGTTGCCGTTGGTTTGGCAATATTAGTATCCGTATTTAGAAATATTGGTTCTATCGATATAGCCAATTTAAAGAATTTAAAAGGATAATCTATAATGGAAACAAATTTGGCTTTACTATTACTCTTATCCCCTTTTGCTGGATTTCTTTTTAATGTTTTTTTTGGTAAAAAAGTAAACAAAGGTATTTCAGGTGCAATAGGAACTTTGACTGTTTTAATATCATTCTTGTCAAGCGTCTACTTTTTTACGCAATTTAACCCAAGCACTAAACCAATTGAAATTACTTTGTTTGATTGGATCTCTGTCCATAATTTTAAATTAGATTTTGGACTTTTATTAGACCAATTGTCTTTGCTTTGGCTGTTATTCGTTACCGGAATTGGTTCATTAATACACTTATATTCGATTAGTTATATGCATGATGACGACAACATGCATAAGTTTTTTGCGTATTTAAATTTGTTCGTTTTCTTCATGATAACTTTAGTTATTGGAAGTAACTTATTAGTAATGTTCATTGGCTGGGAAGGCGTTGGCCTTTGCTCTTACTTACTAATCGGATTTTGGTATAAAAACCACTCCTATAATGATGCCGCTAAAAAGGCATTCATCATGAACCGAATTGGGGATTTAGGGTTCTTAATCGGAATTTTTATTTTAGGAAGTATGTTTTCAACATTGGATTTTGTTGGAATGAAACAAGCGTTAACTGCTGGAAATTCAGATACTTCATTGTTAAGTCTTGCCGCTTTGTGCTTGTTCATAGGAGCTTGTGGAAAATCAGCTCAATTGCCATTATATACTTGGCTTCCTGACGCAATGGCTGGACCAACTCCTGTTTCTGCTTTAATCCACGCGGCTACGATGGTAACGGCTGGTATCTTTATGGTAACGCGGATGAATTTCTTATTTGATTTAACTCCAGATGTTCAAAACATCATTGCTGTTGTAGGTACTGCAACTGCTTTAGTTGCTGCTTCTATTGGTTTACTACAAAACGACATCAAAAAAGTATTGGCTTACTCTACCGTTTCTCAATTGGGATTAATGTTTTTAGCCTTAGGACTAGGCGCCTACAATGTTGCCGTTTTTCATGTAATTACACATGCCTTCTTTAAAGCTTGTTTATTCTTAGGCTCAGGTTCTGTGATTCATGCATTACACGGCGAACAAGACATGCGAAAAATGGGTGGTTTGCGCAAAGCAATGCCAATTACTTTTTGGACAATGATGATTTCAACATTAGCCATAGCCGGAATATTTCCGTTTGCAGGTTTTTGGTCAAAAGATGAAATTCTTATGGTTGCTTTTGATCACAATAAGACATTATGGATGGTAGCATCTATTGCTTCTATCATGACGGCTTTCTATATGTTCAGATTAATGTATTTAACTTTCTTCAAAGACTTCAGAGGAACACAACATCAAAAAGATCATTTACACGAAAGTCCAAGTCTAATTACAATTCCGTTAGTGATATTAGCCATTTTAGCTTTCATTGGTGGTGCAATTAACTTACCTGGAAGCACTTGGTTAAACCATTTCTTGGAACCAATTTTAAGTGGCAAGCACGAAGAACATGCTTTAGGCTCACACGAATATATGTTGATGGGAATTGCTATGGCTGGAGCAGTTTTTGGAATCCTTTGGGCATATTCAAAATACATCAAACAAGCTGTTGTCCCTCAAGAAGATTCTGAAATAGCTGGAATTAGCAAAACTATTTACAACAAATATTATGTAGATGAATTTTACACTTTTCTAATTGTAAGGCCTATAAATAGTTTATCTAATTTCTTTAGAACAACATTAGAACCATCATTAGGAAAAGTGATTTTTAGTTTTGGATTGATAACAAATAAAATTGGAAAACAAGGTAAAAAATTACAAACAGGGAGTATTGGATTATATATGTTTGCTTTTGTGATTGGCATTGTTGTCATAATATCTTATTTATTTATTGCTCAATAATTTTATACATGATGGATGTAACTACTATATTATTTATTTTACTTTTAGGCTCTTTGTTTACCTATATCTCTGGAGACAAATTAGCTTCCAAAGTTGCATTTGCTTTTGGTTTACTGGCTTTGGGCACCACTTTATATACAATTTCATTGTATGTTCAAGGTGTAAACGTGAGTCATATGTCAAATTGGATATCGATTCCAAAAGTATCTTTAGCCTTCGAAGGAGACGGTCTTTCATTAGCAATGGTTTTGTTAACCACCGCTATAACACCATTAATCATTTTTTCATCTTTTGGAAATAATTTTAAAAGCAGTAAAAACATCTACACATTAATGCTTTTTATGGCATTTGCGATGACGGGTACTTTCTTAGCTGCTGATGGATTGTTATACTATGTTTTTTGGGAGCTTGCATTAATCCCAATCTATTTTATCGCTTTATTATGGGGGAATGGAGATGACGAAAAACGAAAAAAAGCAGTTGTTAAATTCTTTATCTATACTCTAGCAGGCTCACTATTCATGCTAATTGGTTTCGCATACTTATATACTAAAGCAAATAGTTTCTTACTAACGGATTTATACCAGTTAAATTTATCAAATACGGAGCAATTTTATGTATTCTTTGCTTTCTTCTTAGCCTATGCCATAAAAATTCCAATAATCCCTTTTCATACCTGGCAAGCCAAGGTATATCAAAAGTCGCCTACGGTTGGCACAATGCTTTTATCGGGTGTCATGCTAAAAATGGGATTGTATAGTGTAATTCGTTGGCAAATTCCTATAGCTCCTCATGCGGCTAAAACATATATGCCTGTCTTAATTGGACTTAGCATTGCGGGGGTAATTTATGGTTCAATTGTAGCCATACGTCAAAAAGATTTAAAAAAATTATTAGCCTATTCCTCATTAGCTCACGTGGGTTTAATTGCGGCTGGATGTTATACTTTAACAATAGATGGCTTAAGTGGCGCAGTTTCCCAAATGATTGCTCACGGCTTTGTAATTGTTGGATTGTTCTTCGCTGCTGAAATAATTTTTAGACGTTTTGAAACATATTCAATAAATGAAATGGGCGGAATTAGAGAACAAACTCCAAAGTTTAGCTCGCTATTTATGATACTCATATTAGCCGCTGTAGCATTGCCAGGAACATTCAACTTTGTTGGAGAATTTACGGTCTTATATAGTTTAAATCAAATTAATATTTGGTTTTCTGTGCTGGGTGGATTAACGATAATTTTGGGGGCTTATTATATGCTAAAGATGTTTCAAAATACGATGTTGGGAGAAACAAATTCAAAAATTTTTAAGGATGTCACGGCTAATGAATTTATCACTTTGGTCGTAATTATTGCATTTTTATTGTTTTTTGGATTGTTTCCAAAACCTCTAGTCGATTTGGTAACCCCAAGTTTAAATCATATTTTAGAAGTAACAAACCGCTAATTAATTCATTGTTTTTAAAGCTATAAAAAGTAATGAATGCGGATCATCAAAAATAAAAATAGTAAATAGACAAAAATGAATAGCATTCCTTTTAGTCGCTAAAAACAAAAAATAATACGGAGATTAGTTTTAGTAAATTTAATGTCTAATTCTAAATCCCAAATTCAAAATAACAAATGATTACATTAATTGCCATATCAGGTCTAGGTGTTTTTTGCCTCATTGCTGAAATATTTAATTTGAGAAAATTGTTAGTTCCAATAGCGATACTTGGACTTTTAGCAATACTCGGACTTACGATAGCCGATTACAATACATCGGCTTCATTTTATAATAATATGATTATGGTAAATAAGTTCTCCGTTACATTCTCAAGCTTATTTATTATTTTGACTATTTTCTTAGTAGCTTTGAGTGGCGATTTTTATAAGGATAGTCCCACTCGGATTTCTGATTTTATTGCCATAAAAATATTCTTGTTAGCAGGTGCCGTTGCAATGGTGTCTTTTGGAAACCTAGCTATGTTCTTTTTAGGAATCGAAATCCTATCAATATCATTATACATATTAGCAGCAAGTAAACGATTGGATGTAAAAAGCAACGAAGCCGGAATGAAATATTTTTTAATGGGTTCATTTGCTTCTGGAATCATTTTATTTGGAATTTGTCTAATTTATGGTGCTATGATTAGTTTTGATGTAGTGACAATTAAAGAAATGTCGCGCTCTGCCGAGTTACCAATTTGGTACACAATTGGTATCATTTTACTACTAATTGGAATGCTTTTCAAGATTGCTGCTGCTCCGTTCCACTTTTGGGCTCCCGACGTTTATGAAGGCTCCCCCTCTATGACCACTGCCACCATGAGCACACTAGCAAAAGTTGTTGCCATGGCAACACTATTCAAATTATTAGATGTACTAAATGCCGATATCGATTATAAGTTTCAAATCATAATTGTGATTGTTTCTATACTGTCTATGACCGTAGGAAACATTATGGCTTTGCGCCAAGATAATGTGAAAAGAATGTTAGCCTTTTCTGGAGTTTCTCATGCTGGGTTTATGCTAATGGCTTTACTTAGTATGGCAACAGCAGCATCTTCATTATTTTATTATTCAGCAGCATATGCTTTTGCAGGGATAGCATCATTCGCCGTAATTGTTTATGTGACCAAAGACAAAGACAACGAAGACATCTTCAACTTTAATGGCTTGGGGAAAACAAATCCGCTGTTGGCCGCTATTTTAACAGCATCACTTTTATCCATGGCAGGAATTCCTATTTTCTCTGGGTTCTTTGCTAAGTTCATCCTATTTACTCAAACTATAAAAACAGGCTACTTGATTGTAGTTATTGCCGCAGTTATTAACTCTATCATAAGTGTGGGTTATTACTTTAAACTGATTTTGGCGATGTATACTAAGGAGGCTTCCGAAGACCCAAGCGATAGCGAACTGGCGAAGCACAAAAAAGCGGTTCCTTTTGTATATTATGCTGTAGCGGTTATTGCTATTTTACTTAATATTGCAATGGGAATCTTCCCTTCTTATGTCTTAAATTTACTCAACTAAAAAAGTTTTTACTGTAATAGGGTCCATCAAAAAATTATTTTTGGTGTATTTTAGTTATCAACAACTACAAAAAACAAGGTGCTATTATGTAAATTTACATCATGTATGCTTTAGTAGATTGTAATAATTTTTATGCTTCCTGTGAACGCGTTTTCCAACCAAAACTTACTGGAAAACCTATCGTTGTATTGTCAAATAATGATGGCTGTGTGATCTCAAGAAGCTACGAAGCAAAATCCTTGGGGATTCCTATGGGAGCTCCAGAATTCAAAATAAGACATCAATTAAAACAAGAAAAAGTACAGGTCTTTTCGTCTAATTATCCTTTATATGGTGATTTAAGTAACCGGGTAATGAAAATTTTAGAAGGATTTACACCCAATGTAGAAGTATATAGTATTGACGAAGCATTTCTGGACTTTGATGGAATGGAAATAAAGGACTATCATGGATATGGCTTGCAAATTAAAACACGTATCCAAAAGTGGTTAAGCTTGCCCGTGTGTATCGGATTTGCCGAAACCAAAGCGCTTTCAAAAGTAGCCAATAAGATTGCTAAGAAATACCAAGAAAGAACCCAGGGTATTTATGTTATTGATACCGAAGAAAAACGTATAAAAGCACTAAAATGGACTAAAATAGAGGACGTATGGGGCATTGGGTTTCGTTTAACTAAAAAAATGCAAGCCAAAAATATTTTTACGGCTTTTGATTTCACATTACCCGAAAATGAAACTTACATAAAAACGACAATGGGTGTGTTAGGCATACGCCTAAAATATGAATTAGAGGGGAAATCGGTTATGGAAATGGAAGAACCCAAAGATAAAAAAACCATAGCAATTACGAGAAGTTTTTCAGGCAACATCAAGACAATAAGCGAAATGAAAGAACGTATTTCAACTTTTGCAACGGTGTGTGCAGAAAAACTCCGCAAACAAAAATCATGTTGCTATGGCGTAATGGTCTATTTGCGAAAAGACAAATACAATATAGAAACAAAAAAGTATAATTTTTTAAAAATAGAAACCTTGCCTTTTGCCAGCAATTCTTCTTTAACAATAAGTAACTTAGCTGTAAAGATGCTAAAAACAATATTTGAAGAAGGGGAAATTTACAAAAAAGCGGGTGTTATAGTAACTAATATAATTCCTGAAAATCAAAAACAATTTCATCTTTTTGAAGAAGAAAATCCGAAGCATTTAAAACTAATGGAAGTAATGGATGCCTATTATAAAAAAACCGGGGAACGCAAAATACGTTTAGGAAATCAAGATTTGCAAAAAACTTGGAAAATGAAACAAGACCATTTATCTAAAAAATACACAACTGATATCCATCACATTTTAGAGATCCCATGTCAATAAAAAGTCCACTAACCTTCTTTATTCCGGATTTAGAAAACAATAAAAAACTTCCCTATTTTCCTAGTGGGATAAAAGCGGGATTCCCTTCGCCTGCAGCCGATTTTGATGAAACTAAAATTAGTTTGGATAACGTATTAGTTAAAAACAGGGAAGCTACTTTTTATGCAAGAGCTTCTGGCTCTTCTATGTCAGGAGCAGGAATTGAGAATGGCGATATAATGGTAATTGATAGAAGTTTAGAGCCCTCAAATAATAAAATCGCCGTATGCTGTATAGATGGTGAGTTTACCGTAAAACGCATTGCCATTAAAAAAGACGGGGTTTACCTCATTCCCGAAAACAAAGAATTTAAACCCATTCAAATTAAAGAAGAGAATGAATTAATTATATGGGGCATTGTAACCTATGTGATCAAGTCATTATAAATAGGTGTCTCTACTAAAGTGTAATTATTTTTTTAATTAATTATTTGCTATTGTCATACTGAGCTAATCAAAGTGATATTAAAAAGGTTTTATATAAGCTCAGACTAACATTTTTGTTCTAATTGAATATATGTGTCGCTATTTCAGGACAAGACATTAACCAAATTAAAAAAATATAGATACATAAAAAAACTATACAAATTAATATAAACAAAGTCTTTTTTGATGTATTCAGGTTTTGTTTATTGGTTAATAATGAGTTGAGATATATCGG
>Ga0049083_10000944_pt1 | contig 10856 bp, 7 predicted proteins | sample GreLakmeMI27MSRF_FD_66719 | JGI IMG/M metagenome (GOLD analysis project Ga0049083, IMG submission 66719) | Freshwater lentic microbial communities from great Laurentian Lakes, MI, USA - Great Lakes metaG MI27MSRF | ecosystem: Environmental > Aquatic > Freshwater > Lake | place: Great Lakes...
CGCGGCCTTGGCGCAGCAGCACGAGCAGCGCCTTGGTGCTCACTATGTGGCTTCCCAGCCCGGGGGGGGCGAGGTGCGCCTCTTTCAGCTGCGGGTGACCCTCCAGACGCTCGCCACCCGCTGCGGCCACCGCCACGGCCGCCTGGCGCTGCGGGCCCACCTGCCGCCAGCCTTGCTGGCCTGCCTGCTGGAGGAGTCCGCCGGCACCTGCGACCACCAAGACCAACAGGCACAGCTGGCGGAGACGGCGGCGCGGCCCGTGCGCGCCCGCCCGCAGCGCTCCATCCTGGGCGGCGCGGAAACGGCGCTGCTGGGGGGATGTGCCAGCTGGACGTTCGCCGCGGGCGTGGGCGCGCTGGCTGAGGCGCTCGCATGCGGCCCGCGCCTGGTGGCCGAGCTGCTGCTGCTGGACGAGGAGGAGCAGGAGGAGGAGGATGGCGAGGCGGCTGCCGTGCTGGGCGTGGCAACCGCGCCTTTGGCCCCGCTGCTGCACGCGGCCGACTGCGACAGCATCGCCACGCTGCACGAGCCCCTGGCCCCCGCTGCCGCCGCCGGCGACGACGTCGCAGCAGCGCGCCAGCAGCCGCGCGCAGCAGTGGGCGCGGTTCGGCTGCGCATGGAGCTGGTGGAGCTGGGTGACGCGTCGATGGAGGCGCGCAAGCAGCTGCTGCGCAGCGACCACGGCGAGCAGGGCCACCAGCGCGCGCTCGCGCACGCGGTGGGTGGCAAGCGGGACCGGGAGGACGGCCGCCCCGCAGACCAGCAGGACGAAGAAGGAGAGCCAGACGCGTCAGGCGATGACCACACGCAGCCCGGCGAAGGCGACGGCCGTCAGCCGTCCAGCGCGCCGTCGGCGCCTCCGCCGGTGCACATCGACGCGGCGCTGCGGTGCGCGCCCGAGTACGAGGCGGCCTGGTCTCTGGAGGTATGGCGATGCGGCGAGATGGCCTCCTTTCGCAAGCAGCTGCAAGCGTCCGCTGCGAAGCGCATGGACGCGCTGGCATGTGCGTGGCGCACGCGCGAGGGGGTGCGGTGCGCGGACGCGGCTGCGCGCGCCCGGAGCGCGTCAGAGCTGGAGAGCGCGCTGCGGGGCAGCCTGGCGACTGTGGCTGCGCGCGAGGAGCAGCTGCTGAAGGCGTCGGAGGCGGCCGCCGCGGCGCGCGAGAGCGAGCGGCGGGAGCTGCAGCAGCGGCTGGCGGAGGCGCAGCACGCCGTGCGAACGCTGCAGGCGGAGTGCGAACAGGCGCTGACGCTGGAGCGCGCCCGCGTCTCCGAGTCGGCGCGCGCGCACGCGGCGGCGATGGCGCGCGCAGACGCCTCAGATGCTCGGGCTGCGGCGATGCAAGCAGAGTACGATGCCTTCCGCGCAGCGCAGAGAGCCTCGCCGGAGGGGCGCGCGCAAGCGGATGCAGCCGCCGCGCGGCGTGAGCGCGACGATGCGCTCGCCAAGGCGCAGCAGGCGTCAGCCGCGCGTGAACGTGCGCTTGCGCACGTGCGCCGTTTGGCGGAAGAGATGGCGTCGCTGATGGCGCTGCGAGACGCTGAGAAAGACGCGCGCGCCGTGGCGGACCTCCGCGCCGCGCGAGCCAACGCAGCCGCCGCCGCCGCCGACGGCGCGGCGGCGGCGGCGGCGGCGGACGCGGCTGACGCTGCGCGGCTGGCGCAGGAGCTCGAGGAGGTGGGCGCATCGCTGTCTGCTCGCCCGGGCGATGATGCGGGAGCGGTGAGCTGCGACGAAAACGAAGAGGACCCGCTCGAAGACGGAGAGAATGTGGCACCGGCACCCGAACCAGGCAGCGATGGCACCCCCCGCGACTTTGGCGACGCGTACCTCCACGGCGACGCTTCTCCGCGCGCTCTGGTTGCGCGCGTCCTGCGCGACGGGCGAGACCCCGAGGTTGAGTCCTCGCGGCTGCTGCGTGAGCGGGCGGCTCTGTTGGGCGGGGGCGCCTACACGCGGCAGGACCGGGCGGTGCGCCGCGTTGAGGCGTGCATCGAGGAGCTTTGGCGACAGGCTGAGCGACGCAAGGGCATCTACCGGGACGAGGTGTAGAGCTCGAGGTGTCAAGTACAGACTCACTTTGTGTCAGGATGACGCCTGTGTTGAGGGCTGTGGCGGCACCAACCGGTAGGTGTCCCTCCATAGCTCCACCAGCTCCAGGTTCCACAGCGACTCCCGGTCCGGCTGCGCGCTCAGGTCGTTAACGTTGTGCACGCGCAAACAGCGCAGGCCGCCGCTGCCGCTCAGCTTGCCCGTCACCAAGAGGTGTAGCCCCAGCAGCGGGCGCTCGCCCACCAGGAGCTTGAGGCCTCCGCGGACCTCCTTGGCAAACCGTAGCTGCATCACTCCGCTTCCGTCGTCCAACACCAGCACAGCGAAGGCGGGGGACTCGGTCGCAGCCACCACCACGCCCTGCAGCCAGACGCGCGTGAAGGCCACGCCGCAGTGTTGGAAGCTGCCTTCTTCCGCTCCTGCGGGCGCACACATCGCTGCGCTCACGGATAGCTTCACCGCGGGACCAACAGCGGTCATGGCTGCGCCTCACTAGTCGTACGAAACCGCAGACATGCTCCGAGCTGGCGCAGAAGGAGCGAGGAGAGAGGATGTATGCGCTGGGGCACCAAAGATCGCACCACCGCGACCAAAGAATGCATGCTCAGAAGGTCACTGCGAGCGCCTCCGCCTGCTGGTTGCTCGCGTTGCGCGCAGGCGTGAGGTGTAGAGGGCTGCGCGTCTGCGCCCCATCGCCACGCTCGGCGCTGCAGCGGCCGGGGCAGCCATGGCCTCGTTGCCCAAGAAAACCGACACGCGTGAGTTGCCCACCAAGGAGGCTGCGCTGTTCCGTACGGTGGTGGTGCGTGCGATCACGCGGAGCGCAGACATAGCACGTGGTTAGTGTCCCTGGCGCTCACTTGCGGGCGCCCAGAAATGCTACGAAACCAAGCAGTACAAGAAGGGCGTGAAGGCTGCGGACACGGTGTTGAAGAAGTTCCCAAAGCACGGGGAGACGCTTGCGATGAAGGGGCTGACGCTCAACTGCCTGGGCAAGAAGGAAGAAGCGTATCGGCTGGTGCGGGAGGGGCTCAAGCACGACCTGAAGTCACACGTGTGCTGGCACGTCTACGGGTGCGTGCCCCGTCCACCCGACAAGCACTGCTTTGCGTCGGCTTCCAGCCCTAGCGCACTACGCTCGCACGCCGAGCCTGACGCCACCTCGGACGCCCCGCGCGCCCAGGCTGCTGTACCGCAGCGACCGGGTGTACGCGGAGGCGGCCAAGTGCTACTTGAACGCGCTGCGCGTGGACCCAGACAACTCGCAGATCCTGACGGACCTGGCGCTGCTCCAGGTGCAGCTGCGCGACATACAGGGCTTCACGTCCACGCGCGCGCGCATGTTGTCCCTCAAGCCCGGCCCGCGCGCCAATTGGGTGGCCCTGGCGGTGGCGCACCACTTGGGCGGGCGCCTGGGCTTAGCCGCCTCGGTGCTGGATCAGTACGTGCAGCTGAGCGGCGAGCCTGGCTTGGGAGACCGCTACGAGCACAGCGAAGTGTTGCTGTATCGCGCAGAGCTGCTCGAAGAGGAGGGTCAACCGGTGTGGGCGCTTGCTCACTTGGAGGCGTGCGAGAAGTCAGTGGTGGACAAGGCTGCGCTGCTGGAGTGCCGCGGGCGCCTGCAGCTCACGCTGGGCGACCTGAAAGGCGCGGAGGGAACCTACCGGGCGCTGCTGCAGCGCAGCAGCGAGACGCACGAGTACCACGCCGGCTTGCGCTGTGCGCTGGGCTGTGCGGGGCCGCTGCACGCGCTGAGCGAGGAGAGCATAGGGGTGCTGGCAAGGGAGTACGGGCAGCTGCGGGAGGCGTACCCCCGGTCGGCGGCTGTGAGGCGGCTGCCCCTGGATTTCCTGAGGGGCGCAGCCTTCGAAGAGGCGCTGGGCGACTACATCGCCCCGTTCCTGCGCAAGGGCGTGCCCGCGCTGGGCTCGGACCTGGCGCAGCTGTACGACCGCGGCGGCGCCGCCGGGCCAACCGCGTGGCGCCGCGACGCCCTCGCCCGCGTCCTCGCAGCCACCGAGCTCAGCCTGCGCACCCGGGCAGCCTTCCCCGGACAGCCGGCCAGCAGCGAGCAGCCGGGGGTGCACCCCTGGGCGCTGCTCCTGCTGGCGCAGCACCACGGCGCCGTTGGGGACACCAAGCAGGGCCTGGACGCGTGCCAGCTGGCGCTGCAGCACACGCCCACCTGCGTGGACTTCTACCTGGTCAAAGCCAGGCTGCTGACGCAGGCGGGACGCCTGTCGCTGGCGGCAGACACTGCGGATGAGGCCCGCGCCATGGACCTCGCGGACCGCTACCTCAACTCCGTGGCCGTGCAGGCCCTGCTGGCGGCGGACCGACTGGACGAGGCGGAGCGTTGCGCTGCGCTGTTTGCGCGCGCGGGCGCCGGCGGCGGGCCGGCAGCGGATGGGAGCGCGAACCTGGTCGAGATGCAGTGCCAGTGGTTCACTTTGGGCGTCGGGGAGGTGCATTTGCGCGCCGGGCGCTACGGGCCGGCCCTGAAGCGCTTCTGCGTGGTGCGCAAGCACTTTGAGGATTTCGGGGAGGACTTGTTCGACTTTCACGGCTACTGCCTGCGCAAGATGACGCTACGTGCGTACGTGCGCCTGCTGCGCCTGCTGGACGAGATGCCCGGCCACGGCTATTTCAGGCAGGCTGCGCGGGGCGCGGTGAGCGCATACCTCGCCCTGCACGACGCAGCGCAGGCCAACGCGAGCCTGGGCACCCAGGCCACAGGCGGGGCGGACCTGGAGGGTTGCGACGATGCCGCGCTGGCGGCCATGCCGGCCAATGAGCGCAAAAAAGCTCGCGCCAAGGCCCGAAAGGCTGAGCAGGCTGCTGCCGCCGCCGCTGCCACCGCCGCCGCCGCCGCCGCCGCGCTGGCTGGCGCCGGCGGCAAGGATGGCGGCGGTGGCGGCGGCGCCAAATCCGTGGTTGACCCGGATCCTCATGGCGCGGCGCTGGCTGCCACTGCAGACCCCCTGGGCGAGGCTGCCAAGTGGGTCACCGCCCTGGTGCGCCACGCGGACGGCCACCGGGAGACGCACGTGCTTGCGGCGCAGTTGTATTGTCGCAAAGGGCGGCCGCTGCTGGCGCTGCGTGCCGCGCTCAAGTTGCAGGCGCTCACCGACTCTGGAGACTGCCAGGAGGCGCACGTCGCCATCGTGCGCGTCATGAGGCACCTCGCCGATGCGCTGCGTGGGGACGCGCTGGCTGCGCCCGTGCGCACGCTGCTGGCGGAGGGGCTGGCGATGCTGCTGGGGACAGCCGCTGACGCGACGCGCTTCAACGACGCGCGCCGGGATGCTGTGGGAGAGCAGGCCCACGCGGCGGCAGCACTGCTGCTGGCCTGATGTGCTGTGCAGATTCTGCGCAGTGAGGCATGACGCTCGAGTCACAGGTCGTACCATAGGAGTCCCTCCCGCAGCGGGCAGCGCCGCCGCACACCCTCCCGCCTTCGTTTCAACCATGTCGGCTGAGGTTGTGTGGCAGTGCATCAAGAACGGCAACGCCTTCCTGCGCAAGGGCAGCAACAACCGTGGGGACCCCATCTTCAGCAGCGAGCCGGGCAACCTGCTGGCCCGCCACAGCTTCAAGCACTCCGGTGCGCCCCCGGGCACCTTGACCTCTGAGCTGCGCTGCGTGTCTTTCTGCGTGAGAGCGCAGAGAGAGGAGCAGGTTTTAGGGTTTAGCGCCTCCCGAGATCTTCAGCCTCTCACCACGCGTCTGCGCAGGCCTGGCCAACGCCAAGACGCTGCACATCGCGGAGGCTGTGGGCGACAAGCTGCGCGTGACGCTGACGAAGACGAGTGCGAAGAGCGCCGGCAAGCCTGCCAAGCGCGCCGCCGCCTCGGTCATCAACGCCGTCTCCCGCCGCAAGGTGACCAAGGCGGCCGCCGCGGAGGCGTCCAAGTTCCGGCCTGACCTGAAGGTGCGTTTCAGAGCTGGGGAGCCCTGCTCAGCAGAACGCCAAGCACATGCCTCGAGTTGTTTGCTCGCGCTGCTGACTCCCTCCTCTATCGCCCTGTGGTGCTGACGCACGCCTCGTCTGCCAGGACGCCGCCATCCGCCGCGCCAGCGCTGTGCAGAAGGCGCTTCGCGTGCGCAAGGCTGCGAGCAAGGCAACCAAGGAGCTGGCGGTCTAAATCCTGTTGCGCAGCCAGAATAATCACACCAACATCATCCATGAAGCTGGCAGCGGTGCCAGATTACAGTACCTGGTCTGCTGCGTGATGGCTTGCCTGCTCAGCGTCGTTGTTGCGCTGCTGCACTCCTGCACTCGCAAAACATTTCTGCTTTTAGGCAGAGCGAGTCACCCCCGGCGAGCTTGTGTCGCTGTCGTCTGTTTCCTGTTCTCTCTGAGTACGGTATGAGCGCGTGAGCCAGCCAGGAGCAGTTCATCGAGAAGATGGCCTCCAACCCGTTCGCGCTGCTCGGTGACGAGGGCGACGACAGCGTGCCCGTGATCAAGGCACAGCCCGCGAAGGCTGCGCCTGTGGCGGCCAAGGAGGGTGCGTGCGGCTCGTGGGTGACGAAGCGAGGAGGCAGTGGGTAGAGCCGAATGTGTGCCTGCGCTCCACGCGCTTGCTGACTCGCGCACGCGCCCGGCTCGCAGTGGGCAAGGCGGCGGCGGGCGCGGCCAAGGCGGCGGCGCCGGCGGCGGCGGGCGGGCGTGGCGGCGCCGGCGGGCGGGGTGCCCCGGCTCGCGCCCTGGCGCCTCGCGAGTTTGAGGGCGCAGTGGTGGGCACGGAGGGCCGCACCGAGGGCCGCGGCGGCCGCGGCCGTGGCGAGGGCCGCGGCCGCGGCGAGGGTGGTCGCGGGCGTGGCCGCCGCGACGGCGAGACCGGCCCCGACGGCGAGTCTCGTGCGCCCCGGCGCCGCGAGTTCGACCGCCACCCGGCCAACGGCCGCGGGTGCGTGCCCGACCCTCCAGCGCCGCACTCGCACTCGCACTCGCGGCCGACTGTGTGCTGCGCCAGAGCAGCTTTTCCGTCTCAAACCCTCACTGTGATCTTCCCCTTCTGACGCGCTTACCGCCGCCCTTCCCGCAGGTTCGAGGGCGTCAAGAAGGAGGGCGCCGGCCGCGGCAACTGGGGCAAGGAGACTGAGAACCAGGAGTGCGCAACGCCGGCGCGCAGCTGCCGACCTGCTTACTCACTCACTCCCCTCTCTCTCTTCCAGCGCTGCGCCCAAGGAGAAGGCTGAGGGCGACGCCGAGGAGCCGTCTGCCGACGCCGCGGAGGTTGCTGAGAAGGCGGCCCCCGAGCCGGAGCCTGACAACGTGCGTGCCACGCTGGGATACGCTCGCCGCCGCCCGCAACTCACCGCCCACGCCCACGCACAGGAGATGACTCTGGAGCAGTACGAGAAAGTGCAGGCTGAGAAGAAGAAGGCTCTCCTGGCTGCGCTGGCGCCCGCGGTTACGAGCGCGCGCGACGTTGCCTCTGAGTTTGCCAGCAAGAAGCCCATGGGCAAGAAGGACGACACCTCCCTGCTGGCCGCGCTCTCCCTCAAGCCCAAGGAGGTTGTGGCGGCCAAGCCCGTCGCCGGCAAGGAGGCGAAGAAGGCCCCCGTCTCCGTGGCAGTCGAGACCGGCTTCAAGGTGGTCTCGGAGGAGTCTCAGCGCAACAACGACAGCGGCTTCGGCGGCCGCGGCGGCGGCCGCGGCGCCGGCCGCGACGGCGGCCGCGGCGGTCGCGACGGCGGTCGCGGCGGACGCAGCTCTGGTGGCCGTGATGGGGGCCGCGGCGGCTACGGCGCTGCCCGCGGGGCATCCTCCACCCCTCACCGCTCCTCGGGCGGTCCCTCCTTCCACATCGAGGAGGCGGCTTTCCCTTCGCTGGGCAAGTGAAGGCCGCGATGGGCAAGGCTGGGAACACGGGGCGACGTTGACGGGCGCCGCGATTCAAGCACACAGCTCAGCGGCTCCAGGGGGCTGCTGGAAGGGGTGCTGGACGCGGCGGGGCGGGGGGGGGGCCTGACGGGACGGGGGGCGCGGAGCGAGAGCGAGCTCACACAAGCGAGCGCGTGGCGAGCGAGCTCTTGTAGTGCCAGTCTCGCTTTGCGCAACGCAGAGGCATGTTCTTCTAGTCGATGCGAACGCAGCAGTGGTGGCAGACAGGCAGAGAGGTGAGGACTCGCACCCCCTCCGCTTGTCTCGTCCGCGCCGCCCGCGATGGCGGTGGTCAACGCAGCCTCCGCGGCCGACTTCGAGCGCCTCACCGCAGGCCTGGTGCGCCTCGGCCCTGCTTTTGTGAGCTCAGGGCTGAGTCGCAAAGCACCGCAGGCGGTGGCTCACTTTTGGGCGTCCTGGTGCGAGCCATGCGCCCAGATGGACGCCGTCTTCGCCCAGCTGGCTTTGTCGCAGCCACACGTGAGCTTCGTGCGGGTGCGTGCGCTGTTGCAGGCTGCTGCGGGGGCGCACGCGAGTGACTGGTGCTCTCGTTGCGCGTCGCCAGGTTGAGGCTGAGGAGGTTGACCAAGTGTCTCTGAAGCACAGCGTGCCCAGCGTGCCCTACTTCCTGTTCTTCAAGGCGCGTGGGCGAACTCGCGCTCGCTCCCCTGCCCGCCCTCCACCTCAGTGCCCGCTCACCCTCACCCACTCCCCCTACAGGCTGGCGCTGTGGTGGACCGCCTCGAGGGCGCCGACCCGCCCGCGCTGAGCAGCAAGCTGGCCGCGCACGCAAGCGGCGGCGCCGCGCCGCCGCCGCCCCCACAGCAGCACATCAACGACCGACTGGCCGCGCTGGTGCACTGCGCCTCCGTGGTGCTGTTCATGAAGGGCACGCCCCAGGAGGCGCGCTGTGGCTTCAGCCGCAAGGTGGTGGACGCGCTGCTTGAAGCAGGGTGCACCGACTTTGCGCACTTCGACATCCTCACCGACTCTGCTGTGCGGGAGGGGCTGAAGGCCTTCAGCGACTGGCCCACATACCCGCAGCTCTTCGTGCACGGCCAGTTGCTGGGTGGCTGCGACATCGTGCTGGAGTTGGCCGCCTCTGGTGACCTGAGAAAGTCCCTGGCAGCGCCCTCGCCCGCCGCACCGCATGCGCAGCCCGCCGTGCCCGTCGCCGACGACTCGTCGCTCACATCGCGCATCCAGGCGCTGCTGGCCTCGCAGCGCATCATGCTGTTCATGAAGGGCACTCCAGAGTCGCCAAAGTGCGGCTTCAGTCGCAAAGTGGTGGAGGCCATTCAGAAGACGGGCGTGCAATTTGGCAGCTTCGACATCTTGGGCGATGAGCAAATCCGGGCTGGTTTGAAGGAATACGCCAACTGGCCAACCTACCCGCAGCTGTTTGTCAACGGGGAGCTGCTGGGCGGCTGCGACATCGTCTTGGAGCTGGGAGAGAGCGGGGAATTGGAGGCATCTTTGGCTGGCAGCGGCGGGCAATGAGAGCGCGGAAGTAGTTGCAGAGCTAGTCTTCTACACGTTGCAAAGTCTCTGCGTCTGCCAGGCGCCCGCATTCATCCGCTATGCATTGCGTGCTCAGCCGCCTCGGCCGCGTGCTGCGCTTCTGCGAGGTGCTCCGCCAGCCTGGTGAGATAGGCGAGGCGGGCGGCGAGCCGAGTCGCCGCAGCCAGGTCCCCCCTGGCAAAATGCAGACGCAGGCTGCCCTCCGCGTCCGCCAGCTGCGCGCGGGCTGCGAGCAGCATGGCTCGCAGCGCGCGGGCGTCTCCGCTGGCCTCGGAGGCTCGCTCTCGGCTCTCCAGCACCTCCGCCAGCAGCTCCGGGTCGTCCGCAGGCAGCCGCGCCGCCTCGCCGTCGTCGCCGCGGGCGTAGCCCAGCAGGTGGAGCTGGCAGTGCGGAGGAGGTGAGTGGAGTCGAGAGGGGTGGCGCGAGAGAGTGGCGCCTGCGCACCAGGTAACGCGCCCGACTCAACGGCGCGCGCAACACGGCGTACGCGGTGTTGAGTCGGGCAGCCTGTGCGGCGGAGTGGCGCTGCTCCACCTGGTGGAGGTTGGATGAGGGAAGGCGCGAGGGGCAGTGCCAAACGACAAACCAGCGCCACGCGCCTCCGGCCTGGTGCAGAACTTGTCCGGGTGCAGCGTGCGCTGCGCCTCCTTGAAGGCGAGCTCCAGCTGCGGCGGTGAGAGGTCGAACGTACGCGCACACCCCAGCAGCGCAAAGTAGTCGTGGCCCGCGTCCGCAGGCAGGATGTTGTGGCACGAGCCGCAGAAGTATAGGTCGCCCACGCCGCGCGCCACGCCACACTGCCGTCACAGCGAGAGAGAAGAAGGTGGGACGTGTCAACACACGAGGTAAAGAGTCGCTTCACACAGAGTTTCTGGGTGCGCACACTCCAGCAGACGTGCGCGCCCGTGGCGGAAGCGCTGCAGCTGCGGCGCGAGGCGGCGGGCGGTGCGTCGGCGTGCGGCGACGTGTGACGCGACAGAGCTGAAGCAGAGGACGGAAGCCTCGCCACAGCGTGCGGCGCAGCAGCGACACCGGCAGCGCGTATCAGCGCTCTGTGCAAGGCGCTGCGCATAGCGAACGCATGCACAGAGGAGACGAGGGAAGGCGGGGTGGCCTGAGTGTTCGACTGTGTGCTGGCTGTTCGATCGACGCTGCTGCTGGTGTGCTGGTCGTACGCCTCTCTCGCTCGCGCCGTACTCTCCTGGTTGTTGTTGTGGGCGGACCCATGCAGGCCGCTGGGACGCCCGTGCGCATTGCGCCGTCGCCCGCTGCCTGCGCGCAGCCTCGCTCCCCAGCCCGGGCCGCCTCGCGCGCACCTGCCTTGCGCAGGCGCAGCGACACGCAGAGACTCAGGCGGTGGTGCGAGCTTGGCAGAGGCGTGCGCTTGCG
>Ga0049083_10000945_pt1 | contig 10853 bp, 11 predicted proteins | sample GreLakmeMI27MSRF_FD_66719 | JGI IMG/M metagenome (GOLD analysis project Ga0049083, IMG submission 66719) | Freshwater lentic microbial communities from great Laurentian Lakes, MI, USA - Great Lakes metaG MI27MSRF | ecosystem: Environmental > Aquatic > Freshwater > Lake | place: Great Lakes...
AATGGCATTCTCTATCTTAAAGGGGGCAATTTAGAAGAAGAATTACAAAATTTTCCTCAAGCCATTCAATACGCAATAGCAGATTTTTTTAATCAAGATTTTTTTGAAACTAAAAAAATAGTTCATTTGCCATTATAATATATTCTTCCCTTTTAGTTGTGTTAATTTTTAATAAGTTTTTTTGTAACATTTCCATTTTCATTTCCAATGTTTATAAAATAAATGCCCTTAGTTAATGAAATTGGAATTTCGATCAAATGGTTTATAGTTTCATTCTTACTTTCATACATTTTTTTACCTAGCATGTCAGTAATAGTTATGGTTGCATTGTTTATTGTTGTTGGGCTGTTAATTTGTATGCTATTTTCTATTGGGTTTTTTATCCAAATGGAATTTAAGTTGAAGTTTGTCAAAGCGAAATTTGGAACAATTCCAATTTCTAAGGTTGTATTATTTTGATTTATACCTGCAGCAGCTGCAACCACAATTGTATTTAAGCTTCTGAGTTTAAAATTGTTTGTTGTATCACTTGGGTCATAATAGGCATATGTAGTCTGACTGGCAGTTCCGACTGGAAATATACTAAGGTACAATGTTACCGAAAGTACAGTTTTTAAACGAGTTACATTTCCTGTATACCCGTAATCAGGTAAATTTAGTACGCCATAGCCATCAACAGTAGTTGTTAATGTTCCCGAAAAAGTGCCTGTATTCGTGCCATTTACATATGATCCGCTAACAGTATTGTCGGTGTTTGAAAAGGGATATGTCATTGGGAATACTCCTAAAGTTGCATTTCCACTTCCGTTAGTTCCCCCATTGAAATTAATAGTCAAATCAGCTGAATTTAATCCTGTTATTGAAACACTTCCTGCGGTATTTTTTGTATACATTCTACCTTCAGATGCAATAGCTCCTTGTAAAGATGAGGTTAGAATGATATTATTCGTGCCTGGGTAAGTAGAAGTTTCGGTAGTAGTTGGTAAAACATAAGAATACGTAGAAGTTCCAAGTGGCAGGAACCCGCTAAAAGACCATGTTTGATTGGGGCCGCCAGTACCATGGTTTAGGGCAGTTGCTGCAGTTACATCTGTGCTAACAAATCCATTAGTTCCATAAAAAGAATTGATTTGATTTTGAGAAAATCCTAATGAGCAGGAACAAAGCAATAGTAAAAGTATTTTTATTTTCATAGTTGCATTTTTTGTGGGTTAACTTGTAAAATCCAAAAATAATAAAATCAAATAAATGTATATTTTTATTTTTAAAATATTATTCTCCTAAAAATGGATATCGATAATCTTCAGGAGTTATAAAAGTCTCTTTAATTGTTCTAGGCGATACCCAACGCAATAAATTTTGCATAGATCCTGCCTTGTCATTAGTTCCAGAGGCGCGTGCTCCTCCAAAGGGTTGCATCCCAACTACGGCTCCGGTTGGCTTATCATTAATATAAAAATTCCCGGCACTATTTTGTAAGGCATTTGTTGCCTCTTCTATTGCATATCTATCTTGACTAAAAATGGCTCCCGTTAATGCATATTCAGAAGTTTCATCAACTAACTTCAAAGTTTCAGCCCATTTTGAATCTTCATAGATGTAGAGTGTAACTATTGGTCCGAATAGTTCAGTCTCCATTGTGGTATATTTTGGATTTGATGTTACAATTACAGTTGGTTCAATGAAATATCCTTTTGATTTATCATAATTTCCACCTACAATAATTTCTGCATCGGAATCTACTTTAGCTTGGTCGATATAGCTTGCTAATTTATCGAAAGAACCTTCATGAATTACCGCTGTAATAAAGTTTCCAAAATCTTCCGGCGTTCCCATTTTCATTGATTTAACATCAATTATTAATTGTTCTTTAATAGCGGGCCACAAGCTTCTTGGCATATATCCTCTAGAAGCTGCCGAGCATTTTTGACCCTGAAATTCAAATGCACCACGAGTAATTCCGGTTACTACTTGTTTTACATTAGCACTTGGATGTGCTAATACGAAGTCTTTCCCTCCTGTTTCTCCCACTATTCTTGGGTATGTTTTGTATAAATGAATATTGGAACCAATTTTCTTCCATATTTCTTTAAAAACAAAGGTAGATCCGGTGTAATGAACACCTGCAAAATCTGGACTAGATAATATTGTATCTGTAATCATTACTGGGTCTCCAAAAACTACATTAATTACACCATCTGGAATTCCAGCTTCTTTAAAAACATCAATTATAATTTTGGCTGAAAAAACTTGACTGTCACTGGGTTTCCATATAACTGTATTCCCCATTAAAGCGGCACTTGCAGGAAGATTAGCCGCAATGGCAGTAAAATTAAACGGAGTAATGGCGTATACAAATCCTTCTAACGGACGATATTCTAATCGGTTCCAAACGTCAGAATTAGATTTTGGTTGGTCGTTATAAATTTGAGTCATAAATTCAACATTATATCTCAAGAAGTCTATTAATTCACATGATGCATCAATTTCAGCTTGAAAAATTGTTTTCGATTGTGCAATCATTGTGGCGGCATTAATCTTAGCTCTGTAAGGTCCTGCAATTAGTTCTGCGGCTTTTAAAAATATTGCAGCTCTCTGTTCCCAAGCCATGTTGGCCCATTTTTTTCTTGCTTCAAGTGATGCGGAAATAGCTTGTTCTATATGAATTTTATTAGCTAAATGATATTTTCCCACAATATGCTCATGGTCATGTGGTGCGGTCATATTTCTTGTGTTCCCGGTACGAATTTCTTCACACCCAATATAATTAGGCACATCAATAGTTTCATTCCACATTACTTTATACGCCGCTAGGACTGCAGTTTTTTCTGGTGAATTTGGCGCATATGATTTTACGGGTTCGTTAACCGCTTTTGGGACATTAAAAAAACCTTTAAGCATGATATTTTGTTTTTAAATTTAAAAAAAATTGATGTAATTATGGCTGTTTAACAGCAACTCATGTCAAAAATACAAAGTAAAATTTGAATTTTTAGTATAACGCCAATTCAATTATTAATTCAATGCAAAAGGTGCGCTCAATTTAAAATTAGGCACAACTACTTTAAATATTTTGGTGGTAGTGAAGTTAATCATGCTGAAATATCCACTCATTGCTCCGAATGGGGAAGATAATAAACAACCCGAATTGTAAGTGTGATTTTCTCCGGGTTTTAGCACAGGTTTTTTACCAATTACGCCCTCACCGTCTACAATTTCAGTGGAGTTTAGAGAGTCAAGAATTTCCCAATGTCTCGTATTTAACTGAACGCAATCTTTACTATGGTTCTCTATTGTAATTTCATAGCTAAAGGCAAAATGTAACTTATAGTTTTTGAAGTAGGTACCTTCAAAACTAGTATTTACAGAAATCTTTATGCCCCTTGTTATTTGTGTAACCATGAAATATTTTCTTTAAGAAAACCAAAAATAAAAAAAAATGGTGTTTGTTATGTTAAATTAATGAAAACTTTTAGTTAGTTATGTCAACAGAACTTGCAATGCCGCGTCCTATTACTCTATCATATCTTTGGTTATTTTCTTTATAATATACCAAAACAAAATAGTTATTTTCGGTTTGGAAAAAATTACCATCTATTGCATTTTCTTGATCAGTATTCCCTTTGTTATCGGCAAGAACATACTGAAAATTGGTAAATCCCTGTTTTATCATCAAAGCCTTTTCATAGATTCCTTTTTCTTCATTATAATCCATTTTATTTTCTTCGCCCATTGCAAAATTATTAAACATACCATTGATATAAATAGAATTTTTCCCGTAATAGTTTGGTGCTGACAAGGAAAAGAAAATCCAAGAGTAATCGGCTTCAATTTCATTATTTTCTCTACCTATATTTTTTACTATATAATTGCCATTCACATCAGGATAGTAAGTATACGGCGCGTTATTTCTTGCTTGTGATAAATATAAATAGGCATTATAAAGGCCTCCTTTAGAGTCAATTCTGGAGATACTATTATTTGCAGCACGAATGTCTTTATTTTCAAAAAATAAAAACTCATTTCCTGCCCAAAACTGAGTCTCTTTATCGTATTTATAAATGAGATCATTTCCAATAGTAAACTGTGGTTTTATATTGGTTATAGCCGTTTCAAAGTTTCCATTTTGGAGAATCATTACTTTCACATTTTGCAGCGGACTTTGAAAAGTTATGCTTGCTGATTTGATAGAGAATTCCACGTTGTGTTTTTTTTCAACTAAAGCCACGTTTCTGGATCTTTTTATTTGCATTGGAACTGAAACGCGTTCTTCAAATAATATAAATTTTTTTGAGAAAACTACATTTTTATCATCATCCAAAATTTTAATAATATAGTTGCCACTTACCCTAAATTGAGTAAATCTATTTGGAAAACTAATTTTATAATGGGAGTACAATTGAAGTGTGGTCAACGAATTAGTATAGTCTTGAATTCGTTGATCATCAAAACCATTTAAATATTCTGCTTTGGCTAATTGAGAAGGTTTCCAATCGTAATCACAATGGGTGAGTGTATAAAAATAATTAGCTTCATTGCCATATAAATCGTCAAATACAAATTGAAACGGTTCACCTAATCTAAAAATAGGAATGTTATTTTGACCGTTTTGTAAAAAGCTAATGGTTTTAAAATTAAAGGGGGGTAGCACTTCATTTTCGATTTGACAATACGAAATTGAAGTAATCAATATTAAATATAATAACAACAACTTTTTAGCCATAAATTGACAAATTAGAATTGTAAAGATACAAATTAAACCAATCTCAAATTATTCGAATTATTTATTTTTATTTGAAACAAATTGGAATAATTTCCCCTTTTGCTAAACAATATTTGTGAACCAAATCGGCGGATATTTTATTAGTATAATCTTCTTCAATAACCTTAAATCCGATACTTCTAAGTTTATCAAAATAATCCCGGCCATATACACGAACGTGATCATACTGCCCAAAAATTTTAGCGCGCTCTTTTTGGTCAATAATAGTATTGTCAGAAAAAGTAGTTGCTCTAGACAGGTCTTGAGGTATTTGAAATATTCCCATTCCGCCTGGTTTTAATACACGATACAATTCCTGCATGGCTTTAGTGTCATCAGGAATGTGTTCTAAAACATGATTACAAAAAATGATGTCAAAATCATTATCTTTAAAAGGCAAATTGCATATATCTGCTTTTATATCTGCTAGTGGAGAGCGTAAATCGGTTGTTATATATTCAATGTTGATTTGTTTTTTAAACCGTTTGTAAAATTCTTGTTCTGGAGCAAAGTGTAAAACTTTCTTCTTTTCATTTGAAGTAAAAAAATCTGTTTCGTTCTGCAAATACAACCATAATAACCGATGTCTTTCTAACGAAAGTGTACTTGGTGAAAGGACATTATTTCGTTGATTTCCGTAGCCGTAAGGTAAAAATGAACTATAACTTTTTCCGTCTATGGGATCAGTAAATTTATTGCCTTTTAGCATAAAGGCTAGTATTGGACGAACCACAATACTCAATCGGATAAGGATTGGTCTTGGAATGGTATTTAGTATAAACTTAAACACAGATTTCACAGATTTCACAGATTAAATTAAAGAATAACACGTTTGTATTTTAAACTAACTTCACCAAAATTGATTAGTAAACCAATTTTGTTTTTAGAAGCAGCTAAATAGTTTAAGGTTTGTTTTATTTCACTATTAGATAGCGTTTCAATGGCTTTAAGTTCTAATATAATTTCATTAAAAACTGTAAAATCAGAAAAATAATACCTAGGAAGCACAATGCCTTTGTATTCAATATTGTATTTCTTTTCTCTTTCGTATGGGATATTATTCATTTTAAACTCATATTCCAAAGCATCACCATATACATTTTCACTATGTCCTTTGCCAAGAATTTTGTGGACTTCCATGCACAAACCAATTATTTGATAGGTTTCCTCTTTTAGATAAAAATCTTCCATTCTACAATCTGTGCAAATTTGTGGAATCTGTGTTTCTAAACTCATCCTCTTCATTACTCATAATCCCCAATGCTTTATAAATATAGCCGAAAGTTGAAAGTAATTCAGGTTTGCCATTAACTAAAGCTACATTATGTTCAAAATGCGCACTCGGTTTTCCATCTGCAGTTAAGATTGTCCAACCATCTTTTAATTGTTTGATGTTTTTGGTTCCCATATTTATCATTGGTTCTATGGCAACGACCATTCCTTCAACGAATAACTTTCCGCGACCTCGTTTCCCATAATTGGGCATTTCGGGATCTTCATGCATTTTGGTTCCCAATCCGTGACCAACAAGTTCGCGTACGACTCCATAGCCATTTGATTCACAATATTTTTGAATGGCATTACCCACATCTTCTACACGATTTCCTATACGGAATTCACGAATACCTTCATATAAACTTTCTTTGGTTACTTGTAATAGTTTCTTAACTTCAGGTAGTACTTCCCCAATTTCAAAAGAGTAGGCATGATCTCCATAAAAGCCATTTTTCAAAACACCACAATCTACCGAAATAATATCGCCTTCTTGTAGCGGAACGTTATTCGGAATTCCATGTACAACTTGTGCGTTGGGACTCATACAGAGCGAATTTGGAAATCCGTATAATCCCAAAAATCCTGGAACACCACCATTATCTCTTATAAATTCTTCTGCTAATTTGTCTAATTGTAAGGAAGTAACTCCCGGCTTAATAACTTTAGCTATTTCGCCTAAAGTTTTAGAAACTAATAATGCGCTCTCTCGGATTAATTCAATTTCTTCAGCAGTTTTTGGAATAATCATGTATTGTAAATTTTACTTCGTTCCTTTGAACATTGGACTCGGTTCAGTTGGCAAAAGTAATTATTTTAACTTTAGTTATTCTGGATTTGCCATGATTTTAAATAGTTCCGCATTGGATAAAAAAAGCGATTTTTAATTTGGAATTGCGAGAAACGGGAGTTAGCAGCAGGCACTTATTTCTTTAAGTATTCTTTTGCCGACATAATTGGCAGCTTCGAGTTCTTAAAGTCTTTTTTATTTCTCGTAATAATAATATCAATTCCATTTTCTAATGCAGTATGATATTGAATTGCATCTTCAAAATCTCTGAAATCCGAAACTAAAGCAAGTTCTACAATTTTATCATCTAAAGGGGAAATTTCTACCAACACTTTAAATTTGATTAATGTTTTTCTAGCTTCATCAAGTTTTTGGTGTTTAGAAAGTAAATAATGTGTATTTGCAAAAGTTAAAGCGGAAACATAAAGCTCAACTTTTTTATTGTCCGCAAGCGTAAACAATTCTTGCGCTTCTTGAAAAAAATATTCTCGTTTATAAAGTAAGTCTATGACGATATTTGTGTCAACTAAAAGTTTTTCCATTATGAATATTTTTCAGAAAGATAATCTTTGTAATCATTTCTGTCATCATAGTTTCCACCTGGAATAACTCCAGTTAAGCTTTGTACTAATGGACTAATTTTGGATTTTTTATCTGATCTTTTTGTTAGAGAATCAAGATAGTTTTCGATAAGTTTAGAAAGGCTTACGCTATTATCTTTTGCATAGTTTTTCGCTTGCTCTATTACGCCTTTGTCAAGATTTAATGTGAGTTTAGTTTTCATGATAAATTTATTTACGTACAAAAATAATAATTTATTACGTAAATGTCTGATTTATTTCGATTTTTTTGGTGCTCACTGCAAACGTTTTACAGATTTGCGATGGGCGGGCTTTTTACCACTGAACTTTATGCGAAGAACCAAACTTTGATTAACCACAAAACTTGATACGAAGCACAAAGCTTGATTTAACCACTGAACCGCCATTTTTGCAAACTGCTGTTATGCCTTCGTTGTTATTTTCATCCGTTGATTAGTCTATTTCACTACAAATATTATGTCTGTCAATGCTGTAAATGTTTTTGTTTTTCCTTTGAATTCAAATTCAATTTTTAGGTCTTCTGTATTTTTGGTTTTAAAGTTGTCCAAATAAGATAAAATTGTAGGCTTTAAAAGGTCAATATTTCTTTTTAACTTCCACGAATTTGTAAAGTCATCTGTGTCAACCAATACTAGAAATAGACGGTTTTCAGAACCAAAACGCATTTCTCCTTGATTTTCATAAAGCCAAGTTGCTAATATTTTTGGATTGTCTTGTACTTCTTGTAAAATTTCTAATTTTTCATCTTTTAATGTTTTGAGAACTTCTAAACAAAAATCATCGTTTCTGTCTTTCATTTTCTCAACTATTTCATAGAAGATGTCCGCTGGTTTTGCTGTTTTGTCAAAAAGTATTTTTGCTTCTGTTGCTTTCTTTTTTAGATATGTTAATTCAACAGGTAATCCTTTTTCTTTACGTTTCGTTTTTATATATTCTGCTGGTAAGTATGTTACTTTCAAATCAAATGGTACGTCATTAATGAAAAAGTCAACACTTTTGATTTGTCCAACCGTTGGCAAAACTTCGGTATGAGATTTAAAAATATGTTCGATTAAAATACTACTCCAATGGTTGTACCAACTATTTAAAACATAACCTTGTACAGCTACACTGATTTCAGTTTCAAATTTAGAAAGTAAGTTCTCATAAGAAGGATTTTGAACTTTTACATATCTGCTCACCAAATATTTGTCTAAAGAATTTTGATAATCTCCGCCCCAATCGAAATTCTTTAATTTATACAATTCTGATACGAGTTGTGATGTGTTAAGAGCTCCAACTTGTTTCGTATTTTCCGATTTAATGAAGTTGTCAAGAATTTGATTTGAATTAATTACATCAGTGCTCAATATGCCAAATAATTCTATAAATTGTTTAGCAAGTGCAGTTTCTTTAAGGGTAATATTGTTGATTTTTAAAAATTCAGCAATAAGTTCTTTTCTGCTAATTGATTTTGTCTTTAGCCATAAAAGACCGATACTATCATTACTAAACTCTTCGAGTTCTTCGTTTTTATGTAATTTATCCCAATAATTAAAGTCCTTCATTTACTAATTGTTCTTTATGGTTAGTTGAAACGAAATGCTTCTTTTTAGGACTGCAAACAAATAGTATTTCTTGACTACCTGCAACGCTTCCTTTTCCACCTCTTCCGTTTTGATATGTTTTTGCTTCTACTGTTACATTTCTATACTTTGAAATTAATTTTTCAAATTCTTCAATTCCTGGGTAACTTCTATTGTTGTAGCTAATTAACCAATTCGGAATTTCTTCTGAAAGTTCAAATAGTTTTTCAAAAGAAGAAATCACATCTCTTTTTTTGTCAAAACCACTAAATCTTTGCGGTTCATAACGTTTAATACCATTTATAAAATCTTTGTCTTTCCAATACTCGGTGTAAGTTTCTAACAAATGATAAAATCCCTGATAATCTGCGTGGCTATCACAATACGGCGGGTCGAAATATGCCAATTCAATATTTTCTATTTTAGGTAATAATTCTAAAATGTTCTGGTTAAAACTTTGATTATCTTGCTTATTATCAAAAACAGCATCATTGTATTTTGGAAGTAATTCTTCAAAAATTTCTTTGACAGGTCTAATTAAGCTTCGGTTGCGTTTAATTCTTTCAGGGTCGCTTGCGTAAACCAAAGCTTGCGTATGACCAAAATGCCCCATTGTTATTTTACGGGTCATACTTCTATTAATAACCGTGAAAGCAATAGCTTGTTTAAATTCGTTTTCTAATAATGAAATATTTGCTCTGAAATTATCTAAAAACTGTGCCTCTTCTTTTTCAAAAAAAACATTTGTAAATGTATTTTCAATTAAGTCAAATTCGTTTTTGTTTTTTGCAGGCTGAAAAAGAATATCTAAATCTGTTTTGTCTAATTTGGTGGACTTGTTCTCAATTAAAGCTTTTCCAATTTGATTATTAAAATTTAAAAAATCGTTAGTAATTACTTTGCATCCTTGTTGTTTCAATAAAAAACCAACAGATTGGGAGCCAGCAAAGGCATCAATTGCGGAGTTTATATTTTTAGGAATAAACTGATTAAGCCAAGGCAATAAAGTATGCTTTGCACCCAAATATTGAGGTTCAGGAAATTGGTAATTAAAATATTTATATTCTTCAAAAAGCATTATTATCTGTCTTAATTTTAAGTCCGCAAGTTACTAAATTTAACTCTCTTAATTTTACGAAGCTTTGAAAAATTTGTCCAATGTCAGCTCGAACGTTTATTTTTGCACGGTCGTCCTACAATGAGGCATAACTCGTTTATACCCGAAACAAACATTCGCAAAGCCAACTCAAATTGGGTGTATATACGAATGTTTGTTTCGCTGTAGGTATCAAATATACCGAATAATTTTTGTCTACCACAAGATGCTAACTTAACGGTTGCAGTAAAAAACGCCTCTATTTAAGACAACTTTTATTGTAACAAAGACTTCCCAGTCATCACTTCTGGTTTTTCTATTCCAATTAATTCCAAAATAGTAGGAGCAAGGTCGCCCAAAACACCGTTTTGTATATTTTTCAAATGTTTATCCACTAATATTATTGGCACCGGATTGGTGGTATGTGCCGTGTTTGGACTTCCGTCCGGATTTATCATTGTTTCACAATTTCCGTGGTCTGCTATTATGAGGGTAGTATAATTATTTTCTAGTGCAGCTTCAACCACTTCTTTCACACATTTGTCAACAGCTTCACATGCTTTTATGGCAGCTTCCATATTGCCTGTATGCCCAACCATATCGCCATTAGCAAAGTTTAAACAGACAAAATCTACTTTTCCTTCTTTAAGCTCAGGAACTAAAGCGTCTTTTAGTTCAAAAGCACTCATCTCGGGTTGTAAATCATAAGTGGCTACTTTGGGGGAATTTCTAAGAATTCGAGTTTCGCCATGAAAAGGTTGTTCTC
>Ga0049083_10000946_pt1 | contig 10849 bp, 11 predicted proteins | sample GreLakmeMI27MSRF_FD_66719 | JGI IMG/M metagenome (GOLD analysis project Ga0049083, IMG submission 66719) | Freshwater lentic microbial communities from great Laurentian Lakes, MI, USA - Great Lakes metaG MI27MSRF | ecosystem: Environmental > Aquatic > Freshwater > Lake | place: Great Lakes...
TCAAAGCCAGATACATTATTTAAAAGTGTAGCCGTTACCGTTTCACCTTTCCAATTCACAGGAACTTCAGCATATGCTGGATCATCCGAATGAAACCATACTGCTTTTACTACTGCATCTTTATCAGGAGCACGTTGTGTATTTTTATATACAGCTTTACCTAAGAAATATTCAAATATACATGACATACCATCGTCGCGATCTGGTGTAGCAGATAAACCGAGCATTGCTTTTGTTTGAATGGCTCGCAGTGCTTTACAGAAGTATGATGCACCCAAATGATGACATTCGTCAAATATAGTAAATCCATAATCACTAAAGAAGCCATCTGGATACTCTTGGCGACAAATAGTTTGAATCATACAAATCGTTATATCATATGTGATTGTAGTTTGTTTGGGTTCAACAGAAATTCCTGCATCTGTCAATCGTGCTTGTAATACTTCTTTTGTTCCACCCACTTTTAACTTTGCATCGCGCGCCATTTGTTTCAATTCATCTAAAGAATAATCCTTACTAGTTGTCTGATTACCGACTTGACATGTATCACTCTGCAAGATTCCAACAGTAGCACCTTCAATGAAATTCTCAATCTCAGCTTTCCATTGATTCATTAAGAACTCTTTATCCACTACAATTAAGAATCGCTTTCCCAACTTAATAGCAATAAATAGTGCCATAAATGTTTTACCATAACCACACGGAACACAAATTAAACCATTTGCTCCTTTGCTAATGAATGTTTCAATAATTTCTATTTGGAATACATGAGGTGGAAACTTATTACGAAATTGAATATCTGATGAAAACGGTAGACCTTCTGATATGATTGTTGCTTCCGGTTCTCCAAAATTTGTATATCCCCACTGTCGTGGTACATAGAAACGTGACTTAGATTCATAATAAATTGGAAATGATTCGGCAGCTTTTAAGAAATTGTCTACTGGTTTCATTGTTAAATCTTTACGTAATTTTGCCGTTTGCTGGGGAGTGAGCGATGACTTCGTAATCGCATAACCTTTTGAAGTTAGGACACGATTTAGTTCTGCTGCAGCTGCCATTATGTTATATCTGATAATAATCTTAAATATGATATCAATTTTATTATTTGCTATATTATCGTTAATATACAGAGGAAATGTATCCAATTGAACTAGTCTATTTTGCAGTATGTACTATTATAATTATATTATCGTCTTTTATACCAACAACTTTATTATTATTACTTGATAATATTATTGTACGTATTGCATTGATTGTTCTATTGATACACACAATGCAGGTTGGACCTACGGCTGGTATTATTGTATTTATAACGATTGCAATTCTGTATTTAGAGAGAAATCGTAGAAAGGTTGCAAATGCCTTAAAGAAACTGGATGCAATGGAAGTACCTAAATATGCAACCATTGAGGAAGCCTATAAAAAAACAGTACCTGTCGATGTTCCTGCATTTAATATTGCAAGTCCTGAAGAAACTGAATTTTTTCCTCATGATACCCATGTATTAGATTCATTTGAACCAGTTGATGTTTCTATTAATCAGAAAGCAGTATTAAGTACAATTTATCCGTTGGCTGAACGAACCGATGAATTATACGAAAAGATGGGATTTGGTCATGTTAATATGGAGACTGTTATGTAAGGACTTTAACAAATGCTTAACCAAATGCTCTAAGCCAAAGGCTCTAAGCCAAAGGCGATTAATTCTGCACATCATCCTTTGACATTGTCTTATCAATATAAACCGCTTTTAAAACCTCTGCAACTGCAACATTTTTAGAAAGATCCATTCCCGCATCCTTCCAGTTTGGTTTAGTTGCATCTAAAAATCGCTTCAGAGAAGCACGTGTACTTCCTGTTCGCTGTATTCCAGAACCATCTGTAAATGAAACCGTAATTAATACAGGAGAATTAGCAACAGTCTGTGTCAACGCTTTTACACAATTCTCTCCAAAGCATCGAAATGCATCCATTTCCTTATGATTAGAACAACTATCTAATGCATGTAAGTTAGCATCTAAAGTATTATATATTTTACATGCGGGCTGAGATGGTTTATCCAATCCATCCATTGTTGCATTTAAATCACCTGAAGTACATCCTTTCAGTGTTTGTTTTTGGTTTTCATAATAATTTACCATAGTTGATGGACAGAATTCAGATGCTTTTTGTTCATAGTCTTTTAATACAACTGAAACACAGTTTGCAACAGAACTTGATGCAGATAATGCACATTGCTTCTCAGTAATACATGATCCGCCTATAATCTGACCATGACAACAAATAGTATCTCCATCTTTATTATTGAACGAAGTATATCCCGCGGGACATGATGTTAAAATATAATCTGTTTTTTTAGGTGTTGTATTAGAAAATGCCTCCGTAGATTTATACGATACTAATAATAGTAGAAATAGAATTAGAATAATGAGAATGTATAGTTCTAGCATATTAATTAGTAGTAATATTTTTATATGTTAAATATAATAAACCTCCCGCAAATACTACCATAATCGATGCTGCGGCTATTACAATAATACCTTCAGTATCTATTTTTACATCACCTTTAATTAGTGATGGAATATTTTTTGTTTTTTCATCAAGAGTTTCATCCTTTGTTTTTACTCTTACAATTTTAGTTTTTGGATCTATAGTATAGTTATTAAATGGTACACATTTATATTGTGATGATGTATAGTCTTGTTGTTGTTGCTGTGTAACTATTCTAGACACGGCAGAAGAAGTAGGTGGTTTTTGATAATATTCAAATTTGTCAATAAATTCTTTATTACAAGTTGCCATATTTTTTAATTCAATGTTTCCATCAATAGATTTTTTTATTGGTTTTCTAACTTCATCAACTATTTTAGATTTAGAAACAGATGGTAATCCATTTCTTATAGCCGGATGAAGAGTAAATTGCTGTAATGTGCCTATCTGACTAATAAGTTTTTGATAATTTACATCGGTCAAATGAATTCCATTTGGAAATACAAATATATATAGATTATTTAGATTTGTTTTATTAGATTCAACTGTTTCAAAATGTGTACTATATCCCAATGATGATTGTTTTTTTAATACACTTGCTAATGTTGCAAGTTTTGTGGATTCAGAATGATTTATAATCTGATTTAAATATGCATCATGATCAGAAACACCTGTATTATAGATTGGAAAGCATAATAAAATACCTGCAAAATCGGCTGTACCAGAAAATGATAAAATCATTTCTGTAGATGGTGTATCATTCATATTAGGTAATTTATATCCATTATGTAATGGGGAACATATTTGTATTTCAACTAATGTATATGTATTACCATTATATGTACATGAATTAGATGATGGATCATTTATTTTATTTCCAACAATAGTTGGTACTGTTTTTAGCTCACCAAATGCAGTATTAATTGCATGATAATCATTAACAGTTATCTCATTTAATTTAATTTGCGATATGCTCCCATTTAGATTAATAATACCATGTGATTCACTAATAGAATTAGCTGACATCTATAAAATAAAACTAAATAATATAATAATATATTACAGAAGTCCAGGAATATATTTAGGCCCATCAAATCGGTAAATCTCCACTTGTCCCTCTTTATTTAATGCATCTACATGAATATTTTCACCTGACATCATTTCTTGGCAGCCTACATCATCCATGCAGTTTCGTCGTTGATAACGTAGAGGAATCGGAACAGGGTTAAATGTATCCGTGCGCGTATAATAATTCCATCTGTTGTTTGAACCTGCGGTTCTACGTCCGTACAGTGGTAAAATTTGTTCACCTGCTTTAATAATTCCAATGGATTGGAATGATTCAGGTAGACCCTGTGTAGGAATATTAATAGGCATAGATGTTAGTCCCCCACGTGGAGGAAATTCGGGAGGAGCCATCCAATCTCGTAAGGGTTGTGGAGCCTGAGAAAAGCGAGAGTCTTGTACTGCAGTATTTGTTACAATATGATTAGAAGGTGGCTGCATAATAATAGTTGGTTGAAACTTATATATAAGAGCAGCTCCAATGCACATAAACAGAATAATACATAATATGACACCTGTAGAAATACATAGTACGCCAGGAGGGCATGTCATATAGGAATAACGAGTCATCTATAACACAGTTGTAATAAAATACAAGTAGTCTGCTACATATATTTTATTAGTTTTTATTCATATATCATACAATATCATAATTTATTGTAATTTAAATTGGGAATTTGCTCCTTGACCACCAAACATTCCAGAAAATGTCTGAAGAAGCTCTTTACCATCTGCTAAAATCGGACGCATTTGCGTCAACATACCCATTAAACTCTTCTGTGTTTCTAATAATTTCTTCGTATCATCTGTCATTTTGGCAGTTGTTTCAGGGTCAAATGAACTCATTGCTTTAATCAAGGTTCCACCTGCATCTAACATGGGACCTTCTTTGTGTTCTGAAGGCATTTTGCCTAATTTGAACAATTGATTCGTGGCTGATTGAAATTCCTGTGAGGCAATATTGTTTTCAAATGATTCCTTATCTTCTTTAATGGGTTTTGAATCTTCATTTGCTTTTTTAACAGCAGAGGTTACTTCCTCTACCTGTTTTTTATCAACTTGATCTTTTTTAACAGTTGGGGCAGGTTTACTTTTATCAGTAGGTGCATCTTCAAATCCTTCCAGAAAGTTTTCTTTATCCAAAAAGCTTTCTTTATCTTTATCCATATCCATATCCATAAAGCTTTCTTTAACTGCAACACCTGTTCCTTCATAATTATTGCGTTGTTTTCTTAAACGTGATGTAATATCAGCTGGATTATTTTCAAATCCTTCAAATCGTCTTATATATTGTTTTAAAACTATTGTATATAACAAAACAAATAAAATAGTAATCGCTACAACTAATTCGAGTTGCTCAATGAATGCTGAAGCAATAAATACTACTGCTGCGCATAAAAGTACTCCACTAATTCCCGAATAAACAAGCGTATAAACAACAGTAAGTACAAGTACACCGATTGAAATTACATGTGTTGTTTCATTAAACTTCATTCTATAATCTGTATGGAAACTTTAGTATTTATAATGACATTAATTTGTAAACATTAATTTATAATACCATCAATGGAACTAATACTTTTTGAATAAACCAGAACAAAAATCCACCCACTAGTGATTTTACTGCAAGACCCATGGTAGTTAAATCGCCACCCAGCCGTAATAGTGATGGGAAATAATAACCAAGAAGAAGATTAAGTGCAGGTAAACTAACAAGAAATATAATAATAGCAACTAATAATGGTTGTTTCATTTGTGCAATGATGTCTGCGTAATAATTGCCTTTAGTATCCGAGATAACAGTGGGTTGAACATACTGTTGTTGATAGGGTGCATGCATTGCATTTGGAAAATTAGGTGCATGCATTGAATAGTTAGGTGCATGCATCGCATTTGAAAAATCTGCAGCAGTAGGATAATCTTTACCAATCATATGAGCTGTAGCGGTAGCAGGATCCATTGCTACTGGATATGTACTATTCGGATTAGGTGATTGAATAATTTTGTTTCCACCGGACATTGGAATATTCATATCTGCAAGAATCTTATTAACAAGATCATCATCTTTATTATTTGATACCGGAACTTTACTATCAAGATCACTTAAAAGCGTACCAGCCGTTGCCATTTTCTTTGAAAATAACAGAAAACCTTTGTGTAAACTATACGCTTGTCTGTTATGCGATTAATCTGTTAATCTTATTGTTTGATGACACTATTGCGTGTCATGAAACGTCCAAGTTTATTAGCTTGTGGGCACTGCGTAAATGATTCTACAGTCCCCGATAAAGGACATTTTACAATCTGCGTTTTAAATTCATAGCATTTTCCTCCTTCCATACGATATACATATTTGTCAAAATCCTCTTCTACTGGAGGTTTATTCACATTACATTCTACACCTTTGCATTGAGGACGAACCATGCATATAAAACCTATGCCAACAAGTAGACTAAATATTATATTAAAATTTGGATCTTTTAGAATATGCTGAATACCCATTTCTGCTCTTTGTGGGATTTTAAAATCTAATCCTCTAATAAATGTTTAAACATGTTATGATTCTTCCATTAATTGCTGGTATTATAATTGGTGTAATTGGTATTATATATATCAAACCCGAAGAGAAAATAGTGTATAAATATCCTAATCCTGAGGATAAAAACCCCACAATCTATAAAGATAAAAATGGTGTTTGTTATAAATACACAACAAAAGAATCTGATTGTGATAAAAATGAGGGGAAAATGAAGAACTTTCCTTTAAGCAAGTAAATTAAATATATTCTTCAGGCTCAATACCTTTTAGCCATGCAGCAACAATGTATCCATGGCCAATTTGATTAGAGCTTAAGCTTTTTTTTTATTTCTGCTGCATTTGTTGCATTTGTTGCATTTGTTGCATTTGTTGCATTTGTTGCATTTGTTGCAATTCCAAATGCTGATTTAATTTGATTAAATGGACTTTTAGCATTTGCTACAGGAGCAGCAGGAGCAGCAGGAGCAGCAGAAGCAGCAGAAGCAGCAGGAGCAGCAGGAGCAGCAGAAGCAGCAGAAGCAGCAGGAGCAGCAGGAGCAGTAGGAGCAGAAGCAGTTGCAGCAGGAGCAGTTGCAGCAAATAAAGATGTAAATTGATTAAGTGCAGACATGGTCTTTTCAGATGGTTTTGGAAGAGGCTTATTTGAAGTTAGTTCAGGTAATGCTGTATTAACTATGGGTTTATCAGGTACAAGATGTACTTCAGTTGCAGTCGGTATAACATATTTTGCTTCACGGTTTAGTGAATTTTTAAGTTTTGCTATTAACTTATTAAATTTACCTGCTTTCTTTCCTTTTTTACGTGCTTCTGAAATACTTACAACTGAATTTGCATCTTCTCCAATACGTACTTGATTGCTAATATTAGAAATACGTGTATGAACTAATACTACATCATCATATACATTTTTATCTAGAATAGCTTTTTCAAAATATAATTGTCGCATATTAACACGACGTTCAGATGGTATGTTTTTATCAAGTGCATTAATAAGCTCAACATCATAATTTCCAAATCGCACTTCTAGAAGACGCTGATCTGCCTCTTGAACATTTTTATTTAATTCAAGAAGTTCTTCTTCATCTGTATCTGTTTTATATGCAGTATATAATGCTCTACGTGCTTCCTCAAATTCTTGACTAGCCTCTTTAAGTTTATTTAAATATTGTTGATAATCATCTTGTAATTCAGATTCAGTTGCAAGACGATATGTAGGAAGACCGATATTTTTAATAATTTCATCATTTTTATTTTTTATAATTAAATTTCCATCATCATCGTATTCATATAATTTTGATTTTTTTTCATTTGTATTTGCTCTTCCTTTATAAAACTTCTGTAAATTCTCAAATAATTCAGCTGTATTCGAATTAGAATTGGAATTGGATGATTCTGATGAATTAGAATTAGAATTAGAATTAGAATTAGAATTAGAATTAGAATTTGCTTGACTATCTGAATTAGATGAATTAGATAGAACAGCTAGATCAGATGATTTCTGTTCATTCATTTCTATATAAAGATGTCATTTTGGCGGTCATTATTTATCACTAAATAGTATAATGGCAAATCCGGGTGGATTCATTTCAGTATTTATTGCATTTATTGCATTTATTATAGTAATAATATTGTTTAACAGAGACTTTGTAATTGAAATGACCTGGCAGATGATCTTATTAATGTTATGTGGAATAATGATATTCATTATGGCCGCATATAATATGATTATGGGATTCGCCATATGTCCTGAAAAAAAAGATAAAACAGGTCAAGTATTTGGTATATCTATTATTTTTCCAATAGTTGCTATTTTAATAGCATCGATTGATAAATGCCGTATACCAATTGCAAGTATATTACAATTGTTAACAAATAAACAGACAGAAACTCCAGAAAAAATTGTAGGCGGTAGAAGAAATAAAATAAAAGGTGGTGATTGTTGTGAAAAACAAATTGCATTATCTGATATAGAAAATGAAATTCCAAGTGTAAAAGGTGCTGCATATGGATTCTACATATTTTTTGGTATGTTATATGCAATTACATATTCAAATAGCGAATTAAGTTGTTAAGCTATTTATCTTGATAATGAAGATTGGGCGCTTCTGGTCCAAGATAAATATATTTTGGTTGCCCATTTTTCATAGTTTCATTTGTATTTAGAATATAGTATCCTTTCTTTATGGATTTATTACTTGACTTTGATGAATTTTGTTTGTAAACTAATTCATCCATATTATCCTCTGTATCATTCATAGATTCATTTATTGCATTCGTTGCATTTGTTCTATCTGCAATGATTAATACAATTGTATATGAGATTATCGCCCAAATAATTGCAAAAAGCCAAAATGGCATCCATGTATAACGCTCACGTGAACGTCCAATGCCAAATTCTTTCCATTTTCCATCTTTTGAAAACATAAGTAAGGGCTTAAAAGCCAAAATAACAGAGATACCTATCAAGTATAACAAACCTGAATATATAAGAAGGGACATTCTTACTGTTCTTAATAGAATAATTATTATTATCTTATTATATCATCATCCTATCTGATATAATAATATTGAATATTTGTATTTATATAACTAATCATCATTTTGTTGGGCATGATCATAACCATCTTCTTCCTCATTTGATACCTCAAATCCCAAATCATCAACTTCTATTGCATCAGGCATATACTCATTTCCAAGACCGGGAAAATCAATAATACCTGCATCTAAACGGCGTTGTCGTTCCAAATCATAATAATCTTTATCATATGCATATATAACTTTACTACCACCTACTGACCATTTACCCAACCCTAATCGCTTATTCATTAATTCAACTGCTTTCTCTTCAGGTGATAACTTATCAAAATCTTTAATAACTTTAACACGCTCTTTTTCATTACCAATTTCAATCATATTCTTGATTGTTTCTGAATCAAATGTAATCTTTTCTTTATAGAATTTACGTAATAATTTGGTAATTATATCAAGTAATACAACATTACCATCAGGATGTAAAAGAAAATGCAACGAACCATACAGAATTAATTCTTTAATATATCGTACTAATTCAGTTTTAATTGCTAGATTTCTAAAACATAATTTATTTTTGTACTCAAGAATAGATGACAAAAAGGTTATAAATGAATATAGTTTATTTATAATAGTTTGTGCATATTCGTTTAATACTCCAGGAATGACTTGTACATGTTTACTCTTAGATTGATATACCGCTTTTATTTTTTCATTTAAATCAAATGCTATATATTCATTGTCAAGTAATTCAACTACATCACTAATATGTTGTTTAGAAAGTGATTCTTGCATCTCAATTGTTATATTTAATGTGTTAACATCAAAGTTAGAATATACACGTTGCATTGGTACAATCAAATATGTTTGGATGATATCAAAAAAGTTCATCCATGATACTTCATTTGATATATATTTCAATATTTCTTGAATAGATGGCTCTTTGACACTTTTTTGTAGTTTAAATTGCGGTAGTTCAAAATAAGATTTAAAATGATTAACTGTCTCTGCAATAACAGATAATTTATGTATATCATCCGAATTATCTTTTAAGATTCTTTCATTTATATCATTCATGATATTACTCCATGTATCTATAATATTATATGAAATATTCAAGTTTGCAAAGTCAGATACTACTTCTGTTATATCTGAAATAGATGGCATGTTAACAGATGGTACAGAATTATTAATATGAATTGCATTTAATAAATCATTAAATGTAGTATAATTAACTAATACCTCTGCAGTTGCTAACTGTGCTTTACCTTCAGTGCCAAAATCCATTACACGAGGATTTCCTGGAAATTGAAATTCACACCATGTGCATTTATTTGTCAGACCAGGTTCATGCGGATATCCTCGACGTGGACCAGTGAAACAACATTTAAGAAACAGACGATAATATAACCCTTCATCTGCTTGTACTAGATCGGCATTAGATTCTCTTGGTATAAAGGTAGTTAATAACATTTTAACATTTTTAGGAGCAATCCCTCTCAGTCCTATTTCAATAGAATTAAATTCATCTGAGTTCCAGAATGAATCAGGCTCTCTTACATTTTTACGACAGCATGTTATTTCTGAGAAGGAAGAGCTTTGTGAGAATACTGCATTATCTCTTGCAGTTTGATGTGCTTTACGAATCCAATAATTAATAAGTGCAATTCTACTTCTTGAATTATTGGCTATTTCAGGGATAATAATATTTTCTACACTGCGTATTGGTTCTGGTAAGAATGATGATGGTATTTTTTCCAGATTTAATAATTCAGGTGTTTTCTCAAGATATACTCGCTTTTTATATAAAGATATTTGAACTAATTCATTAAAGCTAGAAATATCATTAAACACTGTTGGAATTGCTTTAATAAATACTTTACGTAGCTCTACAGATTTAGTTTTATATTTATTAAATCCAGCTGTAGTCCAAGGATGTGTATCTTTGATACATGATAATAATCCAATTGAAAAATACTCAATAGTTATCTTATTTTCTTTATTAGTATCTAAAGGATATCCATTAAAGTTATAACTTATTGTATGTTTTTCATCATCTTTAATATGTTGTACTTTAGTGTATGATGGTATAGCACATTGAATTTCTATTAACATATAAACAGTACATGATAAAATCATTAGAGTTGCTTTATATTTGTCATCTCCTTTCTTTTCTTGAGGTTTAGAGAGTTTAAAATTTATAAATTGTATGACATTATCTATA
>Ga0049083_10000949_pt1 | contig 10842 bp, 4 predicted proteins | sample GreLakmeMI27MSRF_FD_66719 | JGI IMG/M metagenome (GOLD analysis project Ga0049083, IMG submission 66719) | Freshwater lentic microbial communities from great Laurentian Lakes, MI, USA - Great Lakes metaG MI27MSRF | ecosystem: Environmental > Aquatic > Freshwater > Lake | place: Great Lakes...
AAAGAGGGCACTTTCGCCGCGTCCCGCCGCGTTTCGGCCGTCTCGCCGCCGCGCTAGGCTGCTGTTCCACCGGCCCAGTGCCTGCGCCCTCTCCGGAGCCTGTGGCTCGCTCCTCCGGTGCGTTTCCGGCCACCCACCCTGCCTCCGCGTCCCACACACCCCCTGGCACGCACCGGCACGCCAAGCACGCCGCGCCGCGTCGCGACGGCTGGAAGCGCAACACCCTGCGCGCCTACGAAGCGGGCGGGTGGAGCGGGCAGCGAACAGGGGCTCTGCAACACGTTTCGTTGACACCTTGCGCAGTCCAGCTCTGCTCCTCCCCACCAGCGGCACCCTCTCCCTCGCAGCGCCCTTCGCTGCGCGCGTGTGCGTCCCGCGGGTGAGCACCTTGGCGCGAGCTGTGAGGAGTGAAGGAGTCTGTGAGCGTGGCATGGACTCAACGGGGCCTTACGAGCCCGCGCCCGCACCGGCGCCGCCTGTGCCTGTGAGCGACGAGGAGAAGGCTGCTCGCGTGGAGGCGCTGAGGAGTCGCGTGCCCGGTTTGGCTGAAGACGCCGACGCCGCTCGTTTCTGCAGCGACGCGACGCTGGAGCGCTTCACGCGTGCCACCAGCTATGACGTGGACAAGGCTGAGGAGTTCCTGCGACGCACGCTGCGCTGGCGCGCCGAGAAGCGACCCTGGGCAGCTGTGTGCCCCGGCTGCGCAGTCTCACCCAAAGCGCACTCCCTTCGCTGCGTCGGCACCGACGCGTCGGGACGTCCCGTGCTCTACCACTCCTTTGCGCAGGCTGAGGGCCGCCACGTGGCTGCGCACAACACGCAGCACCTGATGCGCATTCTGGAGGATTGCGTCACGCTCATGGAGCGTTGCAAGCCTCCAGTGGCGCAGTGGGTGTGGGTGTTTGACTTCCACGGATACGGCCTGTGGGATAACAACCCCAGCACCGTTCTGGCGGCCGCGCAGTTTCTGCCCATGCACCCAAACCGGCTGTTCAAGGTGGTGATGCTGGACGCTCCCAGCGCCTTCAGCACCGTCTTTTCGGTGGTGAGCAGCTTCTTGACGGACATCACAAAGGCTAAGATCAGCTTCTGTTCGCTGGACGCGCTTGGCGAGGCGCTCAGCCCTTGGGCGGGCGACGAGATGGCGAGCTGGTTGGCGGCCGAGGCGGCCGAGAACCGCGCGCTGAGCGTGGCTGGCGCCAAGGCTGTGGCGGGCAAGTGTTACTGGAAGGGCGCAAGTGAAGAAGGCGGCCACGACCCGCGCGGTGTGGCGTCGTTTGTGAGCAGCGACGCGTATTTCAGCCCGCTGGATTGGGCGCCTCCGCAAACGGAGGCGCAAGCGTCCGCGGCTGCAGAGGGAGAGGAAGGGGAGGCGAAGGCGGCGGCTGCGCCGGCGGCGCGCAGCGGGTCGTGGCTGTGGGGAGGAGGGGCTCCGGCCGCGCCAGCTGCGGGGTAAGCACGCGCGTAGAGCGCGCGTGGCGCATGAGCGTCCAAATCTGCAGCTCGCTAGGGGCCGGTAGGCCCGCACACTCGTCACTGTACACCCACAGAGTGTTACATTCAGGTTCCTTTGTTGCTTGTTGGCACTGCCTTGACTATCTGGCCTCGTAATGTTGCTAAAACAGGTGTTGCGGCCGGGCGTCTCATCCAAACACGTTCGATTCTTGTACGGACGTCTGCCGCAAGCGCACGCACTCACTCGGCCACGCTCTTGGGTCGCTTGCCTTCACCTCTTTCCCGGCGCGACTTGTGCTTGCGCTTCTTCTCGCGCCGCTCGCTGCGGTCCCCACCAGCAGCGCCGCCGCCGGCGCGAGCCTCCTCCTTGGCGACCGCAGCGTCCACCAGGCCCTGGATCTTGCGCTTGCGTTGACCGGTCATGAACGCGTGTGCGCTTTCAACGCCCCCAGACAGCTGCGTGCCGTCCAACACCTTGAGCGTGCACTTCTGCGCCAGCTGCTTGAACTGGTCGCGGCTGATGCGCCGCGCCGCGTAGGCGGGCTTCAGGCACGCGTGCACGTGCGCCGCCACGGCTGCGCGAAGCCGCTTGGAGGAGTGGGGCGACAGGGCGCCGATGCAGGGCTGCGCCTCGTCATCCGGCGGTGGGAGCGCCTCCGTCACCCCGTCGCGGTCAACGCAGATGCGGGAGGCCGCTGCTGAGACAGCTGCTGCTTCGGCGGCTGCTTCCCTGGCCTTCTTGAGCGCCCGGTGCTCGCGCTTGCGCTCCCTGGCCGCGAACTTGTCGAAGCTGGGCACGGGCGCCAGCGCGGCGCCACCGCTGGCCAGGGCAGCAGCCTCCGCCTGGCGAGCCGCGGCGGCGGCCGCCTCGCGCGCCGCGCTGGCTGCCAGCACCGCGGCTGCTGCGGCGGGGGGCAGCAGCGCCGCCGCGCATTCTGGCGCCATGTCGTCCGTGCCCACGGCGCGCGCAGCCTCCTTGGGGCGCCAGTGCGCGGGCGCGCTGGGCTGGGCGGCGGCGCGCAATGCGCGCATGGCGGCTGCCCGCTTTGCCACCAGTGCGAGCGCCTCGTCCTCCTGGTCGGCCAGGGCGAAGGCGCCGGCGCGACGCGCAGCCTGCAGCGCTCCGATGCCAGCTGCGGAGGCTGCGGCCGACTGGCCGCCCGCGGAGGTTCCGCTGCTGAGCAGTCGCCCGGTGCGCTGCTGGAGGTGCATCTTGGCGGCAAGGTTGACCGCCAGCGAGCGCACGGCTGCGTCTGCGTGCTTCGGCAGCGCGGAGGTGAGCACCCCCAGGAGACCAGCCTCTGTGAGCAGCGCCAGGTCCATGGGCGTGCGCGCCAACACCCGCAGCGCCAGCTCCAGCTCCTGTACGGGACTAGCGCAGCCCGCACGCAGCCATGGCGCCAGCTGCGCCAGGCCGCCGGCGGCGCTCCACTGCCGCAGCGCCGCAATGGGCAGCCCCAACAAGTGTCTGAGGAGTCCCTTTCGCGCGGGCGCGTCTGGCGCGCTTCCCATCAGCTTCGTGAGCTCGGCCGCATCAGCGCTCGCCAGGCGCAGATAGAAGCTCCTGCGAGCATCCAAGGCTGCTTCGTTCGCAGCCGCGCGGTCTGCCCACGGCACGCCCACGTCGTTCAGAGCGCTGCGGCGGATAACCCGCCCCTTCATGTCACGCCTGGCGTCCTCATCGTCCTCCTCTCCTTCGTATTCCTCGTCGGAATCATCCTCATCTGGAAGGGGCAGCGGTCCCTGGTCCCATTCGACCACGTCCTCGTCCCATTCCGCGAGGGCGTCCCGCCCGTGCGTCAACCCCGCCACCACCGCATTGGCCGCACGCACGCCCGTGAGCATGGCGCCGCCCACCGTGTCCGGATGTTCCCGGCAGGTGTGCTCCCCCGCAAAGGCCACCCGCCCCGCCGCCAGCGGCGCCGCCAGGGTCTGGTAATCCGCCGCAGACGCGCCCAGAGCGACGTACGAGTAGGAGCCCCGCGACCAAGGGTCAGACGTCCACCTGGAGGCTGTGCATCCCACGGGTTTGGGGGCGGACGGAAAGAGCGTGCGCAGGACGCCCAGCGCCATGTCCGCCAGCTGTTCGTCGCTGTTGGACTCTGAGGCGTCAGCCGCGTCGCCCGCAAGCAGCGCGGCCAGCACCGGGGCGCCAACCACGGCGGTGAGGTTCCAGAACATGAAGCAGCGTCCGCGGTCGGTGCGCCCCCCCTCGCGGGCGGCGCCAAAGTAGTCCACGCTGCCGTCCCAAAAGACGTGGTCGAACTCAAGAAACACCTTGTTGAGGCTGCCAAAGCCCAGGCGCTCGATGCTCGCACGCTTGTCGCCTGGCAGAGGCGGCTCGAACGCGATGGTCTGCGCCTTGAGGCACCCCAGAGGCACGGTGATCACCACCGCAGCAGCCTCGAACGCCTCGTTGCGGCCGTTGTCGACGTGCACTCGCACGCCCCGAGCGCCGTACTCGATGCGGCTCACCGGCGAGCGCAGCCGAATGTCCAATCCGGAGGACATCGCAGCGGTGATGAGCTGGTATCCGCCAGCCACCATCGCGTGGTCCCCACCAAACCCTCCAAACTCCTCATCCTGGTTCCAGTGGGCCAGAGACACGGACGAGAGCGGCGCGCTGCACCCGTACTCCAGGTTTGCCCAGTGCCAGTCCAACAGACGCCGCTCAACGGCCGTCAAAGGCTTGGGTGCAAGCGGCAGCGCAGGCGGCGCCTCCGGGGCCTCAGACGGCGCATCGCCGTTCGGCACACCAGGCTCTGATTCTGGCACCTGCACAGCAGGCGCGGCGAGCTCCGTCGGCGGCATGGCGTGCTGCACATCTTCCTCGACGTCGTCTTCGATGCTGAGCGCGGCTCTCGCAAAAGCGTCACCTTCGGGGTCTTCAAGAGTCGCCTGTGCCATCGGCGCCGGCGATGCGATGGCCGCAGGCTGCGCCGCGATTGCCGCTGCGGCCTTTGCTTCGCGCAGCGACAGCACTCGCTCCAACTCTTGTCCCAGGCCCAGTTCGGCGCCGCCGCCGCCTTCCAGACGGTCAACAGTCGCGCGCGCCGCGTCCAGCAGCTCATCGCGAAGCGCCTCCACCTGCGCGTCCAGCGCTTGGGGGACAGGGAGCCCCGTGGCGGTGTCATACAGCGGCATCTTGTCTGCCAGAGCGCGCAGCCGCATGCCCCACTGGCGCGCCACCACTGCGGAGGGGTCGCAGCGCACGCCGCGGCCCAGGTGCGTGGGTCGCGCAGCATCGGTGGAGACGCCGGTGATGATGCTCGCCCCGAAGTCTACCGGCACCGACAGCGCCGTGGCGTCCGTGTGCACCCGCCCGCCGCTGCGGTTGCGCGCCTCGAGGACGATGGGCGCAAATCCCTGCGCTGCGAGGTGGCGTGCGGCCGCGAGGCCAGCGGGGCCGGCGCCGACAATGACGACGGTCTTGAGGTCCGCCACGGTTGGTCCCACCGGCGCGGGTCCCACCGATGGTCCCACGGGGGGTGCGCCCGGCTGCGCTGCGAGGAGCGCGGGCGCGTCCTGGGCCAGAAAGGCGGCCACGGAGGCTTTCAGCAGTGCCTTGCGGTCCACCAGCTCGCACCGGAACTGCGCCTCCAGCGAGCCTCGCAGCTGACGCTCCGTGGTGACGCCCAGGTCAACCGTGCGCAGCAGCGCGTGCAGGGCGCTCAGGAGCTGCGCGTCGGTGGGCGCGCCACCCACCGCATTTGCGCCCCCAGGGTTTCCTTCAACGCCCTCGCCTGAGCAGCCGCCCACCGCCGCGCTTGCACTCCCCAGCGCGACCACCGCAGGCGCAGGCGCGCACGGCGGTGACACGCGCACCGGCTGCAGCGGGAAAGGGGGCACCTTGAGAGGCACTGCGATCCCAAAGTTTACGTGGCCACTCTTCACCAGCCAACCGTGTACAGCCTTGGCCAACGCGCCCAGAGCAGGCGCCACAGCCGCCACTGCACAGCGACAGGGGGTGTGGGCGTCAGACCGGTGCATGCACTGTGCAGGCCTAGCGGTGCCTCTAGGGAACACGCACCAGCAGCCTTCTCAGTGAGCGCCTTGCTCACGTCCGCGTCCCAGGCCATCAACAGCTTGTTGCTGCGGGCAGCCAGGTGCGCGTGAGCGCCAAGGGTTGAGCGCTGAGCGCTGCGCAGGATGCCTGGCAGCTCACCGAACGCCCAGGTACTCTACTGCGCCGGCGCGCTTGGACAGCAATTCAGGGAAGGCGCGCCGCTCCGCCCGGCTGGGATACGCCGCGTCCAGGCCCACGCCGGCGGCAGCAACCTCTTCAGGCGTTGGTGGCGACGCATACAGGTCTGACAAATCCTCCTCACCCCTCACCGCGCCGCCCAAACCTAACGTGTGCGAGCTCCAGTTGAAACGCGGGCCGCGCGTGGCGCGCAGACCATAGGTGCTCGCCATCACAACAGCAGCGAAGGGGACACACCTGCTGCGAGCGCCCCGCATCTGCTGTGACGCCACGTCACCCCGCACCGCGCCGTCCGCGGCTCGCGTGTGGCGGCACAGGGCGCATGCCGCGCCACGTGCGCTGCCTGTCGCTGGCGTTGCTGCTGTTAAGCTCGTTGGCGTCAGCTTACTACGGGACACACGCACACGAGGCAGCGCACGTGTGCGTGCACGACGCTCTGCCACGTGTGCACAGCACGCAGCACGTGCGCTACGAGGCGCACCCCTTCGAAGGCGTCCCTGGGACGGAAGCTTTCCGTTCAACTCGGGCGCAAAGGAACTCTCGCGTGCTGGCGCAGTCCAACTCTTCTGGAACCTGGGCTCCGCTGCGCATCAGCCTGGAGTGGTCTGGCTGGCCTGGCAACGGGTCATCCTCCTCTGTGCCCGCGGCAGTCCTAGACTACGCGCGAGGTGCCATCATTCCCACGGCCATTGCCTGGTGGTCGTCAGCGCTGCGCGTGTGGCCCGTCGCCGGGCCGCTCACGTTTACACAGCCGGTGCCTTGCGGCTCCGCGGCTCCCGTGAATGGCACGTGGGCAGAGACAGACCTTGTGTTACGCGTGTACCTGGCACCCGCTGTTACACCGTCAACCCTGCCCCTCCCGGCCGCGCTAAAGGCATGCACAGACGGCGCGGCGCAGTGCGCGCTGGCGACGGGAGCCTGTGCGGACGCCACGCCAGCGTGCGTCACCCTCGCGACTGATGCTGCCTGCGACGACCAGATGAGACTCTGTGTTTCAGCGGTCACATACTGCCAGGACGCCATCGACGCCTGTATGGCTGCAAAGTTGACCAAAGACGCGGTGCCCAGCGGCGTGCTCGCCTTCGCCTCCACGTGCAGTCGAGATGTCTACGGGCGGCCTACCGCGGCGATGCTGTCTTACACCCCAGGAATGCTCACCTCACAGGCACTGCTGAACGCCAGCATGGACTGGCTCAATGCGGGTGCACGGGTGCCCAGCGTGGCAGAGGTGCTCAGTTCGGAAGTGTCCCGAAGACTCTTCTACGTCACGCTGCACGAGATCTGCCACGCGCTGGGCTTCAGTGCGTCGTCCATCCCGCTTTTTCGCACAGCCACCGGCGAGGCTCGCGCCAACGTGAGCAGCCCTTTGTCTAACGGCGTCGGAGTGGGCCTCCCGTCTTCGCTGATCGCGCTGCCGCAAGAGCGCGCGTACCGAAACTCCTGCGCGAACTTGTCCTCCGCCGCCATCGCGCTCCGTCCGGCCGGATGCGTCTACAAGCTCGCCACGCCCGCCGTGGCAGCTGCGGCGGCGGCACACTTCGCCTGCGCGGCGTCGCAGCTCCTGGGCGCGGAGCTGGAGAACCAGGACACCACCATGGGCGCACCCTACGGCAGCCACTGGGAAAGCCGTTTGTATGCGGATGAGCTCATGTCGCCCGTGCTCGTCTTTGGCGACGTGGGCGTGAGCGCAGAGACGCTCGCCTTCTTCGACGACTCGGGGTGGTACCGTGCGGAGTATGCGGCGCTGAGCGCGGTGAACGCGCGGAAAGCGGTGAGCTGGGGTGAGGGCCAGGGCTGCGAGTTTGCCACCGAGTCCTGCTTGGCGCCGCTGTCGAGGCAGGCGGCCAGGCCGCAGACCTCGGCCGGCAGCGCGGCGGGCGTGGCGGCGCGCACGGCGGCGTCGGTGAAGGCCCTGGGCGCGCCGGAGCACTACTGCTCCACGCCCCGCAAGCGCGGATGCACCTTCGACGCTCGCGCTCTGGGCACGTGCGTCATGGCCCCAATGTCGTCCACCGTGGCGGGCGCATACCCGCACTTCCAGTACTTCTGGCACACAGAGCAGCCGCTTCAAGCGGGCGCGCTGGAGCGCATGGACTACTGCCCCATCTATTTTCCGACGGAGTCGTGCGCGCGCGCGCCGCTCGCACCAGGCCTCACCTCGCCGGCGCAGGACGCCGGCGAGGTGAGAGGCGCCGACGCGCGGTGCGTGCTGAGCACGCTGAGCTGGAACGCCAGTGCTGCGGGCGCCGCCTGGCGGCCACTGGCCGACGCTGTCGGAGGATGCTACCAAGCAACCTGCTCGTCCGACGGGCGCGCAGTCATGCTGCACGCGCAGGACAGCGCCGGGGTGCGGCGTGGCGTGCTGTGTACCGCAGCCAAGGCGGGGCTCGCCCAATCTGTGGAGGGCTTCTCAGGAGCGCTCTTCTGCCCCTACGTGGCCCAGATCTGCGGCCACAAAGCCAACATCTGCGCCGATGGATGGTCTTTCAGCGGCACCACGCTCGGCATTGGCCTCGCATCGGCTGTGGCCGCAGCGCTGTTTGCGTGCATCTACATGCCGCTGCATGTGCACGCTCGCTGGGCATCTGCCCGCGAAGGCTGGCGCTACCAGCCGCGAGTGGTCCCTCCCGCGGAAGGGACACCTGCAGAGGATGCTTACGACGCAGAGCCTGCGCCGCCTGCGCCTGTGCCGCCCGCGCGTGTTTGGTCGTGGAGCCTGCTGAGCGCGCACCCCTTCTGCAGACTCTGCGGCTCTTTCTCCTACTCGTGGAGCTACAAGCAGGCGCCGCTGCAGCCTGGCAACGTGGTGCACGTGCTGCAGTACATGCCCACTCCTGGGTGGGGCGCCTGCGAGCTGCACATCCGCCTCGGAAACACGCACCTCCCGCCGCCGCAGCCGCTGCCGCCTGGTTCTCGCGGCTGGCAGCCCTCGTACGACCAGGTGCTGCATCCGAGTCTCTACACGGTTGAAAGCAGTGTGCGTGACACGCAGGGTGCCGAGATGTTCACCCTGTGCGGCACAGAGTTCCTGTTGGAGACCGCAGGGGGGCCTGGCCGACTTTCAAAACAGCAGCTGCTGCGCGCCTGCGGCGGCTTCGCGGGCGCCGCCACCCCTGCCGCCGCCGCCGCCGGCGGCGGCGCTTCGTATCCGGCGCATTCGCTGGACGGGGCGTTTGGGGTGCCCCACCAACGGGCGGCGGCGCCCTTCCCGGGTGACGATGGCGGGATCACCTGGAGCCCCTATTTTTACCGGGACCTGCTGTCGGTGCCGGAGCCACGTGACGTGCCCACCCACCAGCGCCGAGACGACGACGCATCTCTCACATGTGGTTACGCGGCGCGACCCTGGCGCCGCCTGGCCGCATGTGCCACCTGCTGTGGCCTGGGCGCGCTGCTGCTGACGTCACTGGAGGGCGGGCTCTTTGGCGCGGCGCAGCAGCACGCGTGCACGCCGCTGTGGACGGCGGTGCTCACCCGCGCCCTGCCGGTGGCATGCCTCACATCCACAGCCGGCTATGTCGTGCGGTTGACACCGCCCATGACGCCGCTGGACGTGGAGATGCTGCCCACGCGGGGCTTTTGGGTTCCCTGGTCGCTCCTCACACTGGCGCTGCTGGGAACCACTCTTTGGTCGCTGGCGCTCAACGTCGCCGCCGCGTCCAGCGTGCAGCTCTTCACCTTCCAAGGTGACGTGGCAGAGGCCCGCTTTCCGCAGGCGGAGCAGTATGCAGCCTGGTGCGACGACGCCTCCCCGGGCGTCTGCGCGCGGCGCGCCATGCAGCGCGTCGCCACCGTGTGGGCGTGCGCCGTCGGCGCCGACGCGCTGCTCTTCTGGCCGCTGCTTTTGGCGCTGTCACGGGCCGTCTGGAAGGACGGAGTCGCGCACGCGGGCCCGCCTGCGAGCGAGGGCAAGCTCCAAGAAGAAGCAACGGAATGCAGGAATTACGATGGCGCCACTGCCACGCAGGCCGATGCTGGCGGCGCCAACGCGTGCGCTTGGGAACAGGAGGATGGCGGGTTCCGCAGCCCCATGTATAAGGAGGAGGAGAGCGCCTCGCAATACGCAACACCGGCAACCTCGCCTGCAAGGCAATACGCAACACCGGCAACCTCGCCTGCAGGGCAGTACGCAACACCGGCACCCTCGCCTGCAAAGCAACCTGGGGTGACTCGCGCGGCGGCGCTTCAAGAACAAGCCAGCGCCTGGGACTGAGCGCCGCTGAGCATGGAAAGCTGGAAACGGAGACGCGACGAAGATGAAGGGGTGGACCAAATACTGAAACACATGTTGCAATCATACAATATTGACAAAACGACACGCCTCCGCAGGCTCTGTGCTTTGCCGCGCGAGACACTGCGCTGTTTGAGCATGGCGGTGGACCCTGACCAAATCGCGCAGGCACGAGGCGCCGCGAGGGAGCTTCACTCCTTCAACTGTGCCTCACCCACGCACGCGCCCGTGTGCGCAGGCGTTTGTGGCGCACTACTACGCGTCGTTCGACGCGGAAGCTACTCGGCCGACGCTGGCAGCGCTGTACCAACCGCAGAGCATGCTGACTTTCGAGGGCGCCAAGCTGCAGGCGCGTCTCCTCGTTGGCGCAGTTGGTAGAGCGTGCACTCGCTGCGGGCGGAGTATTGGCCTGTGTGCCGCGGGGATACGCGGCGTGCAGCAGAACGCAGAAGCGGCCCTAGCGAGGAGAGACGCTCGGAGCGCCTGCTGACTCGCGCCCGCGCTCTCTCTGCTGCGCCGCGCAGGGCGGGGACGCCATCGTGCAGAAGCTGGTCAGCCTGCCCTTCAAGTCGTGCCAGCACAAGGTGCCTGCGCGCTCCACCCGACGAGCAGTCCGCACTCTCTCTCCTGCTTCTCACGCCGCTCACGCCACCCACGCGCACGCAGATCACAACCTGCGACGCGCAGCCGTCGCCCAGCGGCGGCATCCTGGTCTTCGTCTCTGGCGACTTGCTGGTGCGCTCGTTGACACTCAGTGGCGTCTGTTTTGTGGCTGACGCGTGCGCGCCCGGCAGCCGGAGGGTGAGTCTCGTCCTCAGAAGTTTTCGCAGGTGTTCCACCTGATGCCCGCGGGCGCGTCCTGGTTTGTGTTCAACGACCTCTTCCGTCTCAACTACGGCTAAACACGCTGAATACAACACACACGGCACTCAGTCACGGAATCACGTCTCTG
>Ga0049083_10000956_pt1 | contig 10782 bp, 11 predicted proteins | sample GreLakmeMI27MSRF_FD_66719 | JGI IMG/M metagenome (GOLD analysis project Ga0049083, IMG submission 66719) | Freshwater lentic microbial communities from great Laurentian Lakes, MI, USA - Great Lakes metaG MI27MSRF | ecosystem: Environmental > Aquatic > Freshwater > Lake | place: Great Lakes...
ACCTTTAACACAGACATCTTTTTTAACAGATGACATTTCTGTATTTCGAAATGCGTCCACCTTTCCAAGCGAAGCAACTTTGTTATGTAATTTATCAAAGATGGATAATCCAAAATTGGGAATATGTCGTGTAAGATCTATATAACTTTTACTAATTACATTATATTCATCATTAACAATTGTAGAACCTTTCTTTGATTTTTGATAAATAAATGCATCAACACGCCCTTGAACGCGAAACATACTGTATGTTTCATTTGGTCCATATATTTTAATATACACAAAGTGTCCATTTGCATCTCTAAATAACTTATTCATAGTAGAATCTGTTTCACGATAAGATGGTGGACATATATATGCAATAAATCCCGTATCTGTTATGTGTTTTAACCCATGATCTGTAAAGACAACATGTGTTCGCTTAGTGCCATCGCGTGCTGTACCGCCAATATTGTATGGAGGATTTCCCACGATACAATCAAACTTTGAAGGCCATCCTTGATGAGTATCAAGTAAAAAGTTGCCACAGTGTATATTAGGAACTGCGGTCGGGCATATTTGTTTAAAAAGCTTTTTACAGATTGCTACATTTGCTTTATTAATTTCAACCATAAACAACATTTTTTCAATAATATGTTTTGCACGCTTGACATCATTGGGTATTTTACTTCGTAAGGTTTCCATTAATTTGAAAAACAGAACAAGTGTAAAATTACCAATTCCACACGCGGGATCAATCCATGTTAATGTACTGTCTTTTAGTATACTTGGTGGAAAATGATCATATATATTACTTATCAGATGTATAGGTGTAAATACCTCACCTAGCTCCATTTTTTCTTTATTTTTAGATGGCAGATTATCTTCTATTAGCTTGGTTATGGTTGCATCCATTTACATATATATCATATTAAAAATTGAAAACTAATATTATAGTTGTTTAGTATGAACTTCACTACTTCATCTATGGAGAATTTAGAGCCATTATTTCAACAGTTTCTCTGGTGGGAAGAGCATCAGGATAAGTTGGATCCTTATGATTCTGATAATTCCGAATGGATTCACGAGCTCAAGAAGAAGTTTGAGAAGCATTGTAAACTATTATTCAAGTCAGACCCTCAAGGATTTATTGCATTATGTCAAACTGAGGAATTCTGTGAGCAAATTGATTTGTATGGCCTCTGTTATATTGTGGATAAAGTTCTTATTGGCACTTGTGGAAAGTACTTAACCAAATATTATATGAAGGACGAAGGTGAAATAACATATATTAAAAAGAATTATCGTATAACATGGCGCGGTGTTTTCACATGTGATATTGAGATTTGTTAGAGTTTATTAGAAAAATATTAGATTTTAGTTATTACAAATACCTAAAAACTAATTGCGAGCAGTGAGGATCGAACTCACGCACTTTTCAGTAGCGGATCTTAAGACCGCCGCCTTAACCACTCGGCCATGCTCGCATCAGTGGATCTCTCCACAACCTACAATATCTAGGGTTCTTTAAGTGCTTTTTTTGACTCATTTTTAATCTAAAGATGCGATCATGATATAATATAAAATGTCATCTTGGTCGAGTACACGTAGGCATTTTACAGATAAATTCAAAACTACAACACCTTATAATTCTCCCACCCCAACTTCAGATAACCCTTCATCGCCTCCTTCTATAGATTTTACAAGTAAACCCTTTGCAGAAAATTGGCTTTCTATTATTCCTCTCGATCATTTTTCAACTCGTCCTATTAAATATTTAGAAATTGGTAGAGGTGAGAATGTATTATCCACGATAGATACATATGCATCTCATCCAGACAGTATAGTGGTATGTATAGATTTATGGCAAGAAGAAGAAAAACACAGTACATACAACACATTTCTTAACAATATCGAAGAATCTGGTAAGGAAAATATAACAGTTCATCGCGGATATTCTCATAAAATTGTACCGACTCTGGAAAATGAATCATTTGATATCATATATATTGATGGAAATCATGAACCAGAATGTGTATTAGAGGATGCAGTGTTAAGTTTTAGAAAACTAAAAACAGGTGGTGTAATGATTTTTAATAGTCACTATTTTGATATAACACGAAAATGTATTGATGGATTTCTGTCTGTATATGATACAAAAATTAATAAGCTAGGATTGAAAAATTCTCAAATGTTTATACAGAAAAAGTAAGGGAGAATTATGATGTTTTTGTGTCAAATAAAAAATTGAAATCATATTTTGTACAAAATATGGTTAGAGTCTAACTGATTCACACTTATATACAACAATACGCGATGTCTTCTAATATGGAAACCGTTTCGACTACTATGACTCCTATGGAAACCGTTCAGCCCGAGCAAAAGTTCACGATTCTTTATCATGGAAACTGCATTGATGGCTGGTTCTCTGCGTATATCGCCTGGACTGCCATTCGTTCATTCGGTCCTGTTCAGATGTTTCCCATTTCTCCTAATCAAGTTCGTACGTGGCCGACTAAACAAGAATTATCAGCCACTCACATTCTTATGTTAGACATCAGTGTCCCCCAAAAATACCGCGACATGTGGTTGAAAGCAGGTGCGCTTTCCATTTTGTGCATTGACCATCACCGTTCTTCCATTGAGCACTGGCCTGAAAGTGAATGCCCCATCAATGTGGAAAGCTGTGCGGCACTTCAAACTCATCAATACTTTTATCCTCAAACTCCTTGTCCTGGCTGGCTTCATGCAATTGATCGCATTGATCGCTGGGATAATGTATCATATGACGATCGTTGTCTCCGTGAGATTCTGAGTATTATTGCGCATAAGCCAGTGCGAGGTGATACTCAAGAAGCGATGGCACTCAGCATGAAATTCATTCATGATATGAATAATGACCAGAGCATTGGTGGTTATTTGACAGAAGGCAAACAGATTCTGGATCAAAAAGATTCAACTCTGACTCAAATCATTCGTGGTGGTAGTTTGACGATTGTCAATAAAGAAATGATTGCCGCATGGAAATTGCCTGAATCATGGCACTATCTTACCATATTTATCTTGGATAATTCCAATGTTTCAATTGATACTACGGAAGCGGCTCACTTGTTATTCTTGATGCAACCTGGTGCGGCTGTGTTTATTAATTATCGCAAACAACAAATTGCTGGCAAAGAGCATCCGCAGTACATCTACTCAGCTCGTTCTCGTGGATTTGACATAACCGATGGTACTATTCTTAAAGGCCATCCTTCTGCGGCAGGTGCGATGGTTATAGCCGAACCTGGTGCTACTCTTCCGTTTGTTCTTGCTTAGATTATATATTAAAAACAAAAGAAAAAAACAAAACAAAAAAGAAACAAAAATAAAAAAGGAACTGAACCTTTTTTATTTTTATGAAATAGAATGAGAAGAACACGAAGACAGAAAAGACAGAAAAGACGCAAGCGAATTACAAGAAAACAGAGAGGGTCTGCCTGACATATGTAGTCAACTAATATTATTTAACTAGTCATCATAGTGAAGGAGTTACTCTGGAGAAAGATGACTTTGTTTATCATTCTTTTTATCCCTTATGCCAAATATAAATAATCTCATTGCGTTCTTTATCTTCTTTGCCAAGCTGTTGAACTTTTTTAGCATTTGTTGGATGACGATTTGAAAGCGGTAAAAGCAAATGATGTTTTACTTTGGGTAAAAGAGGTTTAATAGCTTCATACATATCTTCAGGAATGTTTAGTGCCATATCTCCACCGCGTTTCAAATGTTTCCATGCATTTAATGTAACAGGAATGAAAAAACTATCTAAGAATTCTTGTTTTGATTTATACGCTGGCATTTTTTCATAGCGTTCAATCATAAAATAAGGTGGACTAGTAAAAACTAAATCGTATTCATATTTAGAAAAATCAACCTGTTCAGATGGCTTAAAAATCATTTTAACATCTGCACTAGAATCTAATGATACCAAATGTCTATATGAAGTCTCCAACTTCGTATTTGCATCCACACCAATATAGGGAATTCCCATACTCATTGCTGCTAAGCAACGTCCGCCCCATCCTGCACTGAAATCTAGAATGCATTTTGGTTTAAGTGTATGATAAATCCATTGAGCAATTGTCGGACGAAATTGATTAATAGAGCCCCAATAGAGTTGAAATACTTGATATTGAGCTTTTAACAACCCAATTGCATCATATTCTTTGAGTGCTTTTTTCTTATATTTTATAACAAGTTGATTCAAATGAGCCCGTTCTTCTTTATCTTTAATTGCTTCATAGAATGATATACCTTTTGTTTTTGCCTTAATACGATGATGCAAAAAGAAAAAATCGAGTGCTTTTAAACCGACTCTACTAAAATCAGGTTCTGTTTTTATATCCTGCTTTAATTCCTGATAGGACTCTATGGCATCTTTTTTTGTAATTTCCCTTAAATCTTTTGCAATATTCATTCTATTTATAAGATTTAAATTATATACGGATATTTTAATTACCTATAATAGATATGGATAGTACTATATCTTTAGTACCGCCGCAACCGCAACCGCCGCAACTGCAACCAGCACAACCGCAACCAGCACAACCGCAACCAGTACCAGTAAACCCTGCTCATGAAGTAGAACCCTGTTGTAGTACAGATTGTTGCAATAATACAATTAATAAGATGTGCTTCAAACTCTATAAAGATCGTTCTGACATTGAAAGTGTTCTAAATAATATAGACTTACCTCTTATACAAAAACAGCATATTCAAGCACGTTATATTAATATGTTAGAGAATTTTAAGAAACGTGTACGCAAATATTCCATCATATTCTTTACAGGACATTTCATTATTACAGTTGGTTCACTGTTTGTACCTGCTCTTTTATCTATTCAGAATTCAAATGTTTCTTTTTCTATTCATGGATACAGTATTCCTGTATATATTATAACATTTATTGTATCACTTCTCGTTACCATCTTTAACGGTATTTTAACTCTGTTTAAGATTGATAAGAAATATTACTTTTTAAATACTACAATGGAACGTTTGCGTTCTGAAGGCTGGCAGTATTTGGGATTATCAGGACGTTATTCAGGTAAATTACAGAATATAGTACCTACACATGCAAATCAATTCTTATATTTTATCCATCAAATTGAAAAGATTAAGATGAAACAAGTAGAAGAAGAGTTTTATAAAACAAATGAACCAGAATCAAAAGATCCTGTAAAACCAAATGAATTATATCCACCTTCTCTTACTCAATCCATTACATCATTAGCATCTGCTGTACCAGAACCTGTGCGCGATGCTATACAATCCATTATTAAATCACAGAGTATTGTGAGTGAACAGACTATAACAGATGGATTAAATGCATTACAAAATAAGGTAATTGAATATGAGAAATTAGCACCTACAAATACTATTATAATGCCTGTTAAATCTAATACAATAGGCTCTATACCACCTATTACACCAATTATAGTACCAGAACCTGTACCAGAACCTGTACCAGAACCTGTACCAGTTGTAGAAGGACATAGAACATACCGTGATGTTGTTGTAGGCAGTCCCAGTAATAATGTTTGAATATAGTAATGGCTATTCGTTGTCAATGTGATCCACAATGTACAAATAAACCGCTACCAAAATTACCTTTTTGTAAAAAACATATGAATAAATGTACGCGTAAATCACCAGTTAGTAAATATACACCACTGTATGATCCCAATAAATATAATAAATATACAGGAATACAAAACTCGCTAAATTGTTATGCATATGCTGCTGGGTACAGATATTTACCTAAATCATGTACATTAAATTCATGTTCAGAACCCTATCCACAGCCCGGTCGCGCAAGTGGTTATCCAAATTGGTCAAAAGTGAAAGGAAAACGCTGTCCTGATGTTATTGCACGTGTTATTGGTGATATTTCAGGTGCTAAAATGTCAAGATTTACATCAAAGTGTCGAGGAAAAACCCGTAAAATTGCAGCAGTGGTTGATCCTGACCAGGATTATCATTTCTATCGTCAAGATGCGGATGGTTATTGGTCGCATAAACCTGGTGCAACAAAAGTATCACGTTTAGATACGTCAGGACGTCCAATTTATGATCCATTTCTTGCAGCAAGATATAATAAATTGAGTAATCTAAATTACGATAAATTTTGTGGATATATGTGTATTCCAAGTGAAAAAGATAAGATTCGCATAAGAAGAGGTGGTTTACGCTAAGTCGGTCGTCCATATTTATCTAACCATTTGTATCCAAATCGTTTAATAACGATACTATTTGGATTCATATAATATAATGCTTGTACACAATCCCATCGTTGATTAGGATTTATAGCACATAAACCTTGTAATATTTTTTTGAGTTTAGTCTGGTTTTTATGATATACTTCTCCAATTTGAGGGAGCATAGAATGCTTTTTGAACATATCTACAAAATATGCTCCAATGGCCCAACTATCAATCTTTGTCCAATATTGATTAAACCATTTATTAATATCTCCTTTAGCAATATATGGATTTAAAATAAGATTTTTAATATCTTTTCTAATTATACTAGGATGTATTCCAAGAATTGATTTTATATATAAAAAAATATTTTTGTTCTCTATTTGTGAAAGCATGATATCTATATTTTTACCTTGCTCTATTCCTGATAAGACTGTATAATCAGGTGTCACTTGTATAAGATGAAAATTATGACTAAAATTATAAGATGAATTTGCTGTAAAAACCGATTTATTTGATATTTTTGATAAATTAAAGTCAATTATACGAGGAACACCATTGTTATTTATTAAAATATTAGCAAGATGTAAATCAAAATGAATAATGTTATTTAAAACTAATAGTGCACCCGCTTCTAATATATGTGTCATAAATGCCATTAAATTGAAATCAGACGGTAATGTATAGTTCTGTAATGGTTTTCCTGCATAGGGCATTTGTAAAATTCGCAATTGACTAGGATTTATATATTTAATAAATTCACATTTTGTTTTTAAATCACTATCAACTTGATTTAATCCAAGTTCACATATAGATTCCGATACAGCAAAATAATTCTTCCATAATGGAATTTTACGAATAATTTCTGAAATCTCCCATTCAGTTTCAGAATCTTCCTTCGTCATAAGCTTACTAATCATATGACCATGTGATTTCATTATTTTTCCTTTACAACGAAGTGGTGGATCAAAAACACAACTGTATCCTCCTGTATCTAATAACTTACCACCTGTAATAATTTTATTTACAAGCATTCTACTATATCTAATATTTAGATCTATCCGATTTATACGTATAAATCTTGATAGCTAAATGTATAACATTTGCACATGTATTAATACCGAGTAAATAGTATTAATACCAAATAGCATGTTGTCTGTTTGGATAGCACTTATTATTCTTATATTTATCGTTTTATATGAAACATGGTTAAAACCGACTGGAAACAGTGAAGGATTTGTAGATTTAGTATCCGTAGGTAATAGTCATTTCTGGCAGAATTGGATGCCAAGACGTGGTGATGTAGGTCTTAACCCTACGGGAGAACCTGATGGATATATTCGTAATATCAGATATTTTGCTGGATATACCGATGTGCAACATCTTGGTCAGAATCACGATTTCTGCAGAATGGTTTTGCCGCCAGGTGGCAAAGAAGATGAAATGTTTTTTGCATGCGCTCTTGGTGGAACAGAAGGACTGTCATCTGTGAAATACAGAACACCTGCCGTTGTAGATGGATTTGAAGTTAGTCGTGATGATTATATGAATAATGGCTATTGTCGGATTTTAAAACGTGGTGATGGATTTCAAGCAATGTGTAGTTCTATAGGCGATACCTCTTTCAAGAAAGATCTGATTGTTGATCCGACACCTCCGCCAAATATTATTACTCTGTTAAGTTTCTATGAAGGTATTGTATTCTGGCTTCGTCTTAGAGATGATTTGTTAGATTATGCAAAGAATCTAAATATATCTACTGCGGGTAAGATTGAGATTGATGAATTGCCTCGGGATATAACGGAAGGTCTTGAATTCAATGGGATAGACCAATTCCTACGTCTTGGCGATGACCCTAATTTACAATTTGGTGATGTAGTTCAGCTTCGTTATTTACGTGCAACATCATTTTGGGTTTATTTTGAAGAATTTACAAATAACGCAAAGATATTTGACTTTGGCAACGGTCCTAACCAAGACAATGTATTTGTGGGGATTGTAGGACGTGGCAATATTGGAGCACAGCAAGAAGAACCGAAGTTATGCGTCGATGAAGCGTTAAAGACATTACCTCAAGAGCCTTCTGGTGCTCAAGGTGTAATGGAAGTAAGTCCTCAAGTAGCATTTGCCACTTCTCGTGCAAACATTGAAACATATGATTGCCCCGCACCTGATATATACGGTCGTATTATGCCGCCTCTTGAAGAAAAAGCGTCTAAACCAGATACCGCGACTAGCGCGGATCTTTTATATGAAATTTTTGAAGGGAAGATGCGTAAATTACATGTCCAAGTTAAGAATGTATTTCCATTAAAGAAATGGACTCATATCATGATTACAACTACAAATAATGCACCGTTTTCATCAGGATTAAAGATTTATGCGAATGGAAAAGTGGTACATAGTGAAGAGAATGCATTCTTACCACAGACAAATTATACTACAAACAATTACATTGGTAAATCAAATTGGTCATCGGTAACAAGTCAATATGAAAACGCAGATGAACTTTTTAAAGGGAAATTATTTGACTTTCGCGGTTATCGTACTGCAGCAACAAAGAAGAAAATTAAAGATACGTATGCATGGGGTCAAAAATTATTGGGATTAAAAAAAGAATAATTGAAGTAGAATGTCCGACGCTGAACAAAACTCTCCTAGAGAATCTAATGATGAATTTGTTGATGCAGAGCAAGCAGAAGCAGAAGTAAAGGCAGAGCAAGTAGAAGTAGAAGTAAAGGCAGAACAAGCAGAAGTAGAACAAGCAGAACAAGTAGAAGTAGAAGTAGAAGCAGTGGATAAAATGTTAGAAAAGATAAATGATAAGATTGAAAACATCTCTGAAGAATTAGAAACTCTTCTAGAGAATAATATAACAGCATTAACCAACTCTATTCATGAGAAAGTTGATGGTATTCCCGCTGTAGTTGAAAAGAAAGTTGATATTATTATCCAACATATTATCAACCAAGTTACTGCCCGTGTTGATCAGGTTGTTGCCAATATGCAATCAAAAATGGGGGATGTTACTGCCAAAGTAAATGATTCTGTTAATGAGAAAGTCAATAAGATTGTTGAGGATGTTGGTGAAAAGTTGGAAGTTATGGTACAAGAGAAACAATCTATCATGGATGAAAAACTAAATAAAGTTGATTCCAGTATCAAGGATTGCTGTGTGGTTTGTTAAGATGTACTATATATTGAATATTGGAATACAATCTATAGTATTTTAGCCTTTGTGTTTCCGTGTACTTCGTACCATTTTGTTCGTTGCCTCATGAAGTCCCTTTATAATTCCAGGATGTGTCCCAGCATGCCCTGCATCTGTTACAATATGTAATTTAGTATGAGGCAGAGCAGATTTGATGGCAAAAGCCTGCGTAATAGGACATACTATATCATATCGTCCATGTACAATTGAAATAGGAATGTGTTTTAGTTTATACAGATTCTTCAAAATCTGTTCTTTTTCCAACCAACAATCATTTACAAAATAGTGATTTTCAATAATTGCCAATGATAGTGCCTGTCTCGCAGGTGTAGTATCCTTCTTAGGAAAGAGTCGTGATACAGAGGATTCCCATCCCCACCACGCTTTCGCATATTTCTGTGCATCTGGACCTTGTAATTTCTTTTGATAATATTGTGCATTCTGTTTCCACCCTCCATCATGCAGACGTTTAGGAAGAACAGATGTAAATAATTTCCACCCTTCAGGATATATCTCGGAAGCTCCCCCTTTTTCATAAAGCCACTCCTGTGTCTGATCATTACCAAAACATACACCACGTAGCAGAAGTCCCGTTACTTTGGATGGATGCGTCTGTGCATACGCAAGTGCCAAAGTTGTACCCCATGAACCACCACTTACAAACCATTTTTTAACATGAAAATACTCACGTAATGCCTCAATATCTTCAATTAAATCACAGGTTGTATTATTTTTAAGACAGAGATAAGGTGTTGACTTTCCACATCCACGCTGATCAAATAATACCACAAACCATTTTTTCAAGTCATATATGTCTGCCATTTTAGGATTAGAGCCACCACCTGGTCCTCCATGTAATACAACAGCGGGTCGACCATCGCGTTTACCATATGTTTCATAATATATATTATGTCCACCAGATACAGATAAATGCCCTGAACATAACATCTATTATAGATTTAGAGTATAGTACAGGAATATCTACATGATTTCCTACAGCGACTAGGGCGTTCTTTTGCACAGTCTTCTTCGAACAAACGTTTATCAATGTATTTATCGCGTTTTTCAATTTCAGCAATGTTGTCATGCTTATGTTTTTGAGATTGATGTTCATGTACATATATTTGACGCAATGATGCTTTCAATACAGTTTTCTTATTATAAACAGAACTTAATTCCTTATCATGATGTAGCAAATGAATCATATCATTTGTAATAGGGTCAATATTTTTAATATGTGGCGAATGAACTTCTTTAATTCGGTGAGTTAAATCATGTATTTCACGTTTTTCCAATTCGGTATAGCCACTCATTTCTTAGGCATACGAAAATTAATTATAAAATATCTTG